>Ga0181538_10006331_pt1 | contig 10252 bp, 10 predicted proteins | sample PEATcosm2014_Bin_40_FD_119773 | JGI IMG/M metagenome (GOLD analysis project Ga0181538, IMG submission 119773) | Peatland microbial communities from MTU Mesocosm Facility, Houghton, MI, USA - PEATcosm2014_Bin23_30_metaG | ecosystem: Environmental > Terrestrial > Soil > Wetlands > Peat | place...
CGATGCAGGATGAAGGCGGCAATGACGACGACGGCGACGGCGACAAGCACATAGCCCGCGGCCCTGAATCCCTTGGTGATCTTGGTCCATTCCCCGCCCAGCTCGTATCCGACCAGGGCGATGGCCGTGCACCAGATGGCGCTGCCGGAGAACGTCGCCACACCGAAACGCACGAGGCCCATCTCAGCGAAACCGGCGGGAATCGATATGAAGGTGCGCACGACCGGCAGGATGCGCCCCAAGAAGACCGCTGGCTCGCCGCGCCGGCGGAACCAACGCTCCGTCCTGTCCAAGTCGGAGTTCGTGAGCAGAACGTAGCGACCCAGCCTCTCCACGAGAGGACGCCCGCCGAAACGGCCGATGGACCAACCCACGAACGAGCCGAGAAGCTCTCCGAACACGGCCAGAAGGATCACGATCGCGATGTCGAGCCGCCCAGTCGAGGCCAGGTACCCGGCGTAACCGAGGGTCACCTCGGACGGGATCGGCACGCACGCCGCTTCGGCGAAAGTCAGAAGAAGAAGCGCGAGATAGCCCCAGGAGGAAAGAAGGTGTTGCACGGTCCTCACTTTCTAGCCTGCTCACGGCGGTTCTTGCCATCGCGGTCGCCGGCCAGCCGTTAGCCTGCCCGGGAGTGCCGCCCCACTCGAGCCGCGACCCCCGACGGCGTCCTCCTGGCCCTGCACGACCTCGGGGGTGACGGGCCGCCTGCCCTCCTCGGGCACGCGACCGGCTTCCACGCCCGAGTGCTCGGTCTCCTGGCACACCGTCTCGGGACCCGTTTCACTGTCTGGCGCTCGATCTCCGTGGGCACGGCGAATCCGGCCTGCCGCCGGACCGGAACTTCAATGGGGCCGGTTTCGGGACTGACGTCCTGCCCGCCGAGGAAGCACGGCCCGGTCCCTTCTCCGCCCTCTACTGCTTCGAGCCCGTCGTGTTCGCCGCCGACACCCTGCCGGCGCCCGACCCGTCGGAAGTGCTCGCGCGAAAGGCCAGGCGGCGACGGAGGTTTTCTCCTCCCGGCAAGAGGCCTATGCGAACTACGCGTCGAAGCCGCCCCTGGTTGTCCTCACCCTGACGCGCTCGCGGTCTGTGTGGAGTTCGGCTTCGAAGACCTTGCCTGACGGATCGGTACGGCTCCGCTGCCGGGGTGAGAACGAGGCCCTCATGTGCGAGGGCGGCTTGCGTCACACCGCCTGCTCCCGGCTCAACGCGGTCAAGTGCCCCGTCGCGATCGCCTGTGGCGCCAAAGCCGCAGCTTCGGCCGGGCCGATTTCGGGCCCCTCCCCGAACGCCTGGCGAATGCCCTCCTCGAGGTCCTCCCGGACTCGGGCATTTCGGGCCTCTCGGGGCGCCCTCGGCTGTCGCCGACTCGGTGATCCGAGACCTTGATCCACCCCCGGCGTAGCCTAGAGACAATGGTTTCTCCGGTCACCGAGCTGCCGCTTCCGGGCACACTGTCTCCCTCGAAGATCACCGCCTTTACGAATTGCCCGCTCGCCTTCCGGTTCTCGGTCGTCGAGCGCCTGCCGGAGCCACCGTCACCGGCGGCCTTGAAGGGCACGCTCGTCCACCGGGCGCTCGAGCTGCTCTTCAGTGCGTCGCCGCGCGGATCCAGGAGCAGGGCTGCGGCTCAGCGGGCGCTGGACACGGCCTGGGCGGAGCTGACCGCCGGCGTCGAGCTCGGGTACCTCGGGCTCGACGAGGCCGAGACAGCCGCCTTTCTTCTCGACGCGCGTCTGCTCGTGGACCGGTATCTGGAGCTCGAGGACCCGGACGACGTGAACGCGGTAGGGCTCGAGCTGAACCTGAGCACCGATCTCGACGGGGTCACGGTGCGGGGCATCATCGACCGCCTCGATGAGCTTGAGGACGGCAACCTGGCGGTCGTCGACTACAAGACAGGGCGCGCCCCGCGCTCCGAGCAATCCAAGTCACGCCTCCGCGGGGTCCAGATGTACGCCCTCATGTGCGAAGCCGAACTGGGCAGGCGGCCCTCGGTCGTGCGCCTCCTGTACCTGCGGGACCGCCTCGTCATCTCGGCTACACCAACCGATCAGGCAATGCGGGGCACCCGTCAACGCGCCCTGGGCGTCTGGTCCGCCATCGAACGGGCATGCCGGGAGGACGATTTCCGGCCCAACCCGTCGAGCCTGTGCCGATTCTGTGCCTTCCAGGCCTACTGCCCCGCTTTCGGGGGCGACCCGGCGTTGGCCGCGTCGCAGCTGGGCACGGCGGAGCCTGCCCGACCGGCATCACCCGCGCCCGACTCTCCGGCGTTCCCAACCGCCGCCGTCGGGGCAGAAAGCCTGTCGGCTTGATTCGTCCGTTCGTCAAGACGCTCGACGAAAGGGTCGACGAAATCTTCGCCCCGCTGCGAGGCAACCCGATCGCGGATCGCGTCTTCTACACGGCCACGGCGCTCGGCGACTTCGGCCTTGTGTGGACTGCCCTCGGTCTCTGGCGGGTGCTTCGCGGACGTCCTGGCGACACCCGGGCAGGAGTGCGGGCGATCGCGGCGACCGCGATCGAGTCCGTCCTGGTCAACATCGGGGTGAAGTCCCTCTTCCGTAGGCGACGCCCGAGGCCCATGGAGGCGCACCCGCTCCCGTTCCGCCAGCCGATCTCTTCGAGCTTCCCTTCCGGTCACGCCACCGCCGCGTTCTGCGCCGCGACGCTGCTGGCCGAGGATGAGAAGCTTGCCCCGCTCTACTACGCCGCGGCGAGCGTCGTGGCGCTCAGCCGCATCCACACGAAGATCCACCATGCCTCCGACGTCGTCGGCGGCGTCGCAATCGGCTTGGTGCTCGGCCGTTTGGGCAGGCGGCTCGTCCCTCTCGACCGCCAGTCCGCCGGTTGATCGACGCCTGAGAACCCCACTTCGTGCCCGGGGCGCCGCGCGAGCACCTCGCCCCTACCAAGACCGGTCAGGCCCCGGCCGCTGCCTCGCCGTCAGCGGGTGCCGCCGTCCCGAGCTCGGCGGCGGCGCCCGGAACGGTCGCGACAGCCGCAGGCGGTGCCGGGTCCGGCGAGCTCGGCCGGCGCGGGGGCGGCACGGCGAAAGGGCTGGCGTCGGCCGGCGCGCCGGGGCGCCGCAGGAACTCGAGCAGCTCGATCGGGATGGGGAAGATCAAGGTGGAGCTGTGCTCGGTCGCGACCTCCGCCAGGGTCTGCAGCGAGCGCAGCTGCATCGACCCGGGCGACGAGGCGAGCATCGTCGCCGCCTCCGACAACTCTCTGGACGCCTCGAGCTCACCGGTCGCGGCGATCACCTTGGCCCGGCGCTCCCGTTCCGCCTCGGCCTGGCGGGACATCGCCCGCACGAGCTCTCCCGGGAGGGAGATGTCGCGGATCTGGACCTCGTGCACCTCGACGCCGAAACCTTGGGTTGACAGCGCGATCTGAGCCTTGAGCTCGTTGTTGATGTCCTCCCGGTGCGCGAGGAGATTGTCGAGCTCATGACGGCCGATGATCGAGCGCAGGCTCGTCATGGCGATGCGCTGGCTGGCGAGGCGGAAGTTGTCCACTCCGACGATGGCCCGGACGGGGTCGTCGACCCGAAAATAGACGACGGCATCGACCTGCAAGGTGACGTTGTCGGCCGTGATTGCTGACTGGGGGGGAATGTCGACGACTTCGACCCGGAGGTTCACCTTGACGACCCGGTCGACGGCGGGGATGCGGAAGATCAGGCCCGGGCCTTTGGCCTGCGCCCGGATTCGCCCGAAGCGGAAGAACACCGCCCGCTGGTACTCGGTCACGACCGTCAGGAACGAACGAGAGACGATCATCACCACGATCGCCAGGACGACTACGGCTGCGACGATCCCGCCCACGACATCGCCCGAGGCCAGAATGCCAGAGAACACCATCGCGTCAGTGTGCCACGTTCCTCATCGGTGCGAGCAGGTGGTTCGTCCTGCGCGCGGTCGCCCCGTGAACCAACGCGCGATGGTTGGCTGCTCGGCGCACCGCGGCTACCGTCGTTCCGGTGACCGCACTGGTTGAGCGACTCGGGTACGGCCCCGGCGACCGCTTGCTCGTTCTGAGCTGCGCCGAGCTCGGGGTGTTCCACGCCGGGAACGCCGCCATCTACGAGGCGCTGCGCAACGGGACCGCCACTGCCGCGACGCTGCTCGTCCCCGCCCCCTGGGCGCGGGGTGCCGCGGCGCAGTACCGGGGTGAGGACATCGGCGTCGGTCTGACGCTCAACGCCGAGCACGACTTGTACCGCTGGGGACCGATCACCCACGCCCCGTCCCTGCTCGACGGTGACGGCGGCTTCCCGCGGACGCCGGCCGACCTCTGGGACCACGCCGACCTCGACGAGGTCCGCCGTGAGTGCCGGGCTCAGCTCGAGCGGGCCATCTACTGGGGTTTCGACGTGAGCCATCTCGACGCCCACCTCGGCGCCGTTCATCTCAAGCCGGAGTTCTTCGACGTTTTCCTGGACCTGGCCGAGGAGTTCCGCCTGCCGCTGCGCTTGCCGGACGCCCGCGCGGAGCGACTCGCGGGATTCCCGTTCCGGTCGCTCGCCGCCGAGCGGGGCGTGGTGTCACCTGATCGCGTCATCCGGACCGGCGATAGGGCGGGGAGGCCGCCGGGAAGACGGGAGGGCTCCGCCTCCGACAGCACGGGAACAGACGACGCGCACCTGAAGGCGCAACTCGCCGAAATGTTCGCCGGGATCGAGCCCGGGGTGACCGAGGTCTGCCTACGCCCGGCCCTCGATACGCCCGAGCTGCGCGCCGCCGCGCCCGATTGGCAGCAACGCACCCACGACCGCGGGCTGCTCTCGAGCAAGGCCGCCCTCGCCGCGGCGGCGGACGAAGCCCGGGTGACGTTCCTCGGCTACAGGGCTCTTCGCGAGCTGATGCGCGGCCGCTGAGCGGGCCGGCCCGGAGACACCACTGCCCGCCCGCCCACCGGCGTCGGGTGGATCAGAACTCGGTGATCTCCAAGGTGTCGAGCTGGAGCTGCTTGTACTCCGCCGAGTTCGTGATCGGCAACAACGCCATGAGCTTTGCCATGTTGCCGCTCACCTTCACGCGACCCTGCATGAACGCGGCGTTGGCGTCGAGCTCGTTCTTCTGGATGCGCAGGGCGTCCTCGTAGCTTTCTGTGAGCGTCACCTCGGCATCGGGCAGCTCGCCGAGCCTTGACTCGAGGAGCTTGCCGTTCTCAAGCACCCAGTAGTAGCGGATGTCGCCTTCGGGCCCGCCGGTGATCACGTACTGCAGCCTCGCGGTCGCTCCCGGGCGCTCCGGTTGTCCCTCGGCAAGCTTTCTTCCCTCGTCCAGCCACTCCTGAGTCAGCCACTTGGCCATGTCGTCCTCCTCGGTGCGCCGGTGGCGTCTCCGCCGGCACCGCGTGCCTACATCCTTGCCGCGGGCGGATGTTACCGGCTCGCCGGATGGCGCACGCCGGCGAACAGGTCGTCCTCGGGAAGCTCCGTCTCGACGAGGCTGCGCGCCAGGACGTAGTCGTCCTGGGGATGGATGGTCATCATGATCTCCGGGGGCAGCCCGAACCAGTACTTCGAGTTCGGGTCGACCTGGGTGGCGTGCGCGAGCAGAGCCAGCCGGCGAATGTCCTCGAAGCCCGTCAGGTCGATCGAGGTCGTGATCTTGTCGTCGTCACCGGGACGCTCCAACCAGCTCTCGTCGAAGGGCGACTCCATGCCCAACTCGAGGAACTTCGCGTGCGTTTTCAGGATCCGCGCCCTCGACCAGACCGAGTAGTAGAGCTTCAAAGGCTGGAAAGGCTCCCCGGCTGCCGGGAAGGCCCTCGCATCGCCCGAGACGTCGAAGGCCGCCACCGAGATGTCGTGCACCCGGATGTGGTCCGGGTGGGGGTAGTGCTCGTGGTCGTCGCCATAGGTGATGACGACCTGGGGGCGCACCCGGCGGATCTCGGCGACGAGGCGCTCCGCGGTCTCGGCGAGCGGATGGGCCGCGAAAGCGCGCGGATCGGAGTTCGCCTTCGCGCCCGGCATGCCCGAGTCGCGGTAGCCAAGGAGGACCACTTCGTTGTAGCCGATGATCTCTGCGGCTTGGTCGAGCTCGCGGCGGCGGACCCCGGCGATGTCGGCCCGCACCTCGGGGGTGTCCATGATGGGGTTGAGGATGTCGCCCTCCTCGCCACCGGTACAGGTCACAAGGACCGTGTGCACACCTGCGGCGTGATATTTCGCGATGGTCCCGGCGCCCTTGGACGCCTCGTCGTCGGGATGGGCGTGCACGGTCAGTATGCAGAGCTGGTCGTCCATGGCTGGCAACGCTAGTGGCGCGGTGAGCCGGAGCCTCCGGCCCGCCTATGCTGGAGCAAGACCGTCAAGGGAGCGCAAATGGGTGTAATGAAGCGCCTGACGAACATCGTCCAGGCGAAGGCAAACAAGGTCCTCGATAAGGCGGAGGACCCCCGCGAAACGCTTGATCTCTCCTATGAGAAGCAGATCGAGCAGCTGCAGCAGGTAAAGCGCGGGCTGGCCGATGTCGCGACGGCCAAGAAGCGCATCGAGCTGCAGGCCCAACAATTGCAGCAGGCCGCCGCCAAGCTGCAGGACCAGGCGCGCCAGGCACTGGCTCAGAACCGCGAGGACCTGGCCACCCAGGCCCTCACCCGGCGGTCAGGGATCGCCACACAGCTCGAGGGTCTCAAGACCCAACACGAGCAGCTCGCACAACAGCAGGAGCGTCTCGAGGCGACCACCCAGCAGCTCCAGGCACGTGTCGAGGCCTTCCGCACCCAAAAGGAGACCCTGAAGGCCTCCTACACGGCGGCTCAGGCGCAGACCCGCATCGGCGAAGCGGTCTCGGGGATCTCGGAGTCGATGAGCGACACCGGCCTCGCCATGCAACGGGCCCAGGACAAGATCGCCCAGATGCAGGCGCGCGCGGGGGCGGTCGACGAGCTCTTGGCGTCGGGGACCCTCACGGACCTGTCCGGGTCGTCGGACCCGATCCAGGCCGAGCTCGACAAGGCGGCCGCCTCCAGTGACGTGCAGCTCCAGCTCGCCCAGATGAAGGCCCAGCTCAGTCCCCCGGCGGCGGCGCCGAGCGGTGAGCTGGGCGCCGGCAGCGCGGCCGCAGACGAGCCGGTCGACGGTGAGGTCGTGCACGAACCGGCTGCGGGAGCATCCAAGACGCCGGCCGACCCGTTCACCCTCGACGATGCGGGAAGTGCGTCATGATCGTGCGCATTCTCGGCGAGGGCCAGTACGAGCTCCAGGACAGCCAGGTCGCCGCGATGGAGGAGCTCGACAAGAAGCTGGTCGCGGCCCTCGATTCCAATGACGAGACCAGTTTCCGGGACGTGCTCACACGGTTGGTCAAAACCGTGCGGTCGGAGGGCAAGCCCGTTCCGCCAGATCGTTTCGTGCCCTCAGGGCTGACGCTGCCGCACGAGACGGCGACTCTCGCCGAGCTGCGCGAGTTCCTGGCATCCGAGGACGTCGGGGAGTCCTGAGCCCCTTGTCACCCCGCACTCGCTATCCCGCGGACCGCGGGCTCACGGCCCGCATGATGACGACGGTCTTCCTGCTGGGGCTTCTCTACGCCCTGTTCGTCACGGTGCTCTTCCTCGTAGGCGTCAAGCTCGTCTTCATCATCGTCATCGCGCTCGTCGTGCTCTTCGTGCAGTACTTCTACTCGGACCGGATCGCGTTGTACTCGATGAAGGCCAAGATGGTCACCCGGGAACAGGCGCCTCAGCTTCACGGCGTCGTCGACCGACTGTGCGCCATGGCCGACATGCCCAAGCCCAAGGTGGCGATCGCCGACGTTGACATGCCGAACGCCTTCGCGACCGGCCGCGACCAGAAGCACGCCGTCGTGTGCGTCACGACAGGCATCCTGCGGCGCCTCAACGAGCCCGAGCTCGAGGCCGTGCTGGCGCACGAGCTGTCGCATGTCGCCCACCGTGACGTCGCCGTCATGACCATCGCCAGTTTCCTCGGGATCCTGGCCGGCCTGCTCACCCGCGTGCTGCTCTACGCCGGGTTGTTCGGTGGTTTCGGGGGCGGAGGGGGCAACAGGGGCCGGGGCGGCGGGGGCGGGAACGCGGGTGGCCAGCTGGCCATCTTGGAGCTCGGGATGCTCCTGTTCTCCGCTGTGATCTACGCCATCAGCTTCCTGCTCATCAGGACCCTCTCGCGCTACCGGGAGCTGGCGGCGGACCGGTCGGGGGCGATCCTCATCGGCCAGCCCCGGCTCCTCGCCCAGGCCCTGGTCAAAGTGACCGGGGAGATGTCGCGCATCCCGACGCGCGACCTCCGTTCGGCGGAGCACTTCAACGCCTTCTTCTTCGCCCCCGCGTTCACCAAGGGGCGTGGCGTGAGCCTCTCAACGCTTTTCTCCACCCACCCCACCCTCGAGCGCCGCCTGCAGCAGCTGACCGAGCTGGAAGCCCAGATGGGGCGCGCCGCGTGAAGCTGTTCGACGTGCTGCTGGGCCGGACCAAGCCCGTCAAGCCCGATCTGGACCACCTTTTCGGGCTCCCCGGTGCTCAGATCACCCTCGAGGCCTCGCTGGGACTGCGGCCCACCGGCAAGGCGGGAGTCTGCTTCAAGCCGGCCACGGGACAGCAGTTCGCCGAGACCGCTTCCGAAGTCGAGGAGTTGCTCGACCTCGGCGACGACGCCAAGATCCACGAGGAGTCCGACTCCTACGGCTACCGGTGGGTCGTGATCGAAGATGACGACTTCGGCGACCTGATCAACCAGGTCCATGTCGTCAACACGACGCTCGAGGAGCACGGCTGGGGTCCGCAACTGCTCTGCTCGGTCTTCGGTTTCGCCCCGATCCCGGGGGGTGCTGCCGATCCCGGCGCCGCGACGGGGGCGCCGAAGGTGGCAGGCACGTACCTCGTCTACCTCTACAAGCGAGGCACCTTCTACCCGTTCGTACCGCTGCCGGCGGCAGAAAAGCGCGACACGGACCGCGAGCGCCTGCTGAATGTCACCCTTGCCCAGGACCTCTCGATGGAAGCCGACCTCGAGCGCTGGTTCCCTCTCTGGGGACTGCCCGTCCACTGACGCCTTTCCGCGTCCTCCTGTTAGGACAGGGCGCTTGCCGCCTCGCAAGGCGATGTCCTGACACGGGAGGGCGCAGGTGATCGCGACGAGCTATGGGCGCGTTCCGGGCTGCGGCGAGCGCTTCGGATGCCGCGTGCCGGATTGGTTTGGCCCTCCCGGAATGGCCTGCCGATCAGGTGGGCAGCGATTTGCAGGTCCCGACAGCCAGAGAACCTGGAACCGAGTAATTGGAGTTCCCGCAGGCCGTCCAGTCGACGACCGCCCAGACGGAGGCTGTCGCCTGCACGAATGCAGGCGGCACGAGGTAGCGCAGTCGAGTGTCGTAAGTCAGGTTCAGCAAATATCCCTCGACGATGCCGCTCCCGTTGAACACTCCGTATTGGCCCGCATTGTTGACCGCGGTCGAACCGTTGAAGTACAGCGTGCCGCCGGTGTTATCGCCTTCCCGCCAGTTCTGCACTTCGAAGAAGCCCTGCAGAGAGGCCGTCGCCGCGTCGAGAATCGGGTTGGTCTGGTCGCACAACGTGGGGATCATGTCGTTGAAGTCGATCTCACCGGCGTCCGCCGCCACGTCGCCATTGGGTGCAGCGAGGCGGGGTGGAAACGAGGGATTCGTCGGCTTAGGGGCGGTGAAGACATCACCTGGGGCGGGCATATCGTAGTCGTCGGCGCACGCCTGCAGCTGGGCGCCGGCGGCGCTGACCGGATGGGCGAGCCAGGTGTTGTTGGTGGCTATGAGCCCGAGAACGTCGAGGGAGGTCGAGCAATTGGAAAGAGAATTGCTGTAGCCGGGCCAGTTACCGCCGCCCGACAGCGCGCAGTCGTAGACGAGGCTGTGGCTGATGACGTTGCTGGACTCCGAGGCCACCGTCACCTCCCCACCAGACGTGTTCCCGTGACCTAGCGTCCCGCTCAACATCACGTCTCCCTCGTCGCAAGTCACGGGGCCGACGCTGCCGGTCGGTCCCGTGTTGACGAACGGGTCGATGCAGCCCGCAACCGTGGCGTTTGGCGTCTCCGCGTTGGGCAGCGTCTGCCAGGCATTGGGATCCTGGTTCTGGTAGCTCCCGAGGGAGGGAACCCATGTTGGGGTGTTCTGCACGTAGATGACCAGTGGCTCGGTGATCTGTACAACCTGGAGCACGCTTTGCTTGGTCTGCACCGTGCCAGGAGCTGCACCGGTCACCTGCAGCGGGTCGCCGGGATTCACGGCCCCCG
>Ga0181538_10006333_pt1 | contig 10252 bp, 9 predicted proteins | sample PEATcosm2014_Bin_40_FD_119773 | JGI IMG/M metagenome (GOLD analysis project Ga0181538, IMG submission 119773) | Peatland microbial communities from MTU Mesocosm Facility, Houghton, MI, USA - PEATcosm2014_Bin23_30_metaG | ecosystem: Environmental > Terrestrial > Soil > Wetlands > Peat | place...
AAAATGGCCGGACCTGCCGTGACGTGTGAAGGGTTCATTTGGCTCCTAATTTTGGTCATGATCCTAATCGAGGAATGACGAATGTCGAAGCACGAATGACGGGAAGCTCGAATGACGAAATCCTAATGACGAATTTCAGCAAAGGCGGTGGGATGCCAGGGATCCCTTTCTGTCATTGGGTCGTTTGGCCATTCATTGGCCATTCGGATTTCGTTATTGTATCCTTGGTTATTCTTGCCGCGTCAGCCATCAGAAGTGCGCGAGCCATTCCCCGCCCAGGATGCCATCCGCAATCTGTCCCACTTCACCGTCCGGCCTGACGGGAGCACACATGCCCACCGGTTCGCCGATGGCTTGCTCGTCCGAATGATGGACAACCGTTGCCGCCGCTGGATTCCCGTTAGGCGCAAGGCCATCCGTCATTCCGTCGATCCTCGTCCATGAGGAGGTTTCGATAATGGCAGCCATGCGTTTGGTTGCATCCATCTCTCTCATCAACTCGTCGATGGCTCTGGTCAAATGCGCCGTTTTAGATTTGACTTCCAATTCCAATTCGGCCCGCAACTGTTTTTCGACGCGCTCGATGCGCACGCGTTCTTTCAGCATGGTTTCCAGGTGGATCATGCCGATCAGCAGGAGAAATGAAATGAGCACGTAGATCGCGCTGACCTTAAGCGCGGAGTTGCCGCCGTCATCGAACCAGGCCGTGGCTTGAATCAACTGGAGCAGCGCCAGAAGCGAGAAGGCGCAGAACAGCGACCAGCCCACGCGGGCCGTGCCATAGCGCCGATTGAGCCGCAGGGCGTAGCTGGCCACGATAAATTGCAGGCCGCTGGCGACGCAGCCCATGATATGTGATTCACTCATACAGACCTCCAGAATTGAGGCATGTTGTGTCCTGTTTCTGACAGTATTGCTTCCCATGCCCGCGTTGTCTTCTCATGCCCCCAGATAAGCATGAATGAGGCCAATTACTCCATTTTTCCCAATGCGCGTTTGATGGTTTCGGGGTCCCTGGTCGGCGGCTGGCAGGCGGTGCCGGTGCAGAGATAAACGATCGGCGCGTTCTTCACCGGCAATCTTTTCGCGAAGTCCTCGACGGCCCCGCTGTTGCCCAACACCACTTTGTTCGGCTGATGGACGCCGTGGATGGCATGGAGCAATGCCACCGTTTCCGGATGGCGCGGGTCGCCCGCCACCACCACGCGCACCGGTTCGTGCAAAAGAAAATCCAGTCCCATCAACAAGTGCGGAACGGCCTGGGGCAATTCCTGCAGGCGCGCCGCAAAAAGCCGCAACGTTTTCTCCGCCGCCTCCTTGAATTCCTTGCGGTCCGTAATCGCCCCCAGCCGCAGCAGCGCCAGAACCGCCGTCGAGTTGCCCGACGGCTCCGCCCCGTCGTAATCTTCCTTGACGCGCAGGATCAAATCCTTCGTATCCGCCGCGCTGTCATAAAAACCGCCCTCCTTCGCATCGTGGAATTTGGCCAGCATCGTTTCCGCCAGCGCCACCGCGAAATCCAGGCGCTGCGGCTCCAGCGTCGCTTCATAGAGATCGAGGGTCCCTGACAGCAGATTCGCGTAGGCAGTCAATAATTGGACGGAATCGCGCCCGCCCTGCCGCCAGCGGTGATGGAGCGTTTTGCCCGGGGCGTCCCACAGTTTGTTCCGCAAAAAAGCCAGGTTCTTCTCCGCGGCGGCGCGGTACGTTTCATCGCCCAGAACGGCCCAGGCCCGGGCCAGCGCTCCCAGCATCATGCCGTTCCACGACGCCAGCACTTTGTCATCCAGGTGGGGGCGGACCCGCTTGTTGCGCGCTTTGAGGATTTTTTTCTTCGCCGAAGCCAGCGTGGCCCGTTCGCCCTGCGACAATTGCGGATCAGCCACGCTCAGGACATTTTGCCCCGGCAGCGGATAGGGATCGCTATGGTCCGCAAAGTTGCCCTGCGTGGTCACTCCAAAATACCGCGCCGCCACGTTAAATTCCCCGGTGGTCAACAACCCGGAAAGCTCCTCCTTCGTCCAACAGTAGAATTTACCCTCCTTGCCTTCGCTGTCCGCGTCTTCCGCCGAATAAAACCCGCCTTCGGGATCGGTCATGTCGCGCAAGACGTAGCGGATGATGTCCCGGGCCGCTTCCGCGTGCTCCGGCCGCCCGCCCGCCAGGTGGGCGTCAAGATAAAGAGCCACCAACTGCGCGTTGTCATAGAGCATTTTCTCAAAATGCGGCACCAGCCATCTGGCATCGACCGAGTAACGGGAAAAACCGCCGCCGATCTGGTCGTGGATGCCGCCCGCCGCCATGCGGTCGCAGGTGTGCAGGACCATCTTGACGGCCACGGGATCGCTGGCCTCCCGCGCGTAACGCAGCAGGAAGGCGGGTTCGCTGGGCCGGGGGAATTTCGGCGCGCCGCCGAAGCCGCCGTTTTCCGGATCATATTCCCGTTTGAAGACCGCGGCCGCGTTGGTCAGCAACGCGGGAGACAGAAACAAATCATTGGGCTGGCGCGCCGTGAAACCTTCCAGCTTTTGGTGGAAATCCCGGGCCGTATCCAGCACCTGGCCCCGGCGCGTTTCCCAAAGTTTGGCGATCTGCCCCAGCACCTGTCCGAAGCCCGCATGGCCGTATTTGTCCTCCGGCGGATAATACGTCCCGCCATAAAACGGCTTCAAATCCGGCGTCAAAAAGCAATTCAGCGGCCATCCGCCCTGGCCGGACATGGCCTGCACGGCTGTCATGTAGATTTTATCCACGTCCGGGCGCTCCTCCCGGTCCACCTTGATGCTGACAAAATGGGAGTTGAGAAAATCGGCCGTCTCCCGGTTCTCGAACGATTCCCGCTCCATGACGTGGCACCAATGGCAGGTCGAATAGCCGATACTCAAAAAAATGGGCTTGTTTTCCCGGCGCGCCCTGCCGAACGCCTCCTCGCCCCACGGATACCAATCGACCGGATTATGCTGGTGTTGCAGCAAGTAAGGCGACTTCTCGCCGGCGAGGCGATTGGTCTGCGCAGTTGGATGGACTTTGCCGGACACAATTAAATCCAAGCTTGGGACATTCCCCCGCCCCGCGCAACATCTTAATCCCAACCATTAATGGTGGAGATCATTAAAATCGAAATCCGTGACTGCCTCGGCCGCGAGCGTGCCTACGCTGCGGTACAGTTCGAGGACGTTGCCGCTGCCGTCGGGGTGGACCCGGTTGGAAAGAAAAATGAAAAACGTCCTGGAAAATGGATCAATCCAAAAGGCGATGCCGGTGTAACCGGTGTGGCCGTAGGAGCCAATCGGAAAATGCCCGCCGCGCGCGCGGCTGTAGCCGGAATCGATGTCCCAGCCAAAACCGCGCCGGTCCTTCATGCCGGGCGGGGTCTGCACGCTGGTCATCATCCTGACAGTTTCCGGTTTGAAAATGCGCGCGCCGTCCAGTTCGCCCAAATTGAGCATCATGCGGGCGTAGCGGGCCAGATCGGGCGCGGTGGTGAAGACGCCGGCGTGGCCCGCCACCCCGCCCATGAAACGGGCCGTCGGATCATGCACCACGCCCCGCAGCATCACCCCGTCGGTCATCTCGGTGGGCGCGATGCGCGGGAGCTTTCCCTTGTCGGGAAGATAACCGGTATCAACCATCTTCAAGGGCCGGTAGATTTCTTTGGCGCAAAATTCATTCAAGGGCGTATGGGAAACGCGGGCGACGATTTCGCCGAGCAGGATGAAATTGATGTCGCTGTAGAGAAATTCCCGGCCGGGAGGGGCCTTGAGTTTGATGGCGCAGACCAGACGGATGGCGGTTTCCGTCCCGTGCCATTTGGGATGGGGGCTGACACCCTCCGGCAGGCCCGAAGTGTGGGTCAGAAGCTGGCGCACGGTGATTCGCTCTTTGCCATCACCAGTGAATTCGGGAATGTAGGAGTGAACCGGCTCATCCAGTTTGATCTGGCCGCGCTCCCACAGAATCATTACCGCGGGCGTGGTAGCGAGCACTTTGGTCACGGAAGCAACATCGAATATTGTGTCGCGCGTCATGGTTTCCGGGGCGGGGATGAGGGCGCGATGGCCGTAAGCTTTCCAATAATGGCCGGAGCCATGTTCAACCCAGACGACGGCCCCCGGCAGGCGGCGCCCGGCGATGGCCTGGTCAATGGCGGCATCGATCTTCGCCAGTCGGGCGGGGTCCAGGGGCCGGACCTGGGTGACGCAGGCGGGGAGAAGAGCCAGGACGAGACAAAGAGCGCTGCGCGACATAAATGACTAATGACGAAACCCTAATGACAAATCAACCCCGAAAGCTTTCGGGGTCAATGCCCAAGTGAGCCAATGACGAAAAGCCGCGGCAGCCAGCCATTGATCATGGCGGGTTTCTGCAGGATTGATAGATAAGTCCAAAAAATCGGTAACACGGTAACAAGTGTTGATAGTCAACGACTTAGCCGGTAACACGATCAGCTACAGACCAGTAACATGTTACTGCTTTTTGTCTCTCGCCGCTTCAGAAGCTGTATAAATATAGCCATCTGAAAAGCGAACGGCTCAAGGAGTCTCTGATTGCCGCAGATATGTTGCCAAATCCACCGACCATCTGTCTTTGGTGACAACGGCTCTGCTTGCACGGCTGATGAGCACTTGCCTTGTCGCCTTGGATAGCGCGGCGACTTTCTCCAGCCGTGTGAAATCCTCCTGAGAGGGCGAGGTGGTCAGTTTGATCTCGATGATTTCACGCTGTTTGCCGGATTCCAGCAACAGATCCGCCTCCAAGCCGTCCTGGGTGCGAAAAACTGTTGCAGCCGGGCGAGCACCAACTTGGACACGGCACGTTTAATCATTCACGCAAAATAGAAATCAATTTCTGTTTTGCAAGGAAAATCTGGACGTTTAAATCCTGGTCAGCGGCTGAAGCGGCGCCTAATTCCAGCACGGTTACCGGATGGGCAGGAAGCCGGCTCAACGCGCCTGAAGTTGGCTCCACGTTTCAAACCGAGGCGAAGCCAACAGAAAACACGAGAGTTTGAAAAGTGAGAATTGGCGCCTGCACGCCTGCACGGGCGAAAAGGTCGTCTGAAATTTCAATGGTTGCCGTCATCAACCCAGGGATTGAGGGTTTTGGCATGGCGGAAATCTTTCACGTTGCGCGTGGCCACGGTGGCTTCATGTCGCACGGCCATCGCATCAATCAGGCTGTCCCAAAATGCTTGTGGCTGGCGTTTCACTTCCGGAGAATGTTTTAACCGGCCCCATGTCCGCGCCGATTCCACGTCCCAATCCATCACCGTGGCACCATGCGTTCTCAAAAAAGCGTCCAACTTCGCATTGATTTCCAGCCGCCGCGCCGCGCTGGGCGATGCTTCCGCGCCCTCCTGAATCTCCGCGATGACGGGAACCGGCAAATACCAATCTGATGAAAAAAACCAAGCCACGACAGCGGCATCCGGCTTGGGCTTCCACAATTCGGAGAGGACATTGTTGTCCAACAGATAGATCACTTGCGGGGAAGAAATTCAACCGGGCCAATGGCGATCAAATCCTCGCACGCCGCACGCCGGTCGATTTTTCGCAACGGGATTATTTCGGCGCACGGCTGGCCATGCCCGGTCAACGCGAGCTTTTCGCCCCCGTGAATCACCGGACGGACAACCTTTGCCGTGTCTCGCCGCCGTTGAGTCAATGTTGCTTTCATGCCTCTAAAATACACACTTTTAACACTGGTGCAACTGATTTCCGGCACCGCATTTCCATCATGATTATCGGGCAGGCAAGAAGACAGCTCAAGGCGCCTGAAGTTGGCCCCAGGTTTCAAACCGATGCGAAGCCAACAGAAAACACGAGAGTTTAAAAAGTGAGTACTGGCGCCTGCATGACACCTTGAGGAGAAGCAAAAAAGACTCTGAATTTGTTTTGAGTGCAGCCAGAAATTTGATTATTATGGTCACTGAAGAAAATGTTCACCGAACAGCCAATTATGCCGGGCATGCCTCCTTTGGAGAAACAACCACGTGATTCTTTGGATCGTCGGCGTGGACCTGCCAGGGTCGAACGGGAAGACAACAAGCTTAAGCTGGGCGACCGTGCCGCGCACCAGTGGTATCGGTTTGTCCTTTCCTTCCCTCCTCATTTGGTTCGGGATTACGTTGCAAAATTCGGGCTGAATTCGCATCATCGAGTGCTTGATCCGTTCTGTGGCACAGGAACGACAGCGGTCGAGTGCCAGAAGCTCGGCATCCCAGCCTTCGGGTTGGAAGCAAATCCGGTGGCCTGTTTCGCCAGCCAAACGAAGCTCCAATGGGACATCGCCCCGCAGAAGCTTTTACGTCATGCTCTGATGGTTGCTGAAACGGCGAATCGGCGGCTGGAACAAGATGGCTTTTTCGATGATGACGTTTATCGCCTTTTCGAACGTCCGCCTGGAACCAACGGAAAATTGCGCTCACTGCCGGATGAAGCCTCTGATCTACTATTGACGAATTCAATCAGCCCAATCCCGCTGCACAAGACGCTCGTTCTGCTCGAAGCTTTGGCGGAACATCATGACGACCATTTCACCAATCATGAGCGACTGGCGTTGGCGACTGCTCTCGTGAACGGGATTAGCAACCTGCATTTCGGCCCTGAAGTTGGTGTGGGACCCGCCAAATCCGACGCTCGCGTTGTTTCTCTTTGGCTGGATGGCGTCCGGGCTATGGCTCAAGACTTGGAAATCCTGGGCAAAACGAAAACGGCGAAAGCAATGGTTTACCAGGCGGACGCACGGGATGGCGCGCCCATGTTGCCTGCAAATTCAGTCGATGCGGTTATCACTTCCCCGCCTTATCCCAATGAAAAGGATTACACTCGCACGACCCGACTTGAATCGGTGCTGCTGGGATTCATCCAATCCAAGAAGGAGTTGCGTTCTCTCAAGAAGCAGATGGTTCGCTCCAACACGCGGGGTGTTTACAAGGCGGATACGGACGATGTTCTCGTGGAGGGCCACCCTCAAATTGACGGCATCGCCGCTGCCATTGAAAAACGACGCATCGAACTGAACAAAGATTCCGGTTTTGAGCGGCTTTATGCGCGGGTGACCAAGCTCTACTTCGGCGGTATGGCGCGGCATCTTGCCGGGTTGCGCCGCGTGCTGCGCCCCGGAGCGCAACTGGCCTACGTGGTGGGCGATCAGGCGTCCTACCTTCGGGTGATGATTCGCACGGGACAATTGCTGGCAGGCATCGCGGAATCGCTCGGTTACGAAGTCGTCGGTTTGGATTTGTTCCGGACCCGCTTGTCAACCGCCACCAAGGAACAGTTGCGTGAGGAAGTTGTGGTTCTTCGTTGGGACGGCAGCAAACACGGTAAAAAGTGAGGGATATGAAGCGAAAAAACCGGTATTCCGCCATCATCGAAAGAATCTTTACCAGCAAATACATAGCCGGAATGAGACAGGTGGACTTTGAGCGGGAGGAATTTGAAACCGTCGCGCGCCAGCTTCGAATCAAACTGCCAAAGAACCTTGGCGACTTGGTTTATTCTTTTCGATACCGGGCTGATTTGCCCAAGAGTATTCAAGAAAAGGCGGGCGCTGGCGAAACGTGGATCATTCGACCCATTGGGAAGGGACAGTATCGCTTGGCCTTGGCAGCTGATTGTCCCATACAGCCGAACCCAAACCTCGCGACGACAAAAGTTCCTGACGCGACACCCGGCATTGTCACGAAATACGCATTCGGCGACGAGCAGGCCTTGTTGGCGCGGCTCCGCTACAATCGCCTGATCGACATCTTTACCGGTGTGACCTGTTACTCGTTGCAAAACCATCTGCGAACCACCGTTCCAGGAATGGGGCAGGTGGAGACAGATGAACTCTACGTTGGGGTGGACAAAAAGGGCGCGCACTACGTTTTCCCTGTTCAGGCGAAAGGCGGCAGCGATAAATTGAACGTGGTCCAGATTGAACAGGATTTTGCCGTTTGCGCGAACAAATTCTCCGGGCTGATTTGCCGGCCTCTCGGAGCACAGTTTATGGGTGGCGGAATAATCGCACTGTTCGAGTTTGAACAGGCCGATGGCAGCGTCAGGATCAGTGCCGAAAGGCATTATAAACTCGTCCCACCCGAAGAAGTCACGAAAGAGGACCTGGAAAGCTATCGGCAGCGAATCGCTGACTGAAATTATTTGAATCGATATGTCTTCAAGCTGCTGCATGACAAACCAGGACACTAAATTTTTGTCAATAGTGAGGACACTTGGACAAATCGGCCAAAACTATGGTGCCACATTTGATAGATCATGTTGATTCGCAATGATTTACGCCTTCACTAAGCGCCATTCAGGACTGACGCTTGCACGCTTCCATGAGGCTCGTATTGTCACTTAAAGACGATTACAAAATTTGTTGAAATATTTCCTTGTATAGGAACGAAGTATTTGTAATAGTCCCGCCCGAAGTGATATGGCGCGGGAAGCAAATCACAAAGCCCCACTCAACGCCTGGAGTGGCTCTGAAAACGTCTATTTCACCCTACACCAAATTGAGTATGAACAATGAAAGTCAGTCATAGTAAATTGGAAGGTTCAGTCCTTTCACTATCGTAACAGAGGGCACGATCAATGAACTATGAAAAAAACGGGAGAGTAATCGAACTCGCCGAGTGGTTCGTAGGTATTACTGGTATAATCTATGTCACAGGATTTTTAGTCGCGATGACTTTCGCGGACTACATGGGCGCACGCGAAGTAATTTCTGAGTTTCTCCGGGCAAAATACCTCCACGTTGGCATACTCGGTGTGGCCCTGCCGGTAATCGTTATTGGCGCTGTCTATGCCATTATCGAACTCAACTCGCCCGGCATGATGCCGGCGGGCGCAAAATTGCACGGTTCCAGCGTGATTTTAGTCTTTAACCTTCTCTTCGCGTTTTACACATTCGTGCTGTTTACTCCAACGGGTTTCTTGAGGGCTTCTCCCTATCTGATTTTGACCATCTTTGGCGTGACATTCGCAGGACTGATCGCAGTTCAGATGGCAGGCTGCGCTGATGATTATGACTTCGTGCATATTCGGACCGCTGTATTTTTTGACAGTATTGACTTTTTCGTATACGATTTACCCGAACATACCTGCCAATCGCGGAGGCGGTGACTTTACAGAGGCGCCGGCAATTGTGGTTTATTATGACAACCGCCAGACAAATGCAGTCCCAAAGGAAATCAACCGCGGAGGAGTTTCACAGCCACTTGTGTTGATTGAAGAATCTGAGAAATGGCTTGTGGTCGCCGATTCGCAAGACGGCGGTGGTCCTAAAGCATGGCGGGATGGTGAAGGCAAGCCTCAAATCTATTCGATAAACCGGGATAGCGTTGTGTCATTCATCTACCAAAGCCGCAAACTACCGTGAAAGTGAATGGTCCTCGGAAATTGCTATTCCGTTAATCATTTCCCATTTTCTTTTCCAGTTTCCGCCGCGCGTCGGCGGGCAATGGAAAATCGTCCTCCCCGGCCAGCCATTGCCAGGCTTGCGGCAAGTCGAGTTTATTTTGTGAGGCGGCGCAATAGTTCGCGTGGAGGGATGATTTCAATGCCGAAAGGTTTCTTCATCGCCAGCAAGTCGTCATCGCGGGAAACGATGACTTTCGCCCCGGCAGACAAGGCACAGGCCAGATAGGGGTCATCTTTCACATCGCGGCTCCGTTGTTTGCCCAACAGCGACGGTTCCACCAGATTCACCTGGTCGTAATACCACGCCAGCAGATTGTGCGGCGGGTGTTTGAATTTGTCTCCGCGTTCTGCCACCAGATCGCGGACTTCTTCCAGAATTTCCAGCGTGGCAAAAACGGCCATTCGCCGCCTGGCCATCGCCAGCAGGCAACGGTGAGCTTCCCCACGCCAGCCCACACCGGCAAAGACGACATTGGCATCAAGAACGATGCGCACGTTTCTTCCTCTCCTCCCGGAGGCGATGCTGGGTTTTCACGATTTCAGCCATTTCTTCGTCCGATGGATTGCCCAGTGGCGCGCCCTCGATGGCTTTTTCCAAAAAGGCCACATCCGCCTCAATTTGCTCCTGGCGGCGCTTGCGGATCAGATCGCGCATGTATTCGCTCATGGAGTCAAACGCGCGCGCTTCCGAATCAGACCGGGCAAACTCCGCCAGTTCGGGGTTCAATGAAATGTTGATGGTCACTGCTTTCATAAGGAGAGGATAGCACGATGGCAAACCATGTCAAGGCTTGCCAATAAGAGTTGCCCTTGGGGGATGGCTGAGAATTCATGCTTGGGCA
>Ga0181538_10006335_pt1 | contig 10250 bp, 3 predicted proteins | sample PEATcosm2014_Bin_40_FD_119773 | JGI IMG/M metagenome (GOLD analysis project Ga0181538, IMG submission 119773) | Peatland microbial communities from MTU Mesocosm Facility, Houghton, MI, USA - PEATcosm2014_Bin23_30_metaG | ecosystem: Environmental > Terrestrial > Soil > Wetlands > Peat | place...
AAAATCATAAAACCTATGGACGGCACGGCTCAGGGGACTACCCTGAGGCTAACTGACGAGCATTTCCGCAAGATGATCACGGTGGTCGTCCACCAAGGAGATTGTATTACCAGCGAGGGCTTGATCGTCGAGGGTCAGTTGGCCGGCGCCATGAGGGGCACCCGGGGACCTGGTGATCCGAATGTGGTACGAGGTTTGCCGATAGCGGTAGTAGAGGGTGAAGGTGTTCCACGTCCCAGGAAGCCTGGGTGTGAGGCGCAGTTGATCGCCTTCCAGGTTCACACCCAGCAGGGTTTCCAACAGGAGCCGATACATCCAACCGGCTGAACCGGTGTACCAGGTCCAACCACCTCGACCGATGTGGGGCGCGACAGCATAGACATCGGCGGCCACGACAAAGGGCTCGACCTTGTAGGTCGCGATTTGGTCAGGGGTGGCGCTGTGGTGGACGGGGTTGAGCAGCGCGAACAAGTCCCAAGCCCGGTCGGTATCTCCCACCAGCGCAAAGGCCATGGTGGTCCAAATGGCCCCATGAGTGTACTGGCCTCCATTTTCCCGCACGCCGGGGATATAGCCTTTGATGTAGCCCGGATTCAGGGAGGAGTGGTCGAAAGGGGGATCGAAGAGTTGGATCAACCCGACGTCGCGGCGGACGAGGCGTTCAGCCACGGCTTGAAGGGCAAGGCGGGCGCGCTGAGAATCACCGGCGCGGCTGATAACCGACCAGCTTTGCGGCAGGGAATCGATTTGACATTCGGGATTGGTGGAGGAGCCAAGGGGTTCTCCGTTATCGAAGTACGCGCGGCGATACCATTGGCCGTCCCAAGCCTGCTGCTCGATGTTCTTTTGCAGTTGCTGGGCCTGGGCGAGGCAACGCTCGGCAAAGGCAGTGTCGTTGCGCCGGCGCGCCAATTCGGCAAATTGGGTCAGCACGTCGTAGAGGAAGAAAGCCAGCCAGACACTCTCGCCGCGCCCTTCTTTGCCCACCAGATTCATCCCGTCGTTCCAATCGCCGCCACCCATGAGCGGCAGTCCATGCTGGCCGAATTTGAGCCCGAGTTCGATGGCAGCGACGCAATGTTGATAGAGGGTGGCCGAGGTTGCGGAGCGATTGGGCAAGTCATAGTACGATTCCTCCTCCGGCTTGAGGGGCCGGCCTTCGAGAAAGGGAACAGGCTCGTCGAGCACGCCGGAGTCGGCAAGGCATGCTACGTAGCGGCAGGTGGCGTAGGGCAGCCACAGATAGTCATCGGAGCAATGCGTACGCACGCCGCGGCTGGTGGGCGGATGCCACCAGTGCTGCACGTCGCCTTCGCGGAACTGATGCGCCGCAGCGCGCAGGAGATGCTCGCGAGTGAGGGCCGGCTCGGCATGCACCAGCGCCATCACATCCTGCAACTGGTCGCGGAAGCCGTAGGCTCCGCCGGATTGATAGAACCCAGTGCGAGCCCAGAGACGGCCACTCAAGGTCTGATACAACAGCCAGCCGTTGGCCAGCACATTAACGGAGGGATCGGGGGTTTCGACCTGCACGGTGCCCAGGGTCCGATTCCAATATTGCCAGACGCCTTCGAGGGCGGCACGGCCGGCCTCGGCGGGGCGGAAGCGACGAATCAGGGTTTGCACCTCGGCACCGCTCCGACCCACCCCGAGACGGAAGCTGGTTTCCCGTTGTTGTCCGGTGGCCAAATCAAAGGTCACCTGGACCGCGCCACAAGGGTCCAGCCCCGATCCTGTTTTCCCCGAAAGGCGCGTCCGCTTGAGGGCTTTGGGGTTGGCGAGGCTCCCGTTCCGGCCGATGAACTCCCTCCGATCCCCAGTGAAGGTTCGCCTGGATTCACTCACGTCCACGAACGCGATGCGTTCGGCATACTCGGTATTGAAAGGATTGCGGGCCAGCAGGGCGCCGGTCTTGGGGTCCACCTCGGTCTGCACGTGCAGCAAACTCTTGTGGCGCAGCTCTCCCAGCACCCATTCCCAGTACCCGGTGACGGACAGGACGCGCGGTCGCCCTGAGACGTTGCGCAGTTTCAGGAGCGCGAACTTCACGGGCGCGTCCATGGCGACATAAACGGTCAGCTCGGAGGCGATGCCATGCTCGGTATGTTCGAACACGGAGTAGCCGAAGCCATGGCGGATGACGTAGGGGGTTGCGCCGCGGGCCGGAAGTGGGGTGGGTGACCAGAATTGGCCCGTCTGCTCATCTCGGATGTAGAAGGCTTCGCCGGTGACGTCGGTGACGGGATCATTGCTCCAGGGCGTCAGGCGGAATTCGTGGCAATTCTCGACCCAGGTGTATGCGCTGCCGCTCTCCGAGACGACCGTCCCGAAATAGGGGTTGGCCAGCACATTCACCCAGGGGGCGGGAGTTGACTGCTCCGCAGACAACGTAGTGACGTATTCACGGCCATCAGGAGTAAAACCGCCCAGCCCATTAGAGAAGATCAAATCTCGCTGCAGGAGCGGCTCGGCCACATCCCGCGCCGGGGAACGGGCGGGCGTGAGCAAAGGAATTATCGGAGCCGGGAGGGCCGGCCGTTCCAGTTGTTCGGCCAACGTCCCGTCCTCATCTGCCAGGACCACGCGCGCGACCGATTGGAGCAGCAAGCGGTCTTCACTGGAGACTTGTTCAAGGCGCCGGACGAAGACGCCGCCCGGCTTATCGACCATTTGAGCTTCGATGCCTGAGGCGATCAAACTCAGGATTTGGTCCTGCAATGGCTGGCGATACCCGGAAGCGTCTTCATTGAGAATCACCAGGTCAACCGGCAATCCTTTCATACGCCAGTAAGCGTGAGCGCGGAGGAGCTGCTCAACGATCTCGATCCGGGACGGGTCGCTAATGCGGAGAAGGACAATCGGCGCGTCACCGGAGATGCCATACCCCCAAAGCCCGCTTTGGCCGCGGCGGTTGTTGAGCAACACGCCAGGAGAGGCACGCCGGGCAGGATTGGCATAAATCAAATCACCCGCCAGCCGGGCGTATTGTTGGGCGGCGGCTTCGGAGGCATTGAGGTAGCGCAGGGTGACCTGGCTGTGGGTCCACGCGAGGTCCAGGGCCCGGTCCGCCATGCGCGGGTTGTAGTATTTTTCCACGAGCGCCAGCGCCGCGTCCCGGTTTTCCGCCATTCCCATGACCAGGTCAACGCGGGCAGTTTCGTGGGGGGCCAGGGTTACGGTGCGCCGCAAGGAGGTAATCGGATCCAGAACGGAACCGGTGGTGTTGGACAGGGACGAGATGCTCTGCAACGCGGCGGGTGCGGTGAGAGTCCGGCCTCGCCCGATGAACCTGGCGCGGTCGGTTTCGCAGGAGACCTCGCCTTGCTCACCCCCCTGCCCCACCATGAAATTCAGGAGCCAGGGCGGTTTTTCACCTTCGGACCGGGGGCGGCGGGTGCAAAGAATGGCCGGGCGCGGGCTCAAGAATTCGGTTTGCACGAATAGATTGCTGAAGGCGGGATGGGAGGCGTCCGCGGCGGGCAGCGCCAGGACGACTTCGGCATAACTGGTCAGCTCGATGACGCGCCGCGAGTGAGAATGGTTGATGAGCGTCACGCGGCGTAACTCGACATCGTCTTCGGGCGAGACGCTGATCTCGGTGTGGATTTCCAGGCCCGCATGGTGCTGACGAAACTCGGCGCGGGCCTGAGAAAAGATGGCTTCGCAACGTTTGGTTGCGCAGCCGCAGGGTTGGTGGGCGGCGGACCAGAATTCACCGGTGGCCAGATCGCGCAAGTAGATAAACGTGCCCCAGCAATCGCGCGTGGCGTCCTCGTGCCAGCGGGTGACGGCAAGATCCCGCCAGCGGCTATAGCCCCCACCCGCGCTGCTGACCATGACATGATAGCGGCCATTTGACAAAAGGTGAACCTGGGGCGCAGGCAAATCCGGGTTGGTGAAAAGGCGCACGAGGCCCTCGCCGTCAGCGTCGAACTTCCGCGATTTAACCAATTCATACCCGTCGGAGAGCACCTTGGCGGTGGTGTTGGGGACGCGCTCCTGCAGGAGCAGGTCTGCGGCTCTAAAGGCCGCGCACGACATGAAGCGCCGTTGCATGGGACGATCCAACAGCCGATAGGCCAGGGCGAGCAGGCTCATGCCCTGGTGATGGGCCATGAATGAGCGGATGGTGGCGCTGGACTGGCCGGGAGGCAGACGCGAAGGCGTATAATCCACCGCCTCGTAAAAACCATAAGCCCCTTCGCGCCCATCGGTGGCGAGTTGTTCGAGGTTGGCGCAGGCTTCACGGGGCGCAACCATCAGCGCCATCGCTGTGGCATAAGGAGCGATCACGAGGTCCTCGGCCAACCCCCGCTTCAATCCCAGACCCGGCACGCCAAAGGCGCGATATTGGTAGTTCAGATGGGCATCGGTCCGGTTGTAGCCTGATTCGGATATACCCCACGGCACGCCGCGCATTTGACCGTACTTGATTTGCTGCCGGACGACCCCTTTGCACGTTTGATCGAGGAGTGTGTTATCATAATTCGGCATCACGAGCAGCGGCATTAGGTACTCGAACATCGACCCGCTCCACGAAGCCAGCACCGGATCACCCCGCAAAGCCACGAGCAGCCGTCCCAGCGAGAACCAGTGGTCCTGCGAAACCTGGCCCTGAGCAATTACCACATAGCTGCACAAACGGGCCTCGGACGCCAGCAGATCATAGAAGCTGGCGTCGGCGCGGCGATCGGTGACGTTGAAGCCAATGGAGAAAAGTTCGCGCGCGGGATCAAACAAGAAGCTGAAGTCCATGTCGGCAAGCTCGGCGCATTGCCGAGCCAAGGTTTCCAGATCAAGGATGCGCTGGCTTGCGCGCTGGCTGGCATCCAGCACACACTTCGACCAATCGGCAAGCCTCGCCTCCTCCTCTGTCTTCCGGGATGAGGACGGTTCCCGGGAGAGGGCTTGCCGCGCGGCTTCGAGGGAAGGACCGAGCGACTGCTCCAATGCCGCCACCTGGCGCAAAGTGGGCGCTTGATCGAGCCGGGCGATCTCCACCGGCATCTGCCCTGCCGAGCCAGGCGCCAAGGCCAGCCAGGGCGCCAGGAAAAGCAAATCTTCCAAATGGTCCCGGCAGTTTCGTTCCAGGGCCAGGGTCCACCATCTGAATTCCTCCCCGGCTCCCGCCTCGAGCGTGGCGGTCAACGCGGCCGCCCGAGTGGTCGCTCGTTGCAGCAAGTCAACTCCGGCGCGAAGGGTTGGAGTCGGCTGCGCCAGCTCCCTTCGGAGTTGTTCCAGCTCGGAATCGTTGCCGTCCAGCTCGCGCAAAACGCCGACGGTATCAGACAGGCCAGTGAAAACCCGCCGAGGGAGGATTGGCTGGGACGCTAGTTCCGCGAGGCCCGGGCCCAGGGTGAGCAAATGGCCAGCCAGGTTGCCACTGTCCACGCTGGACACATAGAGCGGCAGCAAGGGTTTGAGGGTTCGGGTATCATACCAATTGAAGAAGTGGCCCCGGTGTTGCTCGAGGCGGCGCATGGTCTCGAGGGCATCGTGTGTGCGCTGCAGGAGTTTGCCCACCGGCAGATAGCCGAAGTCGCACGCGGCCAGGTTGGCCAGCAGGGCTAATCCCATATTCGTAGGCGAGGTGCGCGAAGCCAGCACCGGCATGGGCTCCTCCTGGAAATTGTCCGGCGGCAGCCAATGATCCTCTGCAGTGACGAAGGTCTCAAAGAACCGCCAGGTCTTGCGCGCCGTTCGCCCAAGAAAGGCCAACTGCCTCGGTTTTAATTCCGGCACCGCCGATGGCCTAATGGGCTGGCTGATGCGCCAGGCAATCCAGGGCGACGCCAACCAGAGTCCTAGAATGGGCATGGCCAGCGGTAACTCAGCGGCCTGCGTGAAGGCCAGGAAAAACGCGCAGGCCAAAGCGATGGCCGGCGCGATCCACATAGTGGCGTAGAATCCCGCGAGACTGCTGCGGGCGGTGCGTTCGGCATCGCTGGCGGTTTGCCATTCCAGGAGGCGCTTGCGGGTGATCAGCAGCCGCACCAGCGTGCGGCCGATGGCATCAAGGCTGATAAAGGCGTCGTAAGGCAGGAACACGAAGGCGAGCAAGGCCTGGCCGAGCTGGCGTCCGAACGACCCGACCAGCGCGCGCAGGTGCAACGTGAGCGATACTTCCCGCGGCTTGCGGAAAAGCTCAACGGTGACCCACAACCATGCCGGCAGTGTAATGATCAAGAGGACCAACAGGGGTCCGATGGCGCCGAGGTCGGGGAGTAGCATCCAGTTGGCCAGCAGCAGCAACAGTAAGGCGGCCGGGACAAGGCTGCGGCGGAGATTGTCGAGGATCTTCCATTGCGACAGGCCGGAGAGGGGATTGGCGATGCGCCGCGCGTCAGGTCCCGGGACGCGGGGCAACAGCCATTGGGCGATTTGCCAGTCGCCGCGAATCCAACGATGGCGCCGGTTGATGTCGGTGTTGTAACGGGAAGGATACTCTTCATACAGCTCGACGTCGCTGACCAGCGCCGAGCGGGCATGGCAGGATTCGATCAAATCATGGCTCAGGACCGCGTTTTCCGGGAACCGGCCGGCAACGGCCTGTTGAAAGGCATCCACGTCATAAATCCCCTTCCCAATAAAAGAACCCTCCTGGAACACATCCTGATAAACGTCCGAAACCGCGCGCGTGTAAGGGTCAATTCCCACGTCGCCGGCAAAGAGCTGGGCAAACCAGGAACGGGAGGCGCTTGGCAGGCTCACGCCGACGCGCGGCTGCAGGATGCTGTAGCCTTCAGTAACCACGCCCTTTACCGGATCGAACTGCGGCCGGTTCAGCGGATGAGCGATCGTTCCCACGAGCTGGCGAGCGGCATCGCGAGATAGCTGGGTGTCGGTGTCCAGGGTGATGACAAATTTGATGTCCGGCAGAATCGACCTATCGCCGAGGATCTGAGAAAAGCACTCATTGGACCCGCCGCGGAGCAGAGCATTGAACTCAGTGAGTTTGCCCCGTTTGCGCTCATAACCCATCCACAGGCCTTCAGCTTTGTTCCAACGACGGGGCCGGTGGAACAGGAAGAAGATGTTGGACCGTTCGGACCGATACTTGGCATGGAGCATTTCGACGCCTGCGCGCACCAGCCGAAGCAGTGATTTGTCCTCCGGTTGGGACTCCTCCGGCGCGTCCTGGAAATCGGTCAACAGAGCGAAATGCAGGTGTTTGTCCCGGTTGGCGAGGTAATGAATCTCCAGGGTTTCAACCAGCCGGGCGACCGCGCCGGAACTGGTCAACAAGGTCGGCACGACCACCATGGTCCGGCACTCGGGCGCGATGCCGGCGGAGAAATCCAGGCGCGGCAGCAGGCAGGGTTTGACTAACAAGGTGGAGAGCCAATTCATTAACGCGATGGCCAGTTGACTGGAACAGAGCAGGAGCAAGAGTGTTAGGAAAGCCAGCTTCCAGCCCGGCGCCTCGAGCGCCCTCACCGGTTGGATTAACCCGAGAGTCGCCAGTGCTGTGAGCAACGATACTCCGCCTCCATAGAAGACCAATGGGAAGCGGTGGATGCGCCGTTCAATGGCGGTATGCCAGGGCTGACGCATTGCTGCCGCGCGCTCCAGCGCAACCAGCCCTTTGTCGATCAGGTAAAAGCCCACATGCGCGGTCCGGTCTTGAATTCCTTTCTCCTGCGCGCTGATTTCGGCCAGCTTAATGGCCGCTTGCGCCACCTCCAATTCCCGGAGCCGGCTGTGGCGGGAAATGGTCTCAACCGAATGCCGATAGCGATCGCGAGTGAAGAAATCCATTTTCCCGTAAACCCCGGCTGGGTCAAGGCGCAACGTCCGATCCACCTGGCTCATCGCCTCGACAAACTCGCGCCAGTCCAGGGCCCCCAGGAAGCGCAGACTGTTGATCGTGTGGCTGACGGAAACCTGGTCGGCGGCCTGGCTCTGGCTCTCGATCTGGACGAGTTGCTCGATGGAAAGTCCCTGGTCCGTGAGCCGCTGCTCAAGCCAGGTCCGTGCGAGGTACATCGCCGGGCTTTGCCGGGACAAGCGTTGAGAGAACTCAGCCACGAAGGCGCTGGACATGGGAAGGTCAGCCTGCGCCATATCGGCCACCACCACGACGAGGTGAGAGGAGCGTTTCTCCGCCATATCCTGCAAGCGCTGGACCCACAGGTCAGCCAGGTCGCGATCGTGCCGGGCGATCATCAGGCGGGCGGTGACCCGTCGCAGGTTTTCAATCAAGGCCAGCCGGAGCATGATCGGAATGGCCCACAACTCGCCCAATTTCAAGGCCGATACGGATTGGTACGCCGCAATGAAGGCGCGCAGCGGCTCAGCATCCATTTGCGCATCCACATGTGAAATCAATTCGAGCACGAGGCCATAGACGCGCGGAAGCCCGGCGGAAGCACCCGACAGGAGCCGGGGCAGTTCACGGCTGTAGCCCCGCGGCAAGTGGCGGCGGGCAATTTGGATTTGCTCCTCGATCAGGTAGAAATTGTCGAGCAACCATTCGGCGGCGTGGGTGACCGACCGCGTTTCGTCCACTGACTGAGTCGCGCGATTGTACGCTCGCAGGATCTGTTCATTTTCGCCCAGCCGCGCGAGTAGTCGGTTGGAGCCCCGCTGCATTACCACCGAGTGGTTTTCGGCAAGGGCTTTCGCGTGTTGGATCAATTGGTCAACGCTGAACACCTCCGCACGCAGGGGCGCCTCGTCTGAGAAGGTGCGCGCCTGCACATACTCAGTCACTCGACGGAGCAAGGCTTCCAAGCCGATCCTTTTTCCGGGCTGAGCATTCGCCATGAAACGACTATGAAAAGCAGGGGTAGTGCCGCCAATCGCTCCGTAGGCGCAACTACTTGGGGTACAATTGCTTACACATATTGACAACCTTGCAGAGGCGGCTGCTCGCCGGGTGCATTCATGCAATTTGCGCGACTTTGATTCCCGCGCGTCTTGCAATTTGCATGGTTCGCCTTAATGCCAACGCACAGTTTGGGCAAAGCTGAAGCCGCAGGCTATAGCGGAGACAGCAGTGTTGGTTCCAAGTGATCGAAGCGTGCGGCGACATCGATAATTAGAGGCTGCCTCACTGGCAGGTAAGCGCGTTTGCAGAATGCACGGTGCATAGGCCGTGCTCGTGCAGGCTGCAATGATTCTACCTGTTTCAGCGCGTACCAAAGGCGCCGCCAAAACGCCATAACCAGCCTGGATTGAGCAGGTTAGGGCGCTGGGCGTCAGCTTGGCCCTCCACTAGCTAAAGGAGAGAGAGATATTACGAATATACGAATATCGAAGTTATGAAACCGAATCACATTCGGTCCTTGAAAGGAAATATATGTTAGGAACTGTCTTAGTTGTTCTGCTCGTTCTGATGTTAATTGGCGCACTCCCTGCCTGGCCACACAGCCGGAATTGGGGGTATGGTCCGACCGGCGGATTGGGTGTGCTTCTGACCATTCTGGTCGTCCTGCTTCTGGTGGGCTGGATTTGATATGAACGCCCGTACCTTCGCCAGGGACTGGGCAGAAGAACCCCCGCTCAGCCTGAGCGAGCGGATCGCCAGATTCGCGAGGGCCATTAATGGCTGTTCCGCGCAGGACGTTTCGCAATCCGATTGGGGACAGGCCATGCGGGAATTGGCAGGTGAACACATTCAAAATCAAGGGCGACTGGAACATCACCAAGGGCAAGCTGAAACAAAAGTGGGGCGCGCTCACGGATGACGATCTCCAATGCGCCGAGGGCAAGCACGATGAACTGTTGGGCCGCATTCAGAAGCGCACCGGCGAAACCCGTGAAGCGGTCGAAAAGGCCGTCAAGGAAGCTTCCTCCTGCTGCTGTAACTAGGCTGCCAACCCCACGGGCGAACTGGGCAAGCGAGTCAAGGCCCAGCGCCCGCGCGGGATACTGGCGATCGGAGGCAGTAGTAATGACGAATGTGAAATTCTCCCGATTGCTGTCGGCGCGATGTTTGGCGGAGGTACGACGGTGAAGAAGAGCAGAAGGCAGTCGCTGCGGAGGCTGTCAGTTTACGTAGCTGCTTCCGTTGGTGCGCTCCTCCTTGCCATCGCGATACTCATCCTTATGTTTGGTGGTATGCTCCTCAACGGCTATGGCAAACAGAAGATAGAGCGAGCATTTGCCAAAGCGCATCCAGGGTGTGCGTTGCGCATCGGCGAACTGGACTACTCGGTTGGCGCTGATCGCCTGGTCGCTAAGTCTGTCACGCTGAGCGCCACCAACATGACGTTGAAGGCTGGGCGGATTTCGCTGACGGGCGCTCG
>Ga0181538_10006337_pt1 | contig 10250 bp, 12 predicted proteins | sample PEATcosm2014_Bin_40_FD_119773 | JGI IMG/M metagenome (GOLD analysis project Ga0181538, IMG submission 119773) | Peatland microbial communities from MTU Mesocosm Facility, Houghton, MI, USA - PEATcosm2014_Bin23_30_metaG | ecosystem: Environmental > Terrestrial > Soil > Wetlands > Peat | place...
TCGCTTGGTCCGGCAGAAGGACCGTTTCCTGAAGTTCGCACTTGAAGAAAGCAGAGAGTAAAAAGGAGACCGCAGGAGAGGCAACTTGGTTCGTCAGCGCGACTTGGCATTGAACCGGTCTTTGCCTTCTCTACTTTCGACTTACTCTTCTCTCCTGCACTATTCGCCCTTTCGGCGAATCGGGGTGACGGGACACCAGTTGAACTTTTCTGCGTTTTTTGCGCAGAAATGAGGGACACCTCACTGCCTCGTCGGCGGTAAGCTTTCGTCATGAGACCGATTCGGTATGCCATCAGTTGAACTTTTCTGCGCTCTTTGCGGGGAAATGCAATTTGCTAGCCTCGGATTCTACCGCACTTTATGCTTGCCGGAATCTATGACGACCCTTAAGAAAATTGACGCCATCGCTCCGCCTGATGGGTCCATGGGCGCACCGAATGGAGTCCAGGCTGTATCGCCACCCGGTAGAAGACGATTGCCGGCCCTGGATGGTCTGAGAGGGACGGCCATTCTCGCGGTCCTGACTTGCCATTATTCAGCGTTGCTGCCCAGGACTCATGGCCTCGCGGGGTTTCTTGAGGGAGGGTGGATAGGGGTTGACCTGTTTTTCGTGCTGTCCGGTTTTCTGATCACCGGAATCTTGTTTGATGCCAGGGGAATGCCTCACTATTTTCGCAATTTTTATGCCCGAAGAATACTCCGGATATTTCCCCTCTACTATGCATTCCTTGTCCTGTTGATAGTCGTGTTGAGCACTGTGCCGCCGACGTTTTTGGCCCGCATCGGATCCAGTTCGAACCCGGATTCTCAACTTTTGTGGAATGCCCAGCCATGGCTTTGGACCCACACCGGAAACTACTGGATGGCGATGCAGGGCACATGGACGGCATGGACGGAAATGATCATCCCCCTGTGGTCACTCTCCGTCGAGGAACAGTTTTACCTCCTATGGCCACTGGTGCTTTTCTCGTTTTCTCACCGCGGTTTGATCAGGATTTGCGCAGGTGTGATGATCTGTGTATTGGCCTTACGGCTATTGTTGACCGCAAGCGGGGTGAATTGGTTCACCCTTTACGTGTTAACGCCCACCCGAGCCGATTCTCTGGCCGCCGGCGCATTGCTGGCATTGCTCATCCGCCTGCCCGATGGCGAGCGATTCGTGCGAAAACTGTCGAAGTACGCTGGCCCGGCCGCGGGGGTGTTGGTTTTGGCCCTCTCTGCAGGAATGGATCCCATTCACCATCCGTGGTTGAGGAACTTCTTTTATAGCGCTTTGGCCGTATTCTTCGCGGTGTTGCTATTCTGGTCCATAGACCCCCATTTATTATTTGGAATCCCCAAACGCTTCTATGAGAACCGTGTCTTGCGAACGATTGGTGGCTACAGCTACGGCATTTACATTGTTCATTTGCCGCTTATGTACTTCTCCGAGGCCGCCGCCTCCCATTGGGGTCTTTACGATCCGAAGGATGCAACGTGGAGCGCAGCCTTGGCCCTGATCGCTTTCAACGCCATACTGGCTTCCAGTATTGCGCTTGCCAGCTTTCACCTGTATGAGAAGCAGTTCCTGAAAATGAAACGCCATTTTCCGGAAAACGCCGGCATGGCAAGCCTTGGCTCATCGTAAGAAGCCGGGTGCCATGCTTTTGGCACAGTGACGGTTCTTTCCCGGCACACAAAATCCCCGCATGCATAAACTTCTCCCAACACATCCTGTGCCAAAAGCCATAGATGCGCCTTGAGGATCGCGTGGTGGTGAGAATCGAACGCGCCGAACATGCAGTTCAAATCCCGTCTTCGAATCGCGAGGCAGATTTGCACGTAAATTGCCTATTCAGAACGGGATAGCATGGATGACATCGATTAGTTCAACTGTATCCAACAGATTCGGGGCGATTGGATTTGAACCAACGGCCTTCTGGTCCCAAACCAGACGCTCTGCCAAGCTGAGCTACGCCCCGGCGTTCCGCACTTAGATACCATGCTTGGCCCCGGATGTACATCCGGGGCTATCCGGGTTTCAAATTGACTTCCGCGAATCCAATTGTATATTGAATTTCTGACGATGAGTTGCAAAGGCGCCCAGTACGGTCGTTGGTTTAGCGGATACTTTTATCCGGCCACCCATACCGCGTCCTGAGATTCATCGAGAAATTGAACGTAAAATCGACGGCCTCAGGACAAAAGTCCTGGGGCTTTTTTGTTGGGATGCTTTAACAGCCGGGACTTTTCAAACGCGGAGGCCGCATGATCGTGGTAATGAAGCCGGGCTCGCCTCAAAAACAGGTCGAGCATGTCATACAAATGGTGCGCGAAATGGGACTCAAGGATCACGTCATTGTCGGCCAGGAGCGGACCGTCGTGGCAGTCGTCGGCGACGACCGGTTCAAGGACCGGACGGTGCTGGAATCCGCCCCGGGAGTGGACAGGGTGGTCCCGATCCTGGCGCCCTACAAAATGGCCTCCATCGAAGTACAGAAGGAGCGCACGGTCGTATCGCTTGGCGGCCGCGCCAAGGCGAAGATCGGGGGAACGACCGTCGGCGTCATCGCCGGGCCGTGCAGCGTCGAAAGCAAATCCCAGGTCTTGGAGATCGCCCACGCCGTCAAGGAGGCCGGCGCCGTCGGCCTGCGCGGCGGCGCGTTCAAGCCTCGCACCAATCCCTATTCCTTCCAGGGCCTGGCGGAAAAGGGCCTTGAACTGCTGGCCCTGGCCCGCGAGGAAACCGGCCTGGCCGTCGTCACCGAGGTCATGTCCATCGATCAGGTTTCCCTGGTCAATCGTTACGCCGACGTTCTTCAGGTCGGAGCCAGGAACATGCAGAATTTCAACCTTCTCAACGCCGTCGGAGAACAGGCCAAGCCGGTGCTGCTGAAGCGCGGCATGAGCGCTACCCTCGAGGAGTTCCTCCTCGCCGCCGAGTACATCATGTCCAAGGGAAATTCGCAGGTCATGCTCTGCGAGCGTGGCATCCGCACCTACGAGGATTACGCGCGAAACACGCTGGCCCTGGCGGCCGTCCCCGAGTTGCACCGCGTCAGCCATCTGCCCGTTGTCGTCGATCCCAGCCAGGGGACGGGAAAGAGTTACCTGGTGGATTCGATGTGCCGCGCCGCCGTCGCCGCCGGCGCCGATGCGTTGATCGTCGAAGTTCACAACGACCCCGAGCACGCGCTGACCGACGGCGCCCAGTCGATCACGCCCAAGCAGTTCTCCGCGATGATGCACTCCATCCGCCGCATCGCCGCCGCGGTGGACCGGAACTTATGAGCGAATCGGAACGCGCCATGAATCCGCTCCTTCTGGAAATCCCGACGGAGTTACACGGTGAACGGCTGACGCTTCGCGTTCCGCGCGCCGGCGATGGGGCCATCGTCCATCCTTCGGTTCGCGATTCCCTGCCCGAGCTAAAACGGTGGATGCCCTGGGCAACCGATGCCTACAACGAGCGGAGCGGCGAGGAATGGTGCCGCAAAGCCGCCGCCAATTTCCTGTCCCGCGAGCAGCTTCAGTTTCTGATTTTCTTGCGGCCCGAAGACCGCCACGTCGGCAACGTCGGCGCGTTCAAATTCAATTGGGATATCCCCAGTTGCGAGATCGGATATTGGCTGCACACCGCCCACACGGGCCGCGGTTACATGACCGAGGCCGTCGGTGTCTTGAAGGATATGCTGCGCAGCCGCATTCACGCGCGACGCGTGGAGATTCGCAGCGACGCCGAAAATCTCAAGAGCCGCCGCGTCGCGGAATTGGCCGGGTTTCAATTGGAAGGCATCTTGCGCAACGACAGCGTCGCCGTCGGCGGCCGGCTGCGAAATAGCTGCGTTTTCAGTTCGATTTTCAATTCGCGAGGTTAAACGTCACGGCTCAACAGACGTCTATTATCGAAAGCCTTGGGGTGATACAATCGCCGTTGCCCGATGGACGCTACGATTGGGAACTTCGATGCAAACCATTACATTCTATCGGCAGAAACGAATTGACGGGGGAATTAGGACCGGCGTCGAAGTCGGCGGAAACACGGTGTTGTCCACCTTCAAATCGGGGCGTGGCGAACACGATCCGGCGCTGGTGTGGTATGTCGATGTGATTTGTGAAGGCCGAAAACTTCCGAAGAGTTCGGAAGAGGCCCGGCACTGGCTGGTGGATCATAAGAAAACCATTCAGCGATTATTGATCGCTTTAGCTAAAAGAGTCGTTCAAGGCATCGATCCCGATGTCTGGCCCATTTCCCAACGGGGGATTTTGCACGGAGTAAAAATCAGGATTTCCTGTTCTACCGTACGGCGCCTGGAGGCCCGGAAATTAGCGAACGTACTGCACGATATCGCCCAGCGCTGGGACGAATACGTGGGTGATCTGGCGGCGGTTTGAGGAATAGTCATGGCTCGCCGCGTGCTGGACACGAACGTCCTGATAAATCACTGGCGTCGCTCGTTCCCGCTTAAAGGTTCAAATCAAATCCCGCACCGCAAGGCCGTCGCCTGCGCTCGCAGCCTGATCGAACTGCAGAATTCAAATGCGATCCTTTCGCCGATCTACATTGAATATTTGTGTGGACCGCAGAGCGCCGGGGGAGTCGAGAACGCGCGGAATTATCTGGATCAATTCGAAATCGTCGATGAGGGAAGGATTTTGCCCGAAGATTGGAAAGAATCCAAACGAATCGCTGGACGGGTTTCACGCAATTCGGCGCCGCGCGACATGGGCGACTGCCTGATTCGCGCCATTTGCAATCGCCTTAATATGGACGTGGTTACACTGGACGCGCACTTCCCTCGTTAACAGATAAGCCCTCGCCCGCTGGTCTACCAATTGTCCTGCTGATTATTCCGATCGTCGGTATCCAGAACGTTCAATAGCGAGCCGTACATGTTGTCGGCCGCCCTCACGACCATGGCGTTGGCCCCGTACAAGAACGCGGCTTGGCGAAGCTTGGCCATTTCCGTCGCGGGATCAACCGGTTGATCGGTCGATTGCACGCCGGCCACCTCCACGCCGCCGTCATCCGGCGCGTCCACCAGATTCACCTCCTGGGCCTTGTATCCAGGCGTGCTCTGATTGGCGATATTATTGGCCGCGACGTTGATCTGCGTTTGTGCCGCCTGCATTCCCGACGCCGCGATTGCAAATGCGTCCATACTGCTCGCTCCGACAGCACTGAACGTCGTCGCAAGCGGGAGGCGGGTTTAGCTTCGCCCGTCGCCAATGAGCCTCGGTTGCACGGACGGGGGCGTTAAGGCAAGAAGCGGCTCCGGCCTTTTCGCTTTAATCCAACTGCACTATCATCTGGGCAACGCGGGAAGGACGATCCAGCCCATGAAAATCGGAACCTATTACTACCCCGAACAGTGGCCGCCAGAGCAATGGGAACGCGATTTCGACAACATCGCCAAGCTCGGCCTCCAGATCGTTCACATGGCCGAATTCGCCTGGTTCGAGTTGGAGCCCCGGCCCGGCGAATTCCAATTCGATTGGCTCGGTCATTGCCTCGATCTGGCCAGGCAGCGCAAGCTCGACGTGATCCTCTGCACCCCCACCGCCGCGCCCCCGATCTGGCTCAGCCATCGCTTTCCCCAAACCCTGCCGGTCTACGACGGCCAGATTCGCGGCCGCTTCGGCGGACGCCGGCATTACAATCCCCTCTCTCCCGATTTCCAAGCCGCCACCCGAAGAATCGTCCAGGCCCTGGCCGACCGCTTCGGCGATCATCCGTCCGTGATCGGCTGGCAGATCGACAACGAGTACAGCAACCCCTTCGACCAATCCGAAATCACCCACGCCGCTTTCCGTCAATGGCTACGCGACAAATATGGCAATATCCGTGATCTCAACCGTGCCTGGGGAAACCAGTTCTGGAACAGCTATTACACCGATTTCGACCAGATTCTCTTTCCCCCCTCGCGCGATCCCCGATATGCCAACCCGCATCAATCCCTCGACGCCTCGCGCTTCTGGAGCTGGGCGTTCGCCCAATACAACCATATCCAGGCCGAAATCCTCAAGCCCAAAATCGGCCGCCGATTCCTCGCCACCAATTTCATGGGCCTTCATCCCGACTGCGATCCCGGCGATATGGCCAAGGACCTTTCCCTCATCGCCTGGGACTCCTATCCCGTGACCGGCCACGAAAAGGACGGGGATGACGAAACCTATCGCATCGCCAATCCGGCGCAGATAGGGCTGGCTCACGACCTGATGGCCAGTTATCTCAATCGCTGGGGCCTGATGGAGCTTCAGCCCGGTCACGTGAATTGGAGCGGCGTTCCCGTGCGGCTCTATCCCGGCGCCATCCGCCTGTGGATTTGGACCGCCTTTGCCCACGGCGCGGAGTTTGTCACCACCTACCGTTTCCGCCAGCCGCGCTTTGGCATCGAACTGTTCCATCACGGGCTGGTGGGAACCGACGGCGTCACGCCCTCGCCGGGCGGAGAACAGTTTGCCCAGGTCATTCAGGAAATGCGGAACCTGGACCTGTCGCGCATCCCCAAATTCGCCGACGAACCGCCCCGCCCGCGCCAAACCGTCGGCCTGGTTCTCGATTTCGAGCAGCTTTGGTATTACCTCACCCTTCCCCAGGCGCGGCGATGGGATCAACCGCGCTGGCTGACAAGCTGGTACGCCGCCCTGAGCCGGCTCGGCGCCCAAATCCGCATCCTCCGCCCCGGCGCCGATTGGCCCGCCGACCTGCCGTTGATCGTCGCCCCGGGCGTGCAAATGGTCGATGATCAATTAATGGCTCGTTTCGAGGCATACGCCCGCTCCGGCGGGAACCTGGTGCTCACCTGCCGCACCGGCCTGATGGACCGCACCGGCCAACTTTGGGAAGGTCCCTGGGCAAGCCCCATCCTCCCCCTCATCTCCGCAACCATCGAAGGATACGACTGTCTTCGCGACGACCGCTTCGGCAAGATTCGCTTCGAGGGCGGAGAATTTTCCTGGGGCGTTTGGGGCGATCAGTTGACGCCAAAGGCCGGCACCGAAGTCCTCGCCACTTATTCCGACCAATTTTACGCCGGCGCCGCCGCCGTCACCCGCGCCAAGCTCGGCAAGGGAACCGTCACCTATTTCGGCGTATTCAGCGAGCAGCCCCTGGTCGATGCCTTCGTCGAATCCCTCGCCAAATTCATCGGCCCCGGCCGACTGCAATCCCAAACTCTTCCCGGACGCGTGCAGGTCCTTCGCCGCGGCCCCTATCGCATCGCCCTGAATTACCAGGACCAACCCGTCCCAACCCCCGCCCCGCCATCGGCCAAGTTTCTGATCGGCTCATCCCGCTTGGCGCCCGCCGACGTCGCGGTTTGGGAGGAATGAACCACTGGAATACACCCATGAACATTGATCGCATCCTCATTTCCCACGATCGCATCGCCCAGCGCGTCAAGGAGCTGGCCGCACAGATCACCCTCGATCATTCGCCCCCCAATCACGACGGCGGCGACATCACCATCGTCGCCATCATGACCGGCGCGATGATCTTCGCCAGCGATCTGATCCGCCAGATTCCCATCGCCATGAAAATCGGGTTGATGTCGGTCAGCAGTTATCCCGGCCGCAGCATCCGATCGCATGGTTCGCAGATGTTGGCCAGCCAGATGGGCGACATTCGCGGCCATCACGTGTTGGTCCTGGACGACATTCTCGACAGCGGCGGCACGCTGCACATGGTCGTCCCCGCCCTCCGCGAAATGGGCGCTGCCACCGTCAAGAGTTGCGTCCTGCTCCGCAAGGACCGGCCCGCCGTTCACGCCGTTCACGTCGATTACGTCGGATTCGAGATCCCCGACGAGTTCGTCGTCGGCTACGGCCTGGACTACAATGATTACTACCGCAATCTGCCCGACATCGTGACGTTGAAGGGACAACTCCCCACGCCATGAATCCCACGCCCCCGCCATCCTCGACATCCTCCGGCGAACACCTGGCCGAAGCCGCCGCCACCCCCGCCGTCAGCGCCGCACGAACCACTTCCCTCGGCACCCTGCTCGGCTCTCACATCCTCCGCGACGGCGAACTGGTCCTGATGATCCTCAAGCCCTCGCTCTGGTTCATCGTCTTCAATTCCCTGGCCTTCGCGATTTCCACCGCCGTCGTCGCCGCGGCCCTGGCCCTGGCCGACCGCCGCATGCACGATCATTTCTTCCTCGAGGCCGCCCTTTTCGTCATCATCGGCCGGCTCATGTGGGCCGTGTTGCAATGGATGGGCCGCATTTACATCCTCACCGACCAGCGCGTCCTCCGCATCACCGGCGTATTCACCGTCGATCTTTTCGATTGTCCCTTGCGCAAAGTCGTTCGCACCCGCATCGTTTCCTCTTCCCCCGAAAAGCTCGTCGCCGTCGGCTCCATCGAAATCATCCCCAGCGACGAAGCCATGCCGTCGGCCGTCTGGCAGACGATCGCCCGACCGAAGGAGATTCACGAACGGCTCCAGGCGGCGATCACCCGCGCAAAACAATCGGGGACGGGTTGCGCATGATCGGCCCCGATTTTCAGCGGCGGCATACGTCGCATCGCTACTAATTATTCCAGTCTTGGGCGCACGACCTTTTAAGTCCGTCTTGACGCTCAAATCCCGTCACTCCGATGATTTCGCAATCCCTTGCGTTGCAATGGGCTTTCATTGCGGGGGGATGGGAGGGAATTCGGTTCCGTCGAAGTATTTGTTCCCCCGTTATACCTCTGGCACAACATGAAGACTCAGTTGTTCAACGAATTGCGTCATGAATTCCTCAATACATCGCAATTGCCCGCATAGAAATTCGGATAGACGATACACCTGTTTTGGCGGATCTGGACTGAACCCGAAGTCGGGTCTAAGGCCGCCCTCAAAAAATACTTGATTGTCCGCAATATGCAGAGATCCAGCTGGCAAGCAAAATTCATGTGCAATGCGATCGCGCACGCTCTTACGGTCAGGATCGGAGAATAATAGGGCGAGTTTTGGCTCATGCGAGCGTAAGACATCCACCAGTGTCGCACAGTCCGGATCACGCGGAGCGCGATTTTCCAGAAACCTCTTGAGTGACCTTAGGTGCGGGGTACGAGTGCGATCGAAGAGTTTGCCTGTTGCGAGAGCCGCGTAGTTACACGCACAGACCATTTGAAACATCATTTCCTGAAACTCAAAAGTAATCTTGTTTGTGATCCCCCAATAATAATTGCCTGACAGCTCCCCGATTGGGGCACCATCGGACGCATATGCTTGCAGTACCTTATCAAGCTGCGTCTCAAATGTCCTGATGTTCTCTAAGTGATAATGGATTGCAGCGATCGACTCGCGCACCTCACTAAATCGCCGTGATGCTTCTTTCCATTCAGCGTTCAATTTACGACGATCGCATTCCGGGTTTTTATGGACAAGCCAGCAGCGAAGCCCAATATCCATAAGTTTCTTGACTATTGGCCCCTCCTGCGGCTCGAATTTCGCGGCGTCTTCGAATCCCTGCAATGCCTTTCTCATGCGGTCTATTCGTGCAAACGCCGGATCTGAAGCCATTTGACAACCCTCGGCCACAAACTTAACGCGACGCGATCGGTTTACAAGGGTTTGCCACCGTTAACCCTGGTTTGGCATCACAAGTCCAAGGCCTTGGGCCACCATTTCGGATTGTTTGAGATTGTGCCGATGTATGAAGGCGCCGGCCTGGGTCAACTGTTCCCTCTCAATGCTGACGGGAACAATCTTGGCGCCCTTCCCGACCAACGGCCGGCCGCAGGCTTTGCGGTTGAGGCCAAGGCTATTTCAGCATTTCCACAACGCCTATCTGTGAACGCAGAATCGCGTTGACGATCTTCGTCAGATTTGCGGTGGCGCGTTTGTCTTTGCCGAGAAGTTTCCGCCGCACGTCCTCGTCTAGGTAGATGGGGATCTGCAATGTTTTGGCCGGCCGGTACAGCTTGCCTTGGACAGCCTTGGAAAAGTCGTAGTGCTTTTTCATCGTTTTCGCTCCAGGTACGTCACCTGTTCATGCTCATTGGCTCGGCGAGCCGAAATGATTCTCACGACTTCCTCGCCAGATTCATCCGGCTCAGGCCAGGAATGGATCACGACAAGGATTCTACCCGTTATCGACATTCCCATGCTTGCCCCACGGTCCTCTTGCCAGGAATGCTTTTCGTCGTGAACGGTCAATATCGATGCGTCTGAAAAGATCGTGCAGGCCTCTTCAAATGCAACGCGATGCTTCCGCTGATTCTCGGCGGCTTTAATCCGGTCCCAGTGGAAGCGCATTAGTAATTTCCAAACA
>Ga0181538_10006343_pt1 | contig 10246 bp, 6 predicted proteins | sample PEATcosm2014_Bin_40_FD_119773 | JGI IMG/M metagenome (GOLD analysis project Ga0181538, IMG submission 119773) | Peatland microbial communities from MTU Mesocosm Facility, Houghton, MI, USA - PEATcosm2014_Bin23_30_metaG | ecosystem: Environmental > Terrestrial > Soil > Wetlands > Peat | place...
CCTCCCACTGGACCTTCGGCGTGCGGCCAAATTCGCCGCAACACCAGATGATGGTGCTGTCGAGCAGTTTGCGGTCGGACAAATCCTGGAGCAAGGTCGCCAGTCCCTTGTCCAGTTCCGGCAGCTTGCGGCGCATCTCCTGGAAATGCTGTTTGTGCGTGTCCCAGCCGTTGTAGTTGATGGTAACGTAGGGAACGCCCTTCTCCACCAGCCGCCGTGCCGCCAGACAGGATTGCCCGAACGTGTTCTTGCCGTACTGCGTCCGTAGTTCGTCCTTCTCCTGCGACAAATCGAACACCTTTCCCGCGTCGCCCAAAATCAAGTCATACGCCTGTTGCCCGGCCTGGTCGGATGCCGCCAGTTGCGCGTCGCCCGGCATGACGTGTTCCAGCGTGTTCAATTTTTGAAGCAGCTCGCGCCGATCCTTCTGGTGCTGTTCAGTGATGCCCAGGGCGACGACGCCTTCCACCGCAAACGGCGTTTTGGCCGGGTCGCCGCCCGTGGCGAACGGTTTGTAACGCGACCCCAAAAAGCCCGCTTCGGAAAACCGCCCCTGCGGCTCGGTCAACACGATGTAAGGCGGGATTAACCCCTGATATCCGGCGCCATAACCTTTGAACAACGACACCACCGCGCCAATGCAGGGAAAGGACTCCCGTCCGCCAGCCGGCCGCCCGGTCTGGACCATGTACGACGCGGTTTCGTGGGCATTGCTGCCGTGGGTCATGCTGCGGATGAGGGAATACTTGTCCGCCTGTTTCGCCAGCAAAGGCAGCAACTCGCAAATTTTGATGCCGGGCACGTTGGTTTCGATGGGTGTTTTGAACGGCCCGCAATAATCATTCCCCGCCTCCGGTTTGGGATCGAACGTGTCCAGGTGACACGCGCCGCCCCAGAGCCAGATTTGGATGACGGCTTTGGCTTTAGCCGGCGGTGGCCCGGCGGCAAAGGCCGGGAAATCCAAACCGCTGGCCAGCCACAATCCCGCCGCGCCCAGCAGACTGCGGCGCATCGCCTCGCGTCGGGAGATGCCGGCCAAATTGTGTTTCGTTTTCATGTCTTTACTCTTTGTCCGCATTCAGTGCCGGTATAGGAATTCCTCACTGTTGATCAAAGCCCACGCGACATCCAGCGCCGCCGCCCGGTTGTCCGTACCATCGGTCGGAAAATGCCCCGCCGCAACCTGGAGTTCGTTCTCCGTCGGAAATCGCGAGAGAATCGCCAGGTAAAATCCCGTGACCACGTCACGCGGGTTGTCGCGGGTCTTGAGCAGGTACTTGAACTTCTCGCTTTGCTCGATCTTGCGCTGGATGTGGCTCGAATTCAGCAGGTGCAGCCGCTGGCCGGCGGTGGGAAGATTGTTGCGCTCCGATTCCAGGCCGGTGTCGCGCGGCGGACGGCCGAACATTTCCAGGAAGGAACTGGTGATGCTTCCGTCCGGCAGCGCAATCGAGCGCTCCTTTTCCGGAATGAACGTGAACGGCTCCGGGATTGAGCTGGAATATTTTTCCGTCGTGCCGGTGATCTCGCACAAGGCGTCCGACAGCACCTCCGCATCGAGCTGGCGCACCGGGTAAAAGGCGAAATTGGCCGCGGCCTCCGGTTTGGTGCTCCGGGGGATGGACGACAACTGGTAGGTCTGCGAGTTCAAGATCAGCCGGTAGAGTTGTTTCAAATCGTAATGCGACGCGACGAATTCCTTTTCCAGATACGCCAGCAGTTCGGGATTGACCGGCGGATTGTCGGGCCGGATGTCGTCCGGCTCCTGAATGATGCCGCGGCCCAGCAGCCAGAACCAGACGCGGTTCACGATGTTGCGCGCGAACCACGGATTCTTCGGGTCCAGCAGCCAGCCGGCGAACACCTCGCGCGGGTCGCGGTCGGATGAAAGCTTGACCGTGGTGCCATCGGGAAACGTCGCCGTGGTTTGCGCATTCGTCGAGGCGGGATTCCAGAACACGATTTCCTCCTTCCATTCCGCCGTGGTCTTGATGTTGACCTGCGAGAAAAACGCTGCCATGCCCGCCAGCTTTTCCTTGGGCCATTTGTCGGCGCGCTCGCCCATGAACGTCAGCGCCACCGCTTGCGCGATGCCTTTCGGGTCGCGATTCTGCATGGCGCGATAAAAATTGGCCTGGCCGACCTCGAAATTGCTGCCGCTGGCCGTGAGCAGGTCGCGCACGAACTGGTCGTAGGGCTGGTTCGCCGCGATGGCGCTGCGGATCCAGTGGTAGTAGGCCTGCGCCGCGTTGGGCCACAAATCAATGGGGAACTCCGCCTTCACCCGCAGCAAGTCGCTCCATTTCATCGCCCAGTAATCCGCAAATTCATCGCGCGCCAGAAGCTGGTCAATGAGCTTGGCGCGTTTGTCCGGGTCGCGGTTCAGGATGAAGCTGCTGGCCTCGCGCGCGGCCGGCTGGGTGCCAATCACGTCCAGGTAGGCGCGCCGGACAAACACCGCGTCGGAACAGAGATTGGCCAGCTGGAGGTCCAGTTGTTTCAGCCGGTTGAAAACGAGCTGGTCAATTTCGCCTTCCGGCGCCAATTTGGCCGGACTCTCAAAGGGGTTGGGCTGTGCCCGGGCGACCATTGTTCCCGTCAGGACGGCCATCAGGACCAGCGCTGAAATCACCGATGTTTTCATGGCATGATACGACTTGTAAACTCTTAGCCCGCCCTGGCGTTGCCGGGATAGGAATCACAACCAAGGGATTGGACGAACCCTATGTCCGGTTGGTTACGGGCATAACAACTTCGCATACCCAAGCCCGAAAGACGAATCCCGAAAGAAGGCAGGCAGGGTGAGAGAAAATATCCGGCTACAAATTCTTCAACGCAAAGGCGCTGAGAACGCAGAGAGCCGCAGAGCTTTTTCTTTAACCACGGATGGACACGGATAAACACGAATAAGGGCGAGACGCAAATGTCGCGAATTGACGCGAATTCAGCTGGCGATCATTCGCACCATTCGGGCCAAACAGGGGTGTCCCCTGTTTCCAATCCGTGTGCATCTGTGTCCATCCGTGGTAAAAAATCCTTTGCGAATCTCTGCGGTCACTCTGCGTTTAAAAAATTGTGCCGCCAGCCCGGCCGTGGACAAACCAAAAGGGGTTGACTGGTCATGGCCGGGGCGCATCATGCTTGCGAAGATGCCGAACACTTTTGCCAGCGTCTTCAAAATTACGCCGGGCGAATCATAACGACATGAAATCACACCATCCTCGCATTCTCGCCGGCCTGCCGGTGGTGAAAATCAATTGGGGAATTCTTTTCCTCGCGGCGGGGTTTTCCGCGTCCGCTTACACGTTGCCGGCCCTTCCCCCCATGCCGGCGATTCCAGCGCCGGGAATGACCAACTCGGTTCCCATGGGCGATCCGGCGAATTTCCCGGAGACGAACATGGATTTCGCCATCGAGACGAACGGGCCGTTCGCGCCGACGTGGACTTCCATCGCCGCCAATGTTCCCGGCAACGGCGCCCCGGCCTGGCTGCGGCAGGCGAAGTTCGGCAGCTGGGTTCACTACGGGCCCCAATCCGAAGGCGCCAGCGGCGACTGGTTTGCCCAGCACATGTATCAGCCGGGTTCCGCCGCCTACACCAACCACCTCGCGCAATTCGGCCACCCTTCGACGAACGGATACAAGGACGTCATCAATGTATGGAATCCGACCAATTACAATCCCGCCGCGCTGGCGCAGCTTTACTACAATGCCGGCGCGCGCTTTGCGCTGGTGCAGGGCGTGCATCACGACAATTTCGACAACTGGAATTCGACCTACAATTCGTGGAACGAGATGAATTTCGGCCCCAGGCGCGACACCCTTGTGGAATGGGCGAACGCGACGCATGCGTTGGGAATGCACTACGGCGTGGCCTTCCACCATGAATACAGTTGGTGGTTTTATGTGACCGCCTACGGGAGCGACAACTCAGGAGCGCTGGCGGGCGTTCCCTACGATGCCGTCAGCGTGACGAACGGCACGGGCACTTGGTGGCAGAATTACGATTTGCGCCGGCTCTACAACATTAATTTGAGCGAGTATCAGGGGATTGAAACGACCAATTTGTCCGGTGGCTGGGCGCCAGCCCAGGGCATTTTCACAAACCATCTGGACTACGCGCACTGGTATGCGACGCAGTGGGCGCTGCGCATCCTGGACGTGATTGAGAACTACGATCCGGATTTCATTTACACCGACGGCGATTCCACGCAGCCCTTCAGCGGTTCCCGCAGCGGCACCGGTTACAAATGCGACGCGATGGAGCGCATCATTGCCCATTACTACAACCGCACGCTGGAACGGCACGGGCAACTGGACACTTTTGCCGTCGTCAAATTTCATTCCGGCGGCAAAGTCGGGACGACCTCCGAAGGCAGTTACCCGTCGAACATCAAAACGGATCAGCCGTGGTTCGGAGAAATGACCATCGGCGATTGGTTTTGGTATCCCGGCATTTCGTATGACTCCGGTGGCGCCATCGTCCAGCGTTTGCTTGAATGCGTTTCCCGCGATGGCGCCTTGGCGGTCAATATTCCCAACCGGCCGGATGGCGCGTTGGACAGCGGGGCCACCAACATGATCGCGGGAGTTGCCCAGTGGATGGCGACCAACAGCGAGGGAATTTACGGCAGCCATGCGTGGTTGAAATTCGGCGAAGGCTCGTTTCGGTTCATCGTCGGCTCGAACGGCTGCCTTTACGCCTACTACCTGGGCGTCCCGGCGGCCGGCACCAGGCTCACCATCGCCTCGCTGGGCACCTCCTCAAATCTGCTGGCGGCGCCAATTCAAACCGTTTCTCTGCTCGGCGGCACGGGCAGTCTCGTCTGGTCGCAGACGGTCGCCGGGCTGAACATCACCTGTCCGTCGTCCATGCCGGCCCTGCCGGCGGGCACCGCCATCGGCTTTAAGATCGGCTCGGCGCAATCCATCGGCAGCACCCCGCCGACGGATGTGCTCGCGTTGCCGCAAACCAATGGCATCAACCTTTCGTGGAATTACCCGTCCGCTGTCGCCAGATTCAACGTCAAGCGATCCACCACCTATGGCGGGCCTTACACCAGCATCTCGACCAGCCTGACAAACACCGCTTATTTCGACACCAATGTCACCACCGGTACGCTTTATTTCTATGTCATCACGGCCACGGATGTTGGCGGCGAGAGCGCGAATTCGGCGCAAGTGATGGCCACACCCGCGGGGTTGACGCTTTCCAGCTCGTGGAGTCAGGTGGACGTCGGCCCGGTTAACGCCGCCGGCACTGGCGGGAACAATGGAGGATCGTTTCTCATTCAAGGTTCGGGCGCGGACATGTGGAATGCGACGGATGCCTTTCATTTTGTTTTCTTCAGCCTCACCAACAACGGTTCCATCACGGCCCGCGTGCTCTATGTGCAAAACGTCAATTTGAATGCCAAAGCCGGTGTGATGATCCGAAACACATTGGATACCGGAAGCATGAGCGCGATGGCCTATTGCGCCCCCAACAGCACCGTCCGCTTCAATTACCGCGCGACCACGGGCGGGAACGCCGCGGAATCGTCCACCACCGTCGCCGGGCTTCCCTATTGGGTGCGTTTGACGCGAACGGGCAATTCCATCACCGCCGCCAGATCGTCCGACGGCGCGAACTGGACCACCGTTGGCTCGCCCGTCGCCATCGTGATGAATTCCAATGTGCTGGTTGGACTGGCGGTGAACAGCCACACCAACGGCATACTGTGTCAGGCATGGTTCGACAACATCAGTTGGACGCCGGCCACGCCGCCGGACGCGCCGACCTGGGTTTCCGCAACGGCCGGCGACAGTCAGGCGATTCTGGCATGGAACACTTCCGCCGACGTCACCGGTTACAACCTCAAACGCTCCATCACAAACGGCGGTTCTTACACAACCATCGCCACCAACACCCCGGCTATTTCATTCACCGATACGAATCTTGCCAACGGCGTGACTTATTACTATGTCGTGTCCGCGACCAACTCCGCCGGCGAGAGCGCCAATTCATCGCCGATCAGCGTGCGCCCGGTGTTCACCGCTCCGCTGACGTTCAACTGCGGAATCAGCGGCAATCAGCTCCAGTTGTCTTGGCCGGCGGATCACGCGGGATGGAAACTGCAGGTGCAGACCAATCCATTGAATACCGGCCTTGGCACCAATTGGGTCACGATGCCCAATTCAAACCTGACCAACCAGTTCTCCGCGTCCATCGGCGCCACCAACGGCAGCGTATTCTTCCGTCTGGTTTCCCCATGAAGTCTGAATCTCTGCGTCACTCTGCGGCCTCTGTGTTGAAAAGTTTGTGCCGTTGGCCCGGCCGAGGACAAACCAAAAGGGGTTGACTGGTCATGGCCGGGGCGCATCATGCCCGCGAAGTCGGGCTGGCGGGAAGGGACAAGGCCTTCGGACTTTGGCTTTTCCCGGCAAAAGACATCCAATGACAAAGTAAATTTGTCCGAATAATACTGTTCGGGCTTGCAGTAAGAGCATGCGAAAGAAGTTAACGATTGCGTTTGTGTTCAGTGCGGGGATTGCCATCCTGTTTGCGTGGGTGCTTCCAACGTATAAGAACGCCCGTGCGGACCAATGCATCAACTATTTGCGGCAGATTGACGCCGCCAAGCACGAATGGGCGCATGAGAACCACAAGTCCACAAACGATGTTCCAACTTGGGGTGATTTGGTGGGACCGCACAAATATATGTCGAAGATGCTTGCATGCCCATCAGGAGGCACTTACACGCTTGGTCGAGTCGACGAGGCTCCGAGTTGTTCAGTTCCAGGGCACAGACTGCCTGAACAAGACGGTGCAGCGAACGGGAGCCAGCCGTTCAGCTCAGAAACAAATACAACGTCACCGGCGGCTGGCTCCCGTCACTGACCTTTTTTGTTGGCCTTGCAAATGCCCGTGAAGGACAGAAAGAGCATGATTCAAGAGAGCGCGAGCATGAAGTTGGTTCCGTTTCTTACTGAAGATAAAACCCGTTCCATCCATCGGGAGTTTGGGACACCGGTTTTTGTATATGATCAGAGGACGCTGGAGCATCAGGCCCGCCTGGTTCTTGGCTTTCCCAATGCTTTCGGCCTGACGGCCCGTTATGCGGCGAAGGCTTGTCCAACCCGCGCAGTTATCAAGGTGCTGGCCGATGCCGGTCTGCATATTGATGCCAGCAGCGGCCATGAGATCGAGCGCGCGCTCCGCGCCGGTGTTTCCCCCGAAAGAATCCAGCTCACAGCGCAACAGTTGCCGGACAATCTGAAGGAGCTGGTGACCAGAGGCGTCCTGTTCAATGCCTGCTCGATTGCACAAATCCACGCATTTGGTGCGCTGTTTCCCGGCCGTCAACTGTCGCTTCGGGTCAATCCCGGTCTGGGTTCGGGGCACAACAACCGGACCAACGTCGGCGGGCCTTCGGCCAGTTTCGGCATCTGGCATGAACACCTGGACGAGGCGCTGGCAGCCGGACGGAAGTACGGCCTCAAGTTCACTCGACTGCACACGCACATTGGATCGGGGAGCGACCCGAAGGTTTGGCAACACGTGGCGTTGATGTCATTGGACACCTGCTCGCGCCTGCGTGATGTGACCGTGCTGAATCTGGGTGGCGGATATAAAATCGGCAGGGTGAAGGGCGAAGAAACGGACCGACTTGCGGAAGATCGGCCTTCCCATCATGGAGGCGTTTCGATCCTTCGCAGCAAAACACGGGCGAAGGCTGCAGCTTGAAGTGGAGCCAGGCACGTATCTGGTGGCCAATTCCTGCGCCCTGATCGCGACGGTCATCGACGTCGTGGATACGGGGCGTCGCGGTTATAAGTTTATCAAGGTGGACACCGGGATGACCGAGATTCTTCGGCCCAGCCTGTACGGGGCACAACATCCCATCGAAGTCGTGCGTGGCGCGACAGGAAGACGCAGCCGGGTAAAGTATGTCGTCGTTGGACACTGCTGCGAAAGTGGCGACGTGCTCACACCCGCGCCGGGAAGCCCGGAAGGCCTGCAACCGCGTCTGCTCCCGGAAACACGGATTGGCGACCTGGTAGTGTTCGGCGGCGCGGGAGCCTATTGCTCGAGCATGGCAGCCAAGAACTATAATTCCTTCCCGGAAGCTGCGGAAGTAATGATCTCCAGAAACGGCTCGGTCGAGCTTATCCGAAAACGCCAGACGTTGGACCAGATCCTGCAGAATGAGGTGATGCCGGCATTTCTGAAAGGGCATGCGAAGTGAACGTTGCTTTGCCAGGCCGCAGACAAATCAAAAGGGGTTGGCTGGTCATGGCCGGGGCGCACTATGCGTTTGAAGGCCGAACTGAACTGACGCCGGCTAAAGATATTGTTCCCAACGTTTCGGATTGCGGCGCAAATCCATGACTGACACAATCAAAATTTCATCCGGCCGCACCTGATAGAACAAACCAAACGGAAACCGGTGCAGCCGGCAACGCCGGGTTCGGGCCGACATCGGCGTCCAAGCCAACGGATGGGATTCCATCAACCGGGTCGCCGCCTCCACTTCCGCAAGAAAATCCGCCCCCAATCCTGCCTGCGCCGATTCGTAGAACTCCACGGCCTCCCTGAGTTCCCGTTCCGCCGGCGAAGCGAACCGCACTTTCACTTCCTCAATCCTTTTTTCAATTCCGCAAAAACTGATTGGGCATCTCGCGCTTCCAATGCCCCCGATTCGTAGGCATCAATCCGCCGCTCCGACTCCGCCGCCCAAGCCGTTTCGCGCAATTTCAATTCCGGCTCAGAAAGCGAGTCCCACAAAAAATCAATCATCCGGGCGCGCTCGGTTGCGGGCAGGTTCAACAGTTCATTCTGGATGGTCGCCACGCTCATGGAAGCAAGCTACGCCAACCTGAAACCTGCTTCAAGCCCAACGTGAAATTTCATCCACTTCCCCGGTAGGGCGTCGCTGCCTTGTCGCGCTGAAGTAAAACGTAAGCGGACGCGATGCCCAAATCTTTCCATCCCGCAGGGATGACCGAAAATAGCCCGGCGATTTATCGCCGGGAACCGCACCCCCTTCGGCCAAGTCCCGTCAGGGACGAAAGAACGCTTCGGTTGGGCTGACCGATGGAAACGACATTTCTTTCGTCCCTCACGGGACTAGGCATTATGTGATGGACGTCACCCACCGTTGGAAACGGTGGGCTATGCTCTTTCGCCCTTCGGGCTGGCTGGCCGCAAACAAACCAAAAGGGGTTGACTGGTCATGGCCGGGGCGCATCATGCCCGCGAAGTCAGGCTGGCGGGAAGGGACAAGGCCTTCGGACTTTGGCTTTTCCCGGCAAAAGACATCCAATGACAAAGTGAGTTTGTCCGAATACGCCAAACTAAAACCGGCTTCAAGCCCAACTTGAATTTTCGGTAGTGGGCTGCTTGCTTGTAAAGCCTATTTCGAGTGATGCTGGCGTGCTTTGTTGCTGAAAAATACCAATTAAAAAGTCTGGTTCTATTCGGAAACCATTATTTTCAATGCATCCTTGTGGCGTAGAGTCAATGTCTTGTGGTCTAAAATCTCTTTGCAGAGCCGCAAAAGCTCGTCGAGCGTAAAATCACGTTTCAACAGATTGACCCCTTTATCGCACCAGCGAACATTCTGAATCGAAGTCACTTTGCCTCCTTTAGCCCGTGGCTTAATGTGATCGACGCTGGCATTGACACCAAGCACCAACTTTCTGCCGGTCAAATAACAGCGCCCTTTTTGTAAGTGCCAAAGCATTTGAAGATTTTCAGCCATTTTTGAATTTTGGAGGCAATTGATTGCCGTTCTTATAAAATAATGACGCTCGCAAAGGTCGGAATCAGGCAGCTTGGCGTTTTTGCAGAAAATGCAAAGCCCGCTGGCCTTTTGCTTAGCCATCCAGTGCCGGTTATATTCGTTTTGTTTAGCCATATATGATTAAGAATAAAAATCAAATTAGTAGAAAACTTAGCAAAGAACAATCGGAAAAGAGAAACAAACGTGTCTGTTTAAAATGATAGATGCTGTGTGCTGGTGCTGACGCTTGCCCTGCCGAAATCTTACCCACTCTGGAGCTTAAACAAGCAGCGTCGCGTTCCCAAGTAATCTTCAACCATTGAATTCATCTAGCTTTCTCGCTTAGAGTGATATTTGAACGTCACCCATTAGCGTGAGCGGTCAATAGCAAAAAAGCGTCTCCTTCAAACAGCCTTTTTATTAAAAGCTGTTTTTGTCTTTGGCCGACGCGGACGGCGTTCAAGGCGTGATTCGTTCCTGTC
>Ga0181538_10006349_pt1 | contig 10240 bp, 9 predicted proteins | sample PEATcosm2014_Bin_40_FD_119773 | JGI IMG/M metagenome (GOLD analysis project Ga0181538, IMG submission 119773) | Peatland microbial communities from MTU Mesocosm Facility, Houghton, MI, USA - PEATcosm2014_Bin23_30_metaG | ecosystem: Environmental > Terrestrial > Soil > Wetlands > Peat | place...
CCACAAAACTGCGCCAACTGACTCCGGCATGCTCGGAAAACCCCGCCAACTGAGCCCAGACTGTCTGGAGTTCTTCCCATCATTTCCGCGTTGGTCCGGGCCGGCATCTATCGTCTGTCTTGCTTGCTTGTCTGATTGCCTGACCGAGATCACGTCCGCTTGGTCCGGCATCGTGGATCACATTCCTTCGCCCGACCGATCTGTTAGGCTCTTCCTCTTGTACGTTGTCTCGGAAAGATTGGGGCCCTCATCAATACTCAGGTTCGATTTAGATTGTCGGCTGTGGGCCCACTTGCGGGGCCCTCAGGGAAGCAGCAGGCGCTGAACCCCTGTCAGTCTTCCTTTCGCTAATCACGTAATAAAACCAACCCAAAGCAACTGCCACGTGTGCCACACGCGCGCGAATTTCTTGTTTCCGAAGCCAGTATGGTCCGCATGACTGGCCAGATCATTCGCCGCGACCGCGAATGTGGATGGTCGGACACTATATGGGTCCTGATCAGGAATCCACCCTTCTCGCCTCCCTTTCCATTTCTTCTCCTGGAGCTTTTCTTTCGCGCTTTCGATCTATGCCGCAAGCGCGTGGGGCACACTGTCATAAACTATTGGCCAAGAGCTTTCAGCCCACTTTGACACCTGAAGAACAAGCACGGCAAACGATCGACGGGATGTTGTCCGCCGCGGGATGGCTCATCCAGAACCGGTCCGACGCCAATATCGACGCCGGCTCCGGCGTTGCCATCCGTGAATTCTCCCTGGCACACGGCTTCGGTGAGGCCGACTACCTCCTTTTCGCGAATGGGCGGGCCGTGGGTGTCATTGAGGCCAAAAAGGAGGGCTCGACGCTTACCGGCTTCGAACCGCAGACACAGAAATATAGTGAGGGCATCCCGGAAGCCCTCCCGGCCCCTCGGCGGCCTCTCCCATTCCTTTATCAGTCCACCGGAATCGAGACTCGTTTCACCAACCTGCTCAAGCCCAACGCCTCCAGCCGCGGCGTCTTTAGCTTTCACCGGCCGGAGACCCTATCCGAATGGCTGCGGGCCGAGCTGGCTAGCCCAGGATCGACCTTCAAAGCCCGGCTGGCCTCTATGCCAGAGTTGAGTCCGTTCGGCCTATGGCCGGCTCAGTTCACTGCGATCACCGCCCTGGAGGACTCACTCGCTCATGGTCGCCGTCGTTCGTTGATCCAGATGGCAACCGGAGCCGGAAAGACCTACACCGCCTGCAGCGCCATCTACCGGCTCATCAAGTTTGCTGGCGCACACCGCGTGCTGTTCCTGGTGGACCGCGGCAATCTCGGCCGGCAGACCCTCAAGGAGTTCCAAGCCTTCCGTACCCCGGACGATGGACGCCTGTTCACCGAGCTTTACAACGTGCAGCACCTGCAATCCAATCGCATCGATCCGGTGGCCAAGGTTTGCATCTCAACAATCCAGCGCCTCTACTCGATGCTCAAGGGCGTAGAGCTCGACCCCGATCTGGACGAACAATCCGGCTCCTCGCTAGAGATGCTCCAGCGCCCGCCCGAGCCCATCGCCTACAACCCCGCCATCCCCATTGAGACCTTCGACCTCATCGTTACCGACGAGTGCCATCGCTCCATTTACAACCTCTGGCGTCAGGTGCTGGAGTATTTCGACGCCTCGCTCATCGGTCTCACTGCAACTCCCTCCAAGCAGACCCTCGGCTTCTTCAACCAGAACCTGATCATGGAGTATCCCTTCGAGCGGGCGGTGGCCGACGGCGTCAACGTCGATAAGAGTCGAATTTGCCGACCGGCACACCGTGATGCTGCCAGCAGAAGCGTCAAGGCAATGAAAACATCATCCACGCAGAACGCGTGCCGGCCCATCGATCAACTGGTAACTGAGGGGTAGCCGGTGCCGGCTTGACGGTGATCCAGGCGCAAAACCACGTCTGCTCACCACAATCCCAGGATGAGCAGGCTGGCGAAGAGAGAGGATAGCGCCAGAGCCCGTTGGCCAACTTTCGTGAGTGGAATCTGGAGAGTTGCCGCATTTCGCTGGCGATAGAGATCGTACCCGTAGCCCACAACTGCCACCAGTAGCGCCAACGCGATCCATCCACGCTTAAGGACGATGGCGGTAACCGCTGCGCAGACTAGCACAATCAACGAAATTTGAGCTGCGCGACGGAAATCTTCCCTGGCGGGTGCGGTTGTGCGCAACGCAACGCGCGCGGCAATACGTGCGTCAAGACGAGCGTGAACTACCAAGATTCCGGCAGTGGCTTGCAATGCCAGCAGGAGCCACAGCCACCAGCACCAAGGTGCAATGACGCCAATTGCCGAAAGCGAAGTGGCCAGCGAACTGGACGTCAAAGCTACCGCGCTGGCGATCTGAAACAGCGTAGAGCGTTGATGGTTCTTTACATTGACCGCGATTGCCAATACCGAAAAAATAGCAACGCCCAAGCCCATGACCAGGGTCGCCCTGACCGGCCCGGTAGCCAGCAGGACAAGCCCGCTCAGGATCAGGACAGCCATCCAACCCGCAAGCCAACGCACCGCAGCGGCGGTTTCAGGATGCCATTGCTTCCAGACGAAGTGCTGACGCGCCAGCACGACCATAGGATCTTTGGCGGCCAGCGCAGAGAATGCGGCCGTCAGGGTGGCGACTTCACTCCAGCGCCACTCTCGTGCAAGAATCGCGGCGCATGCGATAGGCATTAACAGCATCGCCGTCGCGCCGTGCTCGCGGGGGAGGAACCACCCGCTCTTATGTGACTGCCCCCCATTGCTTATGATTGCTTGTTCTGCTGCCATGAATCTCCGATGTGCTCCGTGCTACCTGTCACCTTTGCACACAGCGCGTCGCGAGCGCTGTGACTTAAGTCCTATTTGCGGCTGCGGACGCCAGCTATCTTGAGGGGAGAAGGATTCCATGTTGACCTTATCCGCGCTCCCGAGCGAGGCTGCAGCAACTCACAACGTCCCGGCACAGCAGAAGAAACTTCTGGTGCGCAGATCATCACCTGACCGTTCGCAAGAGATTCGCCGTTCTGTGCAGATTGCTTTACTTCTGCTCAACGCATTTATCGGGATCCGATTTGTCATGTGGGTCCGGTATTTTGAGAGCCATGGCAATTCGCCGTATTTCGAGCGCCCTGCGGGCGTGGACGGCTGGTTGCCGATCGCCGGCCTAATGAACCTGAAGTATTCTCTCGCCACACACCATATTCCAGCGATCCATCCGGCCGCGATGGTTCTTATTTGCGTCTTTGTCCTGTGCAGTCTTCTGGTAAAGAAGTCGTTCTGCTCCTGGCTCTGCCCGGTCGGCACGGTTTCAGAATATCTGTGGAAACTGGGACGCAAGCTGTTTCGCCGCAGCTTTACCGTGCCGCTTTGGCTCGATGTGCCGCTGCGCAGTGTCAAGTATTTTCTGCTGGCTTTCTTTCTCTTCGTTGTATTCACCATGACGGCGCAGGAACTCGGCGATTTTCTGGTTTCGCCGTTTGGCATCGTGGCAGACGTGAAGATGCTTAACTTTTTCCGCAACATAGGCACACTCGGAATCGTAGTGCTCGCGGCGCTTGTCGTGTTTTCAGTTCTTATCGAGAATTTCTGGTGCCGCTTTCTTTGCCCATACGGAGCACTGATGGGCATTGTCTCAATTCTCAGCCCAGTCAAAATTCGCCGCGACGCTCAAGCCTGCATCGACTGCGGCAAATGCAACAAGGCCTGCCCATCGCATCTGCCGGTGGACAGGCTGGTGCAGATAAGGTCAGTCGAGTGCACAGCGTGCATGGAGTGCATTGCGGTGTGCCCCGCGGAGAACGCACTGCAGCTCTCGCTCGCGACCCGCAGGCCGGGCACCTTCGACGGTCTGCCGGCCGAAGCTGCTGCAGCTCGATGGTGGCATAGCGCACTCAAACCGCAGGTAGTCGCAGCAGTGCTGGCAATTGTGTTTTTTGGATTGATAGGAGCGGCGCGCGCTACCGGCCATTGGCAGACAGACATCCCGCGCGAAATCTACATGCAGCTTGTGCCCAATGCGGACAACTACGATCACTGACTCTGCTACGGCGCCGCGGTCAGCAGTGCGTTCAGGCCGGCCTTGTCTTTCAACACGATCTGCCGTGCGTCCACATCGAGCAGGCCCTCGGCTTGTAACCGCATCAGGTTGCGCGAGATCAATTCGCGCACTGTGCCTAACTGGCTGGCCAACTCCTGATGGCTCACCGGCAATTGAAATTCGATTCCGCGCGCGGTCTGCTTGCCTTCGCTCTCAGCAATCCGCAGAAGCAGAGAGATGAGGCGCTGACGAATGGTGGTGAATGAAAGCTCCTCGATGATGCCGACCAGCCTGCGCAGCCGCGCGCCCACCACTGCCAGCATTTTGAGCGCAACCTCAGGATGTTCCATGCAAAATGCGTGAAAATCCTGGCGCGAAATAAAGGCAAGCTCCACATCGTCGACCGCCATGGCAGAAGCCGGGTAGCGCCCTCCGTCAAACACAGGCAGCTCGGCCACCGACTCGCCGGCATGGTTCATGGCCAGCACCTGCTCGCGCCCGTTTACCGAGGTTTTGAAGATGCGCACCATGCCGCGCGCGATGATGTGCAGCCCGTGGCACGGCTCGTCCTCAGAGAAAAGCAGCTCGCCGCTCCTGAAGTGCTTGCGCACTGTGCGCGCCGCCAGCGACTGGAATTCCGCGCGGGACAGGCTGGAAAGCAGCGCGGTCTTCTCGAGGATCGCTGCCAGATCTGTGCGTTCACTCGCCATGGGAAAAAGTCTAGCGCATTCCCAAGGCTACGCGCCGCCGATTGATTTCGCGCCTAGTGACTAAAGTCGCTGCACTGGGTACGCGGCACTTCTAAGGTGAGTTGAGGAGAACATCATGATTGCCCTTACAAAGACCGTTCGTGAGATTGCCCTCGAACAGCACTCCTCCATTCGCGTCTTCGAGCGTCTCGGCATCGACTACTGCTGCGGCGGGCGCAAGCCCCTTGCCGAAGCGTGCGTCGCCAGGGATCTCGACGTTGATGAAGTGCTCGCTGCGCTCGAATCCGCCGCAAATTCGAACACGGCATCACAGATCGACTGGGCGCAAGCCCCGCTAGGCCGGCTAATTGAGCATATTGTCGCCACGCATCACTCGTACGTGAAAAGGGAGTTACCGCGCCTGGCGGTGCTGGCGCAGAAAGTCGTGAACCGCCACGGCGATACGCAGGCTCATTTGCCCGCCATGCAGAAGGCGCTGGCGCAACTCGACGAAGAGCTGATCCACCATCTCGGGAAGGAAGAGCACGTCCTGTTTCCCTACATTGCCCGTCTCGAGGCCGCTGTCGTTTCAGGCAGTGCCCCACCCGATGCGTGCTTCGGCGCCGTGGCCAATCCCATCGCGATGATGACCCACGAACATGATGCGGCGGGCGCGTTGCTTGCCGAGATTCGCCGCTTGAGCGACAACTTCACCACGCCGGCCGGCGCCTGTCCCACCTATCATGCGTACTATGATGGCCTGCAGGAATTTGAGCAGGACCTGCACCAGCATATTCATCTGGAAAACAACATCCTGTTTCCCCGTGCCATCGATCTGGAATCGTCGGTCGTCGGCGCAACCGTTTAGCCGGCGAACCGCCGAACCACAAACCCGTCATCCAGGGTGCGGATCAGTTGAAGGGATCCGCGCTCCGATGTCATTCGTCTGGCCCTGGAGTTGCTCTTCCGGCGATGTCAATCGTTTCTGCGGGATCGCGGTTCCGCCAAAGGGGATAGGGCACTCCCGCAAGCCGATTGATGGCGAAAGCCTGTGCCGTAAGCAGGATCACCGCGACTTCAATGATGACGAGCTCTTTGGGCTGGGAGATGATGCCGAGCGAAACGATGAGAGTTGTGGCTCCTGCCGGCGGATGGCTTACCCGGAACAGAGCCATCAGCGCGCCCGTCGCGGATAGCGACAGCGCAGCAGCCAGGACTCTGGCGCCATGAACGCCGGGGTGCAAACCGAAGGGTGGGCTGGAAGCGACGGTGAGCAAAAAGGCGGCATAACCACAAATGAGTCCAATACCGTGTCCGAAGATGGTATTGCGCGGGCATGAAGCTTCCGCCAGAGGGGAAAAAAAGAAGAGATACGCAGTTGGTCCGAGTGATGGAAAGACAAAGGGGCTGCCCGTAAGAAGGGCCAGCAACGCGAGTAGACCGATGGTGATGAAGCCGTTGATGCATACATAGATTGCCCACACGACACGCGTTGGAAAGTGCTGTAAGAGCCACTCCAGGCGCAGATGAGCAAGCAACACAGAGACATGCTCGATGCTGCCGGATCTTCCATTCACTTGGTTCTGATTATTCATGGAAATCATCAGATGTTCGGTAGCAGATCGAAGTACTCGTCGTCTTCGTTCTTACCGCCTTCGCCCCTGCCGAGCCTCCTTTCCGATTCGACAAACTCGATGCGCTCAATCCACTTCACCATCTTGTAGCCGAGCTGGTTTTCGACCCGCAGCCGCAGCGGAGCGCCATAGACCTCGGGCAACGGCTTACCATTCATCTCGGACGCGAGCAGGCATTGCGGCTTGAGCACGTTCTCAAGGCTCTGCGTATCGTAGTAGGGACCGCCGTAGAGCGCTTCGCCAAAGGAGAAGAACGCTACGGTGTGCGCCTCAGGCAAAGGGCGAACGAGTTCGATCAGTTTCTCCATGGGGATGCCACCCCACTTGGCAATGCCGCTCCAGCCCTGGATGCAATGATGCATGGTGATGTGATCCGTTTCGCCCAGCTTGCGCAGGTCGGCCAGAGAAAGCTCAACCGGATTCTCGACCAGCCCACCCACCTTCAGCTTGAAATCGCGGAAGTGGCCCTCGGCCAGACGCTTCCAGTCGTCGCGCACGGGCAGCTTGCCATTCGGCCACATGTAAGGCGAGATGTCACCCTCCGAATACATCTGCTGCGGCGCAAGCCGGTTCAGCGTGAGCAGTTGCATGGGATAGGCGACGAATTTGAGCGCATGTTGCAGCAGGCGCGGCTGAAACCAGGAGAGATAGTGCGCGGCAATCCAGCAAAGAAGCACTACGGCGATGCCCACGAAGCCCAGCCAGATGCCCAGCCGTCCCTCGTCGTTGGTGCCCAACACAATGTGGTTCATATTGCGCGCGAACCCGGTCATGACCACCAGCGTGATGTGAACCACCAGAAACGCCAGAAAACTGAGCATGGTGAGGAAATGAATGGAGCGCGCTGATTGCCGCCCGCCGAAGATCCGCGCATACCAGGTGAAGTGATTCACCACGGCCGGCGACATGGCGATGCCGGTGAGGATCGCCAGCGGGCCGAAGACGAAGACCACCGTGAAGTAGGCGATCTGTTGCAGGGCGTTGTAGCCGTAAAAGCCATTGGGCTCGGCTGGCAGATGGAAGGTGGCGTAGTGGACCCAGGTATTCCATGCCTGCTGAATCACGGTTGGCGAGGTGGGGATCAGGCGCTTCCATTGCTCAGATGTGCAGAGCATGGCGACGAAGTAGACGCCGCAAAGGATGAAGCCATGCACGTTAATGAAGTGCCACACGCGCGCCACGCCGATGGTGTGCCGGTAGCCGGGCGTGCCAACCATGGGCGTGAGATAGCGGGCATCGTCCTTGGCCGTCCACAAGCGGTCGCGCGGGACTTTGATGGGCGTGAAGCGGATCCACTCGCTGCCTGGCGTGCAGTCGTCGTTGAAGTAGAGCCGTGGATGATCGGCCAGGATGGAAAGGCCGCTACGGATGAGCATGGTGACGAAGAGGAAGTTGAAGAAATGGCAGTAGCGGACCCAGAGAGGAAAGCCATGCGGGCCAGCAAAGTTGTTGGGGTACACCACGGGGACGGTCGGAATGTGCGGCAGGCCGGCTGCGGCCATCTCAATCCACGCCGCTGCCACCAGCGCGGCAATTGCGGCGCCAGTTCCGATCAGGATCGAAGGACGAATCCAGAGGCGATGGCGACGATCAGGGGGATAATGAACGGCGGCGTGCTCCGCGTCAAACTTGATCATTCGGTGTCTCCTATGGCGGCTTGGGACTCTGCTCACTCCGCACGTGCAAAACCGGACCCCTCGTTACCGTTGCCAGCATAAATGCGCTTACCGGCTCCCGAAGCGACTTTTGTCACTGGAAATCCATGTGGTGCTTCTAACGTTGCAACGCAAGTAGCACGGGGAGAATCTGGGCCTCCCGCCGGCGGACCGGAGAAAAATGTGCAGCCATCATTCTTTGAGTGACTAAAGTCCCTGCATTGTTTTCTCCCACACACTAACGTGATTCCGAGACATTTCTTCGCAGGAGAGGCTGATGAACTACACATTTGTTGCAAATTTGCAACAAGAGATCGCGCTGCCGGAAAAGGGGATCTTGAGCCAGGTTCTCAAAAAGGACAACAACGTAAACATCACGCTGTTTGGCTTTTCGAAGGGGGAGGAGCTTTCCTCTCATTCCGCCCCGACGCCGGCCATTCTCTATTTCCTGGAGGGAGAAGCCGAAGTCCAATTGGGAGAAGACAAGATCGACGCCCAGCCAGGCTCATTTGTCCACATGCCTCCGATGTTATCTCACGGGATCCTGGCAAGGACTCCCGTCAAAATGTTGCTCGTTCAGATGAAAAACGTGACGACTTGAATTTTGATGGACCCCATGAGTGGTCTAGACTCGCTACACGTTGCACAATATCGAGCCTGCGACAGCGGGAACGATATGCTCATCTGAACTTTTCTCGATCCGTTATGGACAGATAAGATGTCTCTCGCAGGAGTTCGTAGAATGATTCAGCTCAAGCGGGTTTACGAAGCGTCTTCCAGCACAGACGGGGTTCGCTTCCTTGTTGAGCGGTTATGGCCTCGTGGCGTGAAAAAGTCGTCGCTCGAAATCAGTGCCTGGTTGAAGGAAGTAGCCCCAAGCGTCGAGCTACGGAAATGGTTTCACCACGATCCGGCCCGATGGGATGAGTTCCGGCGGCGTTACGTTACCGAACTCAGCAAGAATCCAGCTTCATGGCGCCCGATACTGGAAGCTGCACGCCGCGGTAATGTCACACTGCTTTACAGCTCTCATGACCCTGAGCACAACAATGCAGTTGCATTGAAGGGCTTCTTGATCCAAAGTCTCCATAAGGAAAAGGATTGCTAGTTTCATTCAGGGCCCTGCTTGCCTGGGTATCGCTTGGACTAAATCTGGAAGGATATGCTTCGTTCCGACTCTCGCACCACCGCTCGCCTCCGCCCCAAAAGCAACTCTTGCGCCCCAATGGTCCCACAGACATGCCCTGTTTGCCGATCCACGACCAGCATGTTCACCACCCCCGTGCTCGTAGCATTCAACCAGCGATCAGAGGTCCCGAGTTGGCACTTGTGTTGTAGAGAGATTCTAGATGGGCTCCTGCGAAGATTAAACACCGAATCGTGAATTGCGCATTCACACGGAACCGATCTGCCGGTCCATCTAGCAGGATTCTAGATTGGTACCGACAAACTCCCACCTCAGCAGCGACTGGCCTTCGAATGAATGGCCAACGCGCTCATCGAGCCGGGCTGAGGAGGGGCTTTCTGCGTTCTGAGCAAATGGCCGTCAATCGTTCCCGAGCGTGATTTACGCAGATTTCAGCTCGGGCGCAACCGCCTTCCGCATGTTGCAACCGGATTCTCTGGGACGGTGAATTTAACTCTCTAACTTCCTGATGTACAGCCAAAGCCCGATCAACATGATCGCGATGGCGACGAGGCATAAACCGAGCCCGATACGACGATGGTTGCGCTCAATCATCGCGTCCTTGCCGGATTTGAGGTTGGCGGCGGCGATCTTCATGCCGATCTGAACATCCTGATCGACGAGTGCAGTCTGGAAACTGTGGATCGTGACGCGGGCCTTGGTCAAAGCATCGCGCGCCTGATCCTGGCTTAGGCGAGCTTCGCTTACTTCCATTCCGGAAGACTCGGCAAGACGCAGAGCATCGTCGGCCTGCTTGATGGTGTCATCCAACTGCGTGAGGTTGCCGAGAATCGAGGCGCGGGCGCGATCGCAATGGTCTCCGGGGGCGTGGCAGCGCATGCAAACGCCGCTGGGGCCGGTCGAGAGCATGGCATCGGAAGGCATATGGATGCCGTGATTGGTGTGGCAGACGACGCAGCCGGGAAGGCCTTTATCCTGAAAGACCTGGCTGCGCGTGCTCTTCGCGTACATCTGCTCCTGGAAAACATGGCAATTGGCGAAGACGTTTTGCACCTTGTCGACGCCGTGCGGCACCGCG
>Ga0181538_10006350_pt1 | contig 10240 bp, 7 predicted proteins | sample PEATcosm2014_Bin_40_FD_119773 | JGI IMG/M metagenome (GOLD analysis project Ga0181538, IMG submission 119773) | Peatland microbial communities from MTU Mesocosm Facility, Houghton, MI, USA - PEATcosm2014_Bin23_30_metaG | ecosystem: Environmental > Terrestrial > Soil > Wetlands > Peat | place...
CGCCAAGGTCGGCAAGCTCGGCGAGAATATCGCCGTGCGGCGCTTTGCCCGGTTCAAGGTTGGCGACGCAACGGCTACTGTCGCCTTCGTCAGCACCAAGCCCGACAACCAGCCGGACGAGGGGGGCGCGGCGTCGGCTCCGGTTGCCAAGTAGCAGCCGAATAATTCAGGGGCGCTGCGGCGCCCCTTTCGTTTATGCTTCTCCGCGTAGCTAGTCATCGTAGCTGGTCGTAATATCTAGACATCCTGTGCGAAGCGAAGGAGATCCGCCATGCCTGAACCGATCTTCAAGCGCATCTTGCTGAAAATCTCCGGTGAAGCTCTTGCCGCCACGCAAGGCTTTGGCGTCGACACCCTCCGCATTCATGAAATCGCGGCTGAACTTGCGGATGTACGCAATCTCGGCATCCAGTTGGCCATCGTCGTGGGCGGCGGCAATTTCTTTCGCGGCGTTGCCGACCAGGCCAGGAACATGGATCGCGTCTCCGCCGATCACATGGGCATGCTGGCTACGGTCATCAACGCGCTCGCCTTGCAAGACGCTCTCGAAAAACAGAACGTCTACACCCGGGTGCAGACGGCGATTGAGATGAACCAGGTGGCCGAGCCTTTCATCCGGCGCCGCGCCATCCGGCATCTTGAAAAAGGACGCGTCGTCATCTTCGCCGGCGGCACGGGCAATCCATATTTCTCGACCGACACGGCCGCCTCGCTGCGCGCCATGGAAATCAAAGCCGATGCCATCCTCAAAGCCACCAAAGTGGATGGCATCTACGACGCCGATCCGATGAAGGTGCCGGACGCCAAGAAGTTTTCGCACCTAACCTACATGGACGTGCTGAAGCAGGGCCTCAAGGTAATGGATTCGACCGCCATTTCTTTGTGCAAGGACAACAATCTGCCCATCATCGTTTTCAACCTGAACCAGCGTGGCAATATCCGACGAGTCGTGCTTGGCGAGAAGATCGGGTCGCTGGTCAGCGCGTAAAGCAAGGTCAGAGGTCAGTCTTGGGTTTATAATTTAAGGTTTTGATTCTCATGTATGCTAGGAGCCTCGAACTATGGCTCATCCTGCCCTGAAGGACGTCTTCGCGCAACTCAAGACGCGGATGGATAAAGCGGTGGAAGACTTCCGCCGCGAAATGGCCGCCACGCGCACCGGGCGCGCGAACGTTCACATGCTCGACACGGTTTCGGTCGACTACTACGGGTCGCAGATGCCGCTCAACCAGATCGCCCAGATCCACGCGCCCGAGCCGCAAATGATTACGGTGCAGCCGTTCGATCCCTCGCAGCTTGGGGCGATTGAAAAGGCCATCCGCAGCGCCGACCTCGGCCTGAATCCGATGAACGACGGCAAACTTGTGCGCGTGCCCGTGCCCGCGCTTACCGAAGAGCGCCGCAAGGACATGGTCAAGCACCTGCACCGGATTCTCGAAGAGCACCGCACCGCGGTCCGCAACATCCGCCGCGACGGCAACGACGCCACTAAGAAGACGCTGAAAGACAAGAAAATTACCGAGGACGACGAGAAGCGCGCGCTCGACGAAATCCAGAAGCTCACCGACGACGAAATCAAAAAGATGGAAGAGATGAGCAAAGCCAAGGAAAAGGAAGTTCTGGAGTTCAAGTAGTCTCGCGTAGTGACGGGGCTCGGCCCCGTCCAACCAGCGCAAAGCCCCGCTTCCACACAATCTCTTATTTCACCGTCACCTTGACCTTGGCCGTTGTCCGGCCGTTCTGGTTCGTCGAATAGAGCGTGTAGGTCGTCGTCTTCGACGGCACCACCGTCGCTGAAGTCCCGCGCATCACTCCCACCTGCGGTGACACGATGTTGTATTCGCCGTTGGTGACGCTCCAACTCAACGTCACTGGCGATCCTGCCGAAACTGTCTGCGGATTGGCCGCAAAGCTCCCGATCGTCGGGCTCGGTCTCTGCGGAACGTTGGCTGCCGTATAGATCGGATTCATCAGCAAGACTTCAAACGCCGAGGCCGGCACCGTTTTCAGCGCTCCGAGGTCGTTGTTGTCCCAGCGATCGTCCGGCGCTCCGGTGATGAACATCGAGCTGCCGTTGTCCGCCATGATCATTCCGTATTGCTGCAGGGCGGCAAGAATCACCTTCGACTGCGCGGGAAATCCCGAAATGTCGTAGCTTGCCTTCAAACGCAAGCGCATGCCCATCGGCGCCGCCAAAGGGTTCGTCGAGTTTGCCGCCCAATGGCTCGCCGGAGGAGTAAACGCCGCCTGGCTGTTCTTCAGCGTGAAACGCAGCGCGTGCTGGATAGCGCCCTCCGCAAATTCGTCGTAGCGCGCCAGTCCCGGGAAAATCGCCAGCCCAGCCGCGTCGGCAGAAGTCCACGTGTATGGCCTTTGCTCACTTTCATTGTCCAGCAAATCCCACATGGCGGCGGATCCGGCATCCCAGCTTCCGTTCTTAAGCAGGTGCGAATTGTACAGCTCATAGAGCCAGCAGTTGTCGCGATCGAGCACCAGTACGTGCCGGTCGCCATCGCCGGGCTTGGGATAGCCCTCGACCGGAGCGTTCGCGGGAACCGGCATCGGCCCGGGATCGCTCTCGTCGCCATAGGCTGTGAAGTCAATCTTCACCAGGGGCGAGCCACTCACCACGATGTAAGGAATTCCGATGCTTTGCCCCCCATAAAGGCCCGAACCGAAATCGGGGTGCAGGGGTGTGTTCGCGCCGATGAAGTTGATGATCGCATCCGAATTAGGATCGACGGGCGCGGTGGCGATGTTCTGATTCCAGAGATTATCCGCGGGAAATGGGATAAACCCGTTCAGACTGGCGCCGATGCCTAGAGCCATGCCGCTGCAGCCCGTCTGCGCGGGCAGCGCCGAACCCAGACAAAGAACCACCAGCAATGAGGAAAGGAGATTTCGCATTGAAGTAACTCCGCGAGGAATTTCCGGTTGTCGATAAACGGACGATAGCACGGAGCCTGATCAAGGACACCACCCGGATGGTCTATCCTCGGCAGCCCAGCCGGGCAACCCGGAGGAGTGTCCTTTTTCCCGGATGTCGCGTGATAAATCACACGATCGAGGAACCGGTATCTCGCCGTTTAGCCGGGCGGAGCATCCTCCTCTCCACCGCTCCGCTGAATTGACCTTATAATCTGGGGATGAAGCGCGTCGTTCACGCCGCCTGCCCGCACGACTGCCCGGACGCGTGCGGCGTCCTGATCACCATCGAAGACGGCCGTGCCACCAGAATTCAGGGCGATCCCGAGCACCCCGTCACACGCGGATTTCTCTGCGCCAAAGTTGCCAAGTATCTGGACCGCGTGTACTCGCCCGAGCGGGTGCTTTACCCCATGCGGCGCGTGAAGGCGAAAGGGGCGGCTTCCCTGCGAGAAGGACGGGCGGGGACGCCTGTCTCTCCATCGTTCGAGACTGTGGAGCGCCGGGCGTCCTCGCCCGGCCAGCCCGCGCCAACTAGTGAGGTTTTTGAACGCATCTCCTGGGACGAAGCGCTCGACGAAATTACGCATCGCTTCCGCCGAATCGTTGCCGAATACGGCTCCGAATCCATCCTGCCCTATTCTTATGGAGGCACGCTGGGCGCGCTTAACGGCGCATCCATGGACCGCCGTTTCTTCCACCGCCTGGGCGCTTCGCAACTGGAACGCAGTATCTGCTCCACCGCCGGCGAGGAAGGCCTGAAATCGGTGATTGGCATCAAGCTCGGCACCGAGCCGGAACAGTTTGCGCATTCGCGCTACATCATCGCCTGGGGCTCGAACATCCACGGCAACAACGTTCATCTCTGGCCCTTCATCGAAGAAGCTCGCCGCAAAGGCGCGAAGCTGGTGGTCATCGATCCCTACCGCACGCGCACCGCGAAGTGCGCCGACTGGTACATGCCGATCAATCCCGGCACTGATGCCGCTCTCGCTCTTGGCTTGATGCACGTCATCATTAACGAAAATCTTTTCGACGCCGACTATGTCTCGCGCTACAGCGTGGGGTTCGAAGACCTGAAGGCTCGCGCGGAACAGTATCCGCCGGAAAAAGTTGCCCACTGGACCGGCATCTCCGCCGACGATATTCGCAAGCTAGCCCGCGAGTACGCGACCGAGCGCCCGTCCGTTATTCGAGTCAACTACGGCATCCAGCGCTCCGAGCGCGGAGGCATGTCGATGCGCGCGGTCACCATGCTGCCTTGTTTGATCGGGTCGTGGAAAGAAATCGGTGGCGGACTGCAACTCTCGCTCAGCGGGTCTTTCGGGTTGAACAAGGAGGCGCTCGAGATGCCTGAGTTGATGCAGAAGGCGCTGCGACGCCCCGCCCGGACCATCAACATGGTGCAACTCGGCAGCGTGCTGAACTCGACGACGATGGTACCGCCCATTCAGGCGCTGTTCGCGTACAACTCGAATCCCGCAGCGGTGTGCCCAAACCACAACGAAGTGATTCGCGGATTGAAGCGCCCCGACCTTTTCACCGTGGTCCACGAGCAGTTCTTTACCGACACAACCGACTACGCCGACATTGTGCTCCCCGCTACCACATTTTTCGAACACAAAGACCTGCAGGCTGCTTACGGACACTACTACCTCCAGGTTTCGAATCAGGCGATGGATCCGGCCGGCGAATGCCGGTCGAATGTCGAAATGTTCCGTGCGCTCGCCGAGCGCATGGGTTTTGAGGACGACTGCTTCCACGAAACGGTGGATTCCATGATCGACCGCGCCCTCGAGTCGCCGAATCCCCGGCTCCAAGGGATTACACGCGATCGGCTGGAGCGCGAGCACCACATCCGGCTGAACTTTGAAAGCTCCACGATCCACGTGGGGACGGCTGCCATCGGCCGTCCAGCCGAGCGCAGCTCGGCAGCCACCGCCGCGCCTTTTCTCCCCTTCGCCCAAGGCAATTTCCCGACACCCAGCGGTAAAGCCGAGTTCTACAGCGAAACTCTGGAGCGTCAGGGGCTCGATCCGGTCGTCGCCTTCACTCCGCCCGGCGAATCGCGCCATGGATCTGGATCAAAAGCTGCGGGCTTCCCGCTCGAACTGCTCGCCCGCAAGCCGGACAACCATCTCAACTCGTCATTCGCCAACCTCCCATCCGTCCGAAAGATGGAACCTTGGATCGGGGATCTTGAGATGCATCCGACCGATGCCAAGGCGCGTGGCGTCCGCAATGGCGACCGCGTTCGAGCTTTCAACTCGCGCGGCGAGATTGTCCTTCAAGCCCGAGTTGACGGCTCGGTGCCTCCAGGAGTGGTGGCTGCCCGGCTCGATTGGGCGCGATTCAGGCCGGGCGGCAATATCAATGTGCTAACCTCAGAAAAACTTACCGACATGGGCAACGCGGCCACGTTTTATTCCGTCTGTGTTGAGGTAGAACTTTTTGGGGCGTGACTCCTTTTGCTAATTGCGAGTAAAAAGGGCGTCCCTTCCTTGGACGGTTCTCACTCTCTACCGTATAATTACCGTTTTCCTAACTCTAGTTTTTCGAGGTAGTTGCGATTCATCGCCGCCATCATGCCATCCCTGTGCGGGCCCCGCGACTCGGCCACGACATGGGCTCGCAGACACACCCGTCAGGGGCTCCATCTTCTTCCACTACAAGAGGTTGGAAGGAGAGCTCTGTCTGGAATCGTCTTCTCGTTTTGGTGGCCCTTCTGCTCTTGGTTGCCCCGGTTGTCGGTCAGCAGGACCTCATCGTCGGCATTCAGATACACGGCAACCGCCGCATCCCTGCCGACACGGTCAGGGCCCGCATCTTCAGCAAGGTGGGCGACATCTACGACACCGCCGCTATCGAACGCGACTTCAACGCCCTTTGGAACACCGGCTACTTTGAGGACATCCGCTTTGAGCGCGAACAGAGCGCCAAAGGCTGGATTCTTCACATCTACCTCAAGGAGCGGCCAACCATCCGCGAGATCAACTACACCGGCCTGAATGCGGTTTCCACCAGCGATGTGCTCGACCGGTTCAAGGAGCGCAAGGTCGGACTCTCGGTTGAGAGCCAGTACGATCCCACCAAGATCAAGAAGGCTGAAGTTGTCTTAAAGGAATTGCTCTCCGAGCACGGGCGCCAGTTCGCTATTATCCGCACCGAGAAGCGGGACATTCCGCCCAATGCCGTCGCCGTTACTTTCGTAGTCAAGGAGGGGCCCAAGGTCAAAGTTGGCCGTATCCGCTTCCGGGGCAACAAACACGTCAATGACCGCACCTTGCGTGCGGCCATGAAGAACCTCAAGCCCATCGGCATCCCACACTCCATCTTCCTCGAAAACCTCTTCGCCAAAACCTACGACGCGACCAAACTTGAAGAAGATACCGAACGGGTCCGCGCCGAGTTCCAAAACCGCGGCTACTTCAAGGTGCTGGTCGACGATCCGAAAACCGAGATTCACGACACCGGACACACGGGCTTCCACGTTCCGTGGATCCAGCCCGGGCTGGGGAAATCGGTCGATATCACCATGCCCATCGAGGAGGGCGATCGCTACCGCCTCGGCACCATCACTTTCAAGCACAACAAAGCCATTTCGAACGTCGCCGCCCTGCGCAGCCTTTTCCCGATGAAGGATGGCGACATTTTCAGCCGCGAAAAAGTCGCCAAGGGGCTCGAGAACCTGCGCAAAGCCTATGGCGAGGCCGGTTACATTAACTTTACTTCCGTCCCCGATACCAAGTTCGACGACGAAAAGAAGATCGTGAATCTGGAAATCGACGTGGACGAGGGCAAGCAGTTCTACGTGCGCCGCATCGAGTTCCAGGGCAACACCACAACTCGCGACCGAGTCATCCGCCGCGAGATTGCGCTGGAAGAGGGCCAGATCTACAATTCGCGTTTCTGGGAGCTGAGCCTGTTGCGCCTGAACCAGCTCGGCTATTTCGACCAGCTCAAGCCCGACGATCCCAATACCACCGAACGTCACCTCGACGAAAAGGCGGGCACCGTCGATCTCACATTAAAAGTGAAAGAGAAAGGTAAGAACAGCATCGGATTACAAGGCGGCGTCAGCGGTCTGGCCGGTGCTTTTGTTGGCCTCAATTACAGCACTAACAACTTTCTTGGATTGGGCGAAACGCTCTCCGTGCAGGCCAGCCTTGGCAGCCGCCAGCGCGACCTGGTGTTCGGATTCACCGAGCCTTACTTATTTGACCGGCCCTTTCAAGCCGGGTTCAACGTATACACCCGGAAGACCAACTATGATCAGGCGCGGCAATATGCCATCTTAACCGGACAGAATCTGAACCTGCCTTCGGCCTATCTGCAGAACCTGCAGAACTACTCGCAGTCCAGTACCGGAGTGACTGGGAGCTTAAGCCATCCGCTGCGCGGGCGCCGTTCGTTCAAGCGGGTTGGCATCAGCTACTCCTTCGACCGATCTTCGCTGGTTGCCGTGAGCAACGCTTCCAAGTTGTTGTTCGAGAACCTCAACTTCCGCGGTATCACCGGGCCAAACGCCCTCAATGGCATCATCACCAGCAAGATCACTCCGAGCTTCACTTTGAACACCCTGGATTCGTCTTACGCTCCGCATAAGGGCAGAAGCCTGTTCATTGGCGGAGAGTTCGCTGGGCTCGGCGGCACAGTTCACACCATCCGGCCGGTCGTCCAGTACAAACAGTTTTTCCCCATGCAAAAGCGCCGCAATGCCCTCGGATACAACCTTCAGGCTTCGTTTATTTCCGGTTATGGAGGGGTCGTTGCGCCTCCATTTGAACGAGCCTACCTCGGCGGCGAGAACGACATCCGCGGCTTCGACATCCGCACCATCTCTCCCATCGCCTACCTGCCCAGCGCCCAGACCGTCGCCCTCCGGAATCCCGATGGAACGTTCGTCCCCGCCAACCCCCGGTTTCCAGTGGCGACAACCTCCACCGGAGCATGCGCCAGTAACTGCTGGAATATCCCGGTTCCCTACCAGCAACTGGTGACTCCGGGCGGCGACCTCAGTTTGAGTGGCAACCTTGAATACCGGATCACCATTGCCGGCCCAGTCGCGATCGCGCCCTTTGTCGACATGGGCACCGATCCGATTCTGCGTACGTCCCAGTTGCAGATCAACACCTTCCAGTACGACACGCTGTTAAGCACGTTGTTCGGCTGTCCGGCACTAAATACGGCCTACGCCTGCACCGGCGGGCACACACTTGGCTCGAACACATTCTCGCCAAATCTCAGCCCGGTTCCCGGCACCAACTGGGTTGTGCGCATGTCCACCGGCCTCGAATTGCAAACCATGCTTCCGGTCGTTAATGCGCCCTTCCGCATTTACTATGCCTACAACGCGCTGCGCCTGGATGGCAGCGCCACGCCGCCTGTGCCCATCACCGCCGCCATGTTTCCAAACGTAAACGGCGTGCTCACCGGCGCCGGCCTGTATACCTACAAGACGACGCTCTCAACCCTGGGCTCGAGATTCACTCTGCTGGAGCCAAGAAAGACGTTCCGCTTCACCGTGGCCACAACGTTCTAGGAGCAGTTCTCAGTATTTGGGCCGCAGCAGTTCCACTGCATTATTTGGAACATTAAACCCTTGGGGAAATTGCCATTCAACTCTGCGGGCGTTACTGAGAATTGAGAACTGCCCTACTCGATATGCACCAGCCCGCTAGCAGGCTCTGACGCCCGAGCCGGCCATTGCGGCGCGCGCCATGCATCGAGGACCGACACCTGGTGCACGCACGATACCGTGCAATGCGGAGCGCACGGCTTCTCCGTATGGAATTCGCGGCGCATGTCGGAAATCGTATATTTCTCCAGCGGAATGGCCGGATACCCGCGCTGCTGCGAGCAGTAATGCACCAAGCCGTCCTCGCAGATATATAGGTAACGCGCTCCCGCGCGACAGCGCCACTGATTTGGACGCCCCAGCGCGATGTTGTCCTGAAACGCATTCACTCGCGTGAAGCTGCGTTTCTCGAGGTTCTTCATCTCGTGATACACGCGCCGTTCTTCGTCGTTCAGGGGCTGCAATTGTCCCGTGCCGTCGTGAATGATTCCAATGGTTGAGCTGAACCCCAGTTCCAGCGCGCGCTTGCCGATCGTAAGCGCGTCCTGCGGATGGCTCACTCCGCTGCCTACCACTGAATTGATATTCACGTGAAATTCCGCGTGCTCGGCCAGCAGTTGCAGCTTGCGGTCGAGCACCTTCAGGCTTTTCTTCGAAACTTCGTCGGGATTGACGTTATCAATCGAAATCTGCAGCCATTCCAGCCCCGCGCGGTTCAGCCGCTGGATACGATCCGCCGTCAGCAGATAACCGTTGGTGATCAGCCCCGACACAATCCGGCGGCTCCTCATGCGGTGAATAATGTCATCCAGCTGCGGATGCAGCATCGGCTCGCCGCCGCTGATGGTGATCACGGAAGTCCCGAGATCCTTTAGCCGATCGACGCGCCGCAACATCTCGTCGATAGGCACCGGCTTAGAAAAATTGTCGAACTCGTTGCAGTAAGTGCAAGCCAGATTGCAGCGCCGTATAGGAATCAAATGCGCCAGCAAAGGATGGTCGGTAGACACCAGGGCCTTAAGGATTTGCCACAATCCATGAGCGTCCCGCTCGACCGCTTTGAGTTTGCGGCGCAATGCCGCTGATCGGGTTGGCATTTTGATGTATTTCTATTTCACCACAGCAACTGGCCGGATGCACAATACACCGCATTGTTCGGCGGAAAGGCGGGGTCGAATGGCAATTCAGTCAAGCCGCGAGTCACCCACGCTAATCCTCTACCAGTTCGTGCCCCGCCGCGGCCAGCGCCGCAACCGCAGCCACGAAGCGATCGCGCTTGATCAGCACGTAATCCGTATCAAACGTGGAAATCGCAAAGATCGGAATCTGCGCCTCCGCCAGCGGTTGCAAGAACGACGCCAGCACTCCCGTCATTGAAAACGGAAACGGCCCTTCGAGCTTCAGCGCCAGCCATCCGCGCTCGGCGCGTACTCCATCCGGAATTCGATCTTCAGCACAAACGATGGAGAGTTCATCGCGCGTGCGCACCACGCAAAAAAATCTGCTCTCTCCTTCCGTCGTTAAGGCCGGAATGCCAGCATCGGAAGCAAACCGGCACACCGCCAGCCATTCCGCGAGAACCCGGTATTTCAAATGGTGAGGCAATCAAAAATGAAAATTACTGCACCGAGAAACAAACTCGTTGATGGAGAGCCGGGCGTCCCCGACCGGCGGGAGGCTGACTTGGTCTGTACTGGTTTTGTACCCCCCCACCCCCCCCGCCCCGCCCCCCCCCCC
>Ga0181538_10006355_pt1 | contig 10234 bp, 8 predicted proteins | sample PEATcosm2014_Bin_40_FD_119773 | JGI IMG/M metagenome (GOLD analysis project Ga0181538, IMG submission 119773) | Peatland microbial communities from MTU Mesocosm Facility, Houghton, MI, USA - PEATcosm2014_Bin23_30_metaG | ecosystem: Environmental > Terrestrial > Soil > Wetlands > Peat | place...
GGCCGCAAGACCGCTCCGCCGCTGTTTGGAACCCTCGAAGCGCTTGGCCGCGAGACCTGCCTGCGCCGCATTGACCAGGCCATCGAAAAGTTGAAGGCGTCATGAACCCGTGAAACCTGAGGTGTCTGGGGGTGGAAAATGCGTCTGTCCTCTTTACCCAACGCCCAGTTCCGAAAACAGGGTACTCACGTGTGAGGTTGACGATAAGAAATGTAGTAGCATGGAAGAATTTCATCGACTTAGCGCCCACTTTATGGCCAACTAGCCTTGTGGACAACTCCGCCCCAAAATTCGAAACCTTAACACAATCGCTACCTTGACTGTGCTGGTTCAGCGTGAAATGGAGAGACGGCGCTCTCCGTTAGTGAGCATTCCGCCCTTCGGGATACGCCGTCATCCAGCAGCTATCCGGTCGGGCACATCGACGACCTGGCTGCACAGGTGGGCAATGTACTCGCGGATGTCTTCGGGACCGAGTTGGTCTGTCGAACGGTGGAAATATTGCGCCAACTACACGCCGAGGTCGTCAGAGCATGGCGGCGAGCGCCTGTCGCATGATCAGCCGAATCGTCTTTTCCCGACCGTGAACTATTGGATTGACTTCGCGCGGCACGTCCTGGCAGAACGCGGAGCAATGTGCCCAGGGGAGCGCCGTGGCGGACTCTCTGGCGCAGGCGGCAGCTCGTTTGCGAAAGGTGAAGCGCAACAGGGAGCGCCGCGCGGTCAGCGCAACCGCACCCAAACTGGTATAATGTGACGTTTCGCCGCACGCCGGGAGGCTCTGAGTGCTTAAAACCACGTGGAAGACCGAGTATAAAGGACATGTCATCGAGTTGGAGAATCGGCCAAGCCTGGAGCGGCTGATTGTCGATGGAAAGGAAATCGCTAGGGAGCCAGGCGCCACTTGGGAACCGCGTAGCTTTCAGGCGACCATTCCCGACGGGAACCGGTCTATGAACGTCGACGCCAACACTCGTTTTTCAAAAAGTCCGCGGGGACTCCGATTCACCGTATCGGTGGATGGCAAGGAGATTTATAGCGAGGTGAAATGGCCGCCCCGGTGGTATCTCCCGTTCGCGGCTGTGGGCCTGATTCTGGCGAGCGTAGTCCTTCGGCTGGTAAGTTAATGAGTCTATCCCACTCCTTGGCCGCGGACGTCTTATCGCGAACATCGTCGAACATGCTCAATAATGCGACAGAATCATCACGGGCCTGTGGTCGCGCCGGAGTGATTCCGCCGTTTCTCTGGTTCCGCGCGCGACCAAAGCCCCCACGATCCGGCGTTCTTGATCAGGCACCGCTCAATCTTGACGGGTACCCGACGCCGCAAGGCCCCGTTCAGCGGCTGGTCTCGATTCGATGTGAAATCAGGCGTCGAGAAGCAACTCGCCACGCTGGATCCGCCGCCGGACTCCATGCTGGCCGGGCGCATCAGCCTTCATCCGGACGGCAACCGACTCGCCGTCTCGTTTGTCCGCCAGCACGGCAAGATCTACATGCTCGGAGGCTTCGACGAATCCACATCCTTGTTCGACCGACTGATGCGGCGATTCTAGCGGGCCGGAACGGCAGTGGTCCGGATGGTCGGCTATCCCGAAGCCATCCATTTGGCCGTAACGTCGCCGAGTCGGACCTTGGCCACCCGTCCAGCTAGGAGTTGCTACAGGTCCTCGGGACGCAAGCCGGTCTTTTTCGCAATCTGCCCGAGCAGTCCCGGGCCGATTTCCTCACTGTCATGAAAGGCAAATGTGTAGCTGGGCCAGCCTTCAGTCTGCCCCGCAATGCGCTGCGCGCAAGCTCTCAGCGATCAGCTTTCAGCATTCAGCTTTTGAATTAGCGCCGTGAGCATGCGCTTTGCGGCATGAAATCGTCGCGGCGTGCAAAGAATATGGACGGACAGTAATACAGCAAGAAGTGAACAGCATTGACGGCTAGAAGCCTTTTCGCCTTCACCGATGGCCAACGGCTCATGCGACGAAGAAGACCTTTTCGAACTGCGGAGGGACGTCCTCTCCATGATCGATGCAGTCGGCGGCAACTCGCAGAGCCAACGCTCGGACGGCCGCAACCGCCGCCTCGCGGGTCGGTCCGTAGGCCATCACTCCGGGCATGGATTCGATATCGGCCCACCAACGACCGTCATCTTCTTGTCCCAGTACGATGGGAATCGATTCGGGCAAGGGTGTCTCCATCGGTGGTGCGCTCCCTAGCGAGATTATAGTTCTCCGGCGCGCTACCGGCCGCAAACGCCACTTGAGGGAGAAGTCCCCGACTCGTACCTGGCCCGAAACGGCGTTCGTCTGAGATGAGTGAGCGCGAGCACGGAATCCGGGACCATCGCGGTGCTAGCCGAAAAACCGTCCGTGGCGCGCGATATCGCACGCGTCCTGGGAGCCGCCAACAAGGGCAATGGCTATATCCACGGCAACGGCTACGTGATCACATGGGCCACCGGTCACCTCGCCGCTCTCGCCCAACCCCCGTGTAAGGGGAGGCATGGAAACGGGGATGTTCGCGCATAGCCGCGGACGGTCGTCTTGGATCACCGCGGCAAAATCGTCGCAGCAGGGCAAAACGGGGCAGCTTTTGAGGCTCATAGATACTGGCGGCCACGAAGGCCGGGCGTCTCCCAGGACGGGGTTTGACCGGTATAGGGGCGGCGGGCCGCCAGGCGACCCCTGCCACAGGCTTTCTTCAAGGAACACGATCACTGGAACAGCCCGAGCGCCAGGATCGGGCGGCAAGTCCCAAAAACGGACATGGAATATGATAGTAACAGACCTGATTTACTGATACTATTAGGCCGCGAGCGATGGACTTGCGGCCTTGGAATTGCGTTTTCCTGCCGCGCCGTCAAGATTCGGCGAGGAGCGTCGCCATGTGGCTAACCATCAAACATGCCTTCAGGGTCCTGGCCAAGGATCCGCTTTTCACCGGCGTGGCGATCTGTTCGATGGCCCTCGGCATCGGCGCCACCTCGGCAATGTACAGCTTCGCCGATGAGATGCTGCTGCGTCCATTGCCGGTCCTCAACCCGGACCGCGTGGTCACCATCAACACCGCCGTTTCGGCGCCCTTCGGTCAAAACCCGCCCATTTCGTATCCGGATTATGTCGACCTGCGCGACCGCAATCGCACTTTCGATGGTCTGGTGGCCGCTTCTTACGCGTTTCTCGGCTTCGCCCCGGACGCCGTCACGCAACCGCGCACGAAATGGGGCCTGTATGTTTCGGGCAATTTCTTCCGCGCGTTAGGCGTGGAGCCTACAGTGGGCCGCGGTTTCCGCACGGACGAAGACCAGGTGGAGGGCCGCGACGCGGTGGTCGTGCTGGGGCACGATTTCTGGGCCGGACAGTTCGCCGCAAACCCCTCGGTAGTTGGCTCCCGCATCCGTCTGAATGGCATCGAGTTTCGGGTGATCGGCGTGGCGCCGGAACATTTCACCGGCATCGACAACGTTTTTCGTCCGCAGCTATTCGTTCCGCTAGCCATGTTCCCGCGCATGAGCCAGAAGAACTACTTACATGACCGCGAGTTCGGCTGGCTTTTCATCAAGGGGCGGCTGAAGCCGGGTGTCGGGCTGGAGCAGGCGCAGGCGGATATCGGGGCGCTTTCCGCGGCGCTCGAAAAACTGCATTCCTCAGCCAGCCGGAAGCAGCGCCTCCAGGTGGAGACCGAGTACCAATTCCGCACGGCGCAAGCGCCCTTCCAAATGGCCATGGTCGCCATGCTGGTGTTACTGGGGATCTGCGTACTGCTGGTGGCCTGCGCTAATGTCGCAGGCCTGCTGCTGAGCCGGGCGCGCGCTCGCGCACGGGAGGTCGCCGTGCGGTTGGCTATCGGCGCCAGCCGCGCCGCTCTCGTCCGGCAGTTGCTGATGGAGAGTCTTCTGGTGGCGCTGGCCGGTGGGCTGGCGGCCTTGGTGGTCGTAGATGCGATCAACGAATTCTGGCGCCGCGTGCCCGTTCCCGTCGATTTGCCGGTAAAATTTGACGTCAAAGTGGACCACCGGGTGCTGTTGTTTACGATGATCGTCTCCGTGCTGAGCACGCTGCTGTTCGGTCTGGCGCCCGCGCTGCGCGCCACTCGCCCCAATCTCGTGCCGGCGCTGAAAGCCGCCGATGCCGATAGCGGCGGCAAGCATCGTTTCTGGGGCCGTAACACCATCGTGGCCGGCCAGGTGGCGCTCTCGCTCGTGCTCCTGGCGATCTCCGCCACTCTGGTCCGGGGCTTTCAAAACGTCCTGACCGCGGGGCCGGGCTTCCGCATCGATCGCCTTTTCCTCACTACCTTCGACACGCAATTGGCGAACTACTCACAGGGCCAGTCGCAGCGTTTCTACCAGAACCTCATGGACCGCACGCGCGCAGCCTCCGGCGTGAAATCGGCGGCCCTCATCTCCAGTCTGCCGATGATGGGGAGCGAGAGCGCCGGAATCGTTCCGGAAGGCTGGCAGTTGCCGGCCGGGGAACACTCCATCAGCACGCTCTGCGCTTACATCAGCGACGGCTACTTCCAAACCATGAATATCCCCATTCTCGAAGGCCGCGCCGTGCTCGAAAGGGATCGGGAGGACACGCCATTGGTGGCCGTGGTGAACCAGCACATGGCCAATCATTACTGGAGAGGAAGCGCGCTCGGCAAGCGTTTTCAACTAAAGGACGCCGGCCAAACCATGGTCGAGGTGGTGGGCGTCGCGAAAATGGCGAAGTACATGTGGGCCGGCGAGGCGCCGCAGGACTTCGTGTATCTGCCTTATCGCCAGCACACGGGTTCCAAGCTGACGCTGGTGGCCGAATCCCAGGCTGCGGACGCAGGCGCCATCGCGCCGGCGTTGCGCGAGGTCGTGCGGGGGCTGGATCCGGATATGCCGGTGTTCGACGTGCGCACCATGCGCGATTTCTATACGAGCGTGGTCAAGACGACGGATTGTCTTACCGAGGTTGTGGGAGCCATGGGCGTGATGGGAGTGATTCTCGCAATGGTGGGACTGTATGGCTTGGTGGCCTACTCGGTGAGCCGCCGCAGGCGCGAGATCGGCATTCGCATGGCTCTCGGCGCGGACCGGCAATCGGTGGTCTGGATGGTGTTGCGGCAAGGGCTGCGCCTGGGTCTTGCCGGGGTGGCGGCCGGCCTGGTAGCCGCTTTTTGGGCGTGCCGCGCGATCACATCCGATCCGTTCTTCTTTGCGTTCAAGCGCGTCGACCCCGTAGTCTTCATCGCCATCCCGCTGCTTCTGTTGGTGGTTACCGTGCTGGCGACATGGGCGCCGGCGCGCCACGCCGCGCGCGTGGATCCGCTAACCTCCCTGCGCGACGAGTGACGCGAGGCCAGTTCGTCGATCCCGCCGTGTGCCAGAGGTGCGCGTGGAAGATGGCTGGCTGGCCGGATACAGCCTTCGTGGAGATCACGAGCACCGGCATCGCCCGGTTGCGCACTTTGCCCAAGGCGGCTTCGGGTTCCTGTTGCTCTAGTAATAAGCCCCAGCCAGCGCGGGTGCGGGTTTACTTCTTGCAAAGTCTTCTGCGCGGTAGTCGAAACCCGTTGAGCGGTGTGCTGAGGTCGTACAGGCCGGCATCCGCTGCTGGGTCTGCGCTTCGATGGACTCGATGGCGGCAGTGCCGTGCGGGCGCGTGCGGCGATTCTCGCGGCCTCTTCGCCATCGGCCGGGAGGCGCATGTGCTCCTGCTAGGGGCGCCCGCGAAACCACGTGCCCTGATAGCCGCTCGCGGGCGGCGTGCTGGAGGATGGGATGTGGCCTGCGCCTCGCGGTAATCCTCCGGCACGAAATTGCGAATGGCCAATTCGCGCTCGACGACCATGGCGAGGGTGGGCGTCTGCAGTGCGGCTGAAGCCTTCGGAGGCGTATTGGGGCGCACGCTTCGAAGTGAATCGTCGCGCGATTGACCTCGAATGCAGGATGTGCTAGTTTTTTAGCATGTGCCGGCGGTTTAGTGCGTCTACCGATATTCAGCGGGTCGTGGTTGGGAAACCCGATTTCGCGAGGACACTGTTTACGGCCGTGGCTTCCGTGGCGGTTGTTTTCGGTCAGGCGCAAACTGCGGCCCCGCGCCGGGTGTTTGAAGTCACATCGGTCAAAGTGAACAAGTCGGGCCCCCCCACGGGGACTTGGACCAGCCCAATTTCGTTTCTGCCTGGCGGCCGATTTACGGCGACCAATGTGACGCTGGTCGACGTGATCACCCAGGCATATATTACGCGACGGATCCAGATGCAAGGTGGCCCGGACTGGATCGATTCCGGAAGATTCGACATCGTAGCCAAGGCCGACGCGGCAGACGGAGAGGTGACGCAGGCCCAGCGGCTTCAGATGGTCCAGGCGCTGCTGGAGGATCGATTCAAGCTGGTGTGTCATCGGGAAACCAAAAACATGCCGGTTCTAGCGTTGGTCGGGAAACTCCCGGCGGCCTTCCAGGAGTCGAAGGAAGGCGAACCGGCTGCCGTACCTGGCGATCGTGGTAAGTTCACCTTCAGACATTGGCCGATTACCGGTTTGGTCAACCTCACCTCGAATGTGTTGCGCACGCCGGTGGTTGACGGCACGGGAATCCACGGATATTACGATTTCTCGCTCGATCCGATGCAATTTGCCGAGGCGGGCCCGGGCGGCACACCCGGACCGGCGCCAAGCTATGCCGATTTATTCGAGACGGCATTGCGCGAGCAACTGGGATTGCGGCTGGAAAGGCGGAAGGCGCCGTTGGAGATGATGGTGATCGACAGCGCGTCCAGGCCGACGGAGAACTGACCGGCGCGCACTCATTGCACTGTTTAGGGAGTTGCAAAATTCTTTGTTCCGCACAGAAAAGCACCGCTCCCTCGCGCGTACCGGCTCAGTAGGCGACACAGAAAAGCACCGCTCCCTCGCGGTCGCGGCTCAGTAGGGCCAAAGGGGAATTACTCCGCGTGCGACAGCCAGTGTACGATCCCCAGCATGGTGTCGCGGCTGTCGATGGCACGATTGTGAGGGTCCGCCAATTGCATCGCGATCACGGCTACCCTGCCGCGGCCGAGCTCGCGATACGCCAGATCGGCGATGGGCACGCCGAGCGCCGAGGCGAGCGGACGCGCAGCGTCGACTGCCGGAGGGCGATCGGCGACCAACAGCACCGAACCCCCGGCGGAGACCCAATCGCGCACGGCGTCCACTTCATCCGCGTGAAACGCATTTCCTCTTATGCGCACGCCGAAGCGCCCCAGCCATCCCACGAAGCCAAGCGCGTCGGAGACCACCAGAACCTTTGCCGTTTGCAGCAACTCGGGCACGAACTCCTGGCGGTTGATGGAGACGCGGTAGCCGTCCGCCGCGAGCACCCGCGCCAAGGCATCGAAACCCGGATCGGCGGCGGATTCATTCCAATGGCCGCGGTCGATCAGGACGACGGGGCCGTGATGGTAAGTCGCCGCTTCCCAGCGGTATGGCGAATAATACCCTCCGGCCGGCCGCGGCCAGGCCCACCAAACAACGCCGATTAGCGCAATTCCAATCCCGGTCTGGAACAATCTGTCCAGATTCATAGTCTAAGGTTAGGAAAGATCGTATCACGTCATGCTGGAAGTGAGAAATCTCGTCAAGCGCTACAGCCGGGTGCCGGTAGTGGATAACGTCAGCTTCGAAATCCGGCGGGGCGAAATCCTGGGCTACCTCGGACCGAACGGGGCGGGCAAGAGCACTACGGTGAAGATCCTGACCGGCCTGATCGAGCCGAGCGACGGCGACATCTTCTTTAATGGTGTCGACGTCCGTAAGGATTTCGTGTCGTTTCAAAGACAGCTTGGGTACGTGCCCGAAGAGGCGCACCTGTATCCACACCTCACGGGACGCGAATACCTGGAGCTTGTGGGACGCCTGCGCAGCCTGCCGCGCCGCACGCTGGAGCCGCGCATGCACGAACTGCTGCGCATCTTCGGCCTCTGGGACGATCGCCATTCGCCGCTCTCGTCCTACTCCAAAGGCATGCGGCAGAAAGTACTGCTTTCGGGAGCGCTGCTGCACAATCCGGAAGTGCTGATTCTCGACGAGCCGTTCTCCGGGTTGGACGTCACGACCGCCATGATGCTGCGTACGCTGCTGCACGAGCTGGCGGCACAGGGCAAGATCATCTTCTACAGTTCGCATGTCCTGGAGGTGGTGGAAAAGGTATGCTCGCGCGTGCTGATTCTGCGGAAAGGGAAAATGGTGGCGCATGACCGGGTGGAGCGTCTCCGCGACCTGATGCAGCAGCCATCGCTCGAAGGCATTTTTGCGCAACTCACCATGCAGGAAGACCCGGCGGACAAGGTCCGCGGCATCCTGGCGGCCATTCAATCCTGAGAATCCGGTATGGCAGATGCACCCGAAACCGCGTCCTGGTGGGAAGAAACACGGAGCACCGGCTTCGAACTGCGCCGCCATTTTTTCCGCCGCTTCTTCGATAGCGACCTGGTTTCGTCAGCCGGGCAATGGCAGGTGCTGGCGATCGGATTCTTCGCCATCGTGGTTTCACTCAGCATTCCACTTACGCAGGCCTACTATCACAAATACCGGATGCTGCTGGACCTGGATTCACCGGCGCCGTATCGCATGGCGGCCATTGCGGACCATCTGTTTCTCATCTGCCTGGCGATGAATCTGACCGGTCTGGTGACGGCCATGCAATGGGCGTCCTTGTTTCCCGGGTTGCAAGACTATCTGGCGATGGCCGGCCTGCCGGTGCGCGCGCGAGATATCTTCGCGGCGAAGTTCACGGCACTGATCGCGTACATGGGGATGTTCGTCGCCGGGCTTTGCGCGCCCCCGGCGCTGATTCTGCCCTGGGTGATGGCTGGGCGATACTTGACGGGGGGCTACCGCAATGGCCTGGCGCCGCTGGTTCCCATGCTGCTGGCGGCCCTGTTTGTATTCTTTGTACTGCTGGCCGTGCAGGGCATTCTGCTCAATGTGGTCCCGCCGCGTCTGTTTCCGGGCATCTCGCTGCTCACGCAGTGCACGCTCCTCATCGTGCAAGTCTGCCTGGTACCATTCGTAATTTCCATTCCCAGCCTGGACCGCTACATGCATCTGCGGCCGGGATACGCATTTTGGGCGCCGCCGATGTGGTTTCTCGGCCTGGACCAGGCGATTCTCGGTAATCGCGAGCCTTACGTGCTTGCGCTGGCCAGATTGGCCTGGGAGGCGTCGGCTGTCGCGGTGGTCGGCGCGGTGCTTGCATACCTCTGGAGCTACCGGCGGCAGAAAGTGCGCCTGTTAGAGACGCCGGTAGGGATGCGGCACGAATTCCCGCTATTGCGCCGATGGAAGGAAAACTGGAGCGACCGTTTTCTGCCCGATCCTCCCGAACACGCCGTTTTCGGATTCACGATGGCGACGCTAACCCGCAGCCGCCTGCACCGCCTTGTCCTTACCGGATTTGTGGCTGTAGCCTTCGCGCTGATCGTGGAGGAGTTCGTTTCTTTGATTGGCGGCGGCAGCTTTCCCGGTTTCGCGGTGAAGACGTTGGCCCTGCGGCAGGCGGCGGTTTCGGCTCCGCTGGCGCTGTCTCTGTTCGTGCTCGCCGGTTATCGCTACCTGTTTCGGCTGCCGGTGGAATTGCGCGCCAATTGGGTCTTCCGCGTGCACGAAGGCGGCAACCGAGCCATACTACTGCGCGGCATGGAGCGATTCGTGTTTTGTCTGGGCGTGCTGCCGATCCTGATTCTCACCCTCCCGCTGGAGATTCGCGTCTTCGGCTCCGTCACGGGAGTGGCCGCGGCGGTGCTGGCATTTCTTCCTTCGCTCACCATGCAGGAAATCCTGCTCTCCGGATTCGAGAAGATTCCGTTCACGTCGGCGTATCTTCCGGGCAAGCGGCCGCTGATCGAGACGGTCTGCATTTACGGGGCGGCGTTTGGGGCGTACGTTGTAATCCTGAGCGGTATTATCGTCTTTTGCCTGCAGGAAGCGCCGGTCTTCCTGATCGTTTTCGGATCGCTCGTGGCGATCTGGGCGCGTGTCCGCAAGAATCGGCTGGAATACCGCCGCGTGGGCATTCTGGAATTCGAAGAATTGCCGGAGCCCGCGGTGCAGACTCTGGCAATTTTCAAGGACTGAAGGCGCCGAGTCCGCTTCGCGCAAAAGCACCGTCGCGGTAGGGATGGCCGTTGCCAGCCACCCCCCGCACAGACCCGTACTTGCAGGATCTACTGCATACGGTTCTTACCTTGGATGTGACCCCTTACGGAGTCTGGCGTCGAA
>Ga0181538_10006356_pt1 | contig 10233 bp, 12 predicted proteins | sample PEATcosm2014_Bin_40_FD_119773 | JGI IMG/M metagenome (GOLD analysis project Ga0181538, IMG submission 119773) | Peatland microbial communities from MTU Mesocosm Facility, Houghton, MI, USA - PEATcosm2014_Bin23_30_metaG | ecosystem: Environmental > Terrestrial > Soil > Wetlands > Peat | place...
CTTAAGCTGGGTAAACAGCCAGATGACCATGGCAGTAGTCGTAGTTTTGCCGTTGGTGCCGGAAATGGCAATCAGCTTGAGCTTCTTTTCCTCTAAGATAAGGTTGATGAACTCATCACGCTTACTGGTTTTAATTGATTGCCCGCGGCAAAATTCCAGTTCCGGGGGATGCAGATTTTCCATTGTCAGGGCTGAGCTATAGACAAACCAATCAATCGGCTGTTTCTTATGGACAGCTGCTATTTGTTCGCGCCCTTGACCGATATGGACATTGTCAATGCCGTGACGGCGCAAATAAGCTATCGACAGCGACGATCGCTTATCGGAACCAGATACGCTGAAGCCGGCCTGTTTGGCAATTAGTGCCAGCGGGCCGATTGCCGATCCACCGATTCCAGAAAAGTAAACATGCATACTTATAAGTCTAGCATGAGCTTAATCCATGCTAAACTAATCTAAAGGTTACTAATATACTATGATTAATAAATTTGGGCGGCAATTTTTGGGGGGGTTCCGTTCGATAAAACCAATTTACTGGCTGCTGCTATTTTTTGCCGCCTGCGGACTGAGTATTTATTCCTTAAGAGCCAACAACCTGACAATGGTCCACCTGCGGACTGCTCTCTACCAAGCCGATAAGAACAATACCGATGTCAGCCAGAAACTTAACGCCCTTCAAGCTTATGTGACTTCGCACATGAATACTGATTTATCTACCGGACCGAATGCCGCTTATCCGCCAATTCAGCTTCAGTATACTTATCAGCGCCTAGAAGCAGCCGAACAGCAGCGGGTTACAACCACTAATTCCAAAGTCTATAGCCAGGCCGAGATCTATTGCCAGCAGCAAAACCCGGTCAGTTTTTCGGGCCGGACCCGGGTGCCCTGCATTGAACAGTACGTTGAGCAAAACGGTACCAAGGTTCAAGCGATATCATCTGCCCTGTATGAATTCGATTTCGTGTCACCAACCTGGTCACCGGACCTGGCGGGTTGGTCAATACTGGCAAGTGTCATATTGTTTATTCTTTTCGTTACTTCATGGGTAACCAGTCACTGGGTAAAAGCGACTTAAACAATAGTCTTTAAGTCAGAATCTATTAACTATTTGGTTGTGTTGGTAGTACTAGGAGTTGTGGAAGTACTCGTGCAAGCAGGTGTGGTTGGGCTACTCTTCTCATAATTCGCGATAGTTTGAGAAACTTTGCCGCTGTTTTGTAGATTTTCCCACCAGTTAACACTGCTTCGGTTAATAATCATCTGATTGACCGGCGCGTCTATCTGACAGACTAACGGTTCAAGAGTTATATTTGAAGTTGAGCTTGTTGTCGATGGGATGTAAAAAACATTTTCCAGTACAACGTAATTGCTGTTTATAGTCGTTAAATTGCCAAAATAAATTTGATCCCCGCTGGTGGAACCGCCGACATTAATATCGACTGCCTGATAATCGTTTTTATTAATATATTTAGACTGGTCAGTACCCCCATATACTAAGACTATTACAACAGCCAACAGTAGAACAGCAATACAGAAGATACCTATTGCTGCTAACCAAGACGGGCCAAATAAGCCACCTTTTTTTTCTTTCCGTTCTTTAGTCTTAACGTGATTGACGGCAGTTGTATTTGCACCAGAATCAGTCGATGGTACATGTGACTGCGCTCCCCTATTTGTAAAATCCATATTATATCCTCTAACTCTTTATTATTACCAGCCTAGTGTAATACATAAGCGACATACTTTGCAAGATTATAATCTAGCAAAATGATGGCATAACTTGCCTGTATTTCTTATGATTAGCGTTAGCTAAAAAAAGTCGTGTTATAAGGAGTAAAATAAGACATTAACCCTTATTTAGGGTTGACAAATAAAAACCGGTAAGAGTATTTTAGGGGTACTACTAATGTAAGAGAGGGAGAAGGTCAGCGATGGCATACAAGCACACAAATTCAAAGGGTGTGACATACTATTTAAACTCGAAAGATGTTACATTACGAGGTGGCAAGCGACAAACTATTTATTATTTCAGTAAGGACCAGCGTCCTGAAGGTTGCGAATTGCCAGCCGGTTTTATGGTCAATGAGAACCCGCGAAACGGTTTCTTGACAGTAAAGCGCAAAAAGTAAGCACCCTGTAATAATAAAAAACGCCCGGTAATTAAACAGCCGGGTGTTTTTTTATTGTCTGATTGGTATAGTAGGATGGTGGCAAAAATAATCTTATCAGTTCAGAACCTAAGCAAAGCCTATGGCAGCCATACGGTTGTTGACAACATCTCATTCGAAGTTACGGCTGGTGAAATATTTGGCATATTAGGACCAAATGGCGCCGGCAAGACAACGACCCTGGAAATGATCGAGACTTTGCGCCCGATTGATAGCGGCCAAATAAAATTAGACGATATCGATGTCGCTAAACATCCCCAGACCATTAGGACGCTAATAGGCGTTCAACTTCAGGCTTCAGCCTTCATGGATAAAGTCAAGCTAACCGAACTGCTGGAAATGACCGCTGCCGCATATGGCGAAAAAGTTAACCCGCAGGAGTTTTTGGATGAAGTCAGCTTGAAAGATAAGGGAAGCAGTTATTTTGAAGATTTATCAGGCGGTCAAAAACAGCGCTTCAGCTTAGCGGCAGCCCTAGTCCACAATCCTAAAGTCTTCTTTATGGATGAACCGACTACTGGACTTGATCCTCAGGCCAGACATAATTTATGGAAATTAATCCGGCGAATCCGCAATAAAGGAATTACCGTTATCTTAACTACTCACTACCTGGAAGAAGCGGAGTTACTATGCCACCGGGTAGCCATCATGGATAACGGTAAAATTATTGCCCTAGCTACGCCAAATGACCTTATTAAACAGCTGCTGGACCGCGGCTTTAAGAAAACGCAGCATGTTGAGCCGGCTAGCTTGGAGGACGTATTTATCGATCTGACGGGTAAGGAGCTGCGCGATTAATTATGAAAAGCCCGTTCTATACAATCTATGTTTTTGCCAAAATTAGCGTTAAGCGCTATTTCCGCGATAGAGTGGCGATTTTCTTTACCATCGCCTTCCCGCTGATATTCCTGGTAATTTTCGGCGGTATATTTGGCAGGAGTAATACCTCGATCAGTATTGCCATATTTAATGATTCCCAGAGCCAAATTTCCAGGCAGCTTGTCAGCCAATTAAAGAACGATAAAATTTTCAAAATTAAACCCGGGATTACGAGCTTGTCCCAAGCCGACCAGCAGATAAGCAAGAATCAGATCGATGCCGTTTTGGTATTACCACCAACCTTTGGCGTGGTCCAAAACCATAAGTTCCCGACTGGCCAGATAACAGAATATTACGATGAAAATAATGCCCAGGTAGGCCAAGCCTTAGCCTCAATCTTAGACGGTATTACGGCTGGCATTAATTCCAAAATAGTGGCCACACCGCAGATTCCATTTACAGTTAAAGCCCAGCTGACCAACCAAGCCGGTTTAACAACCTTCGATTACACATTCTCGGGATTACTCGGCTTTACGATTATCGGACTGGGCATATTCGGTCCGGTCAATACTTTCCCGGAACTAAAAAAGCAAGGTGTGCTGCGGCGGTTGCATGTCTCGCCGATAAGAGTCTGGCAGTATTTTCTGGCAAACGTCATTTCCAATTCAATTATTGGTCTTATATCAGTGACAATCATGTTTATTGCGGCAATCGAGTTTTTTGGTTTCCGTATGAACGGGAACTATCTGACACTGGCGGCCATTGTCATTATCGGCATATGGACGATATTCGGTATCGGCCTGGCAATCGGCGGCTGGGCCAAAAACCAAAATCAAGCGGCGCCGCTGTCTAACATCATAGTCTTCCCGCTGATGTTTCTGACCGGAGTCTTTTTTCCGACTTATTTAATGCCAACTTGGCTACAAAATATTTCAACTTACCTGCCGTTAACACCCATCATTAACGGTATCCGGATGGTTATAACCGAACATGCCAGTTTAATAACAATTGATCATCAACTAGGACTGATTGCTATTTGGGCCGTGATAATCTACGCAATCGCCTTCCGGATCTTCCGCTGGGAGTAGCAACTATTTCTTGGGGGATAGGTTTAACTTTGCTGGTGCAGTACAGGCAACGGGTAGCCTGATTAGGTATGTCACTTAGACACTCCGGGCACGGGCGGTTAGTGCTAACTGGAGCACCTTTTCGGCGGTGGCTAAATGTCACCAATTTATTGACCGGCTGAACTACAAAGAAGAAAATTACTACAGCAATGATTAGAAATGAAATTAAGGCATTAATAAAATCGCCGTAATTAAAAATACTGCCATTAAGGGTAGCGTGTAAACCCGAGAAATTTTTACCTTTGGTAAAGGCGCCGACTAACGGCGTAATCAGGTCTTTAACAAGCGAGCTGACTACCGCCCCGAAGGCACTACCGATAACCACACCGACTGCCAGGTCAACTACGTTGCCGCGTAATATAAACTTTTTAAAGTCTTGCATCATTGGCTTTTAACAACCTCCCGCGTAACTTAATTGAATTATTTTAGCATATATGACAAAGCTATGGTTAATTTATTTTATTTGACCCGGAAACTAAGTAGCGCGTCAGAAAAAATAGTGTAATTCGGTGAGATATTGTGATCGGTATATAGGAAGAAGAAGGAGTGCCGGCCAGTGGTTGGCCCGGTCAGAGTAACAGTATTAACACCTTGCTGTGAGCTGGTGCCGATCGAATTATTATTGTAATCGCTTAGATCGCAAATGAAATTGATCCCCTGCCACTTAGCTACTTGGTTCGGTAGGCTTTGGGCAGCTTGGGCACTGGAGACAGGCGAGCCGGTAAAATTAATGCAGGTATCTGATAACTCGCCTAATTGCAGGAGATCGCCTTCGGCCGTAACTGGTTGTAACCGGCTGACCGCTAAAGTAGTCGGTATGGTGTCAACGTATAAATTCAGATTACGATTGTCCTGGTACTTGGTAGTGTCCTGCCATGTATAAATATCATACGGGCTGATGCTATGATTAATTAATTTCCAATCGTTGGGCAATTGGATAGTAAAGACTGTTTCATTAAAGGTTTGGACTGACGGCTTATTATTGACTGTCGTGGTTTTTGCGCCGGCATTATGAATAATGGTTGTACCGCTGTTGTTATCGATGTACCAGCCAACAATTACAGCTATAACCAGCAGTGCCATGATGACCATGGTAAGGGCTCTTTTCTGGTAATTGTGCCAAGGTGCCAGTCGGCGGCCGAAGCGATACATATCAACCTATAATTACACCGTACATTATACGCTTAAGTTTAATTCCCTCTTAAGCAGCCGTTTGGCGCAAAGCTTTTAGGCGTGGCAGATAGCTTTGGGCGGCACCAGCTAAACCTAGTACTTTGAGGGCTCCCAGCAAGACCACTAATTGGTCAATTTGGGTTTGGTCTAGGTTAGTTGATTGCTCAGCTAAGCGGAAAAAATGTTCGACTTTGTCAACCAGCCATTTTTCTTCAGTTGGGGCAATCTGATTGGTTGATAATCTGCTTGGCGCATGGGCATGGACTACTTCCAGGGAGCGGGCGCTATGATCACGCTTTTTCAAATGGCCACGTTTAATTAGGCTGTTAACATGGAGTGCCACCGTAGCAACCGATGTGTAATTTAGGCCGCTCATGATCTCGCGGTAGCTCGGGCTATAGCTATGCTCAGCAATGAACGACTCGATAAATGTTAACAGTTCTTGCTGTTTTTTAGTTGGTCGGATGACTGGTTCTGGATTTGCCATTTATTCCCTGATTGGATTGTACACGAAATACGAAAAACCGGTACCAAAGATAGTTCCAGACCGTGAAAAATCCGGATGAAATAAACAAGCCGGCATAAGGTGTCAGTCCTAAGTGTTTAAGGCTAGCCACAATGCCGTAATCAATGGCGAAGTTCAGGGCGGTTATCATTACGTAACGGCCGGTGACGGTAACTGGGTGGCGGTTAAGTGCCGGGTTGGCGAATGCCCAGTAGCGCTGGATGACATAGCCCAGCGTCCAACCGATAGCATCGGCAATCATCTTCGCCCACAACCAGTTAAGGTGAAACCCCGAATAGCCGATCGCAAAAATCAGGTAGCCAGTCCAAAAGTAAACGCCGCCGCCGACAATGTATTTCAAAAACTGCAGGATAAGCTTTTTAGAATATTCAGATATTGAAATCACTTTGTTAGTGAACCTTCTTAGCTACGGGCAGCTTTGGCGCCAGCATAATTCCGGCCAGTCCCCACCATATGTAACTTAAACTATCATCCGTCCAGGCGTATGAGAACATATTGACGACGCTTATGCCGATCAATGTTGCCAACAGCAGCAGTGCCAGGCTATCGCGCCGTTTGGCCCATAATGCTTTGCCGACAAACCAATTTATAACTAAAAACAGAATTAGCCCAAGCCAACCGGTTTCCTGCCCAATTTGAAGGAAATAATTCTCAGCCAAACGGGCCGGATGATTATTGTAGTACGAAGCCGGTCCGGCGGTACCAACGCCATGGCCAAGCGGGTGATGGATTACGTCGTGCAGCCCGCTATTTAAATAACTTCTATGGGCTTGGTCTGAATTAACAGCCACCGAATTTTTATTAGTGTGCAGAATAATATCCTCAAAGTGGCTATTGTGCTGCAAGGTGATGGCGCCGACTGAGCCAATTATGATAATGATCCCGAATATTCCGGCGATGGCGTAGGCGTATTGCTTTTTCTTTAAGTACAAGCCGATAACAATGGCAATACCAATGGCTACAACACTGCCAATGTAGGCGCTGCGCGAATAGCTATAAAAAAGACACGTTAATGCAGCTAAACCAAACACAATGACAGCTATCCAGTGCCAGGTTTTTTTAATTTTCATAGCCAGAACCGTTAAGCCGCTAGTTATCACCAGCAAATATGCCCCAAAGGGATTAGGGCCGCGCAGCGTCGAGCCGATCCGCACGTAATGATTATTTTGGTTAACAGTTTGGTAAGGCCAGATTGTATTCGGGCCGTAGCCGAAATGCTTTAAAAAATTCTTGGATAGCACAAAATGCTGCAGCAGCCCAAAAATTGTAACGATTATAGCCGGCCCGAAAAGCAGCTCACGCCAGTGATTTTTAAGCCAAGAACTGCCAGCCGCCGCCACTGCACAAACTAAAAAGAAAATTAAAAATCTGAGGTCAACGATCAGCCCGTAGCCTAGCGCTTTGGCAGTAACCTGATGCCCGGCAATCGCGACCAAGCCGCAGACCATACTCAATAGAACGTAGGCCAGTATCAGCCAAGTCAGTTTCCAGCGGCGCAAAGCGTGGCGTAATGGTTGATTATTGATTAGCAGTATGCTGGTTACAATGCAGGCTAGAATCAATACAACTTCATCCCATAACCGCAAAGCCGTATAGTGGCCGATTAAACTTGACAACCAGACGGTTAGAAAGGCATGGAAAGGTACGACAACTAGGATTAAAACAATTAGTATGACAAGCCAGTCAATGGTTTTCAAAAGTCGTAATCTACGCATAAGTGCTACAATTCATTATACGGAATCAGTCCACAAAAAACGTTTATGAAGAATAATAATTCACTTATTTACAACTCTTTTCTGATAATTGGCGACGCAGTTGCCCTAATAGTAGCCTTTTTAGGGGCCTTCTTTGTCAGATCCCACCTGATAAGCACACCGGTTGCCCATCCGGTTCAAGTTACTACTTATATTTTAGTTTTTTCGGCGCTACTGCCTTTCTGGGTACTAACCTTCGCCTTGCTCGGTCTTTATAACCATAGCATTTACGAAAAACGCTTCAGCGAAATCGGCCGATTATTTATCGGTTCATTCATTGGCATGCTTTTTGTGGTGTTCTGGAATTATTTGTCTCTAACCCCGATTCTGCCATCTAAACTGGTAGTTATATTGGGATTTTGTTTTGGCTTTGTCGCTTTAGTGTTGGTGCGCAATGTTATTCGTTTGATTCAGACGCTGCTTTTCAGATTCCGGCTCGGCTTAACTAACGTCGTTTTGACTGGCAATACTGCCGTTACCAGAGAATTAGTTGAAACTTTATATAATAGTCGCCAGTCGGGCTATTACATTGTCGGCGTGGTAGGCAGTGAGCGAGCTGTTTATGGGCACTCTAATATTAAAAATTACCCCGACTTCCGCACTATGCTTCAGAGAATAAAGATTGATGACCTAGATGCCATAATCCAGACCGAACTATATGCTGATGAATCGCGCAATCAGGAAATACTGGAATACGCTCAAAAACACCATATCGCTTATCGTTTTGTGCCTGGCAATACAGAGCTTTTCGTCGGTAATATCGATGTCGAGTTGTTCCGTTCGGCAATACCGGTTATCAATGTCAATGAGACTGCCCTATTCGGCTGGGGGCGGATTGTCAAACGGGCTTTCGATTTATTGGTTGGCAGCATACTTCAAATAATTGCCCTGCCGTTTATGTTTATTACTGCCATAGTTATTAAACTCTTTGACCGGGGTCCGATATTTTTTAAACAAACCCGCTTAACCCGTTACAATCAAAAATTTACAGTTTATAAATTCCGGACAATTAAAGAAACTTATCATAATCTTTCGCCCGAAGAAGCTTTTACAAAAATGGGTAAGCCACAATTAATTGAAGCTTATCGGGCTAACGGCGATAAAATACCACACGATCCGCGCTATGGTAAACTAGGCAATTTTCTGCGGGCTACTAGCCTGGATGAATTGCCGCAGTTGTTCAATATAATTAAGGGAGATCTCAGCCTAGTCGGCCCGCGGGCACTGGTACCAGAAGAGCTAGCTCTCTATGCCAAACGCCATACTATATTAAGTGTTAGGTCTGGACTAACCGGTTTAGCGCAAGTTTCAGGCAGGCGTAACATCAGTTTTGAAGAACGCCGTAAGCTTGATTTATATTACGTCCAGAATTGGAGCTTCTGGTTTGATCTAACCATCTTAGCTAAAACTATCGGCGCGATTATTGATAAACGAGGTGACACCCAGTGAAAGACTTTAGCAACTTAAAAGTTGCTCTAGTTTGTGACTGGCTGGTCGGAATAGGCGGCGCTGAACGGGTATTGCTGGCTCTGCATCAACTTTTCCCCCAAGCACCAATTTATACCTCTCAGTACGACCCAAAGGCCATAGACTGGTTTCATGATGCCGATGTGCGGACTTCGTGGCTGCAACATATACCAAAGGGATTAAGAAAATTTCTACCTTTGCTTAGAGCAATGAGCTTTAGTCACTTGGACCTTAGTGACTATGATTTAGTGATCTCGTCAAGCGGTGCCGAAGCTAAAGCTGTCAAAACCGATAGTACGACTATTCATATATGTTATTGTCACTCACCAACCCAATATTACTGGCGTCGTTACGAAGAATACATTAAATCACCGGGTTTTGGATATTTTGATTGGCTAGCAAGATTAGGGCTTAAATTATTTGTTAAACCAATGCGTTATTGGGATAAACGAGCCGCCCAAAAACCAGATTATTTAATTGTTAATTCAACCTTCTCACGGTCTGAAATAAAACGCTGCTATGGCCGTGATTCGAAAGTAATACATCCACCAGTTGACACAGACAGTTTCAAATCTACAGACAAGAATCGTTCTGGTTTCGTTACTGCCGGGCGGCAGACACCATACAAGCGGACTGATTTAGCAGTCAAAGCTTGTTCCAAACTTGGTTTAGATTTAGTTGTGATCGGAGATGGTCCTGAACATAAAAAATTACAAGCCATGTCGGGACCAACAATTAAATTTATTCTTAAAGTTAGTGACCAAGAAAGAAATAATTATTTTGAAGCTGCCGAAGCCTTTATCTTTCCGGTTATTGAGGATTTCGGCATAGTTGCGGTCGAGGCCTTAGCTGCTGGTACACCGGTTATTGCCTATAAGGCCGGTGGGGCACTTGATTATATTGTTGAGTCAAAAAATGGTTTATTTTTCCCCAAACAAACAGTCACCAGTTTAGTCCAAGTCCTAAAAACATTTCGTAATCATACATTTAACCATGAATTTATTAGACAGCAAGCAAAGCAATTTGATACCAAGAACTTTGTAGACCATTTTACTGAGTTCATAAATTCAGTAGACAATATTGAATGATTTTGTATTTAAAAATCGTCTGATTTTATAAAATAATTTGATTGCTTAGATATAAATGAACTGAACAAGTTATTATAGTTATAAGCGATGGAATTAAAAAAAGTATTTTTC
>Ga0181538_10006361_pt1 | contig 10223 bp, 13 predicted proteins | sample PEATcosm2014_Bin_40_FD_119773 | JGI IMG/M metagenome (GOLD analysis project Ga0181538, IMG submission 119773) | Peatland microbial communities from MTU Mesocosm Facility, Houghton, MI, USA - PEATcosm2014_Bin23_30_metaG | ecosystem: Environmental > Terrestrial > Soil > Wetlands > Peat | place...
CAACCGCAGGTGATGAGGCGCTGATGTGCTTGGAAACTTTCTGGCGAAATGCTCGTTGGTCGCTGCTCTTCCCTCACGTTCCCTCCGGCTTTGACCCCTCCAGAAATTGAGATGCTCACTCCTCCATCCACCCGAAAAACCCAAAATCCAAGCCTCAAACCAACCGCACGACAGACAATCACTGCAGTTTCCTGACGAGCCCCAAATCCAGCTCCCATTTCGCACCCCATCCACTCACGCCCTCAGGAATCTTGGGCCGGAATTGCTCGTAAAGGCCAAATCCCCTTTGAGCCAGTTCATCAGGCTTTAGTGCATTGGCCAGTTCAGTCATGGCCTTTCGTGCTTCCGGCATAGCATCCCCGAGTTTGCTCTCCAAATATCGCTCAACACCCGCAGGTTCAATGGGCTTCGATTCGACGACCGCACGCACACCCTGGTCCGTGTTCACTGCCGGTGATGCTCGTCCCAGAAGCTCCATTCGAAATTCTTCCCCTCGTTCATGTTCACGGACCCTCTTGAGATCCTTTGGGGTCGGTTTGAAAATCCCCAACCGCTGGCCTTTGCTCTGCGCGTTCAAACCAGCAAGCGCCTTCCCGAGAGATAACGCCTCGTCTGATTTGAATCCCAACCGCTCCGCCACCACCGAAGCCCAGAGCGTCAACACGGGCGCTCGATTAATCTGGATCTTGTTTGCTGCCATACGCTTCAAGATACCGTTCCGCACTCCTTGAACGACCGGGCGGTGACCGAGGGTCCATCCACCGTCAATTAGGCTGATAGCCGCGCCATACCCACACCAGCGCATCCGCCAAGGTTTGTTCGAAAACACGGTGGTCACAATGCCCGGTGCCAAGACTGAAAACGAAGCGGTGGCGATACCCATTGGCTTTAAGTGCTTCCGCCGTGCGCCGACCAGCCATGACCCAATTGTGATGAGTTTCCTCTGGGTCATTAGGACGGAGGTCGTTTTCCGATACGTGCGTGAAGATGCGCAGGGGCTTCGGCTCGCTACTTTCGATGAGCTTCATGCCCGAGTGATATTCCCAGGCTCCGAACGGGTACTTGCTCGCCTCTGGCGCATCCTCGTCCTGTTGGGCAACGAATGTGCCGGAATAAGCGATGATACGTCGAAAGAGATCGGGCCGGAACCAGCCCATGGTCAATGCCGCGGCACCACCCGAGCTGCAACCCATAACGGCTCTACCCCAAGGATCGTCCGTAATGGCCATGTGAGGGAAGGCGGCCTTTATCTCTGGATTGTTCAGAACCGCCGGCAAGACTTCGTCGTTGATGAATCGGGCAAGGCGATCGGACAGGGTGTCGTACTCCAGGCCACGCTCGCTCTTCTTGCCATCATTGCCGCCGTTTTCAACGGCGATCGCGATAAATGCGGGCAGCTTCCGGTTTGGGTCTTTCGAATTAGTGAGATTATCCAACGCATTGCGCACCAGATTGAGCTGGCCCGGACCGTCATGGATAATGAGAATCGGAGCTTTGGCCCCGTCCTTATAGGCGGCGGGCACATAAACATAGACTCTTCGCGCCTTGCGCACGGGCTTCTTTTCAGGCTGGAGCGTGGGATCATCGCCTCGAAAGATTTTGCTATCGGCCAGCGCCATCGAGAACTCAAAGGACTTACCTTTGGGATTGCCTCGGTCCTTGAGATCGGGATCGATTGTGTACTCAGGACCGACCTGGTAATCACCATCGTCCGCTTTGCCCTGGTCCTCGCGTTCCAGGTCGGACCCCATTCCCGAGTAAGCAAACAGGCTAGTTAGGCCCAGAGCTAGAAAACAATGCGAGCAGACCGAATGCAGGCGGTTGTATTTCATTAATGTGCAGGATGTCCAGGAGGAATTGCCGCCCCGATTGTAAGCCGCGCGGAATTAAAGGTTCTCCAGTTTGCCGGTGCTGTCGCCCAGCTTCGCGGTTTGGACCCCTATGCGCTCCAGCATCGCGAGGTAGAGATTCGCCATGGGCACTTTGCCATCCAGTTTCCAATGGCGGCCGGCCGTGAGCGAGCCCGCGCCTCCACCCGCCAAAAGGACGGGCAAATTATCGTGATTGTGGACGTTGCCATCACCAATGCCGCTGCCGTAAATAATCATGCTATTGTCCAGCAGCGTGGTCTCGCCTTCCGGAACGGACTGCAATTTCTTCAGGAAATACGCGAGCTGAGCGATGTGAAAGCGGTTGATTTTCGTGATTTGCTGCTTCTTTTCCTCTTTGTTTTCGTGGTGAGACAAATCGTGATGCCCAGCGGAAACACCGATGAAAGGGTATGGCCGGTTGTCTCCGTCATGGGCCAGGATGACGCTCGCCACACGGGTGGAATCCGTTTGGAATGCCAAGACGAGGATGTCCATCAGCAGCCGCATGTGCTCTTCATAGTCCTTGGGAATTCCTGTGGGCTTGCTGTAGTCCGGCAGGCTGGCGGCAAACCGGCGAGCGTTCTCGATACGCAGTTCCACTTCGCGGACAGAGGTGAGGTATTCATCCAGCTTGCGCTGGTCGGTTCTGCCGAGGTTGGATTTCAAGCGATTGGCATCCTCCAACGCAAAGTCCAGGATGCTCTTGCGGTGAGCGTCCCGAGCCTGTCGTGCGCTCTGCATTTCTGGTCCGTTACCATTTCCGAACAGCCGATCGAATACCTGCCGGGGATCGACCTCGACCGGGTTGGGGGTCGTTTCACTTCGCCAGCTGATGTGGAACTGGTAGGCGCAAGCATAGCCGGAATCGCAATTCCCAGCTTCCTGTCCTTTGTCGCAGCTCAGTTCCAGGGAGGGCAAGCGAGTCGCGCTCCCGATCTGGGCCGCCGCGACCTGGTCCACGGAAACGCCCACCCGGATATCCGCACCGGCGGTCTTCCGAGCCTGGCAACAGGTCAGGAAGGTGGCGCTGGCGCGCGCGTGGTCCCCGGCCCCATCCCCGTTAGGCTGAGCTTTATCCTGCGCTAAACCACTGATGATTTGAAAACCGGATCTCAGCTCTTGGAGCGGCTGCAAGATCGCGGGCAGTTCGTAGTCCGGGCCGGTGCCTTTGGGGGTCCAGTCAACCATGTTGATGCCATTCGGAACATAAAGGAAAGCCATTCGCACGGGGTGCGCGCGCCGGGGAACGGCGGGGATCGCTTCCGTTGCCAGCAGGTTAAGCGGCTTCACCATGGCTTCCAGCATGGGAAGAGAAATCGTCGTCCCCAAACCTCTTAGGAAGGTTCGCCTTGGGATCTGCCATTTCCGTTCCATTGCTTCAGTCAAGTCGGGCTTTTGGCAAACAGTAATCCAGCATCTGTCCGCCAGCAAACGAAAGTTGCGCCCTTTACGGGTTTGCCTGGGCAAGTGGATCGCCTTCGCCACGACGTCTCTGGAAGGGCACACTGTTCACGACCGCCTCGATCAGCGTGGAAAATCTGCAATCCTGTTTTTTCATCCGCACCACAATTGTTTCAAGCGCGCAGCGGTCGTAGTATTCGAGCCCTCTTCCCAACGCGTAAGTCAACATCTTCTCGGCCATGCAGCGTAAGAATTGCTCCTTCCGCTTGGACGCAAGCAGGGTCCTCAGGCCGTCCGCTCCTGAGAACTGATCTCCCCCGGGCAACCTGCCGGAAGCATCGATCGGAAATACCCCATCCCGGTCCCGCCAACCACCGATGCCATCGAAATTCTCCAGGCTGAACCCGATCGGATCCATCTGCGCGTGGCAAGAGGCGCAGAGCGGGTCTTGCCGATGCTTTTCCATCCGTTCCCTCAGGCTGGCGCTTGCTGCCGCTCCCGTCCCTTCGATCAGAGGCGGGACGTTGGGCGGCGGTGGTGGTGGTGGTTGAGCCAATAGGTTCTCCAACACCCATTTCCCCCGTTTCACCGGCGAGGTCCTTGTTGGATTCGAAGTGACCGTCAGAACGCTGGCATGGGTCAGGACGCCTGCACGGCCGGAGCCCTTCAGCAGCACTCTTCGGAATTCTCGGCCCGTGACCTTTTGCGTCAGCCTGTAATGCCTCGCCAGGCGTTCGTTCACGAACGTGTAGTCCGCAGTGAGGAATTCCATGACGCTTCGGTCTTCACGCATGATGTGCTTGAAGAAAAGCTCAGTCTCTGTCGCCATCGCAGCACGCAATTCTTCATCAAACGCGGGATAGACCTGGGGGTCCGGAGACATGATTCTCAGGTTCCTGAGCTGGAGCCATTGCCCGGCAAAGTTGAGGGCGAGCGCGTCGGATTTGGCATCCATTAGCATCCGATGAACCTGCTTCGGCAATTCCCGCCTCAGCCTACCTTGTTCGGCCAGCGCAAACAGCTCCCCATCAGGCATGCTACTCCAAAGGAAATAGGACAGGCGTGCCGCGAGGGCAAATTCATCGATCGAATGGCTTTGCGCCGGGTTGTCCGGGCTGGGCTGCAGTTCGCCACGGAAAAGGAAGTTTGGCGAGACCAGCACGGCTTCACAGGTCAGTTTCACGCTGTCTTCAAAGCTCTCTCCCTTCGCCAAATAGTCCTTCGCGAAACTAACCAAGCGCCCGGTTTCGGCGGCCGTCGTGGGCCTGCGGAACGCCCGGCGTGCAAATCCGCCAATAATCTGATCGAGGCAGACATTGGTATTTCCGCCGGCCGGACTCATCGTAAAGAGGCGACCCTTCGCCACCTCATTCGTGAGGACGGTCTCCATGATTTCCTCTGCCGCGGTCATATACTTCTCCAGCAGCAACGGCGAGAGCGATAGGACATCACCAATGTTGTCGAAGCCATAACCCGTGTCGTCGTTTGGGAAGTCGTCGGCCGGATGGAAATCGATGCCCAAGAGGTCACGCACGGTGTTATTGTATTCCGCCCGGTTGAGCCTGCGGATAGTGACCCGTCCGGGGTCCGGGTTATCATAATTGACGGGGAATAGTTCCGCATCCACCCAAGAAACGATGCGCTCGCGTTCCTTTTCGGTGGGTTGCGGCTTGCCTTCTGGCGGCATTTCCCGGGTTCTAACCTTGCGCAAGAGCTCCGCCCAGACCTCGCGGTGTCCGCGGATCAAGGCGACTTCTGAATAAGCCTGAAGTGAAAGGCCGCCTTTGTGCTTGGTGTCGTTATGGCACTCGTAACAATATTTGGAGAAAAGAGGTTGAATCCCTTTGCGAAAATCACCTCTTGTCAAGTGTGCTGACGACCGGTTGTTGGATAGGGCCGAGCCACCAACGGTTGCCACCGTCATGCCCAGGACGAAAATCCTTACCGCCAAGACACGAGGGGAGCCTCTTTTAATCCAGCCACGCATGCATCAGTCTTCCCGCACTTTAGCGCATGTCCTTCTGTCACGCCAACTGATAGATATTCGACGCCGACAGCTAAAAGAAGAGCCCGGAGACAATTTAGCAATTGAAATGGCCTGATCCGATCCCTCCACTGGCCCATCTCAAATCAGGCCCCATTCCCCCGCCACAGCTATTTTTAGGGTTACCCCCTAGAAGTCCAACCCTCCCGTTCATAATCCCGCGCATGAACAAGAAACAACGATGCATGCTGCCGGTCGAAATCCTGGCACCGAACGATCAATTCATTCCTGGTGTCGCTCAATCTGGGAAGGCAAAACCCCTCCCCATACAAGATTCACTCCCCATCAAGGCGGCGGAATACTGGCTGAAACTGGGCGAAGCAGATCAGGCATTGCGAGAATTGGAAGCTCTGCCGTCGAGGATTTGGACATGTGGTTGGGCGCTCAAAACCCGGATTGCTGCAATGGGGGTGTTGAGAGGGCGAGACGAAATGACCGTCCAGGCTTAGATTGAGGCACTATGAGAAGGAAATCGGAGTACTATCCGCCATTCAAAGACCAGGGGGAGGTCATTGCTTCGTGGGGTGAGGCGCAGTTGATCAAGTACCTGGATGGGAAGCTGGTATTGGAGGGCGGGTTAAAAGAGGATCGTCAGGCTGCGCATGAATGGATTTCTCTGTCTTGGCATGAGGCGGTGGGGGGGGCAATGACCAAGGGCGGCGGTTGTGATTCTGGTGGACTTGGATCGTCAAGGGGCTTAAAGTTGAATCGGGTATGGCTAAGCAAGTTCACCAGGTGATGATGAGTTCGATCCCTCGTGGGCAGCAGAATGAACTGCAGGCTAATCTCTTGAAACTCCTCCAGGCCTGTCCCTTCGACGATACCAACCCCCAGGATTGCCCTTTATTTCCGCTAAGAGAGATGAGGCCAACCAGGCGTTTGCGGTGGTTCGATGCGCTAACTGAAGACGATTGGGGTTATCTGGCCGCTTACCACCACGTTTGCTTCACCATAAGAGTGGAATCAGGATTGGCCAAGTAGCAAACCCCGCACGAGCCAAAAGAGGCAGCAGGTCCCCGTGCGTCCAAAGAGCCAAAAGTAGCGAAATTCATGATCGCCACCCTCGATGCGGCCCTGAAACCGTGATGAAACCCCTTGAACTTCACGACCAACACCACCTGGAAGCCGCTGAGGGCTGGGCCGAACTGGGCAATCATCTCGAAGCCACCGAGAAACTGGAGCAAATCACGGCGGAATATCGCGCTCACCCTGCCGTTCTTGAGGTTCGCTGGCAAATCTACGCCAAAGCCAAGAAATGCGAAGGGGCGCTGGACATTGCCTCGGCGCTGATTTGGTTCAGGATGAAAGGCAAGAGGAAGAAAACGCAGATCAATTTCAATCAGTTTTGGCTCGCAGCATTCGGTTTATGGATGAAACACAATTGAAAAAGACGCAAACCACTACGGCGAGAGTGAAAAGGCTTCAGGTAACGGCGGGTTTGTTCCGCTTTTCCGTGGCCCAGTTTTTGGTCGCGCTGGTCATCTTGCTGGCGGTGTATCCATTTCTGCTTGAGTTAGAGCATGGGGACATCATCGAGACCGTACTGATAACCGTTGTGCTGATCTCCGCCGTGCTTGCTGTGGGCGGGCGGACCTGGGGGTTGGCGATTCTGCTGGTCCTTCCCGCGCTGGCCGGCCCGTGGATTGATCGGTATCGACCCGACCTGGTGCCGCAGTGGGTGATGCCTTGCGCCCGCATGGTCTTTGTCGGATTTGTGGTGATGCAACTCCTGCGGTTTATCGCGCGGGCCGAGCGCGTGAATTTCGAGGTGCTCTCTGCCGGAATCTCCGCGTACCTGCTGATGGGACTTTTCTGGACCTCCGCTTACCTGATGGATGCGCAACTAAGTCCGGGTTCCTTTTCTGGCCTCCATCTCGCTGGCGCGAATCGCGAGTTGGGGCGGTTTGATGCTCTCTACTTGAGTTATGTTTCCTTGACTTGCCTGGGCTGCAACGACATCACTCCGCTCTCCAAAGTCGCCCGGATGCTGATGGTGCTGGAATCCCTGGCCGGTGTGCTTTATCTGGCGGTGTTGATTGCCCGGCTGGTCGCGATGTATTCCAGACCGAAGGAAAACAACTCGAACGACAAGCTCAAGGCGTAGCACTTTTGGAAAGTGTTGGTATGGTGCGGCCGCTTGGCGTCCTCGGAGCTAGACAGGGCTTCAATCAACGAGCTTATGGACACAAGCGGCATACCTCAACGCCAGCTTTTCCAGCCATTGAAAGATGGCGATGCCCCTGTGGAAACTGCAGACCGTTGGCAGTGAACGGCTCAATTTCCTTTACGACAACCTGGACCACGGCAACAGCATCGTTTTGCAGCCAGGCGTGGCATTCAGCTTCAGGAAATTCTACTGGCTCATCGGTGACATGGTGCGGGGAGCCTGGGGGCGTTATGTGCGGCGGTTCAATCCCACCACCCTCGGCACGACGACAGACCTGCAAGAATTCCTGTTTGGCAGTGAACGTACACCCCTGAAGGACCTGGTGCCCATCCTCACCGACATCCAAAAGGACAATTGCTTTTATTGCGGAAGTCGAATGAAGGGAGAATCAGTCCATTTCGATCATTTCATTCCGTGGTCCCGTTACCCGATCGATTTGGGCCATAATTTCGTCCTGGCCCATGCTCGCCCCTGCAACGCCAAGAAATCTGACAGTATTGCCGCCGTTGAACATCTGGATTCCTGGGTGAAGAGGAACGTTGAGCTTGGCAAAACGCTGGCGGCTGAGTTTGACCGTCTCCAAATCATTCACGATCTGCCCACGTCGTTTAAGGTGGGCGTATTCTCAAATCGAAAGCTCTGGTGGTTTGGCGTGGCGGAGGGGTGAAGAACTAGTGAAGCTGGATGCGGGTTGGGAGCGGCTTTTGGGCAGTTAAAAAAAGAGCGCCCCAAACAGGATGCGCCTGGCCAAATTGCTTGGACCACCCATCGATGAAGTATATACAACTCGAAAGCGGCTGAAACGAAGCGTTGAACAACATCATCACTCTATTTGACCCTGTCCGCATCGGCGCGTGGTACCTCCCCAACCGCATCATAATGGCTCCGCTTACCCGTGCTCGTGCCGGGGCTGAACGCCTTCCCAAAGCCCTCATGGCGGAATACTACACGCAGCGTGCCTCGGCTGGCTTGATTATTTCTGAAGCGACCTCCGTCACGCCAAAGGGAGTTGGTTACGCGGACACCCCAGGCATTTGGTCAGCGGAACAAGTTGAAGGGTGGAAACTGGTCACTAGATCTGTTCACAAGGCCGGCGGCCGCATTCTGCTGCAACTCTGGCATGTCGGACGCATCTCCGATCCGATATTCTTGAATGGCGAGTTGCCGGTGGCCCCTAGTGCCATCGCCGCCGCTGGCCATGTAAGTTTAGTCCGCCCGTTGAAACCGTTTGTCACACCACGGGCACTCAAGCTTGAGGAGATCCCAGGCGTTGTCGCTGCTTATCGCAAGGGTGCCGAGAATGCTCAACTGGCTGGGTTTGATGGCGTTGAAATTCATGGGGCCAACGGCTACTTGCTCGATCAATTTCTTCAGGACAAGACTAACCACCGCCAGGACGAATATGGTGGGCCGGTGGAAAACCGAGCCCGTCTGATGCTGGAGGTGACCGAGGCCGTGATCTCCGTCTGGGGGAACAATCGTGTCGGCATGCATCTGGCACCACGAGGCGATTCTCACGATATGGGCGATTCCAATCCCTTGGCCACGTTTGGGTATGTAGTTCGCGAACTGGGCAAACGGCGCATTGCGTTTATCTGTGTTCGTGAATCGCTGCGGGAAAATCGTATTGGGCCACAGCTCAAGACCACGTTTGGCGGCAGTTACATCGCCAACGAGAAATTTACGAAGGCAACTGCCGAACAGGTAGTGGCATCTGGGGAGGCCGACGCCGTTGCGTTCGGGGTGCCCTTTCTGGCAAATCCTGATTTACCGGAACGATTTCGGAGGAACGCGGCACTCAACACGCCGGATCAATCGACCTTCTACGGGTCGGGACCGAAAGGTTATACAGATTACCCATTTATGGGGTGTTCCGAATAGACCTGCACCACCGGGCTGCTACTGTGCTTTTGGAAACCTGATTGTTCGCTGGCGTCACATCACCCGCTTCTCAATTTCATCGGCCAGCCTGTATCCCGCCAAAGCCGCCTGCTTTTCTGCCACCACCTTCGCTGCCTTGGTGTATCCCTCGGGCAATTCCTGAGATGTTCCCTTGCTGGTGCCACCCTTCAATTCTCCATGCAGATAAGCCTCTTCAATCGCAACACCTCGGCCCTCCAGGCTCCAGCCCAGCGCTTGATCAGTATCGGGCTGTGAGCTGGGCAAGTATCGAAGGGGTAATGGCAGCCGGCAGATCCTGCTGGTAAAAGTAATAAATGCGAGTTCCGTCCGTGGTCCAAGTGGTCAGGTAATACATCGTTTGGAACTTAATCCAGCGGGCTGAGCCGTCAACGAAAACCTGGTTACCGCCCAGGGGCCGCAGGGAGGCTCCGTGGTGCTGCGGGGTGTTGGAATAAATGATGTCGTCCCGGCCACTACCTTGAGGCAGGCCCCAGGAACCATCAATCTTGCAGACGCAATCGGCCGCCAGGCACCAGGAGGCTTTGGCCTGCGAGAGCTTGACCGGGCTGTACGAGTCGAACCGCCCCGCTGGGTTCAACCAACTGGTGATGCCGCCGAAGTACTGGTAGCCGATGTCGTATTGGGGGTAAGACGGTTCGTACAGCGGAAAGCCCGGGCGGTTGGGACAGGTCCAAACCGAAGAGCCGTTGGTTCGCACCACCAACCCAGCCATCGCGGCCGTCGCAATGTCGGGGGGATTGATGCACACTTGTACGAACGTCGGAGGGACCGAACCGGGTTCGTCGCGCGCCTGCATCACACGGTCTTGATTGTCCAC
>Ga0181538_10006365_pt1 | contig 10218 bp, 9 predicted proteins | sample PEATcosm2014_Bin_40_FD_119773 | JGI IMG/M metagenome (GOLD analysis project Ga0181538, IMG submission 119773) | Peatland microbial communities from MTU Mesocosm Facility, Houghton, MI, USA - PEATcosm2014_Bin23_30_metaG | ecosystem: Environmental > Terrestrial > Soil > Wetlands > Peat | place...
GATTTCTGTGTTTCCAGGTCCCAAATTCGCAGCATGACAAATGGCGCAGTTTTGCAGAAAGAAAATCTGTCCCCGGCTGGAATCGCCAGCCTGCGGAACCTGGGCCGCAACCTCACTCCCTGCGCCGAAACCGGCAAGAAACAGGATACTTGGGACCAGTATGCGTGCGAATGATTGCATAAATAACCTCGTTTGTTTGTTTTACAACTTCCTCCTATCTCCCCGGCATTCCCCATCTATCCATATGCCCCATGCCCGTCATCCGATTCGCCGCATGTTGCCTGGACAAATCCTGCGCCTTATCGTTGCGGCAGACGCAACCGTCGTCTGGTCGGCCAATGACTGGGCAATCACCAACAAAACGGACACTACTCCCATCAGCACGCTGAATTTGTGGTTCGCCGATTTACCCACCGAGCACTGCCCGGAGGATTCAGTGATCGAGTTCACTTTCTTTTGGAAAGAAACCCATCACTGGGAAGGCAGGAATTACACAGTCTCGGTCAGCAGACCAAAGTAAGCGGGTACTTGTGATGCAGACAAATATCAAAATGAGCGTGGCCGGAATCGGTGCCAAATCCCGTGGACGAGGACGGAAACAGATTCCCAGTGTGAAATCTTCGTCCCTCGTGCTGACGATTGGCCATTCCACACGCACGCTCGAAGAATTCATCCGCCTGCTTCAGGCGCATGGTGCGACTTGCGTCATGGATGTCCGGACCGTACCGCGCTCCCGATACAATCCACAATTCAACAAAGCATCGCTGCCAGGCTCATTGAAGAAAGCCGGATTAGGTTACATTCACCTGCCGGGACTCGGCGGCCTGCGTCATGCGAAGCACGATTCTCTTAATCTGGGCTGGCGCAATCCTTCCTTTCGGGGTTTTTCAGATTACATGCAGACGCCGGAATTTGAGCAGAGCCTTGAAGAATTGATCCAGTTGGCGAACCAGGAGCGAATCGTACTGATGTGTGCTGAAGCGGTGCCGTGGCGCTGTCATCGTTCACTCATCGCCGATGCCCTGCTGGTTCGTGGAATCCGTGTCGAGAACATCATGAGTCTAACTTCCCGCACGGTTCACACGCTTGCCCCGTTCGCCAAAATCCGGGGCACCACAATCACTTATCCAGCCGAGGCTTCACAGAATAATTCAAAGAAGCCATCGCCCAAACGTTCGGGAGTTGACAATTTTCCTATCTCACAACAATCAAACAATCATAAAATCCAACTCAGGCAAACCCATGAATGAACCGTCAAATCAAAAATTGTTGATCTCCAAAGGCTGGATTCAAGCGGTGGCGCTCGTCATGCTTTTCGGATTCTTTGTGATGGGGCTGCTCGCGTATTACACCTACACTGACGAGCCGCCGATTCCGGCCAAAGTCGTGGACGCGAGCGGAACGGTTTTGTTCACCGGCCAGGACATCATCGGCGGCCAGGAAGTTTTCCTCAAAAACGGGTTGATGGAATATGGCTCCATTTTTGGTCACGGCGCGTGGCTGGGGCCGGATTTCACGGCGGATTATTTGCATCGCGCCGCCGAATTGACGATTGATTACTATGGGGGAAACTCTTCAGACGCGGCGCGACAGCAAACCATTGCCGATTTCAAAACCAACCGTTACGACAGTACGACGGGCGTGTTGACCTATAGCGCAGCACAAGCCGACGCTTTCCAAAAACTCACCGCCTACTACGCTGACTTTTTCGGAACGCCTACGACGAAATTCGGTTTGCGTCCTAATGCGATTACCGACCCGGAAAAAATACGGCAACTCACCGCCTTTTTCAGTTGGTCGGCCTGGGCGGGGTCAGCCTTGCGACCGCACAAAAATTATTCCTACACGAACAACTGGCCGCCCGAATCGCTTGTTGGCAATCACGCCTCGGCGGACACCGTGTTTTGGAGTGTACTCTCCTTGATAGCGCTGCTCGGCGGCATTGGCCTGTTGCTGGCCGCCTTTGGCCGTTGGAATTTTCTCGGCTGGCATGGCCGCGAGGAGCAGCGCATTTCGTTTCGTCCGCCTGATGAAGTGATGCTCACACCGGCACAACGCTCGTGTGCGGGATTTTTTCTGGTCATGGCGCTGCTGTTTCTGATGCAGACACTTTTAGGCGGCGCCGGGGAGCACTATCGCGCGGAACTTTCCAACTTTTTTGGCTTCGATCTGGCTCGCGTGCTGCCGTTCAACATCGCCCGCACCTGGCATTTGCAACTGGCGATCTTCTGGGTTGCCACATCGTATCTCGCCGCCGGAATTTTTCTCGCGCCGATGATCACGGGGCGCGAACCGCGCGGACAAAACAAGCTTTCCTATTTATTGCTTGGCGCGCTGGCACTGGTCGTATTTGGCAGCATGATGGGTGAATATGCGGGCATCTTCGGCTGGATTCAAAACGGCTGGTCGTGGTTTGGTCATCAGGGTTTCACGTTTCTCGATCTGGGCCGCTTCTGGCAAATTTTGCTGACGTTGGGTTTGTTCTTTTGGGTCGTGATTCTTTTCCGTGGATTGCGGAACAAATTGCGGACCGAATACGCGGGCAACATGCCGTGGCTGTTTTTCTTTGCCGCACTTTCCATTCCCGCCTTTTACGCCGTTGGCCTGCTCGTGCGGACGGACTCCACGTTCACCACGACGGATTTCTGGCGGTTTTGGGTCGTGCATTTGTGGGTGGAGGATTTTCTCGAACTGTTCACGACGGTCATGGTCGCCTATATTTTCGTGCTGCTGGGCGTGGTGCATCAGCGCGTGGCCATGCGGCTGATTTATCTGGATGTCGTGCTGTATTCGGCGGGCGGCGTCATCGGCACGATGCATCATCTGTATTTCTCCGGCGAACCGGCCTTGCATATGGCACTCGGCGCGTTCTTCTCGGCGGCGGAAGTGATTCCGCTGACGTTCCTCACGGTCGAAGCCTGGAGCTTTCTCCAGCTCGGCGCGCAACAAAGCTCGCAGACGCGCACGCCGTTTCCGCATTTTTGGGCGGTGATGTTTCTGGCGTCCGTCGGCTTCTGGAATTTCCTTGGCGCGGGCATTTTCGGTTTTCTCATCAATCTGCCCATTGTTTCCTATTATGAAATCGGCACCGCGCTCACGGCCAATCACGCCCACGCGGCGATGATGGGCGTTTATGGCATGCTGGCGGTCGGCCTCGCGCTCTTCTGCCTGCGTTACATGATTCCCGAAAAACTGTGGAGCGATCGCGCGGCGAAAATCAGTTTCTGGTCACTGAATCTCGGTTTGGCCTGGATGGTTTTTGCCACGCTGTTTCCACTCGGATTGATTCAACTCTATCACTCGCTGAATGTGAGTTATTTTGACGCCCGGTCGTTAAAATTTATTTCCGGCCACACCCTCTCCCTGCTTGAATGGTTGCGGCTGCCCGGCGACGCGCTGTTTATTGTCGGCGGCACGCTGCCGATTCTTTACCTCTGCTGGCTCGGCGTTAGCCGCATGAAAAAACAACTGCCGCACGAAGAGCCGGATGGTGTGCTGTTCACTGAAATCCAGGAACCAAAAAAGGCTGACGAATGATTCATGGCGTTCACATCGAAGTCATATTAGCCGGCGGCTATGCGCTGTTCCTTGTCGGCGTCGCGACGATTTTGGAATGGTTAGCTCGTCATTCGCACCGCCGTTCGGAACATTATCGCAATTCCGGTTTCGTCTATAAGCAAGAACTCGACGTGTGGGAATGTCCAACCGGCCATCACCTGACGCGCGAACAAACTGATTTCGAGCGCAAAATTGCGCTGTATCGCGCGCCCGCGCATAAGTGCAATGCCTGCCATTGCAAAAAAGATTGCACCGATTCCGACGATGGCCGCGTTTTGGATAGCCGCATGGATTCGTGGTTGCAGTCTGAACTGCGGCGTTTTTATCGCGGCGTTTCGTTGACGCTGTTGTTGCTGTCCGCAATCATTCTCACAGTGGAAATTCTGCGACACCACGAACTGCACGAATGGATATTACTCGCAATGCTGTTAACAGCCATTGGTTACAGCACATCAAAACTTTCTGTTTCATTTTGGGAACGCGAGCGGAGAAGCTAAACGCGTTGGCGCTGGTCACCGTCTCTCCTTTCAATCGTACTGACAGCCTGAGTCCTCATTGCGAAGGTGTGCGAGAGGGTTTGCATTTCTCGCATGAACAAAGCCAATCTTCGCCAAGGTTTCCTTACGGGTTCAGCAAAGATTTGATTTCCGATTCAATTTCTGACTTCTCCGTAAAACCCAAATGTTGCTGCACGATGCGCCCTGTTCGGTTAATGATGAACGTCGTCGGCAGACCATCAATACCGCCGTAGGCATCAACGATTTTTGTATCTGTCAGGACCACCGGATAATTTATCCCCAACTTTTTAGCGAACGACTTTACTGTGTCCGAACTGGCCTGATCCACGGAAACGCCAACGACCGCGAGTCCCTGCGTCTGATAGTTTTCTGCAATTCGATAAAGCCTGGAATTTCTGCGCGGCAGGGCGGACACCAGGTAGCCCAAAAATCCAGAACGACAACCCTGCCTTTGAAATCGGAAGAATGAACGGTTTTGCCGTCCAGGTCCTGAAGCTCCCAACTGGGTGCGAGTTTGGTGGTTTCAACCTGTTTCGTCTCGCTCGCAATTGAACCGCCCCCACTCCACAACAAGGTAGCCAGTGAAATTGCCGTGATTGATAAGGTCATGCCGACGTTTTTTATGTCTTTCATGCACATTGGTCGGCGAGCGGCATCAATCCTTACACGATCTGGCATCTTTGTAAGGAAAGGTGGCCGTGCCCGACGTATGAGTATGAAACATTACATTTTTGGATTGTGCGGCGCGGTCGCCTTGGCTCTGGCTCTGGCCAGTTGCCGCCCCGGCGAAAGCACGCGCTCAAATTTAACCCCAACTGATTTTACCATGAATAATTACAAACCCATCCCGCCCGCCGAACGCAAACAAAAGCTCACCCCCATGCAGTATCGTGTCACCCAGGATGCTGCCACGGAGCCGGCCTTTGCCAATGAATACTGGGACAATCACGCGCCGGGAATTTATGTGGACGTTGTGTCGGGCAAACCGCTGTTCAGTTCGCTGGACAAGTTTGATTCCGGCTGCGGCTGGCCAAGTTTTTCCAGGCCGGTTGACGACAAAGAGGTTGTCGAAAAGACCGACAATTCTTACGGCATGAAGCGAACCGAGGTGCGTTCGGCAACGGCAGATTCCCATTTGGGTCACGTCTTTGACGACGGCCCTGGCCCAACTCACCTGCGCTATTGCATCAATTCTGCGTCGCTGAAATTTATTCCGTTGGCGGCGATGGCGGCGGCCGGTTATGCCGACCAGCTTGCGCCGTTTGTAAAAGCCGGCTTGATCAAACCGTTGCCCAAAACCGAGACCGCGATTTTGTCAGGCGGCTGCTTTTGGGGGATGCAGGAAATCCTCCGCCAGATTCCTGGGGTCATCAAGACGACCGTCGGTTACACCGGTGGCACCGTGCCGAATCCAACTTATGAGATGGTTTGTTCCCATACCACCGGCCACGCGGAGTCGGTTCAGATAATGTTCGATCCGTCCAGATTGAGTTACGAACAGTTGCTCGGTTTCTTTTTCCGAATGCACGATCCGACCACTCGCAATCAGCAGGAAAATGACATCGGCGCGCAATACCGTTCGGCCATCTTCTACACCAGTGATGAACAAAGGCAAATTGCTGAACGGGTCAAGACGCAGGTGGACAAATCCGGCAAATGGAAACGGCCCGTCGTCACGGAAATCACCAGGGCAACCGTATTTTATCCGGCGGAGGAATATCATCAGGATTATTTGCAAAAAAATCCCGGCGGCTACAACTGCCATTACTTGCGGAATTGAACCACTTGAATTAAAACTGCACAAAACTTGGTCACGGCACGCTTTTATTCCTTGCACTTTCATGAGCCAATCCGACGGAATGTCATGCTGTTGCTTTGCCAAACACAGTGAATTTGAGGGCGTAAAAACGCTTTCGTATTGGCGGACTTTGATGGATTGCCATTCGAGCATGAGCGACCATACTTTTCCTGTGCAAACTGATGGTGATATAACCCCGCGCCAACCACTTCCGGCGGAAGGCGCGCCTACGACGCCCGGCCTCTCCGATCCTGAACGGTGGGTGGAGTCGCACGGCGATTACCTTTTCAAGTATGCGCTAATGCGGTTGCGCGACCCGGCCAAGGCAGAAGACGCCGTGCAGGAAACTTTCCTCGCCGCACTCAAGGGCGGGAAGAGTTTTGCCGGCCGTTCAGCGGAAAAAAGCTGGCTGGTCGGCATTTTGAAAAACAAGATTTACGACTATTACCGCAAAGCCAGTCGCGAAACGACTTTCACCGACCTGGAGTTTTACTCGGATGAGGATAGCGACCGTTTTGTTCCTGACGGCATGTTCAAGGATGGCTGGATTCACGAGCTCGGCCCGCAGGAGTGGTCAAGTCCCGGCGCGAGTCTCGACAGCGAAGTGTTTTGGAAAACGTTCCGCGATTGCTCGAACAAGCTGCCGAAGAACGTCGCGGTCGTATTCAACCTGCGTGAAGTGGACGGCGTGGAGAGCAAAGAGATTTGCGGGTTGTTGAACATCTCGGAAAGCAACCTCTGGGTCATGCTGCACCGGGCGCGCATGGCGTTGCGCCGGTGCCTGGAGACCAATTGGTTCGGGAAACAGGGGGTGTCAGAATGAAAATCGTCGAATCCCTCAAGCTCCGTTGGATTATGTGGGTGTGGACCCTTTCACCGAATTGCAAGGCGGCGACTCGCTTGCAGTCCGAAGCGTTCGACCACAAGCTCTCGTTTCGCCAGCGGTTAGGGCTGCGCATTCACCTCGTGCTTTGCAAGTGGTGCCGTCGCTACGGGAAACAGATCACTTTTATCCACAACGCGGCCCAGTCGCATCCTGATGAAATGGCAGAATCCGCTCCACAGCAACTTTCAGACGAAGCGCGAGAGCGAATCAGGCAAAAACTCCACTCGAACAGCGGCATCCGGCGTTCAAGGATTTCAAACTGGTGATGGAATGAGAGAGGATCAACAACAATTTATGCGGCTGCTGGGACAGTTGCCGGCCCGACTGACGGCGGAGCAGGCGGCCTGGGTGCTGAATTGCCAGCCACATGACGTGCCCGGTGCTGGTCACCGCCCGGTTGCTCAAGCCGTTGGGCAATCCGTCGCCATACAACGTGAAGTTCTTTGCCGCGTCGGAACTGCTGGAACAGGTCAAAGACCGGACATGGCTGGCAAAAGTCACGAATGCGTTGAACCAGCATTGGCAAAAAAGAAATGCCGCCAAGAAAAACGGCCCGGCTGAGGTTTTATCGAACGGCCATGCTTTGCCAACAGCCGTGGGGTGAGGCGGCGGGGCGGTGGGACAGGAGCATTTCGAGGTTTTTCCTTTTCGATGATAATCCTTGGTTATGTATTGTCAAATTGTGTCTGAGGACAGGGTTTTGACCAGTTCTTCGATTGACCAAACGTGATTGGTTAGCTTTGCTCTCACTGCTGGCGTTGTGCCTAGTGCGGAATGGACTTTGCAGAAGTTGTGGGCAACCACGAACAGGGCAACGGAGTAACGGTGATTGTCGAGCTTCTTGGAATAGCCAAGGCAAAGGCGTGTAAAGCGTCTATTGAACGTCCTGACGCTAAGGTTGAGGCGTTCAATGTGGCTGGTGCAAATCTTGTCCACATCCGGCTCGCCATTGGCGATTCTCAATTTGATGCCAGTGCAACGGGGCGGGCTGTAACGGCGAACAGGGTCAAGTCTCAGCCATGCTTCCAATGGGTCAAAATTGTCTTTGCCGTTTATCGTGCCATAAATCTTTTGCATCACCGCAAAGTTGAGACGGCCAAGGAAATGCTTTCGGATGGTTGGAACGTAAGGCGACCAGCCATCGCTGGTGATTTGCATATTGCCGGGGACACGGGAAGCCAAATCAGCGGCAAACCTGTCTGTCGCTTCGTAGGTGCGTTTTTCGGTCAGGTGAGAAATGATTAACTTGCTGCGGCGGTCAATGCCGATGAACGTGTAAAAATCGCCCCTGAATTGATTGGACGCTTTTCTCCGGTCTTCCCGCGAAAACACCCGCGCCCAGAGTTCGTCCACCTGCAATGATTCAACTGTGACGTTGCGAACGGTCTTGTCGTGGAATGTTTCACACTTCTGGCCAATCACCCGCAACACTTCAAGCACGGTGTTCTTGTCGCAGCCGGTCAATCTGGCGGTTGCCCTGACACCGCAGCCTTCAGTGAGGCAACGGACGATTTGAACGATTTTGGCTTCATCCAATCGCAGGCCGTCCAACGGATGCGGCTCGCTGAAACTTTTGTTGCAGCGGGTGCAAAGATAGCGTTGCACGATGCGCTTTTGACTCCGATAAAATCCGATTTTCTTGGCTTCACCATTGCAGCAATGACAGTTCACTTGACCTTTCGCGGCCAAGACTTAAATTTTGCGTGTATCCCTCAACAGATACGCAACTTTAGGTCTATGGCCTTTGGTTGCGCCCTGTCGGTGTTCAAGCACTGGCAGGGCTTTGTTTTTAATGTTGACTTTAGGTTAACCTAAATGTACAGTGGAGTCAAACAAAAAGTTAACCAAAAGTGAAATAATTATGAAAACGAAAATGGGCAGGCCAAAGATGCCAAAAGGCACGGCGAACACGGTTTTATTTGCCGTTAAGATTGCGGCCACCGAAGCGGAGAAAATTCAGACGGCAATTAAGAAGTCAGGACTTACAAAGCCGGACTGGGCGCGCAACGCATTAATTAACGCGGCGCAAACCTAATGTTTCTTCAGCCAGATTTTGCATGAAGGCGCGGACATGGTTAAACGCGCTTTCCGCCTGAAGCGGGTCATAACTTCCGCGCAAATGGGAAACTGGATTTCTCCAAAGGTGTTGGAAAGCTTTAATCTCTAGTAAAAGATGACTGTAACGCTTTAATTTTTCCTCTTTGACTGGAGAACGCCGAACGCCCTTTTTGTCCAGTTCAGTCTGAATCGCGTTAAGCACTGTCCCCCAGGTGGCATATTCAATTTGGTGGGGCAGTTTTATTTTGAATGGTTTTGCCAGTTTTCTCAGACCAACTTCCGCAACTCGCATCAAGTGAAAAACGGCAGCGGTGTTCAGGTCTGCGACCAAACAGTTTCCAGCGTCTTTTATTTCTTCACGGGCTTCTGGAAAAGCAGAAAAAACGGCATCTCCAAATAGCATTTTTTGTTCAAAAAACTGGATTTTTTCGGATGGAACAAATGCGCAAAAACGATTGTTAAGTTCTTCGTTGATTGCGACCTCCAAGCCTTCAATTTCCGATTCAACAATGTTATTTGCCGGAACATTTTCGCGCAGTACGTAGCTGAATTGTTCGGCTCTTGCCAGCGATCCTTTTAATTCAAAAGTTTTGCAAAACTCCTTTATTGCCCCCCAAGCCTTAACGAATTCAAGTACATCATCTGGCTTCATCTGGCTAAGTGGGCCGTCTTTTAAGATTTGCTCTTTAACGGTCAGACGCCAAATGGAGAGCCAGGCCAGCTTGTTTACGGCTTCAATTGCACAAACACGAATCATGTCCCAAAAGCTGATAAGCTTTCGCGGGCGAAACGGCAAGATTGAATCTGTTTTCATTTGTTGACCTGCCGGGGGATTTAGGTGTTAATCAGGACATGAACACCGAAAACATATGCGATGTTTTAAATCGGGTTCCAGCCACGCTTCTGGGGACGGGTAGCCAGCCTCTTTCCACTGGATTAGCATTTTTTGATACTCAGCGGCCTCTTGGGAGTTTCTGGCCACAAGCTCCAAGCAATCCGGACAGCTTTCCATCTGCTGTAGCCATTCTTTTAGAGTCTGGGGAAACGATTGCTGTTTGGGATTTCCGGCGATGTCAGGCCGGGTCGAATCATTTTCATTTTCGCATTGCGAAGGTTTATCCCGGCAAGCAGCAGTAAAAGACTTCCCCGAACTGCGGCCAAGCGCCGAGTCCTGTCCTGTCTTTGATGTTGCCCCGTTATTTACTGTTACGGCGTAATCATGTCCTTGTTGCTGATTTCATTGACGAAAACCCGCCAAGCGAATCAGAGACACAATCTAGAGCGTTTCAACAAAAGCTATAGCCACAGGAGACAAACCAACCGAGGGCGTCTTGGGAGGTTACTTTGGCCAGGGCTTGGCCGACGGCAGTGATTAAATCGGCTGACGTCCTGGCCTCTGC
>Ga0181538_10006368_pt1 | contig 10207 bp, 10 predicted proteins | sample PEATcosm2014_Bin_40_FD_119773 | JGI IMG/M metagenome (GOLD analysis project Ga0181538, IMG submission 119773) | Peatland microbial communities from MTU Mesocosm Facility, Houghton, MI, USA - PEATcosm2014_Bin23_30_metaG | ecosystem: Environmental > Terrestrial > Soil > Wetlands > Peat | place...
CATGCTGCTGCGGCGAGAACCATCGTCGAGAAAATTGCACCCAATGCATTCGTCAGCATCGCTCAGTGTGACATCAAAAGGCGAAGTGCGTGTCGTGCCGTATTTGACCCCAAGACGCGCATAACCAGAAACATAACCAACACCGCCCCCATCCAAAGATCAACGACCCATGGCCATATCCACCCGGCAAAGCGACTTGAAGGATGGGGTTTTGCAGGCTTCGGTACTGGTTGGTACATTGGCCCTCGGCTCTCAAAGCTTTCTCAGATAGCAGCGTATAACGGCTCACTGCCGCGTGCGGTGCATGCTGAAAAGCTGTCAATTTGAGGGTGGTTGCTGCCTCGAGCTAGCAGAGCTTGATTCCCAACATTTGGAGCTTGCCCAATGTCATTTCGGTTTGGTTATTGGGTACGCACAGGACCTCGGAGGGAAGTTCGCTCGCTACCAGCTGCGCCGCCAGCGGCCTCAACTGCATCCAAAAGAGGCCGTATATTGTGTAATTCGCGAGAACCGGGTGATTCACCAGTACCGAGGCGGAAGCGCCACCCTGCCTCAGGACAGTGTCATTCAGCTCCATGATGATGACGGGGTGGAGTCGCGCGATCGTATCGCCTGCGCCCTCCAGAATGCTGGCCTCTGAGCCCTCAGCATCGATCTTTATGGCTTGGATTCTGTCCACCTGGCAGCGAACGGCCCAATCGTCGAGCGAAGTCGCAAGTACGTCAATGTGCTCACCCTTCTTTAGGTCACGAACCGAAGTTAGTGTGCCCCAGCCCGATTCATGCTTCGACGACGCCCGTTCAAAGATTTGTGCGCCGGTCTCTTTCCACATCGCGCAGCGAAAGGTTTGCACCCACGGCTGGTGCGCCACATTCCGGCTTAGCCTCTCATGCAAAAAAGGATCGGGTTCAAAGGAAAATACCCTTCCTTGCGGACCCACACGCCGAGCGGCAATCACCGTGACATAGCCGATGTGCGCTCCCACATCCACGAAGATGTCGCCGTCCTCCAAAAGACTTTCCAGACACTTGCGCACGTGCGGTTCGTAACAGCCCGCCCACATTTGCCTCTGCACGCGATCCTGCAGGTCGACTTCAAACGGTGACCCTGGTGACATGTGGAACGAAGCGTGTGGACCAACCAGCGTGCTCCTCATCCTTCCCAGCATATCCGCCAAGGGGAGCTTGCCGGGAAAAGGAGGCAGGGCAGAAAGTAGACTGTGCAGATTGCGCATCCGTCAGCCGGACAGCAGGCTCAGGATCCCTGCTCCCCTTCCAGGATCGGCGCCGCGGAGGTGGGTTCGCCCAGGATCTTCCGCAACCTGCGCAAGCCCTTAACCGCGTACCAATTCTTGAGACGATAGAATTGCCGCGGCGGCATCAGCAGGGTGCCGAGAAGCACCAGCGACTTGAAAGCGCGGTAGGCAAGCGTAGTCTTTCTGTAGGCCGTGCTATACGCTGCACTCTCCACCCGGAACGTGTCCCACGGTTTTCCCTGGCCAACGGTGAGGCGAAGGCGCTCGGCATCTATCCAAACCGGCTTGATGATCGCCTCGATCACGCTCGGCGGTGCCCCAAGAAGTGCAAGTCGCGGGGGCAATTCCCGCTCAAGACAGCTCATCACATCTCTCTTTCTCCGTATTTTGCCTTCGTCTCCGGTTCTAAACTGAAACAGATTGTTGGCGTGGAGCCGGTAATAAGTCAGTGGGCGATCGAGCACCACGGCCCCGCCAATCGCCACCGCCAGGGTGAACATGAACTCATCCGCCTCGACCACCAACTCTTCCGGGATGGGCAGTACTTGGCTCAATATCTCTCTACGGATCGTCACCCGGCTCGTCCCCAGGAAACATCTCAGTTGGCTGAATAATTTTGCTTCCTCAGGATTGGACAGCCGCAGGTGGCATTGCCCAAGGGGACGAATCGGCAGGGGACGCCCGCGCTCCTCAGCCGCCTCGAAGATGCTGTGCCCGATCACTGCGACCTCCGGGTTGCTTGCAAACGCCTCCAGCACAAGGCGTAGTTTCTCCTTCGCCCACCAATCGTCCCCGTCCAAAAACGCCACGACCTCGCCCTGCGTCTTCGGTATCCCAGCGTTGAACGCTGACGCCTGCCCGCCGTTCACTTTGCGCAAGTAGCGGACCCGGGGATTGAATTTGCGGACGATGGCCGGAGTGGTGTCCGTGGACCCATCATCTACCACGATCACTTCCATATCTGCCGCCGACATGTCTTGCTCCAGCACGCTTACGATCGCCTGCTCGATGAAGCGTTCATGATTGTATGTGTCTATCAAAACGCTGACCAAAGGCCGTGGGTTCGTCATCGCGGGAGAAGCCGGCGGACAGCGCGGTCCTGACCGTGGCTGTCCACCTTCCATTGCAGCCGTTTGGACAAAACTCTCTTGGCGACAGTTTTGAGGGGAGTGATGAACGCGCGCTGAATCCTAAATTCTGCACGCCGCCATTGCCGAAGCCAAGCCCCGAGCGGAACGCGGCGATAATAGACCCTTTCAAAATGCAAAAGGATATCCGATCGTGGCATTTCTTCCAACGTTTTGCCCCAGCGGAGCCCGGCCCAGTGAATCAGCTGCTGGCGCCGGCCTTCGGGTGTGAAATCCTCCACTCGGATGTGCTCCGCACGGACGGCTTCTCCCGGCCATACCATGAAAGGCTCTCGGCGCATGGTCAATTGGCCCTGCTGCACTTTGCGCAGAACTATGTAATTGAGCAGGCCTTGTTCGCCTTTCTTAAATACCTCCGGGTGTGTGGCCGTCCGTGTCTGCCAATCCAATAAGCCATCAAAGTCTTGCTTGGTGAGGTGCGCCGTGGTCACAACCATTTGGCCACTATTGAAGCCGAAACCGGGAAAATCAAACGCCGGGTCGAGTTGGCGGAGTTTATCCAGTGGAAAAAACTGTTCCTCAACACCAGTTGCGTCGAAGTCATCCTCGTTGACAATCAAATCTTCGTGAAAACTCTCCAGCCGGTCAATTACTCGACCCGTAAAGACAACGTCAGAATCGAGGACCAACAGCCGTCGCGCCGGCAATTCCGTCATCACCTCGAGCTTGCCAAAACCCCACCCCAGGTTTTCTTGCCGTCCCGGGTAGACCCGAACATTCCAATAGTCCTCGACTTCACGCGTGTGGAAATCACCATAGTGCCGGTCTTTCAACAGCCAAATGGGAATGTGCGGGTACCAAAACCGGATGCTGGCCACACAGAGTCGAGTCAGTTGCACATCGAACTTGTAACAGGAAATGACAACGCCCTCAATTCTCATCTGGCACCCCTTGGTGCGTTCCTGCCTTGCGAGGGCGCATCCAGTACCAAGCCATTTTGGCGGGACGGAACTCCGACACTCCCAGTTCTAAAGAACCCGGAATAATTCTCGTATAGAGAGTTCGGTAGGGGAACTCGCTCGGATCGCGTTGCTGCTGGCAGATCTGCGTAATACTGTGAGTCATTGTGAAGCGATCACGGATCTCCTGGCTCACCCCACCAATCACGAAGTCGTGAAGTTCAACGAGAATGTAACAGGCCTCCAATTCGGGAACCCTGATGGGGTCCAGCAGAATCGCCTCACCCCCCTCGGCGTCGCAGATCACCAACGTCATTCCGCTGGTCTTCAGGATCGCCGCCAGATCTCGACTTGTGCACAACTCCTTGATCGCCACTCGACTCCCCACGCCATTGAGTTCGACCATTCTCATCAAAAGCTCTCGTGCCGACGGATCCATCTCGAATGCGATAACCCGCGCCTCACTCATCCTCGTGGCTAGGCCGACTGCGTAGTACCCCTCGGCCGCCCCGATGTCCAACACCGTCTGGAATGGGAAAGCGATCGCTTCCTCGATAAAGCCGTGGAGTTCCCGTTCGTAAATTCCCAGCAATTTCGGTGTCAGGGCACTGAGGTGCGATCGACCAATGTGGCGCATACCCCGAAACGGCCCCGCTTGGACCGTTGAGCGCGTCTTGCACGCTGCGAGATTCGCGATGTACCACCAGGGCTGAAGGCGCAAAGGGACCAAATACGTCACCGCCTTCGCCATCACCCGCTTAGGGAACGATTTCATTTTATTCAGATCGGGCATGCTTTCAGTCATTGCGGACGCCGCACCGTCACGGGCCGCGCATGCTGGCAAGTTATGCGTTCGCTGCCATTAATGTGCGGACTTTACATGGGGCGCCACTCATTTCTGAATAATGATAGCGGTGGCCTCGATTGAGGAAAGGCTTCTCAAAAAACGTCCAGGACAATTGCGCCAGACTGCACGTCAGAGCGAGGGCCAGAAGCGTGGTGAGGACACCAGCCCAAGTCGTAAGACTAGGCAGTGACCGCAACAGCACCCAGTGACACAGCCCGAGAACTCCCAAGTGAAGCAGATAAACGCAGTAGGAAACACGGCCCCATTCGCGGAGGAATTTCCACCTTGAAATCCTGGCAATGCCTCCATTTCGTTCGAACAGCGCGAGCAACAGGAGGCATACGTACAACGCTGCCAGCCAGGAGAATTGGAATGCAGCCTGCCAACTGTTTCGCGGCCGGCCATCCGGCAGCCACTTCAACATAACCACAGCACCAAACACCAGAATGCCAAAAGCCCTTCTCAAGGACGCCGTATGTCCCTCCAGCCAGAACTTGGCATGTGACCGGCAAGCCAACGCTGCCAGCATTCCCGCCGCAAGTGAGTCAGCCCGGCAGGGCATCAATACGTAAATAAGGTAGCTCAGGCCCGGCAAACGGCGGTAAACAAGGACCCTGAGGATAGGAGCACCAACGATGCATACAATCAGCGCGAGGGCGAGGCGCTTTCTGGACAGATAACGAACCAGCAGCGGTGCAATCAAGTAGAACTGCTCTTCCACCGCCAAAGACCAGGCAACCGAGAGCCAGTAATGGGCGATGATCGGGTGTGCTGTTGCCGTTGGGATGAGGTTCTGCAGAAAAAGAAGGTGGATGAGAACCTGGAACGCGGGTGCGGCTGCTGAAGAATGCGAAGAATGCATCGGCCCCCATGCCAGAAATAGACACACGGCGGCGTATGAGGCCAACCATACATAGTAAATAGGCAGGATTCTGTGAACCCGGCGTAAGTAAAATGTGCTGAAATAGTTTGAGGCCTGCCTGACATCAAGCAGGATTCCACCGATCAGAAAGCCAGACAGAACGAAAAAGAGGTCTACCCCACTCCAACCCAAGCGGAATGCCTGAGCGAAGTGGTACAGCCATCCGAACCCTGGGTTAGTGGTCCGGCTGTTCGTGATGTAGTGGAGCGAGAGAACCGAAAGGATGGCAATACCCCGGAGCCCGTCTAGCTCCGGCAAACGACCAAGCCTTTGGACAGAATTCGCGCCCTCTCCTGCCGAACTACCTTCGCGCATCTTTATATCATTCACGTATAAGCGCCCAGCGGCCCCTATCTAAAGGACAACTCTGAACCGCTCCCTTCCGCCCGATTTCCCCTTATCGTGATGAGGGATCAAACGCCGGGCCCGCTACAGGGCGTCCGGAAGGCGGCCGTGACGGCCTAAGCTTCGTTTGCGCATAAAGCTTCAGGTCGCGATAGGGCATGTAGAACAAGCACAGGGAATCGAGCCAAATAAGTTCGTAGTTACGGGAGCGCAAGTCTTGCGCCATGTGCTCAAGAAACATGGTTCGGAAGTGGGCGCGATAAAAGGTGGCCGCAATCGACCGCAGGCGAATGCGCTTGAAATAGGCCTGAACTCCATAGCGCCACCAGCGCCATCGGGCGTCCAGGACGGAGCGCACCGTGTCCTGCTTGATATGCTTCGCGAGTGCTGTGGGATCGTAGATCAGGTTGTAGTCCTTCTTGAGCAACTTTTTGGAGATGTCAGTGTCTTCACCACAGCCGGCTATCCAGGTGATTTCATCATACCCGCCTACTTCCTGCAGCGCGGACTTGCGATGCAGGCCATTGGCGCCAAATAGGAAAGGTGGGTTGACAACAACCGAATTCCCCCAATTCTCCGGCAGGTGTGCCAGGCGCCAGCGGTCCGCCAGGGACCTTAGCACCGTCTCCTCCACCCTGCCCCCGGCTCCGGCTACCATCGGGTCCTCCAGGTGGGGCAGCAGCCTTTCAAGCCAGTCAGGTTCCGCTACGCAATCGGCGTCCAAAGAGGCCACCAGCCCATTCCGAGCGCTGCGGAATCCTGTGTTGCGGGCCGCAGCGAGGCCGCGATTCCGGTCATGACTCACGATCCGGACGGGGTAGCGTGAGGCGATTCCCCGCGTGCGGTCCCTCGACCCGTCGTCCACCACGAGGATTTCATCAAATCGGCAGGTTTGTCGGAGCGCACCCTCAATCGTTCGCGCAATATACCTTTCTGCGTTGTAGCACGGAATGTAAAGCGAGACCTTACGATTTCGGATTTTAGATTTTGGATTTAGGATTGAAAACCTGGCGATTTTAGATTTTCGAACTTGGATCGGGCAACTTTGCGAGCCCTGTCAATCCGAGCGACGATCTCACAATCCTCCGAGATCCTCTGCAAGGACGAGACTTCGGGTCCGCCGTTCCGGACTTTTCTCCTTAGCTCGAACCGAGCCGTTTTCATCCCCAGTGGTGAGCCCAAGGAACGGGACATCTTCGCTAGGAATGACACGTCAGAGGTTTTCATCACCCGCTAACCACCAACCGCCCGCCGCCTATGCAGCCCCAAGCGATTGCGCAGGGGGCCGGTAGCGACGAGCACTCGGTTGCGCAAATGGGTCCACTCGCGCTGAAATTGCAACCCCCAGTGGCGATAGCTGCGTCGGACGCCTCCCGCCCCGAGCACGTGGGAGGCGTCTTCAATTGTGCAGAGATGGCGCCAACTTCCCGCTAGAGCTCGGTTGCGGAGCAATTCCTTGCCCTCGCGCACGCCCTTCACGCCTTGGGGGTGATGGGAGTAATCATGATTCTGGTGTACTGCGAGCACCACCGGCGACGCGTCCACAACCGGGATATGACGGTGGCGCATCCACCAGACTGTCCACAAATCCCAGCATGGCCGCCCCACCGCAAACGGCGGCAGACCCTTGCACAGGCCACGTTTGAACGCGAAGTAATCGATCCAGTCCGTCCCACGTTGCCGGCCAGAGCGCAGGGCCGTCTCGAGCCAAATTTGTTCCCAGTCCGCATTGGCAAAATCGATGGCTTCCGTAATATCCACGTCCCATCGCCTGCCGATCATCATGAACTCGGAACGCCATCTCATGACTTGCTCAAGCCCTCGTGCAAAGGCGCTCGGCAGGATAATGTCGCAGTTCGAGAAGCAAACGTAATCGTTTCGGGCGATTCCTTGGGCGCGATCGAATATGTAACTCAGGATCTTGACGCCGAATTCGTCCCGCTCGACATGCGCCTCATGCCGCAGGTTTAGCTCCTGACAGGCTTCAGCAGTTCCTTCGTCGTCGCCAAACACGATTACCTCCACGCCCGGGTCCAGCAGTGTCCAGCTCCGAAGCGCATTTCGCTGCGCCACGGCGATCTGGCCCTTAAAAGGCTTGGGTGTGGTGAAGAGTGTCAGCATCGTAAAGCCCTACGCATGCAAGCTTAGTCTTCGGTCGCCAACTCTAACAGTATGGTCGCCGGCCGAACGTGCCTTTGGATCACGATAGCCTCATCTGTCTGACCAATCGTTTAACCGGTCGACCGGCGATGATGGGGCGGACGGCAAAGGCGCGTGCAGCCGAGGCGGCGCATTGCACATAACGACCCTGTTCAAGGTAGATTCGGGCCGCCTCGAGCCAGGTATTGGCCAGGATTGACCTGCTGATGTGCCTCCACCGCTGTGACTCCAGAGCCTCGCGTATTACATGAAGTGCACCAACCGTGTCAGCGGACTGAAGCATCACGTTGATCCAGTACTGGAAGATCCCCATCAGATGTTCCTCGAACACGGCATCGCTCACGCCCATCCTTCGAAGCAGGTCGCGAGTCACCGGCGTCTCTGGACCAACAGGGTCATGACCTCCGGCCCGCCTCACCTTGGACGCAGCCCAAGAGGCGAGGACGGAGATAGCCTGTTGCCGGGCCTTGGTGATTGAAAGAGACTGGGAATGCCTTCTCATTTTGAGAAGGGCTGCTGGGAAGTTGGCGAGCTGCCAGCGTTCTGCCATTCTTATCAGCAGGTCATAATCCTCAGCAGGCGCGAAGGCCGGCCGATAGCCCTGGACAGCACGAAACGCCTCAGTCCGAAACACCACTGTCGGATGAGAGAAAGGTACGCCATGTAAATCGAAAAGCCACCTCTTGATACCTTCGTCCTCGGTTGGAAAGGGTATCGGGGCAAGTTCCCTTTTCGAGGCGTCAATGAAATCGACCAAACTTCCGAGAAGGACCACTTGAGGGTTCTCTTCCAGGTAACTAATCTGCCGTTCCAGTCGCTCCGGCAAGGCAATATCGTCAGCGTCCATTCGCGCGATGTAGCGACCACAGGCAAGTGCACATCCGCTGTTCAACGACGGCACTTGTCCCCGATTCGTCTGTTCGCGTACGGCCACGCGCGAATCGATCTTCCGGTAGCGCGAGAGGATTTCGGCCGTACCGTCCGTTGAGCCGTCATCGATAATGATGAACTCGAAGTCGCCAAAAGTCTGATTGAGAACGCTCTCGACTGCCTCGGCGACAAAGGGCTCCCCGTTAAAGACGCTCATCACGACAGTAACCAGTGGGCTGTTACACATGGTCTTTTCCCCGGGAATGCCTCGGCACCCTGCCATTGGTCGAAAGTTTAAGACCTCGCGAGCTCACAATCGAAACCATCCGTTCGGGACGATGTCGCTCGCGTCCATCTCAGGCGCGCAGAACCACCCCTTGGGCGCCACAATGGTTCCCCGCGTATTGCTGAGCCATGCGCCCCACCAAGCGAACGTGCTGTTCGGAATGATGAAATGCTTGCAAAGACTCATCAGGTACAAGTAATTTTGGAATTTCTCGCCCGCGTACTCATGCCCGACGTAGGTGGTCGAGTTCTCGAATCGTAAATTGGCAATACACCACTCAATCTCATCAGAAAATACAAATAATGACGGGCATCTCACTCGGGCCTGGATTAGCTTCATGCCCTCCGCGTAATACGCTGTCCCGACAAAGCCCAGAAAAGCTGCTGTCGAAGGTATGGACACATAGTCGCGGCGACGGACGTTGACGCACACAGATTCCGTTGCCCGAATCCGCCGGGCTAACTCCTGCACATTCGGGTTTGTGCCTTCCATTGCGAATTCCTTGCGGATAATCTCCTCTATCCCAACAAAGTACTTTTCGCTTTGCCAGAACCCATCCAGGTACACATTGTCCGGCGAATCGAGCACGGTTGGATCGAACGCGAACGACCTCTCCTTCAAAACATAAGTGTATCCGGGGATACGCACACGCCCGAGGTCGAACGCAAATCCCGGCAGGCGAAGTCGTTGGCCAAGCGACCTTGGCCAATCGAGGGAGGGATAGTCGCCGAACTTCACCCTGATCTTGAAAACTCCTAGGCAGTATTCTCGGCGCTTGTCATGGCGATACGAACTCACGTCCATAGCCAATGAAGTTCGGTGCCGCTGGGCAAGGGCCCTACCCAACGCATACTGGAACATCTGATTACCCAAACCGCACTGCATCCGGACTGTAACCACGGTTGATAGCCGACTCGAACGGGTCCTGCTGGAAAAGGGCCCTCGCATGTGCCCCCCTGGCTTCACGGCGTCCCGAGGGGTTTCACGGCTCAGCTCGGCCGGCGGTATAGGCCCAGCAATCGCCGCATCCTAAAACTGCGGTCGAGCATCCACATTCTGGCTCGCGCTAGGCCCTGTCGGGGCCAGCGCGGAGGACGATCATGAGTGCCGGACACACCCCGCAGCTCGAGCGACGCGGACCAAGGCATCCAACTAGTTCCGCTGGCCAACCCCGCCCGAATTGCATCGGCCAAAATGTGTTCGAGGTACCTGTCAGCGGAGTCATTAATTTGGCTGTGAAGTGGGAGCAAGTAATTCTTGTAAAAGGATACTTTGCCCGCGAAAATTACGGACTCAGCCCATTTAAAGCCAGAATCCACGTTGCAGAAAACCTCGCACTCTGCATGGGCATAGATCTGATCGACTAAACTCTCAACATTCCTTGCATAATAGCGTCCGGTTGCTTTTACAACTAGAGTGTCTTCTGCAAATTTCGCCAACGCGAAGACATGTTTGAGAATCCCCATTTCCCCGTA
>Ga0181538_10006369_pt1 | contig 10205 bp, 2 predicted proteins | sample PEATcosm2014_Bin_40_FD_119773 | JGI IMG/M metagenome (GOLD analysis project Ga0181538, IMG submission 119773) | Peatland microbial communities from MTU Mesocosm Facility, Houghton, MI, USA - PEATcosm2014_Bin23_30_metaG | ecosystem: Environmental > Terrestrial > Soil > Wetlands > Peat | place...
CGCTTCGCCTGCTCCTTTGTCCTCGTTCCGCGTGAATTCAATCGGCGCGGGCGACCAGGAGCAACCGCAAGTCTCGTTGCTAAACGGCGGCGGCGCGGTGTTTGTCTGGCAGGGAGGGCAGCAGGGTTTTCAACATATCTACGCGCGCTTCCTGTCGGCGAGCAACCTTTGGTTGGCCGGGGACTTGGAAGTCAACACGTTCACCAACAATTGCCAGATTACTCCCGTGGTCGCGACGCTGGCCAACAGCAATGTCGTGGTGGCGTGGGCTAGCTTCAACCAGGCGGCCACCACCAGCATGCAGGACGTGTATGCGACGTTGCTGTCCCCGACCGGGCAAAAGCTCACCAGTGACTTCCAGGTGAACCAGTTCATAAGCTACAATCAGCGTAACCCGGCCATCGCCGCGCTGAGTGGCGGGGGCTTCATCGTCGTTTGGGTCTCCGAGCAAGAACGTTCGCTCGACTCGTCCGGCGACACCCGTGGCACATATGGGACGGCCAGCGTGGACGTTTACGCCCGGCTCTTTACCGCCAGCGGAGCGCCGGTGGGCAATGAGTTCCTCGTCAACAGCAGCTCCAACATCTGCTCCAGCCCTCAGGTGGCGGTGTCGGCCGGTGGGAACTTCATGGTAGTTTGGGCGGAGAAGGATCGGTCGGGCAGTGCGAATGGCTGGGACATCTGGGGGACGATTTTCTCCAGCGCTGGCGTCGCCGGCCCGGTCCGCTGCATCAATACGACCCGGTTCGGCGACCAATATCTGCCGCGCATCAGTTGGGACGGAACGGATTACCTGGTGGTATGGACCAGCCTGGGCCAAGACGGGTCGCGCGAAGGCGTGTTCGGCCAGTTCCTGCATAGCGACGGGTCACCCGACCAGGGTGAATTCCGAGTCAACACCACTTGGGTGAGCCAGCAGATGCAGCAGACGGTGGCGTCGGACGGCCAGGGGCGGTTCTTGGCGGCTTGGACCAGCTTTGTCGGCGGGGCTTCTGGTTTCGACTTGTATGCTCAGCGGTATGTCAATGTTTCGCAACCGCTGCCGGCAATGGGCGCACCGTTCATTCATGTGCCGTTCGCTTTGGATGGGTCCGGGTCCTACCAACCTCAAGTACAGGTTTCCTGGCCGCTTCAAGGTGGCCTCTCGATTGATGATTATGATGTTTACGTGAACGGCGCCCTGGCGGCGACGCTTACGACGAACGTCTGGATGATGACGGCCGCCGACGGGTTAAAGGCCGGCAGCACCAATTTGTTCCAGGTTGACTATGTTACGACCAACGGCCGGCGCTCACCCTTGTCAGCCGCGGCCACTGGGATTACCTGGAGCGGGTTTAGTTGGGACGGCATTCCGTTTGAATGGATGGCGCAGCATTTCGGCGGCCGGAACAACATGTCCCAGTGGCCTTCGGGAGACGCCCCCGTAGCGCCCGGCGGGCCGACGGTCTTGCAGGTGTTTTTGACGGGCGCCGATCCGGCGAATCCGGCAACATGGCTCCGGACGGCGATGATTCATACGGCCCAGGGCTATTTCCTGACGTGGAATCCGCAGCCGGGTATGACTTACCAGGTGCAGACTTCGACGAACCTGACCACCTGGGTAAATACGGGCTCGCCGCGGTTTGCGGCCGGCAGCATCGATTCACTGTATATCGGTCTCAGCAGTGCCGGGTATTACCGGGTGATGTGGCTGCACTAAAGGAGCTTCTATGTTGCGATTATTGAAGAGAGTGGCGTGGTTGGGAGTGCTGGCGGCGGGCCTGCCGGCGGCCCAGGCTTTTGTGACCGGGGGGCCAATCGCTAACGGCGGCGATGCCTGGCAAATAAATGATTTGGGTTACGCCCTTCCCGGCGACCTTGTGGCCCCGAAGAACATCGGGGAAGATTACCGCCGCAACATGCCGGTCCTTTACTACGCTTTTGATGAGACCTTCCTGGACTACTTCGGGTCCAATGGTGTGTGGGCTGTGGACCAGGCCTTTGCCATCCTGAACAACCTGACCAATGTGTCCTCGTATAGTGCGGACCTGTCGGAGATTCCGCTCGAGGCGACCCGCTTCAATCAAACCGCCGGGGCCTTGAACCTGATAGACGTGAAATCGGCGGTGCTCAGCCTCTTAGTCGAGCAAATGGGCCTGGCCGACGCGATCCGTTATACCTGGACCCTGCACGACCGGGTCGCCGGCGCGAATTGCCCGATTGGCAACCAGTACCTGGTCACCAAGCGTAACTTTGGGATTGTGCCATCGGACCTGGATCAACTCCAATATTCGAGCTACGTCAACGGTGTGCTCTATTCCTACTATATCAAGGAGTATTGCGCGAATCCGCCCCCCGGCGGGCCCGTGTCTGAAACGTTGCCATTTGCCGTTGATGTCCCTATACATTCCTATCAGTTCACCCCGGTATCGTCCTGGAATGTGAACTCGTTGATTCCGGGAGGATTCTATAGCGGGCTGACCCGCGACGATGTGGCGGGGCTAAGGTATTTGCTGCGGGCGGGCCATGTCCACTGGGAGGACAATCCTACGAACAGCATCGTGTTTGTCACCAACAACGCTCCCACGGGTTTGCAGTTGATTGTGACTTCGAACCTGACACTGCTGGCCGAGCAGTCCCTGACCAACGACGATGCCACCCTCCTTGGCCTGTACCCGGGCCTTGCAATCGTGCCGGGCAGCACGATACCCACCTTCACCAACGTGATCACCACCAACGTGACGGCTTATTATACGAATGTCCCCTGGGGCATTCCGGGCTCGCCACCAACGCTGCAGTTCGCAACCAATTACGACACCAACGTCATGTTCGTTTACACTCGCCAGCTAGCGAACGTCATCACCAACAGTAGCTCGCCCGTGGGGTTGGTGACGGTGATCGACACGAACATCTATTTCCCGCCTGGCGGATTCGCCGGCTACTCTACGACCAACACCACGGTGACGACGATGCTGACGAACATACCCTCAGGCGATTTCTACATCGACACCACTGGGTGCGGAATCCAGATCTTGTCGAACGTGTTGACCAAGGCGTACGGCATCACCAACACGCTGATCGTCACGAATGTGCCGACTGCCGGCGGCTCGAATACGATCAGTAGCGGCACATTCCTTCTGTCGCGCACCTACATCAATTGGTTCACCAATCATTACCTGGCCTCTTACCCGGTGCTGTGCGTGACCAACGAGCCCAGCTTGCGCCGGGGCATCGAGAAGATCACCTTCGTTAAGACCGCCTACGATTCCCAACTGGGCAGGTTCTACGCGCCGCAGACCAACTATTTCACGATGACCACGGTCACCAACAGCACCAATTGGGTCCAGACCTTTCAACGGGTTGCCACCGCGCCGGATTTCGTGTTCAGCGCAAGGGACATGTTGCCCGGGCCGGCGGCGCCGCCGATGATCTATGCCGACGTGACGCGCAGCATCAACTTCAATCAGGCCAACATCCTACCCGGATTGGCCGGACCGGGGACCATCGACCCTCCCACGACGATAACCTTTAATAAGTCCGGGCCTATCTTCTACAATGTCGTCACTAACAATCAATATTCCCTGGATGAGGTGACCGCTGTGCAGGAGGTTATGTGGGCCTCCTATGATGGAAGCACCAATGCGCCAGTGTTGTATCCCGACGGCGCGAGCATCGCCAGCCTGGAGAGCCAGATGCTCATGCAGGTGACCAGCGTCTCGCTGCCGCCGGCCCATGTGGGCGTGGTGTACACCACACAACTGACGGGCACGGGCGGGGTGCTGCCGTACACATGGTCGCTAGCGCCCGCCTCGCCGGCGGTGCCGTCCTGGCTACTGGGGCTTCCTGTGTTGCCCGCGTATTCCGACGGCCAGCTCTCGGGCACCCCGGACGCGCCCGGCATCTTTAGCTTTTTCGTGCAGATGGCCGGCGCGGATGGCGGCTTTACGGTTTGGCAGGTTACCCTCACGGTGCTGCCGTAGCTTGAACGCATGGCCCGACTGAAACCATTGAAACTCGCACTCATGAAAAGACTGATTCTCACAGGGTTGGCTGCCTTGGCTATGGTGGCGCCGGCACTGGGGCGGACGGACCCGTCGTATATCAACAATAGCGTCCTGATCTTTCCGCCCGGTGTGCCGCCGATGATTGACGCGAGCAACTTTATCAACAACTCCGCGTTCATTGACAACACGCTCAATTCGCTCCTTACCGTGCCGTACGAGACCGCCAATACGGTCAACTACACGAACTTCGGGGTCCTCGGCGCCGTCGAAGGTTTTCGCTTTGACACTTTCAATACCCAAACCGCGCTCTATACCAACGCCGCTAATTTTTATAACGGCGTAGGTGCCATCGTTAACTGCGGTGGCACGAACGATGGCCCTTACTTCGTCACTAACGCCGTTTTCTTCACCCTCGGCGGCCTGGGCGGGGCGGAATGTCTGGTCTGGGCGACGAACATCATTAACCGGGGCACGATTGAGATGGGATTAAACAGCCTGTTGAGCCTCCAGGGGCAGAACATCAGTTTGCGAGGTGGGCTGCTAAACATGGAAGGATTTGAGACCGGAGACCTGTTCGGCTTCTCCGGAACGTTTGACGGGTACTGGGGGTTAGGCCAGACCCCCAACTATAACCCGGTCGCCAGCTTCGGCGCCAATTTCGCTACGGCGCCGGGACCATACTGGGTAACCAACCGCAATTACTCGGCCATGAAAACGGTGTTGTCTTCGGCCACAGCCTACATGAATCCGATCACCAATGCCATCACTGTCATTAGCACAGATGGCACCAATACGCAGTATGGGATCGGCATCGCGTACCAGATCGTCTATCTGCAGCCTGCGGACGACCGGAACATAAGCCATAACGTCTATTTTGCCGGCGATAGCATAGTGGATTGGTTTTGGCCTTCGACCAACATCATTACCGGCGTGACCCAGACGAATCATCTCTACCTGGAGGACAACCTGATCGGGATCACCAACCTGGTGCTGGTGACGAACGGAGTCGCCCCGCCCAACACCGGATACGGCTGGACTTACATTCCCACCAACTATTTCCTTTTCCAGGGCGGACTCTCTTTCCTGGGCATTCCGGCCATCCCCGGCCTGCCGCTGGGCATCATTGGCCCCAACACCAATAATTTCAACACCGCATACACCGCCTATGAGGCCATCTTCGAGCCCACCACGGTGATCGTGACCGACGTGGCCGGCCAGACCTACAGCAATATGCCCGGCCGGATCGAGATTACGGCCGACAAACAGCTTGACCTGAGCTCGAGCCGGATTGCCGGCCTGAATTACGTGCGGCTCACCGCGACCAACAACTATACGCTGGACCGCAATACCCGGATCCTGGCGGCGGTGGCGGATTACAACCTGGGGGTGACCAACGCCACGATGACGGTCAGCAACCTGCTGGCGCCGACCTGCCCGCGGCTGAATGGATATGTGGAACTCTTCAGCACCGCCTGGACCAACATCCCGGGCCCCGTCACCAATTTCACCGGCACCGGCACCAATGTTTATTACTACACCAATAGCTATTTCATTACGCTGGTGGACAGCCAATTGGAGAGTTCCTCGCCGAGCGAGGTGCAGAACCTGACCTTGCATGCCCCCACCAATATAGTCATCAGCGACGTGCTCAACGTGCTCTCGAACATCACCATTGACGCTTACAACGTCACGATCACGACCAATGGCCCCGGCGCTCAGACGCCGGCCGGACAGCTTAACATTCCATCCGGCAATCCCCTGGGGGCCAGCGTGTTTCCGCGGTTGCGGACCCTGACCAACTACGGCGTGATCAGCGTTCAGAACTCCGCCGCCTTTGGCTCCGCCGCCCAGCCGCTCTGGGACTTTGTGAACTACGGCAGCGTGCTGGTGGAGGGCTGCTCGATCTGGAGCACCAACTTTGCGGACACCGGCCTGGTGGATGCCGGCCCCGGCCCCATTAACCTGAGCGCCAGCTCGGCGGTGCTCAGCAACGGCGTCTTCAACGCCACCTTCAACGACATTATCCTTAGCTCCGGCAGTTTGCTGATCCGCAACCAGGTCCTGAATGCCGGCCATAACTTGACGATCTCGGCCACCAATTCCTTGACCGACGGGGGCCCGGACAGTGGCAACGTCTGGTCGGTGGGTGTGCTCGGCTTTAACCTCCTTATCCAGCCGCCCATCGCCAGCCTCCTGGGCACGACGATAACCGACACGGCCCCGGCTTACGCCTCAGTCGCCAGCCAGTGGGCGGGCCAGGACCTTGGCCCCGTCGCGGCGGGTTACAACAACAACGCCGCTCTTGGGCGGCTGATCCTGGACGGCGGGACGCCCGGCGGCTCCTTTGTTCTCAATGCACCCACCGGAACCAACGCGCTCTATGTGGATTACCTTGAGTTCAGGAATTCCATGACCAACTTCGACGGTAGCGGTGATCTCGCGAACCTCACTTTTGGCTCGGGCATGAAGATCTATTACGCGCAGCTCATCATCAACGGCGTCTCCTTTGCCGAAAAGCTCAACCACAAGAACGGCGGCGGTTTGAACTGGGTCGCCGCCTATGCCGGCGCGTTCAGTTCTACCAATATGGTCTATCCCGACGGCACGACCAACCGGCTTAACCTGGCGCTAGTCCAGAGCTGTGACCTGGATTCCAACGGCAACGGGATTGCTAACTGCCAGGACCCTGCTCCCGTCTTTGTGCCCTCGGAAATGAACCTGACCGCCGTGTTCACTAACACGAGTTCGACCATCGTGAGTTCCAATGCGGTAGTGCTCTCGTGGAACAGCATTCCGTTGGCGACGAATTCTGTGTTCTACGAGACGAACGTAACGGCGGCTAACTGGCAGCCTTTGACTAATTTCGTGGCCGGCCCATCGGTCGGCCTGCAGCGGGTCGGGTTCGTGGATTATACGACGAACGCCACCAGCCGATTCTACCGTGTGCGCGTGGATTTGGCGGCGCCGTAATCGTCGGCGGGTTCTGGAGCGGCGAAGCGCGCCGGGGTTGGGCTGCGTAGCGCGCAGGGAACAAGTGTTTTTGGCTGATTAAACTGAGTGAAGTGTTATGCGTAGATTGCGATTGAATATCTGTTTCCTGGGCCGGCTCGGATTAGTGCTGCTCGGCATATCTGCCTGGATCGGCCTGGCGGCGACGGCCAGGGGGGCGACGCCGCCCCCGAACGACAATTTCGCCAACGCCATCGTCATCGGAGGGTTTTGGGGCACCACGAATGCCGATACGACGGCGGCGACCGCCGAGCCTGGCGAGCCAGCCCACGCCGGCTTGCCCGCGGCCCACTCGGTCTGGTATAAGTTCATTCCCAGCCAGGATGGCACGCTTACGGTTCACACGTTCGGCAGCGCCATTGCTACGCGGCTGGCTGCATATACGATTGCGGCGAACACTAACGCCGTAGTAAACGGCCCGCTCTTCCCGGTTGCCGCCAACATCTACGCGGACTTCAGCCAGTTTTCCGGCCCGGGGCCCGCTGTTTCCAGTGCTGTCCGATTCCCCGTTAAACAGGGCACCGCCTACTATATCGCGGTGGACAGCCTCCTTGCGCCGGGCCAGATCCAGATCACCTGGGGCTATAACTTCGGCGGCTTGTTCGCTTTCACCAAACCCGAGGCTTCCTACCCTCTGGGGGTCGCAGCCTCCAAGACTGAAGGCGCCATTCAATTCTCCGTCACTCGTTGTTTGGGCTTCTCGGGCCAGGTGCTGGTGGACGTGGTGACCACCAACTACACGGGCCCGAATACCCCGGCGACGAACCTCGTGGACTACATCGGGGGGAAACAGACGCTGACCTTCGCGGACCACGAAACGGTGCAGACGTTCCAGGTGCCAATCCTGGAGGCTCCCGAACCGCCCCCCGGCACTAACGGCCCAGCTCTTAACCCCAACGTCTATTTCGACGTGCAGATCGTGGCCGTCCGGTTTGATCCGCAGGAGAATACCAACCTGCTGGCGCCGCCAGTTGTCATGGCGGGCGCGGATAAGAGCGTGGGCCGCGAGCTCGAGCGGCAAGTCCCTGCCGGCTTCGGTGACCCCGGCCCCCAAGTCATCGGGATCAGCAATAACGTCATCAACTTCCAGGTCAAACATCATATCACCGAACTATCGGAGCGGGGAGATATCAGTACGCCCGGGTATGCGCAGGTTTGGTTCGAGGTTGACGGCGGCGGCGACCGTAATTGCTCCTGTTCCTGGGGTATTGATAGCCTCAACGTTCTCGGCGACATGCAGTACAATGCATTCGACCTGTGGCCCGAGTCCGATTATGCCACGCCACCGCCACCAACCATCCCTCCTCCCGGTCTAGGTCCCGAAGACTTCCACGTTCCCTGCATCCCGGGGCCGACACCCTTTGGAGATGGGATTACCATTAGTGGCAACGGCAGTTCTGGCACCGTCGCGTTCGGCGGCACTCTTCCCCCGATCGCGTTACTGCTGGTCCCGATCAATGATGACACGCTTCCCGAGTTCAACGAGGACTTCGAGGTTGAACTGGGCCCGACGTTTCAGAATTGCTCGCCGGGCGAGGTAGATCCCATGATAGTGACGATTAGCTTTGACATTAACGATCAACCTGCCGGCGCGCTTGAGGCGGCCTACAATCCCCATAACCAGCCGCCTAACAACCCACTCCCCGGCGCCAATGCCGCCATCTTCGCCCTGGCGGTTCAGCCGGACCAGAACGTTATCATCGGTGGCGCGTTCACCTCCTACAATTCCTTTCTCCGCAACCGCATCGCTCGCGTCAACTTCGACGGCACGATGGACCAAACCTTCAACCCGGGCAACGGCGCTGATGGGTTGGTCACTTCGCTGGCCTTGCAGCCAGACGGCAACATCCTCATGGGCGGCGACTTTCACTCGGTCAACGGGGCCAATCGCTACCATGTGGCGCGCCTGACCCCCATCGGCGGCGTGGATGTCTCCTTCAACCCGGGCGTAGGCGCCGATGACACCGTCTGGTCGCTCGCGCTGAGCACGAACGGCAGCGTGGTCCTCGGCGGCCAGTTCGCCAATTTCAATAACTACCCGCGCGACGGCGTTGTCCGCCTGGATAAGTCAGGGAATGTGGACCTCACCTTCGACACGTCCGGCCTTGGGCTGGACGGCACGGTTTGGGCGGTAGCGCCGCAGAGCGACGGCAAGGTGGTCATTGGCGGCGATTTCACCATGGTCGGCGGCGCCCCGTTCTCCCGCATCGCCCGGCTCAATGCCGACGGTTCCGTGGACACCACCTTCAACCCCGGCCTGGGGGCGAACGACACGGTTTACACGCTGCTGGTCCAGGGCGACGGCAACATCCTGGTCGGCGGCGCCTTTACGCAGTTCCACACCGCCAACAATCATGGCCTTACGCGGCTCCTGCCCAGCGGCACCCTTGACCCATCCTTCAGCCCCGGCTCGAGCGCCAACGACGTCGTTTACTCGGTATTCTACTCTGCGACCGAGTCCCGGATTTACGTGGGAGGCATGTTCACCGAGTTCAACAGCACCCGCCGCGTTGGGCTGGCACGGCTGTTCACCGATGGCACAGTGGACACCAGCTTTTTGGACACCGCTTACAACCAATTCGCCGGCCTCATCAATCCACTGTTCAACCCGGACCTTTATCCACATAATGTCGTTTACGCCCTTGGCCAGGAAAACGTTATCGTCAACAGTAATAACGTGATGGATCTCGTCATCGCTGGCAGCTTCGACCTTGTCGGGGGGGGTGGAGGCACACGCCACGCCAATGATCACCGCGAGAATCTGGCCCTGCTCCGCGGGGGGGCGACCACCGGCCCGGGCAACATCAGCTTCGCCTATCCGGATGGTTCCGGCCTGAATAACGCCGACAAGTACGGCCAATACTTGCAGTTGACCCTGACGCGCGTCAACGGCACCTTGGGAACGGTTGCCACCCGCTTCTCCCCCGACCCTCAGCCGGTTGGTCCCGGCGCCGCGATCTACGGCCAGGATTACACCTTTGATCCCACGACCTTCGGCCTTGCCAGTTATGGTACGAGCTGGACTCCTGGCGAGGCCGACAGCCGCATGCAGAGCGATGGCATCTGGTGGTTCAACTACCCGGACCCGCTGGACGTATTCACAAACGTCCTGCCGGCGTTTAACATCGCCCAGGTGGATATCGTCAACAATACGACCGCGTCCGGCAACCGGTCCTATAATCTCAACCTCAGCATCCCCGAGCAGGCGGATAG
>Ga0181538_10006370_pt1 | contig 10204 bp, 6 predicted proteins | sample PEATcosm2014_Bin_40_FD_119773 | JGI IMG/M metagenome (GOLD analysis project Ga0181538, IMG submission 119773) | Peatland microbial communities from MTU Mesocosm Facility, Houghton, MI, USA - PEATcosm2014_Bin23_30_metaG | ecosystem: Environmental > Terrestrial > Soil > Wetlands > Peat | place...
CGATGGCGATCGTGATCAAACTGGTGTCGATGGTCGCCTGGGGCGGCGGACAGATCGCGCAATGGGTCGCCCGCAACTTCGACCGCTTTCAGAGCCTTTATCTGTCGGCCTCGAAATGGCTCGAAGGCAATGACATCTTCGCCGGCCCGATCATTACAGAACGCTTCAACGTTGCGTGGCTGTTCAACGTGTTTCAACAGGTCGCCATCAGGGTGAACAGCCTCGTCGGCTTCTCCCTTCTCGTCTTCATCTTTCTGGCGATGGGGCTTCTCGAAGTCGACGTGTTCGGAAAGAATCTGGCGTCCGTCGGAGATCGGACGAACGGCGAAAGGTTGACGGCCGCTGCCGTCAAGATCGCCCGGAAAATCCGCCAGTACATGCTCGTGCGGACGGTCGCCAGCGTCGCGACCGGCCTCATCATCTGGATCTTCGCGCTCCTCGTCGGCCTCGAGCTCGCAGCCGCCTGGGGCGTCATCACATTCGCGCTCAACTACATTCCCTTCATCGGACCCTTGATCGCGACGGCCCTTCCCAGCCTGTTCGCGCTTGTCCAGACCGGATCGTGGGAACTGGCCGTTTTCGTTCTCGTGAGTCTCACCGTCGTCCAGTTCCTCATCGGCAGCTATTTCGAACCTCTGTTCACCGGCAAGGCCCTTTCTATTTCGTCCTTTTTCGTAGTGTTCGCGGTGTTCCTCTGGGGCTTCCTCTGGGGCCTGCCGGGAACCTTCATCGGCGTTCCGATCGCAATCGCCTTCCTCACCATATGCGAGCAGTTTCCGGGAGCCCGCTGGATCGCCGTTCTCCTGTCCGGCCGTGCGCCCGACGAGAAGCCGGGCGACGTCTGAGGCGCCGCAAGGGGCGCAACGCGTGACGCTCCGGCTGGAACGCATTACGATAGAGCCGACGATCGCCCCCTGAAACCCGTTTCCGCGAGGTCGAAAGCTGATGGAACAGGCCGCAAACACGATCTCCCGCGATCCCATCCTCGTCGATCTGGCGCTCCAGGGCGGCGGCGCGCATGGGGCCTTCACCTGGGGCGTCCTCGATCGTCTGCTCGAGGAGCCGTGGCTCGAAATCGACGGAATATCCGGCACGTCGGCTGGCGCGATGAACGCCGCCGTGCTGGTGCATGGCTACCAGAAAGGCGGGGCGCATGGCGCGCGCGAGGCTCTTGAAACCTACTGGCGCCGAATCTCCGAGGCGGCGCGCTTCAGCCCGCTCCGGCGCGGCCCGATCGATATCCTTCTCGGCCGCTGGACGCTCGATTCATCGCCGGTCTATGTCGCCATGGATCTCATGTCGCGGCTGGTGTCGCCCTATGACTTGAACCCCAAGGGCTCCAATCCCTTGCGCGAGATTCTGGCCGAATTGATCAATTTCGAGCTGCTGGCGCGCTCGCCGATCCATCTCTTCGTCACCGCCACCAATGTGCGCACCGGACGCGGCAAAGTGTTCAAGAACGACGCCATTACGCCGGATGTTCTGCTGGCTTCGGCCTGCCTGCCGACCATGTTCCAGGCCATCGAGATCGACGGCGAAGCCTATTGGGACGGCGGCTATTCCGGCAATCCGACGCTCTCGACTCTGGTGCGGGAGTGCAAGTCGCACGACACCATCCTGATCCCGATCAACCCGATCGAGCGCGCCGGCGCGCTGCGCACAGCCCCCGAGATTTTAAACCGTCTCAATGAGGTTTCGTTCAACGCCGTCGTCCTCAAGGAGCTGAAGATGATGGCGCTGCTACGAAAAGTTGCGGACCCGGGCGACGGCGAGGGCGCGCTTTGGGCCAACATGCGCGTCCACCTCGTCCGCAACGACATCATGACCGAGCTCGGCGCGTCCTCGAAGCTCAACGCGGAATGGGCGTTCTTCACTTATCTCCGCGACGAGGGACGAAAATCCGCGCAGGCGTTTCTGGAAGCGCACGCGCTCGATATCGGGCGTAAGTCGACCCTCGATCTCGATGTGCTCCTCGAAGGGATCTGAACGATGGGACTTCTCGGCATTCTGGTCTCGCTCGGCCTTCTGATCTGGCTCGCCTATCGCGGCTGGAGCATCCTGCTGCTCGCGCCCGCGGCGGCGATCCTCGCGGCCCTCATCGCCGGTGAACCCGCCCTCGCCCACTGGACGCAGACCTTCATGCGAAGCGCGTCCCAGTTCATCATGCAGTTCTTCCCGATTTTTCTGCTCGGCGCGCTGTTCGGCAAGCTGATGGAGGATAGCGGCTCGGTGTCGACGATCGCGGCGTTCATGACCGAGCGGCTCGGCGCCAAGCGGGCCGTGCTGGCGGTGGTCCTCGCCGGCGCCCTCGTCACCTATGGCGGCGTCAGCCTCTTCGTCGCTTTCTTCGTCATCGCGCCGATGGCGCATGCGCTGTTCCGGTCGGCGCAAATTCCAAGGCGCCTGATGCCTGCGGCGATCATGCTCGGCGCCTCCACGTTCACAATGTCGGCGCTGCCCGGAACGCCGGCGATCCAGAACGCCATCCCGATGCCGTTTTTCGGCACGACGCCCTTCGCGGCGCCGGGCCTTGGCATCATCGCCTCGGCCATCATGCTGGGGTTCGGCCTCTGGTGGCTCTCCCGCGCCGAAGCCAAGGCGCACGGGAGGGGCGAAGGCTATGGCGCGGAGGGCCCCTCCGTGCAGGGCGCGCCCGAACATGCGGCGGCGGACCTCACCGTGCGCGAGCGCGCGACGACCGCCGGCGCGTTCGATCCGAACGAGATCGCCCACAGCGCCGAGAGCGCGGCGGGCCCGCCAGTCGCGCTCGCTTTTTTGCCGCTCGTCGTCGTCATCGGCGTCAATCTTGTCATATCGCTCGTCATATTGCCGCGCCTCGACGCTTCCTATCTCGCTCATGAGGCCTGGGGGGCGACCTCACTCTCCGCCGTCGGCGGCGTCTGGGCCGTCGTCACGGCGCTCGCCGCCGCGATCGTCGTTCTGATCGCCGCCAACTTCCGCCGCCTGCCCTCGCTGCGCGCCTCGATGGACGCCGGCGCTAATGCGTCCGTCCTTCCCATCCTCAGCGTCGCCAGCCTCGTCGGCTTCGGCTCCGTCGTCGCGGCGCTGCCGGCTTTCGCGCTCGTGCGGGACTGGGTGCTCGGCATCGAGGGCGGCCCGCTCGTTTCGCTGGCGGTGGCGACAAATGTACTCGCCGCATTGACGGGCTCAGCCTCGGGCGGCCTCACCATCGCGCTCGACGCGTTAGGGGGCGCCTACATGAAGATCGCCGCGCAGCAAGGCATCGACCCGGGGCTGATGCATCGCGTCGCGGTGATCGGCGCCGGCACGCTCGACATGCTGCCGCATAATGGCGCGGTGGTCACCGTGCTCGCCGTCTGCGGCGCGACGCACAGGGAAAGCTATCTCGACATCGTCATGGTCGGGATCGTCGGCTCGCTCGTCGCGCTCGCCGCGGTGATCGGATTAGGCACGGCGTTCGGATCCTTCTGATAAGATAAGACAGGCCGCCGCTCACGCCGCCGCCCCGGCCTCGGAGGGCTCACCCGCGCGGTAGAGCGTGATGTAGAACACCGGCACGACGAGCAGCGTCAGCATCGTCGCGACGAACAAGCCGCCCATGATGGCGAAGGCCATCGGTCCCCAGAACACCGTCGGCGCGATGGGGATGAGGCCAAGCACGGTCGAGATCGCCGTCAGCATGATCGGGCGGAAGCGCGAGAGCGTCGCCTCGATCACCGCGTCCCAGATGTCGCGCCCCTGTCCGCGCTCTGTCTCGATCTGGTCGATCAGAATGACCGCGTTGCGGGCGATCATGCCGGCCAGCGCCAGAATGCCGAGGATGGCGACGAAGCCGAGCGGCCGGTTGAATGCGAGTAGCGCGATGACGATGCCGATCAACCCAAGCGGAACGGTGGCTATGACAAGGGCGACGCGGCCGAAACTATGCAGCTGCGCCATAAGGAACAACAGCATCAGGAACAGCGCCGCAGGCAGCAGGGCGAACACCGAGGCCTGCGATTGCGCGCTCTCCTCAACCGTTCCGCCGGTATCGATGTGGCAGCCGTTCGGCAGGCTTTCCCGCAGCTTCTCGATCGCCGGCGCGAGCGAGCGCGCTGCGCCTTCCGGGGTCGCGGCGGCGCGAACGTCCGCCTGCACGGTCAATGTCGGGACGCGGTCGCGGCGCCAGATCAGCGGATATTCCTGATCGAAATCGAAACTCGCGACCTGGCTCAGCGGCACCGTGCGCCCGTTCGCCAGCGGCAACTGCAGGGAGCGCAAGGTTGAGAGCGAGACGCGCTGTTCGTCGTTCGCCCGCGCGATGACGTTGACGAGATAAATATCGTCGCGCACCTGCGTCACCGGCGTTCCCGTCATCACCGTGTTCAGCACGTCGGCGAGCGCTTGCGAACTTAAGCCGAGGAGCCGGGCCTGATCCTGATCGATCCTGATGCGGACCTCTCGGGCGGGCTCGATCCAGTCGAAATTGACCAGCCTCAGATTTTGGTCCTCGCCCATCGCCTGACCAAGCTTCAGAGCGATCGCGCGCACTTGCTCAATGTCGGGTCCGCTGACCCTATATTGCACCGGCCATCCGACGGGCGGTCCAAGCTCCAGCGGGGAGACGCGCGCGACGACGCTCGGCAGCTGCTCGGCCAGCTCCTTTTCAAGCTTTGCATGCAGACGCTCCCGCGCGGGCACGTCCTTAGCGATGACGACCGCCTGCGAAAAGAAGTCATTGGCCAGTTGGACATCGAGCGGCAGGTAGAAGCGGATCGCGCCGCGTCCGACATAAGTGCTCCAGCTGGCGACGTCGGGATCGTTCTTCAGCAGGGCGTCGAGTTTGGCGGCGGCCTGATCGCTGGCGAAAATCGACGCGTTTTGCGGCAGCGTGAGGTCGACGACGAGCTCCGGACGGTCGGAGGCCGGAAAAAACTGCCGCGGCACATAAGGCAACGCCAGCAGCGACGCGGCGAAACAGCCGAGCGTCACGGCGATGGTGAGCCAGCGCATCCGCATCGCGCCGACGAGGATGGCGCGGAAGATGCGCATGACCGCGCTCGTCTTTTGCGGCGCGTCCGCATCGGGCGCCTTCAAAAGGGCGACGCCGAGCAGCGGCGCGAAGAGGACCGCGACGAACCAGGAGACGATCAGCGCGATGGTCACGACGGCGAAGATCGAGAAGGTGTATTCGCCAGCGGCGCTGCGCGCAAAGCCGATCGGGACGAAGCCGGCGATGGTGACGAATGTGCCCGTCAGCATCGGCAGGGCCAACGTCTTGTAGGCGTATGACGCCGCCTGATCCTTGCTGTCGCCCGCGGCGAGACGGGACGTCATGACGTCGACCGTCGTCATGGCGTCATCGACGAGAAGGCCGAGGGCGATGATGAGCGCGCCGAGCGAAATGCGCTGCAGATCGATCGAAAGAAAGTCCATGATCGGGAATACGATCGCCATCGTCAGCGGAATCGATAAGGCGACGACCGCGCCGGGCCGAAAGCCGAGACTGACGATGCTGACCGCCATGATGATCGCGATCGCCTGCCACAGCGATTCGGTGAATTCGCTGATGGCCGTCCTGACGACGACCGGCTGATCGGAGACGAGCGTCGCGTCGATGCCAAGCGGCAGATCGGCGATGCTCGCGTCGATCGCTTTCGTTACATTTCGGCCGAGCGCGAGAACATCGCCGCCGTCGCGCATTGCGATGGCGAGGCCGATGGCCGGCTTGCCATTGACGCGAAACATCGGTTGCGGCGGATCGGAATAGGCGCGGCGCACCTGCGCGATGTCGCGCAGCCGGATCAGCCGCCCGTTCGACACGAAGTTGACGTCGAGAATGTCCTGCTCGGAACGGAAGGCGCCGGAAACCCGCAGCGACAGCGTTTCATCGCCGGTATTCAGGGCGCCGGAAGGGCTGACCGCGTTCTGCGCCTGCAGGGCGGCGATCAGGGCCGCTCGGTCGATGCCAAGGCCAGCGAGCTGCTGCGTCGAGAACTCGACGAAGATCTGCTCGTCCTGCGCGCCGAGGAGTTCGATCTTCGAGACGTCCGGAACCTGCAGCAGGCGCGAGCGAATGTCCTCGACGTAATCGCGCAGTTCGCGATGGGTGAAGCCATCCGCCGTGAAGCCGTAAATCAATCCATAGGTGTCGCCGAAGTCGTCGTTGAAACCGGGTCCAACGACCCCCGCCGGCAGCGTGTGACGAATGTCGCCGACGTTCTTGCGCACCTGATACCAGATGTCCGGCACCTCGGAAGCTTTCGTCGAACCCTTCAGAGTGACGAAGATGGTGGTGAGGCCGGGCTTCGTGTAGCTGCGCAGAAAATCGAGGCCCCTCGTCTCCTGCAGCTTGCGCTCGATGCGTTCGGTCACCTGCTTCAGCGTATCGTCCATCGTCGCGCCGGGCCACGAGGCCTGCACGATCATCGTCCTAAAGGTGAAGGGCGGATCCTCGGCGCGGCCGAGCCGGAAGTACGAGGCGAGGCCGCCGAGCGTCACGGCGATCATGATGAAGACGATGAAGGAGCGGTGTTTCAGCGCCCATTCGGAAAGATTGAGGCTGCTCACGAAGACGCCCCTAACAGCCGGACCTTCTGACCCGGATGTAGCGCCTGAACGCCGGCCGTCACGACGATGTCGCCATTGGCGAGCCCTTGCGAAATCACCGCCGTGCCGGGATCGAAGCGCTGCACCTCGACATTGCGTAGCGACACGGCGAGGCTCGCGGGATCGACGACCCAGACGGCCGGCTGGCCATTGCTGCTGGTGAGGGCGCTGGCCGGGATCGACATGCCAGGCGTCGCCTCCTGCTGCATGCTTCCCGTCACCGTCGCGCCGAGCCGCAGGTCGGCGGGCGGATCAATGAGGCTGACCCGCACCCTGAACGTGCGCGTGACGGGGTCGGCCTGCGGATCGACCTGGCGGACGCGCCCCTGCGCCTTCACGGAGGGATCGTCGGTCAGCGTCACCATGATCTCGGGATTTGGCGGCGCCGAGCGGATCACCTGGGCCGGAACGTCGAAGACAGCGTCGCGTCCGTCTATCCGGGCGACCTGAAAGATCGTCTGGCCGGGCTGCACGACTTCGCCCGACTCGGCCGACCGCGCGGTGATCGTGCCCGTCACATTGGCCTTGAGCTGCGTAAAGCTCACCCGGTCCTCGGCGATGTGCAACTGCGCCTGCGCGTCATCGACCCGCGACTGCGCCGTGCGCAGACCCTGCTGCGCCTGATCGTACAGCACCCTTGTCGTAAATCCCCGCTCCATCAGCGTGCTTTGACGGCCGAAGGTGTTGCGGGCCTCAATGAGCTGCCCCTCGGCCGCGGAAAGGGCCGCCTGCGCCGACCGCAGGCCGTTCAACTCGTCCTGCGGGTCGAGTTTGGCCAGCACCTCGTCCGGCTCGACATGGTCGCCGACGCCGGCCTTTCTTTCGATGATGCGCCCGCCGATGCGGAAGGCGAGAGCCGCCTCGTTTTCGGCCTGAATCTGCCCGGTGAGGACGATTGTTTCGCCAACTTCGCTTTGCGCGACGGTGATGGTCCGCACTGGGCGCGGCTCCGGAGCCTTGGCCTCCGTCTCCTCTTTGCACCCGACGAGCAGCGGGGCGAACGCGGGCATCAGCAGCAACGCACAGGCGATCATGCGCCGCCGCGCCGGAGAATTGTTCAACGGAGCCATCGCGCGGTCCTCGATCCCCATGCCAAGCACAAAGAAAGCGGGCGCTGGCTAATCAGGAATCCGGCTTAAATCACCCGGCCGCGCGCGCTCAAACGCGCCCTAAATCCCACATCCGGAGGCAAAATCCAACTGCGGCGGCGAAGGCGCATGTCGCAAAAAGACCGCCGTCTCGCGGCGCTCGCGTCCGAGCGCCCGAGGGTTCATCACGATGCCGCGGGCCCGTCCGCGACGCCAGGCCGTGCTGCGGCCGGCGCCCCAGGGAGACAGCCAAGCTCCGTCAAGGTCCGGCGCAGCGCCGCATCGAGCGGCGTATGCGGCTCCGTTCCGATCAAGGACACAAGCTTCGCATTATCGAGCCGAAGCGGAGTGCGCCAAAGGTAGCGCATCTCGATCACCTCTCTGAAAAACGTCACGAACGGCGCGCCGGCATAAATCAACGCCCACGGAAAGCGGCGGATGGGCAAATCCGCCCGTCCGCAGACCCGGCGGACCGCCTCGGCCATCTCGACGCCGCGGGATAGCCAATGGCCGCCGAAATGCAATGCCTCGAACGGCGGCAGCGACGCCTCGATGGCGGCGAGGCGCGCCGCCGCCTCCGCAAGGTCCGGCAAATAGGCCCAGGCGTGCCCGACCTCGGCGTCGCCGGGATAAGTCACCGAACGCAATGGCGCACCGGGTTTGACTATCGCGTCCCTGAACCAGGAGTTCGGCTGATGAGGACCGAAATAGTCGCCGGCGCGCAGGACGAGGGAGCGAACGCCGTCATTCGCCGCCGCTTTCAGCATCGCCTCCATCTCGACCCGAACGGCGCCCTTGCTCGTCAGCGGATGCTGGGGCGACGCCTCGGCGATGACAGACCCGGCGTCTGGGCCAAAATTATAGACGCTCCCGGGATAAATCAGCCGCGCGCCGTTTGCGCCCGCCGCCGCTATGGCGTTCCGCAACATCGGAATCGCAAGGCCGCGCCAGTTTTTGTACTGCGGCGGATTGGCGCCGTGGAAGATCACCGCCGCTCCCGACGCGGCCGCCGCCACGTCCGCCTCGTTCATCGCATCGCCCGCGATCCATTCGACCGGCCCGACCCAGGCCGCCCGGCGCCGCGCATCGCCTGGCTGCCGGGCGAGGCCGCGGACCCGCCATCCGTGCGCGATCAGGGCATGGGCGACCTCGCCGCCGATCCCGCCGGCGGCGCCGATGACGAGGGCTATCTTCTGCGTTCCGTCCGGCGGATCGATCGGGTTCATGGCGGCCTCCTTGCGCTGTTGGACAGCAATATGCAGGCGCCCACTTCTCAATGGAATTGCATATCTATGTCATATCGTTATACATTTATGTATGAGTGTGCGCGAACCCGGCTGGGAGCTTTATCGAACGTTTCTGGAGGTCGCGCGCGAGAGCAGCCTGTCCGGCGCCGCGCGGCGCCTCGCCATCAGCCAGCCGACCGTCGGCCGCCATATCGACGCGCTCGAAGCCGCGCTTGGATTATCGCTGTTCTCGCGGTCGCCGCACGGTCTGATCCCGACGCCCGCGGCGCTGGGCCTCATGCCGCACGCGCAATCGATGGCCGCCGCCGCGGCCGCCCTTGCCCGCGCGGCTTCCGGCGAAGCGGCCGCCGAGCATGGCGTCGTGCGCGTGACGGCGAGCGAGGTCATGGGCGCCGAAGTCCTGCCGACGATCCTCGCCGGTTTCCGGCGCGAACATCCAGGGATCGAACTCGAACTCGCGCTCACAAACTGGAATGAGGATCTGCTGCGACGCGACGCCGACATCGCCGTCCGCATGGTCCGACCGACCCAGAACGCGCTTGTCGCGCGCCGCATCGGAAAGGTGAAGCTCGGGCTTTACGCGCACAAGGACTATCTGGCGAAATTCGGCACGCCGGAATCCATCGCCGACATCGACGCGCACGGCCTGATCGGCTTCGACAGAGACGACCACTCCTTCCGCTCGGTCGGTCCCCTCCCAGCCGAAATCACGCGCGAAAATTTCTGCTTTCGCTGCGACAGCGATCTCGCCCAGCTCGCGGCGCTGCGAGCAGGCGTCGGAATCGGCGGATGCCACGTAAATCTTGCGGCGCGAACGCCGGAGCTTGCGCCGGTCCTTCCGAAAGCGGTCCAGTTCACGCTGGAGGTCTGGCTCGCCATGCATGAAGATCTGAAATCGACGTTGAGAGTTCGCCTGCTGTTCGATCAGCTCGCCATCGGGCTGAAGGCTTATGTCCAAAGCGGCCATGATTCCCTTGCGTCTTGATTTCGTTCGGATCTGGAGCCGCGTGAACGCGTGACCCGCCGGGGGTCGATCGCCATGATGGAATTGTGACGCCGAGCGCCGGTTGATCTTATAGCGTCTCGGGTTGTTTTGCCGCAAAGACAACAGCCGGCGAGCCGGCGAGGATCGAGATGAAGATTTCACTCAACTGAAGTGAAATGTGGCCGGCGATCTCCAAACGCTGGATAGGTCTGTTTTCAATCGCTGATCTTCAACTCGCATCGGACCGCAAAGGTCCCGTCTTTACGCAATCATTACATCGGCCGCCCAACTTCCCTATCGAATCTTGAGGTCGA
>Ga0181538_10006372_pt1 | contig 10203 bp, 9 predicted proteins | sample PEATcosm2014_Bin_40_FD_119773 | JGI IMG/M metagenome (GOLD analysis project Ga0181538, IMG submission 119773) | Peatland microbial communities from MTU Mesocosm Facility, Houghton, MI, USA - PEATcosm2014_Bin23_30_metaG | ecosystem: Environmental > Terrestrial > Soil > Wetlands > Peat | place...
AACCAAATGTAATCAAGCATGTTTAAAGTCTATAGGGTAAAGGATAAAAGCTAGCGTCTAGCCTTGGTTCTCCTCTTCGTACTCAGGATGATCCGGGTTATGACGGCAAATAACTCCTCAGTTTCCTTGATCAGGGGCTTCAACCTTGGCAATGGAACGATCCCGGACTCAGCTAGCAAGTTAAGCCAGTAGATGCTCTCCCTTGCTTCCTTTTGAGCTATTCCGTATTTATGCACAAAATCCAGTCGGCTCTCCCCGGATTGCGCCTCTTCCACATTCGCTCCGATCGACGTGGCCGCCCGGAGGTATTGTTTTCCCAAGACCCACCCAGCCCCATCCTTCCCCTCCTGCAAAGCCCGGTAAAACTTGATTGCTCTGAGCGAGTATCCGTAAGTCCGCCTGCGGATGTCTTCTGGCTCTTTACTCATTCCGCTGTGATGGCTCTCCTCGCACAGGCTGAACTTCGGTAACTGACCTCTTGCACTTTAGCCTTTACCCTGCACACTCTAACCTTTTATCACCATTTCAAAAGATCAATTTCATCCGCGTTGACTGTTTCCTTGTTCCGGAAAAGCGCGATGATGAGGCCGAGTCCGACCGCTGCCTCCGCGGCCGCATCCGTAATTACGAAAATGGCAAAAACCTGGCCGTCCACGGAATGGAAATACTGCGACAGCGCGACCAGGTTGATGTTGACGGCGTTCAAGATCAGCTCGATGGACATCAGGATGACGAGGACGTTGCGCCGCGTCAAAACACCGATCACGCCAATCGTGAAAAGGCCGCTGCCCAGCAGGATGTAATACGACGTTGGAATCATTCAAACTTCCTCTTCGCCATGATCACCGCGCCCACCATCGCCACCAAAAGCAGCAGTGATGCGATCTCAACCGGCAACATATACGTCTGGTAAAGCGCCTGGCCAATCGCCTCGGTATTGTGCGCGGGGGCAGGACTGGCAGGCTGGGCCGGCAGGCTCATGCCGCTCCCGATCTTGTAGATCACATAGGCCAGTTGCGCGAATACCAATACGGCGGTAAACAAACCCAGTTGCCACTGGCGGCTGAACTGCGCCTGCTTCAAAGCCACGTCAAGGTTCACCAGCATGACGACAAACAGGAACAGCACCATGATGCCGCCCACGTAAAGAATGATTTGCACCGCAAAAAGAAACTCGGCGTGCTGCAGCAGGAAGATCCCGCCCACCGCGAACAGGGTGACGATCAGCCAGATAACGCTATGCACGGCATTCCGGCGGGTAATCACCATGACACCCGAAGCCAGAGCAACCGCCGAAAGCATTCCAAATGCAATTAGTGAAAGCATATTCGTAAGGACCGAAACTCGAAATTCAAAAATCGCAATTCGAAAAGCTGCCGTCCGAATTTCGATTTTCGAATTTCGAATTTCGACTTTGCTACCGTGTGTACCGCACGGGCCGCGGCCCTTCTTCGAGGGCCTGCCGGTCCCAGATCATCCCTTGCCTCGAGTATTGAGCAATCTCAAAATCCTGCGTCAGTTCCAGCGCGTCGACGGGGCAAGCGTCCTCGCACAGGCCACAGAACATGCAGCGCGACAGGTCATAGGTAAAGGTTGTTAATCGTTTCTTGCGATCTTCGGTCCGCGCCCACCCTACCACGATCAGGTTCTCCGGGCAAGCAATCGAACAGAGATTGCAGGCAATGCAGAGTGTTTCGCCCGATTCCGGGTGATTGTTGAGGCGAGGAGCGCCTCGATAGCGTTCCGCAACCACCGGGCGTTCCAACGGATACTGGTCAGTATAACTGGCGCTGGGGTGCTGATACGAAAAGGTCAGCTTCAGACCTTTGATGAGGTCAACCAAGAACACCCGGCGAAAAAAATCTCGGACCTGCATCAATAACCTTCACCTCATGCCATTCTGAGCGAAGCGAAGAATCCCGGCAGTTGCACTTTCAGCGAACTGCGGAGATCCTTCGTCGTCCGTCGGCTGACGGACTCCTCAGGATGACAGTCAAATGGACTTCCCCACAGCCTCTCAGCCCAGAAACTGCCGGACTGAAGGTCGCCGCTACGCTCTTGCGCTTACGAAGTATCGAACCACCGCAGTCACGATCAAGTTCCCCAATCCAATCGGGATCATCCAGTGCCAGCCGACCGTCATCAGTTGGTCGTATCGGTAGCGCGGGAACGTTCCGCGGTACCAGATAAAGGCATAAAGAAAAACCAGCACCTTGGTGCTAAACCAGAAGATTCCTTGCACGGCGCTCAGCACGGCAGGAACAGCCACCAGACCGGCAAGCAAAATGCACACCACCGCCAGAGCGATGAAAAAATACCGGTCCAAGGGCAGCAGGCTTCTCAGCCCGAGCCAAAGGATAAACGCGGCCGCCCCAACCAGCGAGACTACCGGCGCGAACCGCAGGAAATCCAGAGCCCGGACATTGGTAAAGGGTCTGAGCCATCCTCCCAGGAACATGGTCACGGCGATGCAGGAGACAACCACCATGTTGGTGTATTCAGCAAGGAAGTACAAGGCGAAACGGAAGCCACTGTACTCAGTGTGGAACCCCGCCGTAAGCTCGGACTCGGCCTCGGGCAAGTCAAAGGGATTGCGATTGGTCTCCGCCAGTCCCGCAATCAGGTAAATCATGAACGCCACCGGCTGAAGGAAAACGTTCCAAACGCCCATCTGCTGCTGCCGATTCACAATCTCGACCATGCTGAGCGAGTTCGAGATCAGCAGCACTCCCACCAGCGCCATCCCTGCCGCCACTTCGTAGCTCACCAACTGGGCCGCGGATCGCATGGCCCCCAGCAGAGGGTAATGGCTGTTCGACGACCATCCGCCCAGGATAATGCCGTAGATTCCCAAAGAAGAAATCGCCAGAATAAAAAGCAGACCAATATTAATATCGCTGATGAAGAAGTTGCCGGCAAAGGGAATGACGGCGAAAACCGTGAAGGCAGCCGTCACGCTGACGGCCGGCGCCAGCAAGAACACGAACTTGTCCGCTCCGGCGGGAATGATGTCTTCCTTGAGCAGGAGTTTGATGCCGTCGGCAACAGGCTGAAGCAGGCCCCATGGGCCGACCCGCATTGGCCCCAGCCTCGCCTGCATAAAAGAGAGAACCTTGCGCTCCATGTACACCAGGTAGGCCACAATGCCGGAAAGCACGAGCAGCACAATCAAGATTTTGATGAGTGCCAGAATGAGCGGATGAGCTTGGAGAACCTCGATTAGGTTTTGCATATATTCAGCGACGAGTGACGCGCAAGGAGTCAGAAGCCAGGAGTCAGAATACGGTCGTACGTGCGTTTCCGCCCCATTCTGACTCCTGACTCCTGACTTCTGACTCCTACCGGTCTACCTCGCCGAGCACGATATCCAGCGTTCCAATCACCGCCACCACGTCGGCGACGAGGTGGCCGCGAATCATGATGTCCAGCGCCTGCAAGTTAACAAACGAAGGGGGCCGCACCCGCACCCGGTACGGGTTTACCGTTCCATCGCTCACCACGAAATAACCCAACTCGCCCTTGGGCGCCTCGATGGAGTGGTACACCTCACCGGCCGGCGGCTTGATCACCTTGCCCACTTTGCCGAAGATGGGTCCGGGCGCAAGGCGTTCCACGCACTGCCGGACGATGCGCACGGATTGGCGCATCTCCTGAATTCGGACGATATACCGGTCGTAGGTATCGCCGTGCTCACCGGTAGGCACGTCAAATTCCACCTTGTCGTAGGCCTCATAGGGCTGCACTTTGCGAATGTCCCACTTTACTCCCGAGCCCCGCAGCACGGGCCCCGTCACGCCGTAGGCGATCGCATCTGCGGCGCTCAGAACGCCCACGCCGCGGGTTCTGTTGATCCAGATGCGGTTCTTGGTCAGCAACTGCTCGTACTCATCGATCTTGGGCAGGAGGTATTCGCAGAACTTCAGGCAATCCTGTTCCAATCCGTCGTAAAGATCGTACTGCAATCCTCCGATGCGGAAAGCGTGCGTGGTGAGCCGGGCTCCGCAGTATTTTTCAAAGATCTTGAGAATTTCCTCGCGCTCCCGGAAGGTGTAGAAAACCGGGGTCATGGCGCCCAGGTCGAGCGCATGCGTTCCCAGCCACAGCAAGTGGCTGGCAAGCCGCTGCAATTCGGCCAGGACCATCCGCGTGAACTGGGCGCGCGGCGGGACCTCCACTCCCAGCAATTTCTCGACAGCCTCGACGTAACCCATGCCGTTGGTGACCGCGGCCACGTAATCCATGCGATCCGTATAGGGTGCAAACTGGGCATAGGTCCGGTTCTCGGCAATCTTCTCCACCCCGCGGTGAAGGTAACCGATGACGCATTCCGAGCCCAGCACCCGTTCGCCGTCCAGCTTCAATTTGACCCGCAGAACGCCGTGCGTGGCCGGGTGCTGCGGCCCCATATTGATCATCAATTCACTGGCGTCGAGGTAAGTGGTTTCGGGCATCAGTTACTGTCCGCTCTCGATTCCCAGGTTGGATTTAACCCATGCAGCATCTTGACGCAGAATGTCGTAGTCTTTGCGAAGCGGATGGCCAACCCACTCGTCGGGCAGAAGAATACGCTTCAAATCCGGATGGCCTTCGTAAACCACTCCGAACATGTCGTAGACTTCGCGCTCCAGCCAATTGGCCGCGGGCCAAACCTCGGTCACGGAAGGAACGGGTTCGGCCGCAGCAGCAAGAACCTTTAGCCGCAAACGGTCGTTGCGCTCGAATGAATAGAGATGGTAGACGATGTCGAAGCGCTTTTCCCGCTTGGGATAATCCACCGCCGTCTCGTCAGTGAGCAGGGTGTAAGCCCCGCCTGCTTCGCTCCTTAGAAAATGACACAGTGCGAGCAGGGATTCCTTGGCGACCGTAATCGAGGGCATCTTGCGGAAGATCACCGCCTCCTGAATTGCCCCGGGAAACGCCTTCTGAAGCGCGTCCAAAAGCGGGCTCGTCCATGGGTCTGGTTTGACCGGAGCTTTGGGGGCAGGCGCAGCAGCAGGCTTTGCCGGCGCAGCCCCCGTGAGCTTGGCGGGCGCGGCCGCCGCGGGCTTCGCAGGCGCAGTGGCCGCCGGCTTCGCAGGTTCGGGGTTCGAACCTGCAGGTGTTCCAGGAGTACCCGAGGGAGGACTACCCGCCGGCGATGCCTCAGCCTTGGAAACAGGCTTTGGCGTCTCGCCTCCGTTGTCCGCCTTGGGCGGCGACTTCTGTTCGTCAGCCATTGCGCTCGATGCTTGCGGGTAAGTCCCTTTCTTTGGTTAGTAGACTAGAAATTTTTGCACAATGCCGATCAGCATGTCAACCGGCAGAACAGGTCTCAGGTGCCAGGTGTCCGATCCCACTTTCGACCGCCATATCTTGGGTCATGACTTCTCGGCATGGCTAGGCTATCATGCCGAAGCTTTGAGAGATTCTTCTCGCAATTCTCCAAGAATAGGTGGTAAGCCTTCCATGGGTCCCATCCATTTGAGTTCGCGTTGAATGTCGGGATGCAGGCGGTAGTTCCGCTTGACCGACGCGAGGTTGGCGCCGATAACATCGATCTTCTCCAATTCGTACTGCCCCAAGCCGACCTGCCCGCAATAAGTCAGGTATCCGATCCAGGCCGAGTTAATCCCCATCGCCTCCAGAGCGACGCGGTCCGCGGCGATGTAATCGGTCGAGGCAATCGCGATGCGCGAGGGCACCGCGGTGCCGGAGCCCGGCCCCTCCCCTTCCATGCCCTCAAAGCCGTCGATGACGGCCACACCCCAGTTGGGCTGGAGTTTCTGTGCCGCCAGCATCATGTTGTAATGAGTTTGGCGCACGCCTACGTGGAATTTACGCTTGTCGCTCCACTCCGGGGTTTCGCCTGGCGCACTGTGCAGCGGGGCGCCCAGCACCATGTTCTTCACGGAAAGGGTCGCAATGACAGTGTTGTGCGTCTTCATGATCGCCGCGCCGATCACGAAAGCGTCCGGATCAAGAAGTCGCGCCGCCAACCGGACTTGCGTGACATGAAGATCAAAGTCAATGAGCGGCAAGGTCTTGTATTTCGCCTCGCGATTCAGGTCCGTCAGGCCCAATTTCGTATACTCCGGCACGAGGTGCTCGTAGTGCTGTCTGTCAAAAACCTCGAACGTGTCCCCGGAGGACGACTCCGCAATCAACACCGGCCCTCTGAAACGCGGCATCAGGTAATCGAGAATCCCGCGCAGAGTGTCGGGATGGGTAGAAGCCAGTGGATTCTCCGCCGCAAGACCATTCGGTTTGATCACGACGTACTTCTTAGCTGCCAGTTTGGGCTTGACCTGCTCATCGATGGCCGTCAAGGCATCGTGTACAATCTTGCGGCGCGCCTCCCCGTAGATGACCGCGACTTTCGATTGACTCGGAACAGGTGCGGACGGCGCATGCGGAGACATGGCAGACGTGCGCTGCGCCTGCAAGAGCCGCGATTCTGCGAGCAATAACCCTGTCCCTGCCCTGCCGAGGAATTGCCTGCGTGAGATAAACACAGAATAAGTTCTCCTTGTTCTGGATTTCAGAGCGGTCGCTCATACCCGTATGCTGACGGGCACTCAGAAGCGATGAAGTTCGCGGGAGCGCGGGCATCCTGCCCGCAGCGTGCGTGCAATTGCGGCGCGAAAGGCGGGCAGGATGCCCGCGCTCCCGGATATCTTCAAAGCAGCGCTCCTCAAGTACGATGGTCCAAAATGTCCTTCGTTTTCTTTCGTCAAGGCGTGTGACTCTAGCATTTCCGAGGGGAGACGTCAAAAGCTAGTGCAGGTGGGTAACGTCCTGATTTGGGCGCAGCACCTCGACACGTCGGGGCATTTGAGTCTGCTGGAGCATTCGATCTTCGTGTCATTCCGAGGAGTACCCATGAACACGCAGCCCACCCGAATGAATGAAAATCCACACGTCATCCCCGCGTACGGGCACGCCATGGCGTGCCCCTACAGTTGACGCCTGGAATGAGGTTTTCAGAAAGATTCATGCGGCTACTTAGGTAGGTCAAACAGCAAAGGCGACCCATGCCACGGCCAGGAAACCAGGACCTTGCTGCCGTCGGCAGCCACTTGCACTTGTGGCTTGCCTGGGGCCGCTTGCACCCGCGTGATGCGCTCGGCCAGTTTGCGCAAAGCAGGCGGCAACCAGCCAAGGTCCTGATTTTGAGCGGCTTGCTTCCCGGCCGGGTGAGTGAGGGGAGCGAAGCTTGGTGAAATGCGAAGCAAGTCTCCGCTTCGTGCTTCCCATAGGGCGAATCTCTCATCGACGTTCTCGGGCAGATCCTGCATGTTGCTCCACGAAAACCCGAATCGCTCCTTCCCGACATAACCCACCAGAAAACTCCCGTCACGCGAAAGTGCAAGGACGTCGTGCACATCCCTGCCGGGACAGGCAATCGTGCGCTCAACGGTGCCGGTCTGTGCGTTCCAGACCGTCGCCTTCTGGGCGACGCTCTTCGCGAAGAAGAAGTGATAAGGGGCTGTAAACACCTCGTGACGAGGCCCAAGGCAAATGGGCCCGGCAACGTCACCGGTGTTGAGCCCCAAGAGCACATGGCCGGAAGCCGAATCGAGAATCAGGACGTTGTGGTCGACTTTCCTTTCAGGGCAAAAGGCCTGCGCCACCGGGTCCTGGCCTGGACTGGTTTGAAGCGTCAGAGCCAGGCTCGATCCATCAGGGGCCCACCCAAGGCCACCAATCCGGGCGTTCTCGATAGGCGCCTTCCACAGTTCTCCCCCGGTCCCCAAATCGTAAACTCGCGCCTCGCTCCCTTGAAACGCCTGACACGACGCTCCGTTGCCGAAGCCGATTGAGAAGTCAATCGGAGAGAGAGCAACGGCGATGCGGTCACCATCGGGTGAGACCTCGAGGTCGCTGATCCCGAGAGTCCTCGGGTCTGAAGCGAGCTCGAGGTCAACTGAACGAAGCTCCCGCAAGTCATCGGCCGCGAGGACGTGCAGGCGAGCCTGCGATGCGGAGAATGATGAGGTCCCGCCCTCCGGCTCCGCCCTGACGCTGCCTTCGCCGACGACGAGTGACGCGCCGTTCCCCGCATACCGCACAACACACTCGAGCGGTGCGACCTCACGATCGGGAGATGAAGTGTCCCTCTGTGATTGGCGCGGGACGGCAATTTCCCCGCTTCTGAGCAGTGTTAATTGTTCAGCGTCCCAGATTTGCAGGGTCAACGGATAGGGTCCCGCACCCAGGGAAGCGGGCGGAACTATGGCGAGAACTGCAACGCGCCGGCCGTCCGGCGAGAGCGCCACAGCGAGCGGAACGCCGCTGTCCAGCCCGCTGTAAGCGGGGATCGCACGGGGCTTTAACGAACCTCGCACCTTGGATTTTGCGAGCCCCTCCACACCAGTTGGTACGGCAACCAGGAGCATAGCGATAGCAAGAGAGCGGAGAGTATTTACCATTGCCTTAACCGCGAAGCGGTGCACCGTGAGTAGCCGTGGGCGCAAGCCCACGGTCGGTGACCCCATCGCGCCATCCCCAACCCCGCAAGGGGTTGTCCAGAAGGTTCGGCCCCTTCAGGGCCGAGTGCCGCTTGATGCCTCCATGCCCGTGGGTCTCACCCACGGCTACTCAAGGTTCTCCCCCTGCGGGGAGAAGTGCCAAGGCATTTCACCGTATGAAAACTTGACTCATTTGCACCAAGTTTCACACTTCAAGCTTCTTAATGTGACGGCAACACTCCCACGGTAAGTCCCGAGGGCAGCTTCGCCGACCGGTAGACACGTTCGGTGGCCTTCTGAAAGTCGCTGGCTTTCGCCTCGTCAATCTTCACGAATTTCTGCGGGTTGCGATCCACGAGCGGAAACCACGAGCTTTGCACTTGGACCATGATGCGGTGTCCGCGCCGAAAAGTATGGAACACGCCGGGAAGCTGGAACTCGACTTTGTCCGGCTTGCCCGGCTCAAAGGGCGCCGGCATGTCGAATCCTTTTCGGAATCTTCCACGAAACGGCTCGCCGCGAACAAGCTGCTCGTAGCCCCCCATCCGAACGCCTCTGGGGTTGGGATCGGGATCGGGGTAGTTGCCGGGATAAACGTCGATCAGTTTAACCACCCAGTCGCTGTCCGTACCGCTGGTGGAAACGTAAAGCGTCGCGGTGAGCGGCCCCGCCACGCTCAAGTCCTCATCCAAGGGCTCAGTCTGGTAAACCAGCACATCGGTGCGAGACGCGGCGAACCGCTGGTCGCCAGTCATGTACTCGTAGGTCATGGCCGTACTGGTCCAGGAGATGTGCGGAACTGGTTTCGCCGGATCGCTAATGTATTCGTCGAACTCCTCGCTGGAAGCCGAAGGTGGCTCGAAAGATAGCTTGCCGGTGCTCTGGAAGTAGAGTGTCTTCTTTACAGCCTCTGACGGCGGCCAACTGTCAAGCTTGTGCCACGCATCACGCCCGGTCTCAAAGACGTAGGCGCCCGCAAGCTTCTCTTCCCCTTTGTCTTTGAGATAGTGCTGGAAAAACGGAAACTCGATGTGCTCGCGGAAGTAGTCCCCGGTTTTCTGGCCGAAGTGAACATCGCCGAGGTACTCGGCCTGATCGTAGTTCCATTGGCCGTGCGACCAGGGGCCCTCGACGAGAATGTTCACGGTGTTGGGGCTTTGGTTGCGGATGGCTTCATAGGTGTGAGGGGGACCGTAGATGTCCTCCGCGTCGAACAAACCCCCCACCGTCATAACCGCGGCGGTGATGTCCTTCAAGTATGGGAGCGGGTCGCGCGACTTCCAGTAATCCGTGTAAGTGTCGTGAGAGATTAAATCGTGCCACCCCTCGATCTTGCCCTTGAAATATTTCTGGTCGGCGTTGGCCAGCGGTCCCATGTGGAGGAAGAAGTCATAGCCATCCGGAGTGCCGAAATCGAAGCGGGGGCCGGGGATTTCGTTCTCTCCCGTCTTCGGACGTCCGAAGCCGGAAAAGAATCCAAAGGCGTGCGCCAGAAAGAGCGCGCCGTTGTGCCGCCAATCATCCCCGATGAACCACTCGGTAACTGGAGCCTGAGGCGAGACGGCCTTTAGCGCCGGGTGCCGGCTGAGCGCCGCCATGGTGGCGTAAAAGCCGGGGTAGGACGTGCCGGAGATGCCCACGCGGCCGTTGTTGTTCGGAATGGTCTTCAAGAGAAAGTCGATCGTGTCGTAGGTATCGCTGGCCTCGTCAACCTGGGTTTTGTCCCGCTTGTCGGGAATGTATGGCCGGACGTTCT
>Ga0181538_10006373_pt1 | contig 10202 bp, 12 predicted proteins | sample PEATcosm2014_Bin_40_FD_119773 | JGI IMG/M metagenome (GOLD analysis project Ga0181538, IMG submission 119773) | Peatland microbial communities from MTU Mesocosm Facility, Houghton, MI, USA - PEATcosm2014_Bin23_30_metaG | ecosystem: Environmental > Terrestrial > Soil > Wetlands > Peat | place...
ATGGCGAACACCAGCGAGAACACGGACGCGCGCGTGAAGCGGCGCAGCCAATAGTAGGCCGGCAGGGACAGCAGGATCGACCACCACAGTTGGGCGTTGGTGGTCATCTTGAAGCTTTCGAATTTCGAGAAGAGCTCCAGATTCTTCCTGCCGCGCGTGAATCCGCGGAACGCGCCATATTCGCCCATGGCGACGAGCAGGGCGATGGGCAACAGCAGACAGAAAGCCAGGAGAAAGGCCACGGCGATGCGGCGCTGATCCAGCTTCCAGCAGCGAATGCCGATCCAGGCGGTCGGCGCCGTGGCGGCCGCAGCCACCAGCACGGCCGGCGTTCCGCTCAGCCCCGCGTACCGGAACAACACGATCAGCGCCGCGCCCACCACCAGAATCCACGCGCCCAGATACAAACTCACCTGCGGCAGCGAGAGCCGGCGGACCTCCATGATCCAGGCGTCTTCGCGCTCCACCAGCCGGTCGTAGCACTTGCGGAAGGAATCGTATTCCGAGTCGGAGAGGATCTGGTCCTGCTTCCAACCGTCCAACTCGCGCAGGTGTTGCGCGATCTTGCCGGTCATCAGGCGCGCGTAGGCGGCGGGCGCGGCGAGTACCGCATCTCCGGCCAGAAAACGCTCCAGGTCGGCCGCCATTTCGAAGGCCGAGTTGTAGCGGGCGGCGGGCGACTTTTCGAGCGCCTTCATGCAGACGTTTTGCAAATCGCCGGGAATTTCGGCGTTGATGCGCCGCGGCAGCACGGGATCGTCTTCGCAGATGGACTGCACCTGTCCGCCCAGCGTCTCCGCGCGAAAGGGCAGGGAACCGGTGAGCAACTCATAGCAGATGACGCCTAGCGAGAAGACATCGCTGCGCGCATCGAGTGGCGCGTCGGCACGGGCCTGCTCCGGGGAGAAATAATCCGGTGTGCCCATGATCTCACCGTGCAAGGTGAGTCGCGCTTCGTTCCCGGAGAGGTGCAGCGCCAGCCCGAAATCGAGCAGCTTCGGCTCCAGGTCGGGACCCACCAGGATGTTGCCCGGTTTCAGGTCGCGGTGGACCACCTGGCGCCCGTTCAGAAAGCCCACGGCCAGGGCCACCTTGCGCATCAGCTCAACTTTTTGCCGCAGCGTGAGCGGGTGCGCGGCGGCGGTGAGCGCGGCGCCTTCCACGAACTCCATAACGAAGTGGGGCGGCTCGCCATCCGGGCCGAGCGCGTAAATGCGCGCGATGTTGGGGTGCGTGACCTGCGCCATGGCGCGGGCTTCGTGCATGAAGCGGGCGCGCAGGACCGGGTTATCGGCATAGCGCGCGTTCAGGGTCTTGATGGCAACTTTGCGGCCGAGGCGCTCGTCCATGGCCAGAAACACGCGCCCCATGCCGCCCGATCCGATCTCGCCGAGGATCTGGTAGCCGGAAAGTTTCGCCGGATGAGGGGCCGGTGGCGGCGGCTCGGACAGACCGACGGCGCGGTCGATTTCGGCTAGGGTTTCAAGCTGGGGGCGCAGTTCATCGGCGAGCTCCGGGTGTTCGCGGCAGAAGCCATCGACGCCCGGAGCCTCGTCGCGCGCCTGGCGGTCGAGAAAATCGGCCAGCGCCTGCGCCAGCAGTTCTTCCTTGTCCGGCGCAGACGGCATCTACGGCTCTCCCGCCAGCGCGCGAAGTCGCTTCAACGCGCGATGCAGCAGCAACGCGGCGGCCTCGCGCGTTTTGCCCATGCGGGCGGCAATCTCAGCCGTGGAGAGACCTTCGATCTTGGCCAGAAGGATCGCTTCGCGGTAGTCCGGCGGCAGCGCCTCCAGCCGCTCGAAGAGAGCCGCGACGGCTTCCTTCTCCGAGAGCAGCAGCGTGGGAGTCTTGGCGTCGACCGGATCGGGGCCATTCGGATTGCTGGCGGAGCGGAAGCGCAGCACGTCGCCCGCGCGCTTCTGGCGGCCCTGGAAACGGGCGGCGTCCTGCGCCACGTGACCGGCGATCGAAGCCAGCCAGTTCCAGAAGCTGCCGGGCGCCTGATAGTTGAAGCGCCCGATATCGCGGAAGGCCTGCAGGAAGGTTTCCTGCAGCAGGTCGTCCACTTCGACCGTGGCGAGCAGCGCCGGACCGGCTTTGTAGCGCAGCAGGGCGGCGAGCCGGCGGCGATACTTCGCGAAGAGCGCGGCGAACGCGTCGTAGTCTCCGCCTTTCACCTTTTCGACGGCGCCGAAGCTGGTGGTGGGCGTCATTCGACTCACTCCAGTATAGACTGGAGAGCGTCAAAGGCTCATCACTTCTTTGAACTTCTGGGCTTGCCGCCGCGACATCTCCACTTCGAACCCGCCCTTCAGGCTCACCAGAAATCCGCCGTTGGCCCAAGGGTCGATGGATTCGATGAATCGCAGGTTGAGCAGGTGCTTGCGGCCGGCGCGGAAGAAGATGGCCGGGTCGAGCCGATGTTCCAGATAATGGGAGCCGCAAACCCTGGCGGGGTCAGGACAAGGAGCTAGGCGCAACTCTACGCACGTAAAGCAGGATCCTAGGGAATTGGCAGGCCGCACAACTTCGGGAATCCTGAAAATCGTCGCCCATAGCCATCTATTCTTGTCCTGTAGCCGCCACGCGAACGTCCTTCAGAGAAAGCATTAGATGCAGAGTACCCGCCGGGAACTCATCGAAATTGAAGTGCTGATAGAAGGCCATTGCCTCCGCATCGATCGCATGGACCAACACGGCACGCGCTCCGACGATCTCGGCTGCAGACACAGTTCGACGAAAGGCGTCCTTCAGAAGCGCTCGGCCGAGGCCGCGACCGTGTTCATTGCGGTCGACGGCCAGACGCGCCAGCAGAATGACGGGTATCGGATAGGCTGGAGGCATTTCCGCGGCGATCCCCGGAGGGCAATCGCTCCGATTCACTGAGCCCGCAGTTAATGAATAGTAACCGACCACCGAACCGCTCCGATGTACGACGTAGGTTTGGGAGGAATCCGCCTCCTGATTCTTGAGAGCATGGCGCTTCAGAAAAAGGTCGAGCGAGTGCTTCCCGGACTTAAACGTTGCCACCCGGTGGTTCTTATTCAACTTCTCGACCTGCGACAGCGCCGCAGCAGGAGCTGGAGCGTCAGGCATGTTGTAGCTCCGGATGCGGATCGACACCCGCGAGCGGCACCCCTTTGGCCCTGGAACCGTCGACCGGCTTCTGGTTGAGGTCAGCATACAATTCGTTGATTTCGAATAGCTCTTGGTCCGTGAGCGCACCGGTCGCCAACAGGTGCGCAATCGCAACTCGGGGGGCATGGATGAGGAAAAAGTTCTTCCCAGCGGCTGCGTGCGTCGCGATGAAGCGCTTCTGCTCAAGGCTCTTCAGGTGCGGCAAAAGGTTCTTCCGCCCCATCAGGCCAAGCTCATGTACGATTTCGTCATATGTGGGGTAGCAGATGCCGTAACGGCTCGCTCGTAAATAAAGATAGACCAGGACTCGAAGTTCTGGTGCGGAGATGTGCCGGATCAGCTTACGAAGGACTATTGGCACTGGCACAAAGCCCTTCTCGCTGACGTCGAAAACCATGTTCTCGGCGTCCGGAAAGAACTGTCGCCGGTATCTGAGATCCTTTGGGACCTTCTTGCTCTGGGTTTCTTCTGCCATAGCGGTTGCCTGCCTGACCCCTAGAAACACACTTTTTTCGCCCGTCGTGATCATTATAGCAACATGCGCAAGGTGAATAGAACGGCACGATTGGGACCTCAAACGGCGCGACCGTATCTTGGCGCGGCTACATGGCAATGTTTTGTTGGAGTTGACGACGCCGAGACACAGGTCGCATCAATCCTGCCCAACTATACTGTTAAAGTCCATTTAACTCAGTTAATTCTCAATACAAGCAATACAGTTAGCCCATATACTGTAAGTGTTTATATATCAGTTGTTTACGTATAAACATGGGATGGTTTCGTCTCTTCTACCCCATGTCGTCGAGATGATAATAGATCGGACCGGCCCTCCCGTACATCCAGGAGCCGTACTGTCTTGGCGTACAATGGACGTACAGAGGATAATGCTATGCCCTCGACCTTAAAATCACCCCGTTCCAGACGGCTGAATCTCAGGACTTCCGCGCAAAAGGAGGAGTTGATGCGGCGTGGCGCACAAGAGCGGGGCGAGAGCTTGACGGACTTCATAGTCCGGAGTGCTTGTGCGGAGGCGGAACAGGCGCTTGCGGATCAGCGCCAGTTCTCATTAAGCCCAGACCAGTGGAAGGCCTTTGTGGCGGCACTGGATCGTCCGGCCCAGGCAAAGCCACGGCTACGGCGTTTGTTTGCCGAACCGAGCGTGCTCGAAGAGCATTCCTGACCGGGCCTGGAGATCACAGGCTCATCACTTCTTTGAACTTCTGGGCTTGCCGGCGCGACATCTCATTCAAACCGCCCTTCAGCCTCACCAGAAATCCGCCGTTGGCCCTGGGGCGATGGCTTCGATGAATCGCAGGTTGAGCTGCAAAGGCGGGGATGAGAATCATCGGTTTACCATTGCCCGTGATCTCCACATGGAAAGATGGCGGTTTGGGCGTGGTGGCGGCCGCCGCGTGCCCGGCTATCGGCACGGCAATCAGCGCGCCCAGCGCCGCTTGGATCATGAAAGAACGTTTCGTCATTTGTATACCCTCCTGTGCCCCGACCGCTCCCTTACGGTTGCGGCTCGGTAAAGACCACTGTACGCTGCGCCATCCGCGGAGCGGCGGAGATTGGTTTGAGCGGTCAGACAGGTGGATGAACGGTCTTCAAGCGATACCGTTTGCCGCGCCACTCGATGCGGTTGCCGAACGCCGACGCTACCAGCACGATCAGCCAGATCCAGGTTCCCAGCGGCACCCACATTGTATGGACCCAGGCGTGGCGGTCGAACCAGGCTTTGCAGCCGGGGAGCTCTGCCTTGGCCAACGTGGCGCGATTGGCGCCCTTGAGCATGCCCGGTGAAACCTGTGCGAGCAGCACCCACTCTGCGCCGCGGCTGCCGTGGATGGACGCCACGACGGCCGCCGCCATGCCGCCGCAATAGAAGAAATGCGCCGCCAGAGCGGTCCACCAGAGCCGCGGGCGATAGACGCGCGTGATGGTGAGTTGGCGGCGCGCCCAGGCCAGGAATTCACGTCCGCTGGTGCGGCCCACGGAGACCGCCATGGCTCCGGGCGCGAAGACGATGCGCAGGCCGGCGCGATGGACCGCATCGCTCAGCGCGTAGTCGTCGCTGACCGTGCCCCGCCAGAAGTCGGGAACGCGAATGGCATGAAATGTTTGGCTGCGGATGGCCATCGATCCGCCCCAGGCGAAGGCGTTCGAGCCAGGCCCGAAGGTGCCGGCGATCACCGCATCCCACACGCTGCGCAGGAGCGACCAGAAATCGGGCGGCTCGGGCGCGTACCAGCGATATCCGGTCGTGGCGCCCACGCGCCCATCGGCCAGCGGCGACGCCAGCGCGCGCAGCCAGGTCCGCGAAACGCGCCCGTCGGAATCCGCGAACGCGAATAACGCCGAGTCCTTGCGCGCGAAACGGACGCCGGTCCGCAGGTTCAGCACCTTCGCGCCGGTGCCGGATTCCTCCGCGTGGGCCAGCACCACGCGCACGCGCGCCGGAAGCACGCCGGCAGGTATATCGGCGGCGCAATGCGCGACCACGATCAATTCGTAATCGGGGTAATCCTGCGCGGCCAGCGCGGCCAGATTCTCGCTTAGGCCGGGGTCGCCGCCTTTCACCGGAACGATGACGGTAGCCGGGGGCAGGTCTGCGCCCATGTCCGGGCGCGACGCTTCCGCAAGCTGTCCGGCTACGTATGCGGCGCGCTTTCGCTCACCGCGGAGAGAGAGGAATGCGAGGGCCAGGGCGGGTCCGGCGAAGAACCAAAACCACAGCACGCGCTACTTGCGGCCTTTGGCGGCGGCTTTGGCGGCGGCTTTCGCCTTCGTTTTCGGCGCAGCTTTCGCCATTTTGGGTTTGGCTTTTTGTTTTACCGCTGGAATGGGCGGGGCCTCTTCGGGCACGGCCTCTTCGGGCACGGCTTCCTCGGCCGGTTCTTCGCCGGGGAAGATTTCGTCCATAGGATCTTCCAGGAAAGGCTCGGGCGCGACGGAACCGATCGCGCTACCCGGTGAGACCTTGGCCAGCACCTCGTTGAACAACGCCTGTTTGCGTGTATCCACCTTGGGCGGAGGCGGCTGTTCGTGCCGGTAGTCGTGATCGTTGTGGCACGTCCGGCAGCGAACTTTGGCGGGCTCGCCGTTCAGCAAGGACACCACCGCATGGTTCATGATGCGCTTGCACTTGACGCAATAGTCGTCGATGATGTCGCCTAATCGCGGCTCCCTCATTTGCTCCTCTCAGATGTGTACCGGCTGCGCCGGTTGCTCGGGCGGGATCTGCGCCGCGGCTCTCGGTTCCTGGACGGCCCAGCTTGCCGCTTCGAATCCCACGTACTTGCAAATGCGCAACGCGCCGCCTTCGGTTTCGAGCAGATCGCCCACATCCAGCGGGCGTTCGGAGGCGCGCAAACGGCTCCAGGCATCGTACTCGCTATCGGCCTGAACTTCGCCGCCAGGCTCGTAATCTTTGGCCCTCACGCTGGCCGCGCCGGCCACGTGCGGCGCCCAGCGGAACTGCTGGCGCGGCGCATCTTTCATCCGGTAGACCCGATACATCGCCATAGAATAGCCTATTTTAAACGAAACGGCCCGAACTGGCTGAAAATATTGCGAATGGTGGGCTGTGGATGAGCGCTTCAGCGTCGGCCTGGCCGCGGTCGATCCAGCGCCGCGCGTTGGCTTCGTCCCAGGTGAGCGCATCGTGCAGATCGCCGAGCGCCCTCTCAGGCCCCAACCGGAGCACCTCTACGCCGATCACTGGCGGCTCGCGCGGGGCCAGCAGGCGCGCCATGCGGACGGCCCCGCGCACCACGTTCAACGGCAAGCTGGGCAGCACGTTGACGGCAATGGCATGGGTGATGCCGAACCGCTGGACGGCCCACACCGGCATGACGCTGAGCAGGCCGCCATCGCAATAGAGATGCCCATCGATGCGCACCGGAGGATATGCGAGCGGCACGGCGCACGAGGCCAGGACGTGCCGCCAAGTGAGATCGGGCGTCCGGACGATGGCGATGCGCAACTGCGGCAATCGCGTGACGGCCACCGCGAACGGTACCTGCGGCGTGTAGGTGGAAGTGAGTTCCCGGACCATCTGCTGGAGCGGGGCGGGGTCGAAGATGGCGCGCCAGGGCCGCCATGGCACACGCGGAGTCATCAGGGTCGCGCAGCGCGGGTCGAGCCAGGTGCGGATCAGCTCGTCGCCCGGGATATCCGAGGCAATGGCCCAGCCGTTGATGGACCCTACCGAGCAGCCGATCACCACGTCGGGGCGGAAGACGGGTTGGAGGGCTTTCCACACACCCGCCTGGTAGGCGCCGAACATGCCTCCGGCGGAAAGGACCAGCGCGGTTTTCACATCACCTATCTTAGCGGCCTTCGTGGCGGTGGGGCGACGACTCTTGTGGACAGTCTACCCCGCTGACGCGAGCTTCGCTCGCGAACGCGGGGCTGAGAGCCCCGCGCAGGCTGAGAGCCTGCCCCACCTAGCGCGTGCCGCCGCGCGGGGCCCGAATCGACTGCGAAACGCTCCCGTCGTCCGTCCCATACACCTCCAGACGGAACTGGATATCGTCGGTGACGGGCGTGTAGAGCGTGCTGCCGAGGGCGAGTTGGGTCTTGTCGAGGTCCAGCGTTTTCTGGACTCCGCCGTCGCGAATGGTTAGCGTGGCGCGCCGCGCCGCTACGACTTCGCGTGAATTCCTGTTCCAAATCACCAGCAGGTCCGGGGGAGTTCGCTCGACCTGCAATCCCAGCATCGAAATGGCGGGCACGGAGCTGGCCGCCTGTTCGCGCGGAGGCCGTGGCGCGCCCAAATAAGTCACCACCGAGATCACCAGCGCCGCGCTGGCAATCAGGATGGTGGCGCCTCTCAGCAGCAGACCTGCCCAGCGGGGCGGAGTCTTGCCGCGTCGCACGGGCGCGGCAGCCATCACCACGGGCTGTTCGGCGCGTGGCGCAGGTTCCGGGGCCGGAGCATCGGCAGGCTGGGGCAAGGCCGCTTTGCGGAACAACTCCGCCAGTTCGGGGGGCAGATCGTCGTCCGGAGCGGGCACCGATTCCGCCGTCTCTCGATCCGTCTCGGCAGCCAGCGCCGCGGTCGGAGGCGGCAAAGACGGCGTGCGTCCGAGGGCCACCTCCAGTGAGCTGAATTCGGATTGGATGTGGCCGTCCTCCCAGAAGAAGAAACCAGCCGTGCAGGCTTTACTGCCCGCCACGGCTTTGACCAGCAAGAACACGCTGGCCGGCGTCTGGAAGTAGCTGTCGATGGTCAGCAGGTCGGCGTATGTGAGCGACAGACCGTCGCGCATGTGGCTGCGGTAATACCCGACGACGGCTGGCGCATCGGGCGATGCGCACCCCGCCAGCGCCGTTCGTAACAGCCCAGCCTCCAGATTGACGCTATCCTCGCCGGAAACATCGTAGAGCGGTCCGGCGCGGTAGGAACACGGCACCGGCACGAAGTCGTCGATGAAGACAACCGGCGTTCCCCGATCCTGTTCGGCGCGGCCCAGCAGGATTCCGCCGGCTTCGGTTGCGCCGGAGACTTCCACCTGCAGGCGGTCGGCCATTCCGGAGTGCATGTATATCCGGATGCCCCGGTCCGCTTCCTCCCAGTGATAGTACTCCGTGAGATTGCGACTCATTGCGTTTGGTCAGAGTGTCTCAAGAAGCGCAGGCAAAAGCAATGTGGGGCAGGCTGGCAGCTTAATACAGTGACAGCAACTTATCCCTTATGGGGCGGGCAATTTTGCCCGCAGCCGGCTTTCAGCCGGCCCGAGCCGCCTAAAAAGGCGGCTGCGGCCAAGATTGGCCGCCCCACATCAGCCCCAATGGCCAACCGCGTTCTAACGCTGTGCGCGGCGCTGTGCAGAGCCCCGGATATCCGGAGACTCCACAGCGCGGCGACGCTGGCTGGACGCTGGTCGAAGAAGCGCAGCGTGACGTTCTCGTGGCAGCTATCCGCCCACTGCGCCTTGTAGGATTCGTCGCCGCGCAAGAAATCGAAGGTGCCCTGCCCGCCCGCGATGCTGTGCTCGATGGCGTTGCCAATCAGGACCTGCCCGACACCCTGCCGGAGCCACCCGGTGTGCATCCCACACTGGTAAAACTGGAACGTTTGGCCGACGGCGAAACCGTAAAGCGCCGCGACGGCTTCACCGCCGGCCGTGAGCACGAACAGCCTGACGAACCCTTCCGCCGCTAGAACCCGCATCGCCTCCGAGTGAAACTCGGGGACTCCCGCCGCCAGGAATGCGCTTTCTTCCGCGCGTTCTGCGAACCGCATGCGGTGCAGCGCAATCAAGGTGGGGAAGTGCCGTTCCAAGCCGGCAGCGTCGGAAATGGCCAGGCATGCCCCTTGATGTTCGTGCTGTAGCGCGCGCCATCGGCGACGGTAATTGGCCCTCAGGCTGGCGCCGATGCTAGCCAGGTATTTCTCGAAGGTGGGCGGCAACGGAATGTAGCGGCAGGCACGGCGGGTGGTCTCGAAGACGCACATTCCGCGGCTGAGCAGGCGGGCGGTCAAGGCGGCCATTAGCGGCGAGTCGGCGGTATCGCGCAGTTCGATATAGTCCCAGAGACGATGATGCGCAAACAACATCCGTGCGATCTCTTCCACCGCCGCCTCTCCGAAGCGGGCGTCGGCCAAAACGTTCAGATAGTCCGAGCCCACGTGCTCATCCGCCAGGAAACCAAGACGGCGCGCGCCTAGTCCCGCGGATGAACGCGCGACGTGGAAAGGCGCCACGGCGACCAGCCGCCCGGTCGCATCGCGTACGGCGATCACGGCCAGTTGGCCCTTGCCGAAGTGCTTCCACCAGGTGGACATCCACCCGAAACTCAAGAAGATGTTTTCCGGGTTTGCGCGTTGAAACAGGCCGTCCCACTCCGCGCCGAGCTGAGCGAACTCCGCGGCAGTGGCGATCCATGCGCCATGGACCGACTCATCGATTGAGCCGAGGCCTTCGCAGGTGGCAGGTAGAGTGGCCGTCATTCAGAGCCCCCGCCAGCGCAGCGCGCCGAGGATCCGCTCCATAGGGCGCCTGTCCGGCACATGCAACAACTCATCCAGCAGCGAAGCCGGCTCCGCGTCATCCGAA
>Ga0181538_10006376_pt1 | contig 10201 bp, 7 predicted proteins | sample PEATcosm2014_Bin_40_FD_119773 | JGI IMG/M metagenome (GOLD analysis project Ga0181538, IMG submission 119773) | Peatland microbial communities from MTU Mesocosm Facility, Houghton, MI, USA - PEATcosm2014_Bin23_30_metaG | ecosystem: Environmental > Terrestrial > Soil > Wetlands > Peat | place...
CGCAACACGCAACACAGATCACGGATCACGCATTACCCATCACGCAGCGTTCCGCGGTTCCGAGTTCAAGGTTCGATGTTCGATGTTCGATGTTCAATGTTCTATGTTCACGATCCGATGTTCGCCCTTCTTCTCCCCCCTTCTGGTACTGGTCCGCCGTGGTCATGTTTGCCTGCGGCCTAATGTGTAAACCCATGCTCGTAACCCTGCCCTTCGTCCTGCTCCTGCTCGATTACTGGCCGCTGGGAAGAATGCAGAATGTAGAATGCAGAATCACGCATCACGCATCACGCATCCCGTTTCACGCCTCACGCCTCGCGTCCCTTCCTCTGCTCGTCGAGAAGCTTCCCTTCTTCGCTCTGACCGCCACGTCCTGCGCGACCACCTACCTTGGCGTGAAAGCTGGAGGCAGCATTCTGTCGGCGGAAAAAGTGCCGTGGGCTCTCCGGTTAGGGAATGTGCCCGTGTCTTATGTGCGGTATCTCGGGAAGATGATTTGGCCCACGGACCTGATTGCGATGTATCCGATGCCGAGCCATTGGGCCGGGTGGAAGGTAGGAGGAGCGGTACTGATTTTGGTTCTGATTTCGATCATTGTGGCTCGCCGAGCTCGCGCAGCCCCATATTTGATTGTCGGCTGGCTGCTTTTCCTGGGCACTCTGTTCCCGACCATCGGTATTGTGCAGGCCGGCTTCCAATCCATTGCCGACCGCTATACTTACATTCCTTCCATCGGCATCTTCATCGCTGTCGTCTGGGCCATGGCGGATTGGACCAGCCGTTCAAGGTTCAAGGTTCAAGCTTCCATGTTCGAAGTTCGCCCCCCAACCCGCGCCCAATCCTCTGCAATGGGTAGGGACGCGTTCCACCAGGTCCCAATCTCTTCCGGCGATGAGACGAACGCAGTGGAACGCGTCCCTGCCAGTTCCTGGGGCAGAACGGCTTTTGTCGCGGGCATTGCCTCCGTCGCGTTGTTGCTTTGCGGTTATTTGACGTGGATCCAGGCTGGTTACTGGCGTAGCAGTCTTGCGCTCTGGACACATTGCCTGGCGGTCCGCCCGGACAACGTCGTTGCCCATTACAACCTGGGCTACGTTTTACAACACTCTAACCGGACAAGCGAAGCCATGGAGCAATACCGGGCCGTGCTGCGATTGAAGCCGGATCACCTCGATGCGAACCTCAATCTGGGCATCGCTCTGATCGGGAGCCGGCGGGTGCAGGAGGCGACAAATCATCTGGGGGCGGCGCTGCGAGTCAACCCTCACTACGCCCGGGCGCAGGGCGCGATGGGGTTGGCGCTGCTTGAGCTAGGCGATTACGCTGGCGCCGTGACCCATTGCGGCGAGGCCATCCGCCTCGACCCGGACGCATTCGGACCCTACGTTGATATGGGGCGGGCGTTGAGCGCGCAGGACAAATCGGACGACGCCCTACGCTATTACGCTGAGGGGTTGCGGCTGAACCCGGCTCTCCCCCAGACGCATTACTATCTCGGGTTGGAGTGGATGAAGCGAGGCGCGTTCGACCAGGCCGCCGCGAGCTTCGGTGAGGCCATGCGTCTGGCGCCGACCTGGGCAGAGGCCCGCGCCCAACATCAGCGGGCCCTCAATAAAGCAGAGCAACCACAGATAAACACCGATGCACACAGATAACAACCGCTCCGCCTGATTCCACCTTCTGGGTTATCATTGTCAATCTATGGTTGAAATCCTCTTCTTAGGAGTGGTTAATAGGTCGGCGGGAGGAGGGGCTGACCAGGCCGCGGGAGGGGAGGCATATTGGGTTGTGTGGTGGTCGGCGTGGTCGTGGGGGACGTAACTGGAGTAAGCGGCGTGGGCGGTATGGGCGGGACCTTAAGCCCCAGTTGCTGCGTCCGCTCCCGATTGGCCTCCACCAGGAGGAATTGTTCCTCTGCAGACAACTCGGATGTTGGTGACGCGGCCGCCTGGGGTTGTGGCTGGGTTTGGGCCGACGTTGAGCCATAGAGCGGCACTGTCGTTCCTCCGAGGCCCAGGCTCGGCGTCCCGCCGCCGTAAGCGGTCGTCCCGCTGGCATACGCAGGCGTCGCGCCACCAGACTCAAACGAGGCTGCGGCGCCGGCCGGGCGCGGCAGGCGCATGGGCCGGGTGGTGGGAGGGGACTGGGCACCTCCGGCCGGCGTGAACGGATTCGCGCCAGGTGCCGGTAAACCCCCGGCCGGACGCGGCGCCGCGCCCGCCACGGGAGCGGCAGCTACGGTCTTGATGCCATTATGTTCAAAGTCGAGCGTCGTGATCGTGCCGAAGTCGTTGACCTTGACGGTGCCCCCCTTGGCGTCGATTTCGAGGACTTCGATGTCGCCCTCTCTTTGTCCTTCGGCCAGGACGAAGGACTGTTCTCCCTTGGGTGGCTCGCCGGGTTTGGCCGGCATCTGCGTTTTGAGCAGTGCGCGCTTGGTGCCTCCGAAAGTAGTAATTCCCTGGAGAAACATCTTGGGGGGCGGTGGCTTGTTGGCTTCGGGATCGGGCGGCGGCGGCGGCGGTTTGAGGCCGAAGACGTTGCGTTCGACGACGCTCTGGTAGGGGCTTCCCGAAGCATCACCAGTACCTGTAATGGCATTGGCAGCCGTGCACATGGCAAGTGCAGCCAGTGTGCACACCAGCGTTCTTTCACCGTGCTTCATAATTACACTATAATGTCTGCGGGATAAAACACCAGCGCTAAATCTTAGTTGCGGGACCTTTCTGCCTCATGATACGGCTTCCCGGCCCGATACAACTCCAGCAACTGCCCGTTCTTCTCCACGAGTTCTTTCTGTCCGCTGGCCGCCGCAAGGGCTTTAGCTCGCTCGGCGGTCTTGACCGCGTCCTCGAACCGGCCGGCTTCGGCATACGCCGCCCCCAGGGTGCCGACGAACATCGGTTCTTGAAATTGGGTCAACAGGCAAGCCCGCTCCGCCAGTGCTACTGCCTCGGTCCCGTTGCGCAGGGCGTCGTTGGCGTCCGCGGCCAGCACCCAAGCCAAGTCGTTCAGAAACACGGGCGAGTCCGGCTTGAGCCGCAGCGACTCTCGATACTCCTCCACGGCCCTTCCCGATTCGCCATTCTGGAGGAGCGCTGTGGCCAGATGATAATGGGCCTCAGCCCCGGGCTGGAGGCGAATCACCTCGCGGAACTGCGCAATCGCCTCCCGAGCATTTCCGCTGCTGGCGAGCAGAACGCCGTAACGGCGATGAGTCTCAGCGTCCTCGGGTCCATATTGCAACGCGGCTCGGAAATGCAGCGCGGCCGCGTCGGTCTGGCCCAGCGCCATGAGCAGGCTGGCGTATTTGAAATGCGCCGCGGCGTCATCTGGTTTGAGCTTGAAAGCCGCCTCGAAGACACCACTCGCTTCGTTTGTACGCCCGAGCGCTACCAGCGCTGCCGCCAAAAAACCGCGCGTGTCGGTTGCGCCGGGGTTGAGCTGTAGGGCCGATTCATATTCCTGAGTGGCCTCGCCGAACTTGCCCTCCAGGCACAGGGCCCTCGCCAGGTTGTTATGTGCCTTCCAATCGTTTGGATTAACCGCAATCGCGGCGCGATATAAGTCTATGCCGTCTCCCACCTTCCCGTGCATTACCCGCATCAGCCCCAGGTCGCTCAGGGCCTCAGCGTACCTGGGCCGGATTCGCACCGCCTCGGCAAAATGAGGTTCGGCCTCCTCAAATCGGCCCCGCCTGGCCAAATCGTCTCCCAGGGATTCGTGGGCGAACGCGTTTTCGGTGGTCACTGCCAGCGCATGGCGAAAAAGGCTTTGCGAATCCTGCCAATGCCGGACCTGGCCGCATGTCAATGCCAGGCACGCTGCGATCACAACTAAGGCGCCGCCAGCCAGGGTGAGCCCTCGGCCGCTGGCGGGAACGCGTGCCGCTAAATCCCTTTCTGTTCCAGCGCCGTCATGGGCGCGCTGGAAAACGTCCCTGCCAGCTCCCAACAAGTCCGCCACACCCCAGGTGAGGCTGATAAACACGCCGATCAGGGGAAGGTACGTATAACGATCAGCCATGGCCTGCTGCCCGACCTGCACAATTCCGATCACCGGGACCAGCGTCCCGAGGAACCAGAGCCAGCCGACAACCATATAAGGCCGCTGCAGGCGGGAAACCCAAGCCAACGACGAGATGACAATCAGGAGGAGGATCGAGCTGGCCAGCAATCCTTCCGACATCTCATGCCGATACGGATAAAAGATTGCCAGCCCGGCCGGCCACACGGTCTTGGTCAAGTAAAGCAGGTAGGAAATCACTGAGTTCTCAAGCCTTAGCTCGAGCGGCAGAGCGCCGGCAGCGGCCACGGCCCCAGCCTGCTGCTGCACGAGAAACGTCACCACGCTCGAGACGGCGGCGAGCGCAAAAAAGGGGAGCTTTTCGAAGAGCAGAGGAAGGGATGTGAGGCGTGAAACGTGAAACGTGAAACCTGATGCGTGGTTCTGCATTCTACATTCTGCATTCTGCATTCTCCCGAGGGGCCAGTAGTCGAGGAGGATTAACACGAAGGGCAAAGTCACCAGCATAGGCTTGGACATCAGGCCGCACGCAAAAAAGAGCAGCGAAAAAAAGTAGAAGGTGGATGCGCGAATCGTGAATCGTGAAACGTGATGCGTGATGCGTGATAGTGAGCTTCGGGTCTCTGGTTTCTGCATTCTGCATTCTGCATTCTGGATTCTCCGTTCGGCGTAGCGGCAGTAGGCCCACAGGGTCAGCATGAAGAAGAACCCGCTCAGCACATCCTTGCGCTCCGCGATCCAGGCGACCGACTCGACATGCAGCGGGTGCAGCGCAAACAGGGCGGCCACGATCGCACTACGCCACAAAGCGCCGGTCATGCGCTTCAGCACCATGAACAGCAGTAGCGTGTTTGCCACGTGCAGCAGCAAGCTCGTCAGATGGTGCCAGCCTGCGTTCAACCCGAACCACTTCACGTCCAGTATATGCGAGAGCCAGGTCAACGGATGCCAGTTGCCGGCGTAACCCGTCGTAAACGCCCAGACAAGCCCTTGCCAGCTCAGACCCATCTGGAGGGCGGGATTCTCATACACGTAGGCCTGATCGTCACAGTTAACGAAATCGTAGTGGATTACCGGCCAGAACGCGGCTAGTGTCGCGGCGGCCAGGAACAAGCAAATGAGGAGCGTGAGCCGGCTGTCTTTAATACGGTCCATCAAGCTCCACCATGTTGCCCATTCTGTATTCTGACGACAATCGCCAAACTCCACGGGCCAAGCAAGAAACCGAGGTAGGCACAAACGGACACGACGCCGCGGAATCGCGACCAAGAAGGACAGAGGATGGGAGATGGAACTTAGCGGCAGCAGGCTGGAAGCAAACAGCGGCGTGGCGTGGATAACAACCTTTTGGGTTGCGCAGCGGCGATGTGTCCCATATTTAGACACGCCATATATGCGCCATCTACACGCCGTAGATAGTTCTTGTATTCCCGAGGGCGCTTCCAGCCTCCGCCGGGCCTCGAAGTGTTAGCCAGGCATGCGCTTAACAGGCGGAAAACAGGTTCGCTGATCTCGGTGGGATGGGTGGAGTAGCGTCTCCTACCGTCCGCTCATACCTCCATAGCCCCACCGGCCCACCACCGGAGCCTCACCGGAGCCTCGCCGTAGTACCCTGCTTAAAAAGCAGGGTACTACGGCGAGGCTCCGGTGAGGCCCGCGGGACGGTCGGGTGCAGGATTAGAGGAACCGGGAGCCAGAGGCTCGGCTGCTTGGGGCGCCAAGCTGGGTTCGGATGGGTCGCACAGACGCGGCAGACGGATAAAGGGCCAGCGCCGGGGGCACCGCTTGGCCCGTGATGCTCCAGGCACTCTCTATAAGCCTTCCATCGGAAAGAACGATGAACCGGATAATAGCTTCCCCGTGTTTAGCCCGTTTTTGGGATTGGGTAAGCGCCGGTTGGCGCTCAGCCGCGCGCGCCGACCGGCGGTTAGAGCTGCTCGGTGCGACTTGCTGAGCGCGCTTGCGCCTTGACGGACTGCCAGATTCCGGTTCTGGTCGTACCCTGGCCGCCGCGTACGCCGAAACCGGCAGATACAAGGAAGCGATCAAACCGCTCAGCAAGCGCGGGCCTCGGCGCAGGCTGCCGGCCAGCCCGAGGTCGCTGGGAGGAACCGGCAGTCGTTGGGACTTCATCAGTGAGGACAGGCTTACCATGAGCCGCCAAGGCCTGCGAGCACCGCAACGAAGGGCGGATCGAAGAATATGGGCGGGGGACGGGCGGACTGAGTAGTCCACATTTCTATTTCTGCGGCGTGCGGCTGTTTACTTGGGCCAGCGCCTTGAGTGCGGCGACGCGCACGTTCGGAGAAGGGTCCTTGGTCGCACCGGCAAGCACCTTGATAACCATCTCGTCAGCCCTGCCGCTCGCACCGAGCATCTCGATAGCCTGCTGGCGGGCAGCGGCTGTTTCGGCGTCTTGCGGGGTTTCATCCGCCAGCCGGCCTGGCCCGGGCCCGCGGTAATGCCGGAGCAGGGCGCTGGCCGCGGTTTCGGCGACGGTGCCTCCCTCGTGAGCCAGCACGTCCATCAGCGGCGCTACCGCCGGAGCCCCGATCTTCGCCAGGCTCTGCGCGGCTATCTGCTGCTCAGTCGCACTGCCTCGCTTCAACATCTGGACCAGCGCCGGCACCGCCAGGGCGGCATCCGTGCCGGCTTCGCCGAGGCCATATGCGGCGGCGCTCCGCACGAGCGTGTCGCCGTCCTGTAATGCGCGCATTAAGTCCGGCACCGCCAGCTTGCCAAGATGGCCCAGCGCTCCGCCGGCTTCCCAGTAAGTCCCGTTGACTTTATCTTGCAACGCCCGGACCAGATCTGGCTCTGCTCCCGCAGCGCTCGGGCCAAGCCTTGCCAAAGCTCGCGCCGCCGCCGGGTGAATCAGGTAAGCGTTGGGCGGGTTAACCCGCTGCAGAACCAACCCGCGCATCCGCCGGGGCAACCTGCGCGCGTGAGACCAAGTCAGTTTCCGCCAGCGGGAATCATCAGTCCGCAACAGTCTTGCGAGCTCGGGAACCGCGTTGGTCCCCAGCGCTGCGAAGGCGGCTTCGGCCTCAGTTCGAGCCACCGGATCAGGTGTGGAAAGCTGTAGCAGCCAGGCTTTGACAGTCTTGCCCCGGTAAACCAGGTTCCGCGCATCCGACGTGGAGATCAAAGATCCGACCACCAGGCAAAACCCTAAGATGGCCAGCCCCACGAGTAACCATGCGCGGTGGCGCTGGAGGGTTTTCCGCCACTGTAAAGCTGTGCTACTTAATCGGTCTTTTGCATCCACCACGCTCAGCCCTTGGGGGCCGCGCCTTTGGCGGCTTCGATCAGCTCCCAGAATTTCGGATTCTGCTGGAGCGCCTCGTCCTCCTGCACCTTCAGCCCGGAGCGGAACAAGAAGTCCTTGAGGGTATGGCGGTTGAGGATGCGATGGACGACCAGGCCCAGGTCGTGGCGTTCGAAATAGACGCGGTAATCCCCTACCCGGAACCGGAGCAGGGTCCGGCCGGCGCGCTCAAGTTTGCCGAACTGGTCGAGCTCGGTGCTAAGGACCTGCTGCGGCAGGCCGCGAAACTCGCCCAGGATCTGGAGCTGCAGCTCTTTGGGCATCCGCGCCAGTTCCGCGGCGCTGGTGGGATTGAAGATGATTTGAAATAAGCGCATTTCAGACCTTATGTTATGCCGACAAAGATGGCAAACAAGTCAAACGATCGAACTCAAGGCGCAGGGTGGGTACGTCTTGTTACTATCGCCACGTGCTTGCGAGTTGGTCGGAAGCCCGAGACGGGAGATTGGATTGACAGCGGCCACCTTTCGTCATTACCTGCAGACATGAAATCTCGCACCCAACCATCGATTCCGTTACCGACTCCCCCGCCCCCTGCTCTCGGAAGCCAGGACATAACGCGCCGAAAATTCCTTGCCAGCGCCGGGGCCACCGCAGTGGGGCTTGCGTTCCTGAAGCCTGAACTTGCTGGAGCTGCCGAAGCGAACTCCAAGATCGATATCGGGGTGGTCGGTTGCGGCGGGCGGGGAGCGTGGATCGCCGAGCTCTTTGCCAAGAACGGGAACTACAACGTCGTCGCCCTGGCCGATTACTTTCAGGACCGCGTTGATGCGGCGGGCAACAAGCTCAATGTGGCGGCGGCCAAACGCTTCACGGGCCTGTCTGGTTACCGGCGGTTGTTGGAGCAGAAGCTGGACGCCGTGGCGATCGAGACGCCGCCTTACTTTCACCCAGAACAAGCAGCGGCCGCGGTTGAGGCCGGGAAACACGTTTACCTGGCCAAACCCATTGCCGTGGATGTTCCCGGGTGCAACTCGGTGGCAGAGAGCGGGCGTAAGGCCACGCAAAAGCGCCTGGCGTTCCAAGTGGATTTCCAGACCCGCGCCATGCCCGCCTACCAGGAAGTCGTGGGGAGGATCCACAAGGGCGGCATCGGCAAACTGGTCACCATCTATGCCGAGTATCAGACGAGCTTGATGTTCGAGGATCGTGACGGCGAACTCCGCAAGAGCCCGACGGATCCCGAAGTCCGCTTGCGGGCCTGGGGCATCGACCGGGTGCTCTCCGGCGATGTCATCACCGAGCAGAATATCCACGCCCTGGATGTCGCGAGCTGGATCGCCAATGCCGACCCCATCAAAGCGTATGGACATGGCGGACGCTCCCGCCCATTTCTGGGTGATTGCTGGGACCATTACTCGGTGCTCTTCTTCTTCCCGGACGACCTCGTGGTAACGTTCACCGCCAAGCAGGTCGGGTTCGGCTTTGACGACATCATGGTGCGTGCCCACGGAACGAACGGAACGGTCGAGACCAGCTACGGCGGCAAAGAATGGCTGCACAGCCGCGAGGACCGCTTCGAAGGCGCGACTGATAACATTTACCTTGTCGGCGTAGAGCGAAACATGGTGACTTTCTACGACAATATCGTCAAAGGTGACTTCTCAAATCCAACCGTGGCTCCCAGCGTGCGCAGCAACCTAACTACAATTCTCGGCCGAACTGCCGCATACCACCCCGGACAGGAAGTAACCTGGAAGCAGATCTTGAAAACTGCCGAGAAGTGGCAGTTCAACCCCAAGGGACTGAAGACCTGAGCCTGCCGGGCGGTTGGGATAGGCTGCACCCATGAAACTGGGGCATGCATTGTGGCTCGCGGCGGCGTCTTGCCTGGTCTGGATTGCCGAAGCGGCCGGCGTGGATGCGGTCCTGCACGGAAAGGTGAATGATGCCCTTGTTGGCCGTCTGACTCCGTGTACGGTAACGATTACTGACGCCAACGGGAAAGTCGTTACGGAGAACGCCTCGTTCAACGATGGTTTCCGATCTTCAGGTGAATTCACCAAACGCTTGCCGGCCGGTCCAACCCGCATAAGGATAACACGCGGCTTTGAAACCAAGGCCATCGACCAGGAGGTCAATTTGGTTGCGGGGGAAACCAACCACTTGACGTTTACGTTAGAGCGGGTGGTGGATCTCCGAAAGCGTGGCTGGTTCGCTGGCGATAGCCACGTCCACATGCTCCATGGGGAACGGACGGTGCACGTCGATTTCGATTACGTGGCTCTGACCGCCCAGGCTGAGGACCTCCAGTACATGTCCCTGGCGCAGTCGTGGAACCTCGACGAACCAACCCCGGAGCGTTTGGAGGGGGAATTGGGAAGGCGTTCGACGCCGAATTGTCTGCTCACCTGGAACCTCGAAGCCCCTAAGAATTACTATAAAGGGGACGCCGGTCGGTGTCTTGGCCATTGCTGGAGCATCGGCTCCCGCGGTCGCACACGCGAAGGCAAAGACGTTATCCGCGAGCTGATGGACTCCAGCGCCTGGGATTACGAATCCAGCAAACCCACCTATGCCAACTTCGAATCGCACCAGCTCATTCATGAGCAAGGCGGGGCTGTCTCTTACTCCCACCCGGCGCGCTGGTGGACGGGGTCGTGGGGTGGGCAGGGAGGTTACCCAAAGGTAGACCGGATGCGTATTTCCAATATGGCGGTCGAACTGCCTTTGGACACACTGCTGGGGCCTACCTACGACGGGCTCGATATTATCACCGGGCCGGGCGAGGTCGAAGCCAACGCCAAAGCGTTCGAGATCTGGTTTATGTTGCTTAATCACGGATATCGGATCGCGGCGACCGGATCCTCCGATGCCTGCTTCGACCGCCCCGGGGGAGGAGTGCCC
>Ga0181538_10006380_pt1 | contig 10198 bp, 9 predicted proteins | sample PEATcosm2014_Bin_40_FD_119773 | JGI IMG/M metagenome (GOLD analysis project Ga0181538, IMG submission 119773) | Peatland microbial communities from MTU Mesocosm Facility, Houghton, MI, USA - PEATcosm2014_Bin23_30_metaG | ecosystem: Environmental > Terrestrial > Soil > Wetlands > Peat | place...
CGTCCGCTGTCGCCGCCAGGGCAAGGCACCGACCTTGAGGCGCTGGCGCAAAACCGCATCTCGGTTACGCCGCTCCGCCTTGACCTCACCGACACGCCGACCTTGACGCGCTATGCGCAGGCGCTGCGCTGAGCTAGCCTTGAAGCCATGTCGCCAATGATGCCGCCGACAACGCCGCAATTCGACCCGACGTCCGGCGAATCCGACGCGATGGCGCAGGCGAAGGCGGCTTTCCTCCTGATCATGCGCGCGCGCGGCATTCAGGACGTCAACGTGCTGCGCGCGCTCGAAACGGTGCCGCGCGAAATTTTCGTGCCGCACCGCTACCAGGATCTGGCGCGCCGGCATCTGGCGCTGCCGCTGCGCTGCGGCCAGACGCTGCCCGAGCCCTTTCTCGCCGCGCGGATGATCGAGGCGCTGGAGCTCGCGGCGCATCATCGCGTGCTCGAAATCGGCGCGGGTTCGGGCTACGCGACTGCGCTCATCGCGCGCATCGCCCGCGAGGTGGTCTCGATTGAGCGCTTTCAGAGCCTCGCCATCGAGGCCGCCGCGCGGCTGGCGCGGCTGGGATTTGACCGCGCCAGCGTCGCCTGGGGCGATGGCCTGGCGATTCCGCCGGAGGCGGGGCCGTTCGATCGCATCATCGTGCAGGGCGCGCTCTTGGAGGCGCCCGGAAGTCTCGTCGCGCTGCTTGGGCCCGGCGGCGTCCTCGTCATGGCGCGCCCCGATCCGGGCGATCCGCGCCGCCAGCATGTCGTGCGGCTGATGCGGAACGGCGCTGGCGGCTTCAACGCCTTCGTAGTGTGTCCTTGCCGGCTGCAGCCGATCCTGCCGGGCGCCTCGCGCTGCTTGTGAGGGGCTGATTCGGCGTCATCGCCGCGCATCCCGAGTAGATCGTTCTGCTATTAAGGATTTGAAGGATCAGATAAAACTAACCTTAACTAATTGTTAAGCAGACCTAAGGTGCATCATCATATTTTCACTTTCCCGTTCATAATAAACTCTCCCTTAACCCACAGCGCCTTTAATGCCGGCTCAGCTACTGCGTTGGTGGGTTGCGTCATGAGTCACATCGTTCCGATTTTTTGCTCACGCGTCGCGTTTCGGCTCTCCCTGATCGGCGCGTCGGCGGGCTTGCTCGCGGGCTGCGCGGGATCCGAGCGGATGGCCGACCCTTTCAGCAATCCATTCCAGGCGGCGCAGACCGATCCGTCGCCGACGTCGAGCATCAATCCGTCGGCGCCGGTGACGCCGGTGCAATCGCGGCCCCTGAGCCCCCCCGCAGCGGCGGCTCCGAGGCCCGCCGCGGCGGCAGCGTCCGCCCGCACCGCGCAGGGTCCGGCGGGGTGGTCCGCCGTGGGCGGCACGCCGATTTCGGTGGCGCAGGGCGAAAACGCCGAAATTATTTCAAGGCGCTATGGCGTTCCGACCGACGCGCTGCTGAAGGCCAACGGCCTCGCCTCGGCGGCGCAAGTGCAGCCCGGCGCGCGGGTGGTCATTCCCGTTTATAACGCCGTCGGCGCGGCCCCGGCCAAGGCGGCGCAGGCGACAGTGGCGCCCACCCGCACAGCCGCCGAGGCGCATGCTGAAAAGATCAAGCTTTTGAAGGGTGGCGTGGGCGCCGTACCGGCGACCGAAACCGCGAAAGCCGAAAAGGCGCAGCCGCAGGTCGCGGCGAAAGCGCCAGCAGCGCCGCAGAGGCTCGCTGTGCAGGTTCCTGCGATAACGCCCATCCCCGGCAGGAACGACCCCGCCGCCGCTGCGCCCCCGAAGACAGCAATCTTGACGCAGCCAAAAGGCGCCGCGCCGCAAAGCCCCGCGCCGCAGGCTGAAAAGCCAGCGCCCGAGGAAGATGCAAACGCGGCCGATGGCGCGAAATCCGGCGGCGCCAATCCCGAATTCCGCTGGCCCGCCCGCGGGCGCATCATCGTCGCCTTCAAGGCTGGCGGCAACGACGGCATCAATATCTCCCTGCCCGAGGGGACCTCGGTCAAGGCGGCGGAAAGCGGCGTCGTCGCCTATGCCGGCAGCGAATTGAAAGGCTACGGCAATCTGATTCTGATTCGCCACCCGAACGGCTTCGTGTCCGCCTACGCCAACAATAGCGATATCGAGGTCAAGCGCGGCGAAACGGTGAAGCGCGGCCAGGTCATCGCGAAATCTGGCCAAAGCGGCAATGTCAACTCGCCGCAGTTGCATTTCGAACTGCGCAAGGGCGCGACGCCGGTGGATCCGACGCTCTATCTCGCCGGGCTCTGACCGGGGCTGCGCTACAGGCGCGCTGCGAAGACAAGATAAAACAATATCTCGGCGACCTGCTGGACGGCGCCCGCGACGTCGCCGGTTTGGCCGCCGATCTGGCGCCGGGCGAGCGCGCTGAGCGCAATCCCCGCTCCGACGCAGGCGCCAAAGGCGATGACGGGCTTCGCCAGCCCGGAGCCTACAAGTAAGGGTGCGGCGGTAAAAACCGCGCAAACGCAGGCCGCTGTAAAAAGCGCGCGCCGGCCCGGGCGCGCAGCCGCAAACCCCGCGCCCTCCGCCCGCGCCGGGGGCAAGAGAACCAGCGGAATTAACGCTGCTCCACGCGAGGCGGCCGCCGCGCCGACGAGGACCGCGCCCGCGAGCGTGAGACTTTGCGCGCCGATCAGCGCCAGCGCGGCGATTCGCAGGTAAAGCGCCATCGCGAGAGCCAGCGCGCCGAACGCGCCGATCCGGCTGTCCTTCATGATTTCGAGCTTGCGCGCAGTCGTCGCGCCGCCGCCGAAACCGTCGGCGCAATCGGCGAGGCCATCCTCATGCAGCGCCCCGGTCAGCGCGATGAGAACCGCGATGGCGAGCGGAGCGGCGAGGAGCGGCGGAAGCCCGAGCGCGGCGGCGGCGAAAAGCGCGCAGGCGGCGACGGCGCCGAGAATTGCGCCGACTAGCGGGAGCGCGCCGGCCGCACGCGCAAATCCCTCAAAGCTATGCGGCCCGGTTTCGAGTGGCGGAGCCGGAACGGGCAGGCGCGTCGCAAAACGCAGGCAGGTCAGAAAATCGATAAGGAGCGATGAGCCGGGGCGCATCGCTCCTCATCCGTTATCGCTGGGCTCTTGTCGAGCCTTGCCGCAAGGGGCCTCTCAATGATCTCGCCCATGATCGCGAGCTGGGATCGGTTCTGAGGTTTGCCTTAGCGCTTCTCGGGGACCGTTTCGCGCTGGCAGACCCAGCCGCGCGCCTGGCTCGTCGGGGTTCCGGTCACGCCGCTATAGCAATAGATGCGGTTCGGTGATTCGGCCGTCGAGACGGTCGTGGCCACGGCGCCAGCCTTTTCGTTGCTGGAGTCGACCGGGGCGATCGGGCTCGCATGGGCGCCGCTGATGAGCGCGGCCGCGCCGATGAGGCCGGCCGCGAGAGTGTTGAAGGTTGAGGTCATGTTATGTATCTCCGGTTCATATCGAATTCCCTGAACCGCTTCCTCCCTAACGAAACGATTTAAGCTTTCATGAGCGTAATATACTCTCCAATGTATCGCACTGCAACATGGCAGTTAGGAGACAAGTTGCCGCGCCTCAACTACAAATTTTTTTTAGCATAACCCTCAAATATCTTTGATATGCGTCAAAATGGAGCAATTCTAGCTATCTATCGATCTATGTTGTTTCTCTATCGCACTGCACACATTCGCGTTACCTAAGCGCATCGACAGCGCTCCAAAATGCTCTAAGAACGATCCGACAACCCTTGTTTTTCCGGCCGATCCCAATGGCGCCATGCCCGCAACAGCCTCGCCTTTCGATTCGATCCGCGATCTGATCGCCCTCATGCCGCCGGCGTCCGAGGGGGCGCTGGCCGCGGTTTCCGCGCGCGAGATCCAGCTCACCAAACCGCAAGGCTCGCTCGGGCGGCTGGAGGAGATCGTCGCCTTTCTCGCCGCGTGGCAGGGCAAGGCCGAGCCTACGCTTGATCGTCCGCTGGTCGCGATTTTCGCCGGCAATCACGGCGTCGCAGCCAAAGGGGTCTCAGCTTTTCCGGCCTCGGTGACCCGCGCCATGATGGAGAATTTCTCCGCCGGCGGCGCCGCGATCAACCAGATTTGCGCGGCCTATGGCGTCGGACTGAAGGTCTTCGACCTCGCCCTCGACATTCCGACAAAGGACATCACCGAAGCGCCGGCCATGGAGGCGGCGGCGGCGGCCGCGACCTTCGCCTTCGGCATGGAGGCCATCGCTGGCGGCGTCGATCTCCTCTGCGTTGGAGAGATGGGGATCGCCAACACCACTGTCGCCGCGGCTATTTACCACGGGCTATACGGCGGCGCGGCTGAGGACTGGGTCGGGCGCGGCACGGGGGTCGACGAGGCAGGCCTCGAGCGCAAGATCGCGGCGGTCGAGGCGGCGGTCGCGCTGCATCGCCCCTTCCTTGACGATCCGCTGGAGCTGATGCGCCGGCTCGGCGGGCGCGAGATCGCGGCGATGGCGGGCGCGATCGTCGCGGCGCGCATGCAGAACATCCCGGTCATCCTCGACGGCTATGTCAGTTGCGCGGCCGCGGCGATCCTCCACGCGATCGACCCACGCGCGCTCGATCATTGCCTCGCGGGCCATGTATCGGCGGAGGGCGCGCACGCCGAGGTGCTGCGCCGTCTCGGCAAGAAGCCGCTGCTCGATCTGGACTTGAGGCTCGGCGAAGGATCGGGCGCGGCGCTCGCCGTCGGGATCCTGAAGGCGGCGCTCGCCTGCCATACTGGCATGGCGACTTTTGAGCAGGCCCAGGTCGCCGGAAAGGCGGAGGGGTAGCCGTTACTTCCCCTCAATCAGCTGGCGTGCGTCCTCGCGCAGCGCCGCGCGGGAGGCGTCGCGCAAATAGAGCATATGCCCGCCGCCATAGACCTTGAGCCGCACCCGCGCCGCGTCGCCCATCGGCGGGATCTGGTCGATCAACAACTTCGAGGCGAAATAGGGCGTCACCTGATCGCTGAGCCCATGCGCCACGAGCACGCGAAACCGAGGATCGAGCGCCAGCGCCTGTTTTAGATCGCTCAAGGCCTGCGTTTTGCTCTTGCCGCCGTCCCAGTCCCACTGATGACTCACGGCCTCGTTGAGGATTTCATAACGCGCGTCGACCGGCCAGCCGAGCCGGCCCGCGGTGACATCGGCCATGGCGCTGGCGAGCGGCGTCTTGACCGCATCCAGCACGGGATCAGAATATTCGCTCGAGGCCGCGTGGGGCGATGGATCGAAGCCGGTGACGCCGGCATCGTAGAGGCTCGAAACCTTGCCCTCGGCCCGGTCGCGCTCGCGAGCGAAGCTCGCGGGGTCGATGCGTCCACCGAGCCCGCGCACAAACGCCGGATCAAGGCCGGTATAGCGCGCCACAGCCTCGCTGATGCGCTCCAGCGCCGCCGGATCGCGCTCGCCGCGCAGCAGGTCGGTCAGATACGGGCCGGCGGCATAGGCCTCGACGTCGGCAAGCTTGTCGCGAGCGTCCGCCCCCTCAAGGCCCCGAGCGGCGGCGGCCTGCGAGGGCAGACGCGTGGCGAAGGTCAAAGGGTTGTTGGCGCCCTCGAACCAGCTGAAGTCGATGACCGGCGAGATCATCACGATGCCGCTGACGCCGACGCCCTCTTGATCCTGCAGCCGCCGCGCGAGTTTCGGCGCGCGAAAGCCGCCATAGCTTTCGCCGACGATGAATTTCGGGCTCTCAAGCCGTTTGTTCTCGGCCAGCCATTTGCGGATCACGACCGCGAGCGCCTCGATATCGCCGTCGACCGAATAGAAATGGCGGCGCGGGCCGTCGCCCTTGGCGAGAATGCGGCTATAGCCCGTTCCGGGCGGATCGATGAAGACGAGGTCGGTGAAATCGAGCCAGGTCTCGGCGTTATCGATCGGGATCGCAGGCGCCGACGGCGAATAGGGCGGCGAACCGAAGTTCAGCCGCCACGGGCCCATCGCGCCGAGATTGAGCCAGGCAGAGGCCGCGCCCGGGCCGCCGTTGACGACAAAGGAGATCGGACGCGTCGCCGGATCGGCGCCGTCGAGAAGGAAGGCGACGTAAGCGACGTCGGCCTGCGGCTCACCGCTCTGCGCATCGCTGAGAGGAATGGCGCCGGCGATCGCGTGGAAATGCAGGCTGCGTCCTGGCAGATCCACCTTATGCGAGGTGGTGACAGGCGCGGGCAGGGGATGAGGCGGCGTGGTCGCTCCGGACGGCGCGCGCTCGGCGCCGGCGCTTTGTTGCGGCGGCGTCTGCGGCGGGGCCTCGTCCGAGTGGGCGGCAGATGCCGCGGCGCTAAAGGCGAACAGCGCCGCGGCCAGCGCGATTGCCAGCGCCCGCTTATCCACGGAGGTCCAGCCCGCCGCTGGCTTGCGGCGCGACGAAGGTTTTCAAGAGATCAGAGTCAAAGGGCATCGCGCTGCTTCCGACCGCAACTTGCATCGCAAATTGCCTGGCGCAATCACGCCGCCCCGCATTCTCGCCTTTCCGCGCCCGTTGCGCAAATATCCTCGCGCGAAGTCGACCCGACTTCGCGCCCGCGGCTGACCTGTCCGATGAGTGAGCCGCGCCCGCCCGCCTGAGCTGGGAGCGTCACGTCGCCGAATGCGCCTCGCGCCGGGCGCGGCGCCGCATTCTTGCGGCGTTGAGATCGGCATCGGGGTTGACGCTCTGCGCGATCACGCGTCCGGGCGGAAAAATCACGATGACCTCGGCGCCTTCGCCGAGCTTCGACTTCAGAGTGAAGGTTCCGCCATGCAGTTCGACGAGGCCCTTGACGATCGGAAGGCCAAGCCCCGAGCCCTCGTCGGCGTTTTTCTGGGCTAGCGCGCCGCGGCCGAACGCGGACATGACGATTGGGATTTCCTCTTCGGGAATGCCGGGTCCCGTATCGCGCAGGGCGAAATATTGACCGCCGCTCGTCGTCCATCCGATCCTGATCCTGATGGAGCCGCCCGGCGGCGTGAATTTGATGGCGTTCGAGAGCAGGTTCAAGACCACCTGACGCACGGCGCGCTCATCGGCCCAGAGGCGCGGCAGATTGGGCTCGATCGCCTCCTCTATCGTCAGATTGCGTTTCTTTGCGCGCAGGGTCAGAAGGTGGCGGCAATCCCCGACGAGATGGTCGAGCGCGATCGCTTCCTCCTTCAGCTCGAATCGGCCCGCCTCGATGCGCGACAGATCGAGGATCTCGTTGATCAGCGTCAGAAGGTGACTGCCGCTGGCGTGAATGTCGCTCGAATATTCCTTGTAGGATGCAACGATATGGGCGCCGAATAATTCGCCCTTCATGACTTCCGAAAAGCCGAGAATGGCGTTGAGAGGCGTGCGCAGCTCGTGGCTCATCGTAGCGAGAAAACGGGACTTGGCGAGATTGGCCTCTTCGGCGCGCCGCCGCGCCAGATCGCTGTTCGCTTTGGACTGTTCGAGTTCGGCGATGAGCTCGTCTTTTTCGTCCCGGAACGACAGCGCTTCGAGAGCGGCCCTGTGCAGTTTGCGGGCGAGCAAAAAAAAGTAGAGCTGCCCGCCGCAAGCGAGCGCGATCAGCGGCAGGATGCCGTCGCCGACGCCCGCCTCGCGCAGGAATGTGAGGATCGTCAGGACGAGCGGCGCCATCGCGCCGAACGCCGCGGCCGGGATGCACGGGATGATCGCGGCGTTCATGGCCGCGACCAGAAGAGCCATGACTACCGCGGCGGCCAGAGCCGCCGGCTCCCCGGACTGGCCGACGAGTTCGACGAGGACCGCGAAGACGCCGCCCTGGACGGTCTCCGCGACGATAAGATCGCGGCGCCAGCGGCGCGCCTCTGCGACCGTGGCTGGCGCGTGCGAAAATCTTCGGGAGATCAACTCCGTCAGGGCCAGCGCCGCGAGGTTGAGGCAGAACCACACCAGAACGGCGTAAGCGGTGAGCCACGCCATCGCGATCGCGGCGAAGACGACGCTAAGCGCCGCCGTCGCCACGCCGGACGATCGTCGCGCCCCGGCGAAGAGCCGAAGCAGGGCGACGTCGAAATCGCGGGATTCCGTTGAGCCCACATCCGTTCTCTTCGCCCGCTTGCGAAAGCGGACCTTCGCGGAAATTTCTGCGGCGGCTTCTGTCATCCTCGCAAGGACCCGGTCCAGGCTCGCGTCGATAGAGCTGACGGACGCCGGAGCGCCGCCGTCAAAATGATTGACGTTGCCTCGTGCGGCCGTTTTCATTTTGATCGTTAGAGCTGGATCGGGGCTGACCTTGCGCCCGTCTGCGGTCAGGTGCGCTCCGCCCCCGTCGGCCGCCAGCCGGAGGCGTCCGTCAATGTGCGAAAGCGCACAGATCGCATCGGCGACGCGGCGTAACAATGGGCGGTCCCGGGTCTGGGAACGCTCCCCGCCTGCCAAAAGACCAACAAATCTCTTGAATCGACATGCGCGGCGTCCTCCCTGACCGGGCGGCGCGAAAAGGATGGCGGCGACGGGGCATCACGCACAGCAAATCGCGGCGCGAGATATGCACGCTCCGGACGCCGAAGCGACGGGAAGCTCGGCGCCGCGCCAGCTGGTTCGCCAAGCAGGTTCGTCAGATGGTTTGGAAGGCGCTTTGCGAAGCGGTTTGGGTCGCAAATGAAAGTCACAGTCGTTGGATCTGGCGATGCATTCGGTACCGGCGGACGCGCCCATACCTGCTTCCGGATCGACTCCGGCGGCGCTAGCGCGCTCGTTGATTTCGGCGCCAGCTCCATCGCATCATTCAAGAAGCTTGGCTTCGGTTTCGACACCGTCGACGCCGTTGCGATTTCACATCTTCACGGCGATCATTTTGGCGGGCTGCCGTTTTTGCTGCTCGATTGCCAATTCATCGCGCGTCGGACGCAGCCGCTGGTCTTCATCGGTCCACCGGGGTTGCGGGACAGGCTTTTTGGCGCGCTTGACGTTTTTTTTCCGGGAACCGCCAAGCTGGCGTGGAGCTTTCCCTGGCGCGTCGAGGAGATTGCGCCGCGGGGAGTCGCGAAAGTCGGCGACATCCGGTTGGAGACCTTCGACGTCATCCATTCCGTTGGGGCTGCGGCGACGGGATTGCGGCTCACCGACGGAAAAGCCGTCTTCGCCTATTCCGGTGACACCGCCTGGACCGACACCTTGCTCGAACTTAGCGCCGGGGCTGATCTCTTTATCTGCGAATGTTCTTCGGGCGATGCGCCGCTCGCCAATCACATGGACTGGCCGACCCTCAAAGCCAATTTGCCCCGCTTCACGGCCAAGCGAGTCGTCCTTACCCATATGGGCCCATCGGCGCAGGCGCGCCGCGGCGAGATGGAGCAGGCCGGGCTGACGCTCGCCAAGGATGGACTGGTGTTTGAACTCTGATCTCGCCGCCGTGACGGGGCGGATCCGGGCGTGCCGGATCTGCCGCGACGCGCCGCGCGGCGCAAGGCTGCCGCATGAGCCGCGGCCGGTGCTCAGAGTTTCGTCCTCCGCGCGACTTCTGATCGCGAGCCAGGCGCCGGGCGTCCGCGTGCATTTGAGCGGGCTGCCGTTCGATGACGCCTCCGGCGATCGTCTGCGGCAATGGATGGACGTCTCGCGGGAGGTTTTCTACGACGAGACGCGGATCGCAATCGCGCCGATGGGGTTCTGCTTTCCGGGCCACACCGCCCAAAAAGGCGATCTGCCGCCGCGCTCCGAATGCCGCGCCGCCTGGCATGACGAACTCTTCCGCGCCTTGCCGAAGATCGAATGCATCCTCGCGATCGGCCGCTATGCGCAGGATTATCACTTCGCGCGGCTCGGAGCGGCTTTGCCGAAGAGTGCACGTGTCGACGAGATCGTGCGGAGCCCGCCGGAATTTTCCGGCGAAAGCCCGAAAATCATCGCTCTGCCGCATCCCTCCTGGCGCAACAGCGGCTGGCTCAAGCAAAACCTCTGGTTCGAGACGGAGGTTCTGCCGAAACTGCGAGAGAGCGTCGCGAAGTTGATCGGATAACGCGCCGGCGCCTTTCCATTCAGACACCGTTCAGCCGCATTGCTTCTCTCTAAAGCGACGGCAGTTTGGCCGTGAGTTGAGGGACGACGATGCTGAGAACGCTTCTTTTCAGATTTTTCGTGGCGGTTTTTGCGGTCTGCCTTTCCCTTACCGGGGCGGCGAACGCGCAGAGCAGCGGACCGCGCATCGCGCTCGTCGTCGGCAATACGCAATACGCCGATCCTCTTGCGACCTCAGCCAATGACGCAGGGCTCATCGCCGAGA
>Ga0181538_10006383_pt1 | contig 10196 bp, 10 predicted proteins | sample PEATcosm2014_Bin_40_FD_119773 | JGI IMG/M metagenome (GOLD analysis project Ga0181538, IMG submission 119773) | Peatland microbial communities from MTU Mesocosm Facility, Houghton, MI, USA - PEATcosm2014_Bin23_30_metaG | ecosystem: Environmental > Terrestrial > Soil > Wetlands > Peat | place...
CGATGAACTCGAGCTGAAGCGAATCTGCGGCGGCGTACTGGTTCAGGAACCCGACAGGCATACGCTCAGCGACGCAGATTTGAAGGTAGTCACCGAACGCGCACCCAGCGACGCCGAACGGCGCGCCCTGCTCTTCGCGTGGAAGGTCTGCAAACACGTCAAGTCAAACGCGATCGTTTTCGCGCGCGAAGGGCGGACGATGGGCATTGGAGCAGGGCAGATGAGCCGCGTCGATTCCGTGAAAATCGCGGTGATGAAGGCGGCGACCGCAGGACTTTCGCTTGCAGATACCGTGGTGGCGTCGGACGCCTTTTTCCCTTTTCCTGACGGAGTCGAGGAAGCCGGACGAGCGGGAGCGACCGCAGTGATCCAGCCGGGCGGGTCAGTGCGCGACGCGGAAGTAGTTGCTGCTGCCAACAAAATGGGAATGGCGATCGTGTTTACCGGCGTCAGGCACTTCCGGCACTAGTGCTGATTGTTCTCGGATTTGCGGTGCGTCGTTGAGGCGTTGCTCCCTGGGCCGGGTTTTTGGCGATGGTAGGTGATTTCCACCACCTGCATGTCACCGCTTTCCGGAACAATCTCCGAACGCGCCACATAGGCGTCCGGATCGAGCCGAGTGAGAATTGAGCGCCTCGGCTGACCGTCCACCGGATTCACAAAGATGGCCTGCTTCGCGTCGACGCTTTCGAGAGTCAGCAGCGTCGGATCCGATTTTTCCCAGGCGACGAGTTCGGGAGTGAAATGCCGGAAGCGAAATTCGATTCCGTCGGGCTTTTGGATCAACGTAAATAGTTCAATCACAAGAGTCTTATCGTCCTCAATCAGGCGAAACGTGCCCAACATGAGCCCGGCCTTGGGAGACATCCACACCTGCTCGGCGCTGCGCGGCCCCCAATTGCCTTGCCAGCGGCCTTCGAGCCATGCGAAATCAGCCAGTATGTGGGCGTCCTGGGCGGATGAGGTAGGGTGATTCACGGGCTGGGACGGTGCAACGCCTCCGGGTGGTTGCTGCGCGCCTGCGCCAAGGAGCGCCAGAACAAGCGCGAGAAGAAGCGCCACCGACCTCGGACATTCTTGCAAGCAAGCACCCCGAAAGGGCCCGGCTGCGTCTGTTAATTGTGCGTTCTTTTCGAGAACCGGCGCACGCGAAATCTTCGATCCGGTCATACCCGTGTATAATAATGGAGTTTTGCGACCTGTCATGAAAACAATTCTAAACGTCATGGTTTTGGCCGCGTTTTGCACTGCATCGCCGGTTTGGGCTCAAGGCAATTCGTCGCCGCAATCCCCGGTCTCCACTCCACACGACGGCAGCGGGCAGGAGAAATCCGACCTCTACTACTACTTCACGCTGGGTCACACGCTCGAACAGCAGTACGAAATGACCGGCCGGGCGGAATTGGCCACGCAGTCGATCGACGCTTACAAGAAAGCGCTCGGGTTGGATCCTGGTTCCTCGGTCGCCCGGGAGCGGCTGGCGGAGATTGAGGCCAAATCCCAGCACATTCGCGAAGGAGTGGCGGACGCGCAGGAAGCCCTCAAGCTCGACCCGAAGAACGTCGAAGCGCATCGGCTGCTCGCTCGCATCTACATCCGCGAGCTTGGCGACATGGCCGCGGGCGACGTCCAGAAAGAAAGCCTCGACAAAGCCGTCGATCAGTTTGAGGCGATTTTGAAGCTGCAGCCGGACGATTCCTATTCCGCGCTGTGGCTGGCCCGGCTCTACCGTTTCGAAAACGAGCACGACGCATCGGAGAAAGTTCTGCGCGGCATCCTGCAGCACGACCCGGACAATGGCCAGGCGCTCGAACAGCTCAGCCAGCTTCTGATCGATGAGGGCCGTTCCCAGGAAGCAGTAACGCTGCTTTCACAGGCTGCGGCGGATTCTTCCTCTCCTGACCTCTACGATCTTCTAGGCGACGCCTATTCGCAGCAAAAGGAATACGCGCAGGCCGAGCACTCGTACCGCAAAGCCGTCGAAGAAGAGCCCGAAGAAGCGAGCCATCGCCACGGACTCGGGCAAGCTCTGATCGCGCAGGACAAGTACGCGGAAGCGCTCGAACAGTTCAAGAAATTATCCGAGCTCGAGCCGGGCACGGCCGACAATTACTTGCGGATGGCCGAACTCTACCGAAGATTGGGCCAGTTCGATCAAGCTGAGACGAGCCTCCTGCGCGCGAAACAACTCTCTCCGGGCAGCCTCGAGGTTTTGTTCAACGAGGCGCTGCTCTATGAGGATCAGGGCAGATACGACGATGCGGTAAAAGTGTTAAGCGACGCAATTGCGGCCATGAAGGCGCAAGCCGGCAGCGGCAATTCGAATGCTCTCGGCATTTTGTACGAGCAACTTGGCCGAGCGTATCGCCGGGCTCAGAATTATCCCGCCGCCATCGACGCGTTCCACGAAATGGCGAAGCTCGGCGGAGATTCGCAGAAGCGTGCCCAGATGCTGCTGATCGACACCTATCGCGAGAACCGCGACATCGATCGGGCAATCGCGGAGACGAAGAAGGCTCTCGCTGATTCGCCCAAGGACCCGAACCTGACGGTTACGCTGGCGATGCTTTACGGGGAAAGAAGAGAGTCCGAGCAGGCTACGAAGCTGCTTCAGGGCCTGCTGCAAGGGAACGACAGCGACCAGGAGATTTACGTTGATATCGCGCAGGTTCAGGAGCGCGGGCGGCAGTACCCCGAGGCGGAACAGTCCGCCCAGAAAGCCGGGGAAATGGCCCGCACGCCGTCGGACAAAGAGATGGCCTGGTTCATGCTGGGGGCTATCTACGAACGCCAGAAAAAGTTTGATCAGGCCGAGCAGCAATTCCGCAAGGTGCTCGATCAGAATCCGAATAACGCGTCCGCGCTGAACTATTACGGCTACATGCTGGCGGACCGCGGCATCCGATTGGACGAGGCAACATCGCTCATTCAAAAGGCCGTAAAGCAAGACCCGAACAATGGCGCTTATCTCGACAGTTTGGGATGGGCTTACTACAAGCAGAACAAACTTGCCGAAGCCGAAGAGACTCTGCGCAGGGCGGTGGATCGCGATAACCACGATCCTACGATCCTGAGCCACCTCGGTGACGTGTATCTGAAAATGGGGCAGACGGAGCGCGCTGCGGAACTCATGGAGCGGTCGCTTTCGGAATGGCAAAAAGCAGTTCCCGCCGATTACGAGGCCGACAAAGTGAACGAGATCGACTCGCAACTCAAAAATCTGAAGAAGCGGCTGGCCCAGAAATCCTCCACCGACACAGCGAAACCGCAGTAAACTCGCCGAGATCCCAAGGTTTGTTCTAGCAAACTCTGAAATCGACTATGAACAAGTTGGTGCGGCTTCCCGCGTTTGCGAAAATCAATCTCCATCTGCAAGTTCTCGGGCGGCGTCCGGACGGCTACCACGAATTGCGCACGATTTTTCAGGCCGTCTCCCTGCACGACACCCTTGAATTGTCATTGTCCCGCCGGCCGGGAATCACGCTCGAAATCGACGACCCAAATCTTCCAGCCGGGCCGGACAACCTGGTGCATCGGGCTATCGCTGCGATCGGCAGCGCGATCGGATTTCGCGGCGGAGTTCGAGCACAGCTTGAAAAGCGGATTCCTGTGGCGCGCGGCCTCGGCGGGGGCTCGAGCGACGCGGCGTCGGCAATCATCGGAATGCTGCGGCTTACGAAGACCAGGATGCCGCTGGATCAAGTGGTCGAAATCGCCGCTGGATTGGGCGCGGACGTCCCCTTTTTCCTGTTTGGCGGGCGCGCACTGGCGGTGAATCGCGGGGACGAAATCTACCCGCTGCCGGACGTCGCGCGGCGCGCCATCCTCGTCGTTTCGCCGCGCAACATCGGCGTAAGCACGAAGGACGCTTACCAGTGGCTCTCTGCCGAATTGACAAATCGCGCGGAACACCCTAATATTTGGGGGTTCTGCGCTCTGTGCTGGAGCCGGCAGGGGAAGGTCTCGAACGATTTTGAGGGACCTGTCTTCCGCCGCCATCCGCGACTCGGCGAAATCCGGGACGGATTGCTCAAGCGAGGAGCAGCAGATGCCGCGCTGGCGGGTAGCGGGTCGGCGGTGTTCGGAATCTTCCGAAACCCAGCGCAGGCGCGCCGAGCCGCTCGTGCGTTTCCGGAAGATTCGGCTTTCGTAGCAAAAACCCTGTCCAGGGAAGAGTATGGCCGGGCACTGGGTTGGCGTGCCTCTGGCTGAGGAAGAATCTTGGCCGAAGACAAATTCAAGGTGTTTTGCGGCACGGCGAACGTCGCCCTCGCGGATGCCATCTGCAAATATTTGGGTGTGACGCGAGGACGCGCCGAGCACGGGCAGTTCTCGGACGGCGAAACGCGGTACCAGATTCTCGAAAACGTCCGCGGCGCGGACGTCTTCGTGGTGCAGCCTTGCAGCAATCCGGTGGATTTCCACCTGATGCAGTTGCTGCTGATGATCGACGCGTTTAAGCGCGCGTCGGCATGGCGCATCACGCCGGTGATTCCGTATTACCCGTATGCGAGGCAGGACCGCAAAGACCGCCCGCGGGTAGCGATTTCGGCGAAACTCGTGGCGGATTTGCTTGAAACGGCGGGTTCGAGCCGGGTGCTTTCGCTCGATTTGCACGCGCCGCAGATCCAGGGATATTTCAACGTCCCCGTGGATCACTTGTTCGCCGCGCCTGTGCTGGTGGAGTATTTTCAGAAAAAGAAGCTTGGGCCGATGACAGTGGTATCGCCGGATGCCGGGGGAGTGGAGCGGGCGCGCTATTTTGCCAAGCGTATCGATGCGCCACTGGCCATCGTCGATAAGCGGCGAATCGACGTGAACGTGAGCGAAGTGATGCACCTGATTGGAGACGTCAGTGGACGCCCGGCTCTCGTGGTGGACGACATCATCGACACGGCGGGGACGCTGGTAAAGACAGCGGAGGCGCTGCTCGAGCACGGCGCGACGAAAGTCTTTGCGGCTTGCACGCATGCCGTACTTTCGGGGCCCGCCGTGGACCGGCTCACGAAGTCGAAGATCGACGAAGTGGTGGTCACCGATTCCGTGCCACTGAACCAGGCGGCTCAGAAGCTGTCGAAGATCACGGTGCTTAGCGTGGCGCCGCTGCTAGCCCGTGGAATTCAGTCGATTCACGAAGAGACCTCGATCAGCGAGCTCTTCATTTAGATTCGCAGCAAACAGAGGAAGAGGTCATGGAAACATTCACAGTGGCAGGAAAGATTCGAGAGGAGCGCGGCAAGAACGCCGCGCGCCGCACTCGCCTGACCGGGCAGGTTCCGGCAATTCTTTATGGCGGGAAGAAAGACGCGGTGGCTCTCTCCGTCAACGCGAAGCAACTCAGCCGCATTCTTCGGTCCGAGTCGGGCCACAACACCATTTTCACGGTCCAGGTGGGGGGCGCCAACGAAGAGCGGGCCATTTTGAAGGACTGGCAGGTGGACCCCGTGAGCGGAAAACTCCTGCACGTCGATCTGCTGCGCATCGCCATGGACGTGCGCATGCGTGTGAGAATTCCGGTGCACACTTTTGGCGAACCGCAGGGAGTCAAGATGCAAGGCGGCGTTTTCGAGACGGTCACGCGCGAGGTGGAAGTCGAGTGCTTGCCGACCGACATCCCGGAAGAGATCAAGGTGGATGTCAGCGAAATGCTCATCGGCAAACAGCTCCGCGCCGGTGACCTGCCGCTGGATCCGAACAAGGTGAAGCTCGTGACGGACCCGCAGCGCGTGATTGCGCACGTCGTCATGCTGAAGAAGGAAGAAGAACCGGCTCCAGAAGCGGCCGTAGCCGCCGAGACGGCGCCCGCCGAGCCCGAAGTCATCAAGAAGGGCAAGAAGGAAGAAGAGGGCGAGGAAGGAGCCGCCGCGGAGGCTGCTCCGAAGGCCGAGAAGTCGGAAAAGAAGGGCAAGGAGAAGTAGACGAGATTCCTGTCGCGAATGCTGGGGCGCAAGGACGCGCCGGAGCCGCGAGATGCAGCGCCTATGAGGCCCACAAGATTGGTCGTCGGCCTCGGCAATCCCGGCCGGGAATACGAGCAGACGCCGCATAACCTGGGTTTTCTGGCGCTGGATGCGGTGGCAGCGCGCGGCGGAATTCGAATCACGAGGCCGGAAGCGAAATCGCTGGTCGGTCGCGGCGAGTTTGCGGGACAGGCCGTTGTGCTGGCCAAGCCGCAAACGATGATGAACTTGAGCGGCGTCGCGGTGCGAATGCTGCTTGAAAAGTACGAAGCCGATCCTGCGGAAATGATCGCGCTGGTTGACGACGTCGATTTGCCCTGGGGCATGCTCCGAATTCGGGAGCGCGGCAGCGCCGGCACCCACAACGGCATGAAATCCGTTGTTCAGGCGGTCGGCATGGAATTCATCCGCATTCGCCTGGGCGTGGGGCCGGACAAGGTTTGGGGCGAGTTGCGAGATTACGTGCTGCGCCCAATGGGTCGCGCGGAACGAGAAACTGCCGAACAGATGTCCGATGAGGCGGCCGACGCAGTGGAATTGATCTTGAGCGATGGCGTAAGCAAGGCGATGTCGAAATTCAATCGCCGGGTGCCGCCTTCGGGAGAAGGTTCGGAGTAATCGCTGTAACGAAAGCAGAAATCGAGGAAACATGGAAGAGCGACAGTACGATTTGATTTTCATCTGCCGTCCGGATACGCCGGAAGCGGACATCGACAAAGTGATCGCGACCCTCGAACACACGGCCGCCGAAAAGGGGGCCAAGATCGAGAAGACCGAGAAGTGGGGCCGGAAGCGCATGGCGTATCGCGTTCACAAGCTCCGCGAAGGATTCTACGTGTACATGATCTTGAAATCGTCGCACGGCGAAGTCGTGAAGGAACTCGAGCGCCGATTGAAAGTTTCGGACCCGGTGATCAAGTATCTGACCGTCCGTGTCGATGAAGAATTGAAGCGGCAGCAAAAGCTGAAGCGTCATCGCGACCGCCGCGCCGCGCGCCGGCCGCGCAAGACAGCGCCGCCGGCTCCAGCCGCACCTGCTCCGCCGGCCCCACCACCAGCAAGCGCCGAGCCGAGCCCGGCATCAGCCTAATCGATCTTTCGGATATCGGATAATGGAGAAACCAGATGGCAGAAGGTAATGCACCTCAGCAACAATCGTCCGGCCCTTCGGGACCTCGTCCGCAAGGCGGGCCCGGTGGCGGCGGACGCCCCGGCGGCCCTCCCAAGAGAGGCAAGCGGAGCTTCGTTCGCAAGAAGAAGGTTTGCCGGTTCTGCGTGGACAAAGCGGATTTCATCGACTACAAGCGAGCCGAAATTCTCGCGCCGTTCATTCAGGAGCGCGGCAAGATTCTTCCGCGCCGCATGACGGGAACTTGCGCGCGGCACCAGCGCTGGCTCACCGTGGCAATCAAACGCGCACAGAACATCGCGCTGCTGCCGTTTGCGGCAGAGCTGTAGCTGCTCGGGACGCATTCGCGTGGGCGGGTTTCAAACCCTACCCTACAATCCGTGTGATTCATCGAATCGCCGGAAATTCGAGGTTGAGGAACATGCAAATTATTCTGCAGGAAGACGTTGAAAAGCTCGGCACTCGCGGCCAACTCGTCGACGTGGCGGAAGGCTACGCGCGCAATTTTCTTTTGCCGCGCAAGCTCGGCCTCGAGGCCACGCCCGGCAACATGAAGCGGCTCGAAAAAATGCGGGCTGTTTTCGCGAAGAAGGAAGCCACGGAAAAGGACTCGGCGCAGAAGCTAGCCGAGCTTCTCACCGGTGTTTCACTTACTCTCGTTCGCAAGGCCGGAGAAAACGACCAGCTCTTTGGCTCGGTCACGTCGGGCGATATCTCAGAAGCGCTTGCCGCGCAGGGCTACACCATCGAGAAGCGCAAAATTACCTTGGCGGATCCGATCAAGCTCGTCGGCGAGTACGAAATTCCCGTCAAGCTCCATCGCGAAGTCAGCGCCAGCGTCAAGCTCGCGGTGAAAAAAGAGGAGTAATTTCGTCGTCTCCGCACCGCGTCAGCCGTCCAACACTGGCGCGCCCTTCTCCGATAAATCACGTTTTCCACTTTTCCGAAAACATCCACAGCGTACTACCGATTGACGTCTGCACGCGAACTGGCACAATGCTCCTCGCTCGCCGGGATACCTGCTAAGAGAAGAACTCGAAAGCAGTGAGCCGCACACTGTGCAATCGCGACTTTTCGGTCGCGCCCAAGGAACATCTTGCACAAATGCTTGCGATAGGCGAAACTAAAGCGAATAATGGCAACTGACACCGTCCTCGAACGACCGCTCCCGCACAATCTAGAAGCCGAACGCAGCATTCTCGGGGCGATTCTTCTCGATAATCACGCGCTCAACGCGGCCGTGGAAAAACTGCGCTCTGACGATTTCTTCCTGCCGCAGCATCGCCAGATCTTCGACCGGATGATACAGCTCGGCGAGAAGCAGCAGGCAATCGATACAGTCACGCTGATGGAGGACCTCACCCGCAGCGGCAATCTGGAATCCGCTGGCGGGATTTCGTACCTCTCGCAACTAGCGGACGGCCTGCCGCGTGTGACCAACGTTGAGCATTACGCGCGGATCGTCAAGGAAAAGGCCGTGCTGCGCAGCTTGATTTTTTCCGCGTCGGCTATCCAGGAACAGGCCCTCGCCGCCGGTGACGACGCCGATACGATTCTCGATCGGGCCGAATCGGCGATTTTCCAGATTGCCGAGGATCGCGTCCGGGCCGGGCTAATCGGCGTCAAGGAATTGGTCCGGGAGAATTACGAACGCCTCGAGCGCATTTTCAGCGAAGGCCGCCGGATCACCGGACTTGGCACAGGTTACACCGATCTCGACAATCAGACCGCCGGCTTGCAGCCCTCCGAACTGGTGATTCTTGCCGCGCGGCCTTCGATGGGCAAGACCGCCCTGGCGCTGAACATCGCCGAAAATGTGGCTCTGCGCAAACGCGAACCTGTGGCGATCTTCAGCCTGGAAATGTCGAAGGAGTCGCTTCTGCTGCGCATGCTCGCGTCCGAAGCACGCGTGGATGCCCACAAATTCCGCACCGGTCATATGAACCGCGACGACTGGGGAAAAATCACGGGAGCGCTATCGAACCTCGGCGAGGCGCCGCTATGGATTGATGATTCCGCGTCCTCCACGGTGCTGGAGATGGGCGCGAAGGCGCGCCGGCTGAAACGCGATCGCGGACTTTCGCTGATGATCGTCGACTATCTCCAGCTCGTCGTGCCCACGCACACGGGCCGTGGGACCAACCGCCAGGAGGAGGTCTCGAGTATCTCGCGATCGCTCAAGGGGCTCGCCAAGGAGCTGAAGCTGCCGATCGTCGTTCTCAGCCAGCTCACCCGCGCTCCTGAACGTGAAGAGCGCAAGCCGCAGCTTGCGGACCTCCGCGAATCGGGCGCCATCGAGCAGGACGCCGACGTGGTGATGTTCATCAATCGCCCCAATTTCTACAAAACCGATCTTCCGGAAGAAGATAGGGCGAAAGCCGAATTGATCATCGCAAAACAGCGCAACGGCCCCACTGGCACCTTAAACTTCGTATTCCTGGCTCGCCACACCCGCTTCGAAGAAGCCGCACCAGACGCCTGGAGCGCCGGGGGCGACGAGTAAAATCGCGTCAGTCCATACCCGCAGGATGTGTGGTGGCACACGGTTAGCGCACGCCTGCGAGTGGCTCGAAGCCGTCTAGTGGTCTCGTAAACAACAGATAATATTGCAGATACATAGATGCCCGCTCTCAGTTAATCCTCGCGTCCCTGCGGCAATCCGGTTGCATAGTCTCAAGTTGGCATGTTTACCCAAACGGCGCGGACGATTTTGATGAAGCGAATTTGTTGCTCGCCGCGCATGCCGACTCTGGCATTCTAAAAGGCCACGGTTATGAGCACCACGAAGACAAAGACCATTCATACCAAGGGAAGGCCGGTGTGGGCGGAGATTTCGCTCAAGGCCATCCTGCACAACTTGCGAGTTGTGCGCGAACACATAGGTCCGAAGCCGAGAATCCTCGCGGTGGTCAAGTCGAACGCCTATGGGCTCGGCGCGGTGCCGGTTTCGAAGGCTCTTCAGAAAGCCGGAGTCGAATGGTTCGGCGTCACTTGCGCCAACGAAGGAATCGAGTTGCGCGAGTCGGGCGTCCGAAAGCGAATCCTGATCCTCACAGGCTTCTGGCCAGGCGAAGAAAAGCGCCTCATCGAAAACAACCTCACTCCCA
>Ga0181538_10006384_pt1 | contig 10196 bp, 12 predicted proteins | sample PEATcosm2014_Bin_40_FD_119773 | JGI IMG/M metagenome (GOLD analysis project Ga0181538, IMG submission 119773) | Peatland microbial communities from MTU Mesocosm Facility, Houghton, MI, USA - PEATcosm2014_Bin23_30_metaG | ecosystem: Environmental > Terrestrial > Soil > Wetlands > Peat | place...
GATGATCTACCTGCGATGGCCGTCGAGTTCCGCCTGGGCGATCGGTACTCTGGTAGGCGTGAGCATGATCATCAGCGGCGTATCGCGCGTGATGCTGTCATTGGCCGTCCGCAAGGCGACAACAGCGGCTGCATAGTTGCCATTTTTTTGTTGCCGTTATTCAGCACTCGGGAGTTGAGCACTCCGCAAAGCGCCCCACTGCAGCCGGTGGCTGTCCCGGTTTCTGTCCCGACGAATAAAGGAGCATCGCATGGGAGGCTTGATCCCGCTAGGAGATGCGTCGCGACGCCCCACCCGCATCCCCATCGTCACCATCTTCCTAATCCTCACGAACGGCTTCGTTTTTGTCCAGGAATTGATGGGCGGCGACGCCTTCGTCAACAACTGGTCGGCGATCCCTGCCCAAATCATGTCCGGCCATCACTGGATCACGATTCTGACGGCCATGTTCATGCACGCCAGTTGGTCGCACATCATCGGCAACATGATCTTCTTATGGGCCTTTGCTCCAGAGATTGAAGACGCCATGGGCCCAGGCCGTTATTTCGTTTTCTACATTGTCGGCGGACTCGTAGCCATGCTCGCCCAGGTCGCCGCCGATCCCCATTCCACCATCCCCAATCTGGGAGCAAGCGGAGCGATTGCCGCGGTGATGGGGGCGTTTCTGGTCACCTATCCTCGCGATCGCATTCGCGCGGTTCTTTTCATCTTTATCTTTGTGCGCATCACTTTTATCCCCGCCGCACTCTTAATCGGATTCTGGTTCCTAACTCAGCTCTTCAACGCGGGCGCGGTGGCGCACGCGCAGACGGGAGGAGTAGCATACCTGGCCCACATCGGAGGTTTTATCTTCGGAGCGGTAACCGCCCGTCTATTCGAGAATCCGCGCCGAATCGCCCTGCAGCGGAGCGTGGAATGATTTCGAGAGTTGCTGCGTCCAAATATATGCGCGTTTTGCTCGTATTCCTGCTCACTCTTTTCTCCGCTAACGCGGCAATGCCTAAATCACTTGCCGCACAAACCATGCAAAAAGCCCAAAGCAATAGTGCACAAGCCCAAGTAAGCAAGACTCCCGACAACAAAGATATTTCCGAGCAGTCGCAGCCAGTAGTTGCGACAGAAAGTAATACAACCGCCAACTATTACGAGTATCAAGACAAGGACAAGGGAGAATCCAAACCAGATTGGTGGCTCGCTATCTTCACTTTCGCCTTGGTTGTAGTTGGCATCTTGCAATGGCTTGTACTTCTCAAGCACGAAACGTGGATGCAGAAGAATGTTGAGATGGTCACGAAAGTTGCTAACGCTGCCGACGCCAACGCGAAAGCCATTGCCGCTCAAAGTGGCATCATGCAGGGACAGATCGAAGCGATAGAGAGCCAGAACCGCACGATGCAGGAATCCGTCACAGTAGCGAGAGACGCTGCCCAAGCTGCCCGCGATAACGCCTCTGCCGCTAAGGCCAGTGCTGATGCTTTGGTGAACAGCGAGCGTGCTTGGATCATGGTAACTGTCGAATGGGTACAGCCCAGCGGACGATTGGTCTACACAAGTTCCGGCGATCTCAGCAATACGCAAACCCAAGTGCTCGTCAACCTTGTTTGTGTAAACAGAGGGAAGTCCCCGGCTTGGATTGTTGAACGATCCATAAAAGCGGAAATCTCTGACGGCTTCTATGGACCGGACTTGAGTACCGTTAATGATTCGGAGATTGATCGGCAATTGATACTGTTGGGAACTTTTGGTGCACCGGAAATCCGAGTGGATCGGACAGACCTGCCCCGCAGACTTCACGCTCCGGGAGCCCCCGGAAACAAATACATCTTGGTTTATGGAGTCGTAAAATACCGAGACGCGTTTACCCCGAAAGGGGAATTAAGAGAAACATGGTTTGGCTATTACACGTTGGAGGGTTCCCAGAAAGACCCACTGGCGAGAATATCCCAATCCGAATACAACAATTACACCTAAAATTATACGTTACTGAAGAGTAAACATACAAGAACCGACCCGAGTCACCCCGCCGCGAACCAGAACAACCCCAGGATGTAAATCCACAGTCCCGTCATGCAATGCCAGTACCACGAGGTAATGTCGACAACGATGCGCCGGCTTTCCACCGGACGGCGCAGCACAGTAGCAATATCGGCATACATAAGAGCCACCAAGCCGCCAGCCAGGTGTAGCCCGTGCATCGCAGTAAGAATGTAGACGAAGGAACTGCTGGTGCCGCCGGCAAGGTGGAACCCATCCAAGGAAAGCCTGCTCCAAACCAAAAGCTGCCCCGTAAGAAACGCGACACCAAGCCCGGTAGTCAAGCCAAGCCAGGGGAAGTGGCGTTCGTCGCCAAGCGACACGCCTGGAATTGACCGGACTGGCGCAAGCGCGGCCTCTCGAGTGATCTCGCGCCGAGCCAAATCGATCGTGACGCTGCTGGCAATAAGGACTGCAGTGTTGACCAGCAACCATGTCCAGGGCAAACGAACCGGAATCCAGGGTTGGATATAACTGGCGTTGCCAGGATCAAGACTCAAAAATCCGCGCCGGATGAGGTAGACGGCCGTGAAAGAAATGAAGAGCATGGCGATGGGAGTCATGCCGACGGCCAGACTCCTCCGCGCCTGGCGTAGCCGTTCGCCATAGTTAGGAATGGAGTCCGGCATAAAGTCCGGCATGCCGTCGTCGCCGCGGCCATCGCCACCGCCGCCGGTGCGCGGCGGAAGCGAGGCGCCGTTGTGGCCGGAAGGCCGAGTCGAGATGGGCGTCAAGCGCGGCATCTCCAACGCCCGCCGGGATTAGAATCACAGGCACTAAAATCACAGGCACTAAAATCACGAGGATTAGAATCAAACCGCATGTCTTCCGTTTCCGATTCTAGTTCCGGCGACGAGCGCCAGCGCTGGAACCAGAAATACAGCGAATCCTCCAGCCGAGGGACAGGAACCTGGATGGTCCCCGATCCCTTTCTGCTGCAGGCATTTTCCAAACAGATTCTGCCGCTGTTTCCGCAAGCAGGAAGCGCCCTCGACCTGGCAGGAGGAGCCGGACGCCACGCCATCTGGTTGGCGAAACAGGGTTGGAAACGCACGCTCATTGATATCTCCGAGACCGGAGTCGAACAGGCGCGGCAGAATGCCGGACCGCTCGCGTCCCACATTGACTTTGTAATAGATGATCTCACTCGCTTCCAGGCTTCGCAAACCCAGTTCGAACAAAGGTTCGAAGTGGTGATGTCGTTCTTCTATCTGGAGCGAAAGATTTTTTCGGAGATGGTGAAAACGCTGCGGCCGGGAGGGCTGCTAGTCTACAAGACGCTGACGTTGGCGCCGGAGAAGCTGGCGTCCGGGCCGAAGAACCCCGCGCACCTGCTGAAGCCGGGCGAACTCTTGCAACTGGCCGATGGGCTCCGCGTATTGCATTACCGGGAAGAGGTGGCAGAGAAGGCCACGGCGGAGTTGGTGGCGAGAAAACAAATCTGAACCGACCCGAACGATAATCGGTTTCCACCAGACAAGGATGCGATATCAAAGGTGCGACCGTTGCAACCGGCGGAGGTTCGCATCTAGACTTATGATGGCTCATGCGAGAGTGGCGGAATTGGCAGACGCACCAGACTTAGGATCTGGCGGGGCAACCCGTGGGGGTTCGAGTCCCCCCTTTCGCACCAAGTTTTCAATCACTTAACCATGCGTACAGTCCAACAACAGTCCATTAAGCGGTTACTGCACGCTCCCCTCGTTCAACAACTGGCCTACGAGGCGGGAATTTGCTTCCCGGTTGGGCGGAAGACTATACCGATATGATGAAGCAATTCCATCGGAGGGACGTGGCGGAGGTCATTGCCGAGAGAAAAGAGAAACGTGCGCACAACGTTTCTGAGATAGAAGTCAAGAATCATTGCTTTCTGAAAGCATGAAGGCCTACAGCGATTTTGCCAAGAAACATCTGCACTGCTAAAAGGGGCAACCCATGCCAAGACGTTGCAGCGGGTCGTTCAGCGAGGAAACAATCCGGCAGATACGGAAACAGCAAAATGAACACGTCCCGGTGCTCATGGGCATGCATGAAAGGTGTGGCCGCAATGTTAGGGGCGGCAAGCGCACAGGCGACAAACGATAGGACGTAGAGAAATCAAATCGTGGCAAAGAGGATCGCCATCGTCGTTGTTGTTACGCTCCTAGCCTGTCGGTGCTTTGGACAGGAGGCGGGCGAGAAAATAGTGTTTCACGTCACATCTGTGCAGTCAGCGGAAGCGACGGACTACTGTACGACTGGTGAATGCAGCGCGACCCGATTTACAGTGGAGGGGTACACAAACTTAAAGAGCAATTCAGGCGTGACGGAATATGTATTGGACTGCGTGGAGGTCGTCACAACGAAGTCACCCATACATTGGACGAGCGTGTGCGCCCACGTCCATGCCAGCAACGACTACGACGCCAAACTCTATTCTCAGAGCGTTGACTTTTATGGAGAGGGAAAAGGAAGTTCATCGACCGATGCCCCGATAAGGTTGCTATACAGCATCAAGTCGGAGAAGGAAGTCAGCAAACAGAAGCGATAAGAAGATGCGGGATTGGATCGTTCAGAATAGGCAATGGTTGTTTTCTGGAGCCGGGATTTCAATCATCGGAGCATCGTTGTGGCTTTTCAAAAAACTATTTCGTCCTGAACCAAACAATCCTCAGCCTGCGCCGATCAGCAATTCCGTGGTTCAGGCACCCGTGATTAGCGTGGCACCCGTTTTTCACCTGCCCCATCAAGCGTCACCGCCCCCAGAACCCCCAACTTCCGCTCCCACGGGAGAAATTGATCCTCGTCCCAAACTTTACACGTTGCCGCCAAGGATCACTAACGTGACCATGAAGGATGTGGGCGACGATGATGGAGGACTGTACGAGGAAGATGCTGGCATCTTTGAAGGCGGGGATGGTTCGTTGAAGGCTGTTGTCGCCACTTTCCGAATGAAACAGCGCTCTGCGGACAGGCACACCACCTACCTGACCGCTCGGCTGACGTATCGGGTGACTGAAAACGTATATATTCGAGAAATCCCTCGCGAGATTTGTCGTGTGAATTATGGCACTTGGCTTGAAGAGAAATTCAACTGCGTGGAAATAGACCTGACCGACACCAAGGAATTAGTGCTTGTGTTGCACGCTGGGAGTGAGTTCGTCGCCGTGCAAGACAATCGGCACAGCAGGCACAAATATAAAGAATTCATGCCCCAAAAACTGGAACCAAACGCGGATTCGTTCTTTGTCGACGTGGCTTTGATCGACTCAAATCACGGTTTCGTTACTTCTTACACTTACAAAGTCGATATCGACCCATTGAAAATCCACGAGATCATCCGCGTGCCCGCGATTTAGCTAGACTTCTGAGGCCAATCCCATCTCTCGTACCGCGACACCCAGATCGAGCACGGTTATAACGGAGTGGGAGATTCGTCAGGCTGTCGGGCAGTAAGGTATCAAGCGTCCGGATGGGGCAGGTGCCCGGCATTGTGACACCCAAAGGGTAGGATTTCAACCGCCGCAGGAGGCGTATAATTCCGCTGCCATCACTGCGTCCGACCATCAGCAGGGAGAAGGATGAAATGGAAGACGAACCCAAACAGGCCGAGCAGGGCGAAGTCTTGCCGCCTAAGAACGCCGCGGAGGGACTCCCCCCAAACTTTCTGGAATATCTTGAGAGCGACCGGGGACATGAGATAGCGAAGACCATCCTCGGGCTGTGGAAGGAACTTCAGCAGGTCACAATCGGCAGTAAAACCGAACAACAGAAGGATCAGCTAAAGCGCAACCATGAAGCGTGGAAACTGGCGCTCATCACGCAAGCCGTCCTAGCCGTGGCAGTGATTGGTTCAGCAGTCGCCTCGGCATGGCACTCGAAGATGGACGCCACCATGACGGGCTTTTCAGGTGTCGCTCTGGGCTACGTTCTTGGGCGGAAGACAAGCTGACCTGCCAGATGGCAGCGGGGAGCAGCTTACGCTCCGTCTATAAAATGCAAAGGAAAAACAAAATTAACCTTGAGAAGGTGAGGGCGTCCCTCTTTACCGCATGCCCGCATTGTCAGTACGCCATTTCGCCGAACGAGACCCAGCGGGTGAGTTTTACAGAGATGAAGTGTCCGAAGTGCGGACGGACATTTGACCCGCAACAGAAATAGAGGGCGGCGCGTAGGTTTAGTTTTTTACTCAGCTAAGGGAATGCTGCATGCTCCGGCCATAAGAAGCAGTCGTCCGACTCATCCCTTTCGTTCTTTCAAATAGAAACCGACTGCTGTACCGACCAGCCCGGAGAAAACCGGGAACGCTGTGTTGAAAATACGGTCGAGGCTCGGCACTGCCTGCGGATACTTGATTCCAAGAAACGTTGTCAGACTGTAGTGAATGACAAAGACCCCGACAAGCACCCACACAAGAGTCAGTGACAACGTGCGTGCCGTTTGCGATTCACGCTCCTCTTTGAGATTTGGGAGAGTGGTGTTCGACGGCGGTTGAAAGCCCCGCCCGTCATCTTCCGCTTGCATTGTCTGCGATGGAGATTCACCAGCAGCGGGTTCAGCATCAGACGAAGCGGGTGCAGCCTGTGTGAGAGGGTTGACGGGATTGTCAGACATATTGCACGCCTTTGATGACAAAGCGTCCAATGCGTTGTAGGTTATGACCAGTCGTCAATCGCTCGACCGACCACACAATGTTGCTCGCCCGTGCTGCAACAAATTGGACGTACCTCTGTGCGTCCTGCTCATTGAAGATCGTGGCATCCTCAACCTTGTTGACGAGGAGCAGGATTTCTTTCTTCTCACCCGTTTTAAGGTCGAACATGACGTTCGCAGCGACCCAAAAAGTGTTGAACATGGTTGTCGGGCGCGATCCGATTGCGCTGGCTATAGGCATGATGGACGGGATTTTACACCCACGGCACCGGAAGAGTCTTCGGAGACCGAAGCAAGAACGTCAGCCGACAGCGTTGGGTTATGCCAAAACCGCCCAATTTCGGCGGGTTGCTGCATCGAGTGGCGCTGGGACATGCACGCTGGGCTGTTCCAAAAACCGCTGGGAGGATTTCGATGGGCAGTGTGGCACTGGGGTGGCTGGCTTTCCACCAACCCACTACGGGCGACTGTGCGACACAACCGCAGTCCGTTTACAGTCCATTAAGCGTGCCTTATGCTGTCTAAGCGTCTAAACAGGGCGTCCAAGTCCCTGCAAGTCGTTGAGGATACGTTTGAGGGAGGGTTCGAGTCCCCCCTTTCGCACCAATCCCTTGGGCAGCTTGCGCCGGTAACAGCGGCAAGAGCTACCAACCTGTGAGTGTGGGTAGCACCCGCGGGCGTTCGATGCTAAGACTGAGCTGTCAGATAAGGTGCCGATCGTTTATCCCAGGTTTTAAGAGTGGTTTGGACAGCAAAGACCCTTGGACCAGCGCTCCAAGTGACGGAGTTTTTTGGCGGTCTGAGGCGGCGCAAGCCCCGTCTCTACACCGGTTTTTCCGCACCCTGTGGAGCCGTGCCTTCCGGGAACCATTTATAGAATTGCTCTCCGCTAAAATCCCATCGTGTCGTCCGCCGACGGTCCGTAAATCGCGGGCACGGGTTTCCCGTTCAGGCGCAGATAGACGCCTAGCTGCGCGCGATGATGGACCAGGTGGTTCAGAAACATCTCGCGGTAGGCGAGGAAGCGCGAGCCGTTGAAGATGGGCTTGCCCTGAAAGCTAAGCTTCCAGTTCTGGGTCCAAGCTTCCTCCGGGGTGTTCTTGAGGGCCGCGCGAGCCTGCGCCGCGCCTTCGTCAAAGGCTTTGACCAGTTGCTCTGTGGAATCGAACGGCACGCGCGCGATCCCTCCGGTGGAGAAATCCAACTCTGGCGTAGTCAGCACCGTCAGGCCGAAACCCGCCAGTTGCGCGAGGTGCGGCGCCAGTTTGCCGAGGGGCATGGATTTGGGATGGGGCGCAAAATCCTTCTTGTCCACCGGAACTCGTTCCAGGGTCGTGCGCGTCTTCTTCATTTCTTCATCGAATTCGACAAGCAAGAGTTCGTTGATGGGCATCTTATCCTCCGGGACATCGATTATAAGGCATCCTGTGAATCAATTCCGAGTGAACGAGCGCCCCCCAGTCCGTCGGCGGTGGAAGGCTGGCAGGGTATAATCCAAGGCAGAGATATGGCAGAAACTGAGGTCATTTTCTCCATCCAGGAGTCGCCCGAAGGCGGCCATGAGGCCCGGGCCCTTGACCATGACATCTTCACCCAGGCCGAGAGCATGGAAGAACTTCGGGAAATGGTCGGGGACGCAGTCCGGTGCCATTTTGAAGGCGGTTCAGCTCCTGCGGTGATCCGGTTGCAAACGGTGAAGGACGAGGTCATCCCCGCTTGAGATTGCCTCGTGATCTCTCTGGTCACGAGTTGGCGAAGATGCTTCGCCGTTACGGATATGACGTGATTCGGCAGACAGGAAGTCACATTCGCCTGAAGTCAAATCTTCGCGGCGCGATCATCAGGTAACTGTCCCAGACCACAAAACGCTGAAACTGGGAACACTTAACGCAATCATCTCAGCAGTCGCGAAGTATCTGGAGAAAGACCGGTCGAAATGGTGCAGGAGCTGTTCGAACCGTGATTGAGGAACAATCTGCTGGACTAATCAATTCTTGCTCGTCCGCGGGAAGAGAGTTTTCTAATAGCTGACAGCCGAGAGCTGGAAGCCAAAAGCCAGGAGCTAGTAACGAATTCATGCCTCGTCCTAAACCTCTCGTTCTCATTATTCTTGACGGCTGGGGATACCGAGCCGAAACCAAGGCCAACGCCATCGCGCTCGCGCGCAAGCCAACTTACGACCGGCTGCTGCGCGAATATCCCAACACACTGATTCACACCAGCGGCCCGTTCGTGGGACTGCCGGAAGAGCAGATGGGGAACAGCGAAGTCGGCCATCTGAACATGGGCGCCGGACGCATCGTGCACATGGACATCACGCGCCTCGACCTGATGATCCTGAACGGCGAGTTTTTCTCGCATCCGGCGCTCGTCGAAGCGATGAAGAACGCGCGCATCAGCGGACGCAAGCTGCATCTCTTCGGCCTGCTCTCCGACGGCGGCGTGCACTCGCGGCAGGAGCACCTTTACGCCCTTCTCAAGATGGCCAAGCAGCAGGGCGTCGATCGCGTCTTTGTGCACGCCTTCATGGATGGGCGCGACACGCTGCCCACCAACGGCGCTGGCTATCTCGAACAGTTGCAGCAGAAGATGCGTGAGTACAACTCCGGCAAGATCGCGACCGTCAACGGGCGCTATTACGCGATGGACCGCGACCGACGCTGGGAGCGCATTGCCAAGGCTTACGGCGCCATGGTCGAGGGCAAAGCCGAGGGTGGAAGTTATTCCGATGCCGTGCACGGCATGAAAGAGTCCTACAACAAGGGCGTGACCGACGAGTTTGTGGTGCCGTTCGTCTGCACGGATGCGCGCGGCGAGGCGGTGGCTAAGATCGGCGACGACGATTCCTGCATCTGCTTTAATTTTCGCGCCGACCGCGTGCGCGAGATCACACGCGCGCTTTGCCGCAACAGCGCATTGAATGCGCAGGGCGGAAAAGACTTGCCGGGAGCGGCGGATCTCGACGCAACCATCGCGCGCGACCGCGTGCCTAAGAACCTGAAGTACGTTTGCATGACGCGGTACGACAAGAGCTTCGACCTGCCGGTTGTGATTCCTCCGGAGTCGATGGCACACATTCTGGCCGACGTCATGGGCGGACTGAATATGCGCAACCTGCGCGTGGCCGAGACGGAAAAATATGCGCACGTCACCTATTTTTTTAATGGCGGTGTGGAGAAGCCGTTTCCGGGGGAAGATCGTGTGATGATTCAATCGCCGAAGGTCGCGACCTACGATCTGAAGCCGGAGATGAGCGCCGCCGGAGTGGCCGCGGCGGTTGTCAAGGCGGTGAACGAGGGCACGTTCGATGTGATGATCGTCAACTTTGCCAATGCCGATATGGTCGGGCACTCGGGCAAAATCGAGCCCACCATCCGGGCGGTCGAGGCGGTCGACGGCTGCCTGGCCGAGATCGAGAAAGCGGTGCGCGCCAAGGGCGGAGCGATGCTGATTACCGCCGACCACGGGAATGCTGAAATGATGATCGATCCGGCAACCGGAGGCCCGCATACGGCGCATACCACGAATCC
>Ga0181538_10006385_pt1 | contig 10196 bp, 9 predicted proteins | sample PEATcosm2014_Bin_40_FD_119773 | JGI IMG/M metagenome (GOLD analysis project Ga0181538, IMG submission 119773) | Peatland microbial communities from MTU Mesocosm Facility, Houghton, MI, USA - PEATcosm2014_Bin23_30_metaG | ecosystem: Environmental > Terrestrial > Soil > Wetlands > Peat | place...
CTCCTATGTTTGGGCTGCTAATCGCGTGGGGTATTCTGACCGGGGTCCTCATCATTCTCCTGATCTATAAAAGTACCCTCACCATGCACGAAGACGATTCGATCTTCCTCAATGAGAGCGAATCCCAGATGCATAAGGACCAAGTGGAAGTTCTGGCCAAGATGAGAAAGATCACACCGATCGTCAAGGTGCTCGGCGCCTTGTCGGGAGCCATGATCCTGGTCATTGCGGGATTGTTCATCTATCAGGGACTGACCAGTTCCACGACGCTGCAATAGACGGGCAGCTCGCGGATTCGCGGTGACCCTTGCCCACCCACGACGTAGGGATAGATTCGCGAGAGCGGCGGTGGAATGCGGGCGCCCGCGCTGGCCGGCCTCTTTCCCAAGCCGCAGACTCCGCGGCCGAACATGCACGCGCAAAATCGCCTGAATCGTAGAGACGCGGCTTGCCGCGTCTAAGTCCGCGAAAAAAACGCGCACGCGCCTGATTTTGGGTGTCGGATTTTCGTGTGGCGGATTTTGGGTGGCGCAACGCTCTAGCGTTGCGTCACGGGCTTGTTCCAAGGTCCGGCTTTAGCCGCTGCGGTCAGACTGCCGCGCGGAAAAATCCTCTTTCCGAGCGTCGGCCTTTGAGAGCGCCCATCAGGCCGCCTTTGCCGAAAGACTCCCAATGTCATCGAGCAGTGCTTTCTCGTGGCCTTCAGCGTTCACCTTTTCGTACACCTTGCGGATCACGCCCTTGGGATCAACCACGAAACTGGTTCGCTCCCAAAGCTTCATCCCTTTCCATTCAATCTGGCCGAGGCCGAGGGTCTTCATCAGCTTGGAATCGGTGTCGGAGAGCAACTCGATGGTAAAAGCGAACTTGTTGCAGAAGTTCTTGTGCGAGGCCACGTCGTCGGCGCTCACCCCAATCACTTTGATCCCGGCAGCGTCAAAATCAGCCTTGGTCGCTGTAAACGACTTGCCCTGGATGGTGCAGACGGGCGTGTCGTCTTTCGGATAGAAGTAGACGACGAGCCAGTGTCCGGCAAAGTCGGAGAGCTTGGTGATCTTGCCGTCCTGGTTGGGAAGCGAAAAATCGGGAAACGGATTGCCAGCGGCGAGCATAAGCGTGTCCTTTCTAAGGTTGTGGGCGTGATCTAGCGTGGTAGACGGAGAACGCACACGCAATCGACGGCCTCTCAGCCCTTAAGCCTTCAGTCAAGACTGGCTTCCCTGTGTACCTCTGCGTCCCCTGTGGTTCAAGCTTCTAATTCTCCACCACAGTGGAAACAGAGGTACACAGGGGAAACTGCCCGACATCGGCCTAGCCAAGAGCTAAGAGCCAAGAGCTGCCGTCAGGCGGCCTGCATCGCTTTCTTGACGCGTTCTTCTATTTCTTTCGGGGACAAGTCTTCCTTGTGAGTCGAAACCGACCAGAAATGTCCGAACGGGTCCTGAATGAAGCCGGAGCGATCTCCGTAGAACTGGTCCTCGACCGGCTTCAGGATCTTCGCTCCCTCCGCGACCGCCTTGGCGACGACCTTGTCGCAATCGGGAATGTACACCAGCAGGCTCACCGGAGACGCGCCGATACTCTCGGCGCTGCGGTGCCCCATGGCGGGGTTTTCGTCGGCCAGCATGATGTGCGAGTCGCCTATCTTCAGCTCGGCATGGCCGACCTTGCCGTCGGGACCGGCCATGCGCATGACTTCGGTCGCCCCGAAAACGTTCTTGTAATAATCAATCGCTTTCGCGGCGCCCTTGATTATCAGGTACGGCGTAACGCTGTTGTATCCCTTGGGAATGTAGCTGACTTTTTTCATAATTTTCTCCTCTGAGGATGAGGTTAAGGGTTGAGGTTAAAGCGCACATGCGGCCCCCACGGCCCGTGTCATTCCTAATGAGAACACAAGTCGCCAGGAGGCTCAAGGCCGAACTTTTGTGGTGCTCGCCTGAACCATCGCGGGATAAACCCAACCGACCAAGCACTCGCCTTATTCCATCCCCAGCTCTTTCGCCAGCGCCTTCCACTTCCTATCCACCAGCGCCCGCGTCTTCGCGTCCATCACGATCTCATCTGGCCAGCGACGCCCGAAGCCCTCGGTTGACCACTTGCGAGTGGCGTCGATGCCCATCTTCGATCCGTAGTCAGGTAACCGCGAAGCATGGTCGAGCGAATCGACCGGGCCCAGCGTGAACTGAATGTCGCGCTCGGGATCGATATGGTTTAGCACTTTCAAGGTGACGTCGGCTATGTCCTGCACGTCCACGTCTTCGTCTACCACGACGATGCATTTAGTAAACATTGCTTGCCCCAGCGACCAGATGGCGTTCATCACCTTGCGCGCCTGTCCGGGATAGGACTTGCGAATGGAAACGATCATCAGGTTGTGGAACACGCCTTCGATCGGCAGGTTGATGTCCACCAGTTCGGGGATAGTCAGCTTCATCAGCGGCAGGAAAATGCGCTCGACCGCCTTGCCCATCCAGGCGTCTTCTTGCGGCGGCTTGCCGACGATGGTGGCAGCATAGATCGGATCTTTGCGGTGCGTGATGCAGGTCACGTGAAACACCGGATACTCGTCTTCCAGCGAGTAGAAGCCAGTGTGGTCGCCGAAGGGGCCTTCCGTGCGCAGTTCGTCGAGATTGACGTAGCCTTCGAGGATGATCTCGGCCGCAGCCGGAACTTCGAGGTCAACCGTCTCGCATTTCACCAGCTCGACCGCCTTCTGCCGCAGGAATCCGGCGATGATGTACTCCTCAACGTCGGGCGGCGCGGGGACGATGGCGCAGAACGTGAGAGCCGGCTCGGTGCCGATGGCGACAGCGACGTCCATTCTCCCGGAGGGGCGCTCACCCGCAGCCAGCATCGAACCGCCCGAAGAGCGAGCCATGATGTCGACAGCCGCCGACCTAAGGTCGTGTGGCAGGTTGTGTGGCAGCGGGTCTCCGACCCGCTCCTCTCGCGAATCCGCAGCAGCTACACTCGCGTTCCGCATCCGGTCGCGGTAGTGTTCCGCGGCAACTTTCTGCCGCTGCCAGTGCATTCCGGCGGTGCGCTCGTCATAGATCTGCATGCGGTACATGCCGACGTTGCGCTTCCCGGTCGTCGGATCGCGCGTGATCACGCAGGGCAGCGTGATGAAGCGTCCGCCATCCTTTGGCCAGCATTTGAGGATAGGGAAATCGAGCAACGAGAAATTGTCGCGCTTGATCACTTCTTTGCATGGTCCGGTGGCGACGGTCCTGGGAAAAAACTTGCCCATCTCGGCAAGCATCGGCAGCATCTTCACTTTGTCGAGGAAGCCTTGCGGAGACTTCACATCCATAAAACCGCGGATGCGCTCGGCGATTTCGTCGAGCCCATCGACTTCGAGCGCAAGCCGCATACGGCGGGCGGAGCCGAACTGGTTAATAAGAAGTTGCGACCCGGGGTAGCCCTTAAGGTTCTCGAACAGAAGAGCTTTGCCGCCGATGGTTCCCTGCCGGTCTTTACCCTTCGAAACCCGATCGGTAATCTCCGTGATCTCCAAAATTGGGTCCGCTTCGGTGCGGACACGCGTCAGTTCGCCAGCTCGGTCGAGTGCTTTGATCCAGTCCCGCAGATCGTCGTAGGCCAAAATCCCTCCCGCAATGAAGGACGATGAAATGACAGACGATTATATGACGTGTGCTCAGAGAAACCTTGTCAACGTGGAGTGCCGGGCGCCCTCGCCCGGCTGGACGGACGAGACGCCCGTCGCTCCACCGAGATAGGCCTTTGCCCCTGCTCTGTGCAACACAGTGTTTGCGGCCACTGGTAAGCGGTGCGGGAGCTTCCGCTGTAGAAGACGAAACTGATATAAGTGATGGAACTCGATTTGAACTTGATCGCCATAGGAGGCCCGGAATGTCTGAGCTGAGAAAGCTGCTGGCGCTCCTCCTGCTCGCAGGGTCCCTCGCAACCGCCCAGGAGATCACCGTGGCGGCGGCGGCGGATATGAGCGCCGCCCTTCCGGAACTCGTAGCAGTCTACACAAAAAAACCCGGGCAAAGCGTGAAGCTTTCCTTCGGAGCGTCCGGCAATCTGACCAATCAGATACGAAACGGCGCGCCCTTCGATGTCTTCTTCTCGGCTGACGAAGAGTACCCTCAACAGTTGATCGCCGAGGGGCTGGCGCAAAAAAATACGCTTTACCGTTATGCCGTCGGCCGGTTGGTGCTGTGGGTGCCCGCCGAGTCGCCACTGGATTTATCGAAGCTCGGTATGCAGGCTTTGCTCGACCCCTCGGTCAAGAAGATTTCGGTCGCGAATCCCGCGACCGCGCCATACGGCCGCGCTGCCGAAGCGGCGCTGCGGCACTACGGAATTCAAGATCAGGTTTCGAGCCGTCTGGTCGTGGGAGAAAACGTGTCGCAGGCCGCGCAGTTCGTGGAATCGGGCAACGCCCAGGCAGGACTGATAGCGCTCTCCCATGCGCTCGCCCCCGCAATGAAAGACAAAGGCCGCTATTGGACGGTTCCGCTCGATGCCTATCCCACGCTGAACCAGGCGGCCGTCGTCCTCTCGAAATCAAAACAGCAGGATGCGGCGCGCAGGTTCCTGGAATTCTTGCTCAGCCCCGAGGCCACTTCCCTGCTCACCAGTTACGGCTTCAGCCTGCCCGCGGAGAAGCATTGAGATGGAAAAGCATTCCAACGGAGAAAGAGTGAAATGAACTGGGAGGCGTTCTGGTTGACCGTTCGTCTCGCAGCCATCGTCTCGACGCTGCTGATTGCGATCGGAATTCCCATCGCCTACTGGCTGACGTACTCACGCTGGCGCTGGAAATTCCTGGTCGAAGCCGCGGTCGCGCTTCCCATCGTCCTGCCGCCGACTGTGCTCGGCTTTTATGTTCTGGTGGCACTCGGTTCCCACAGCCCGCTAGGCCGCTGGTGGGTGTCGCTCACCGGCCACACACTGGCTTTCACTTTTGAAGGGCTGGTGATCGGGTCATTGTTATACAGTCTGCCATTCGCCGTGCAACCGTTCGCCGCGTCATTCGGCGCGGTCGACCGCCAACTGCTTCGCGCCTCGGCATCGCTCGGTCATTCGCCGCTGCAAACTTTTCGCCGCATCGTCCTTCCCCTCTCAAAAGCCGGACTGGTCACGGGATTTGCGCTAAGCTTCGCGCACACGCTGGGCGAGTTTGGAGTGGTCCTCATGGTGGGAGGCAACATTCCGGGCGTGACCCGCACCATCTCGATTGATATTTACGATCAGGTGCAGACAGCGAATTATTCCAGCGCGAACCAGACGGCGCTCGTGCTGCTGGTCATCTCATTTGTCGTGTTGTCCGTCGTGTACGGCGCAAACCGGCGTCCATGGGCGGTGGGTCCATGGAGGTAAAGCTAAGTCCAAAGACACCTCCCGCGCTGCAAGCCGCACTGCAAGCCGCACCACAAACAACGGCACAGCCAATTTCTGCCGATCTCGAAGTCCGCATCCGTAAACGCTTTCCGAATCCCGAGGGCAGTTTCAACTTGAATGTCCACTTCCGCGCGCTGGCCGGTTTCACGATTCTCTTCGGCTCGTCGGGCGCGGGAAAAACCACGCTGCTCGATTGCATTGCCGGCCTAAGCGATCCGGACGAAGGGCGCATCGCCGTTGGCGGCGAAGACCTATACGACTCGGAGAAGAAACGGAACGTCGCAGCCTGGAAACGGCGCATCGGCTACGTACATCAGGACTTGGCGCTCTTCCCTCACCTGACCGCGGAGCAAAACGTCGCGTACGGTCTCCGCACCCTGAGCGCGGCGGAGCGACAAACGCGCAGCCGCGAGATGCTTGAGGCGTTTAGCATCGCCGACTTGCGCGACCGGCGACCGGCGCAAATCTCCGGAGGCGAGCGCCAGCGCGTCGCCCTGGCGCGCGCTCTGGTAACTGAACCGCGCGCCCTGCTGCTCGATGAGCCACTGGCTGCGCTGGACCGTCCAACGAAGTCGTCTCTGGTCGGCGATCTGCGCCGGTGGAACCAGCATCACCGCGTTCCAATTCTCTTCGTCACCCACAACGGCGAAGAAGTGTTTGCCCTCGGCGACGAGGTCATTGTGCTTGACGCCGGAATAATCGTGGCCCAAGGCCAGCCGCATGAAGTCATGCGGGCTCCGCAACTGGAAACTGTCGCGCACCTCTCAGGATTCGAAAACATCTTCGACGCCACGGTGCTGGAGCTGCACGAACCTCGCGGCACCATGACCTGCCAGTTGGGTAACGGCAAAGTGGAGTTGGAAACGCCGCTGGTTCGAGCCGAGGTCGGCTCGCACCTGCGCGTGGGTGTTCGCGCCGGCGATCTTTTGCTGGCCACGGAACAGCCCCACGGGCTGAGCGCCCGCAACGTTTTGCCGGGAACGATTCGGCGGCTCGAGCAGAGAGACGTGATCGTCGCGGCAATGGTGGATTGCAGCGGCACGGAGTTCGAGGTGCACTTAACGCTGGCGGCGCGCGACGCTCTCCAACTTGGACCAGGCAAAGCCGTCTGGGTAGTGGTCAAGACGCACTCCTGCCACTTGATGGGGATGTGAAGTAAAACGTGTGGAAGCGGGGCGGAGCCTGCCCTGAGCCTAGCCGAAGGGCCCCGCTTAGACGAGGCAGAGCCCCGTCCCCACAGAGGCTACCTTGCCACCGCAATTACCGCGATCCACTGCCCGTTTCGTTCCTCGTCAAAGGCAATCGTTCCGCCAAGACGTTGGGCAATATCTTCGGGCACCAAGTCGCGATGGTAGCCGAAGAATTCTTCCTTGACACGCTGCCAAGCATTCCAATTTTCGAAAAGCGCATGCGGCGGCTGATACTTAGTGGAGAAGACCAGAGCCACATCAAACCGGTCGCGAGCCCTCGCAGCCAAGTCGATCTGAGGGACTGAGAAATCCTCGATGCGCAAGACGCGGAAAGGCTGATTAATATAGCCAAGCCATGGCCGGGTGAGTTCGTCCGAAGCGGGCCATGCAGTCAGAACGCGCTCACCGGAATGCCGCATCGCCAGGAAACGGCTGGCTTCCGCATGCATCACGATGTAATCGCGATAAGCCAGATTGTCTTCAAGAGAAAATCCATACGGCGGATTGCTGAACAGCCCCGCGACAAATGCAATTGCGACCGCTCCCACAATCAATTTCCAATACCGCGCGCGCCGCCACAGAGTCGAGACTAGCGCCAGAACCACGAGCGGGACGGCCGGCAACATGTAGCGAGCCAGCACCGCTCCGCCCACCACCGACATAAAGGCCAGGTAAGCGAGCACCACGGAAAGAAATGCTGCCTGCATCCAGAATGGAATTCGCGGCCGCGCAACTGCGTTCTCCGTCTTTCCCTCTAACTGGGCCGGACGAAGCATGGCCAGCAATCCCGCCAGAGTGAGCAGATACAGGCCGAAATACCCGAAGAGTTGCCAGAGCCGCATTCCCAAAGCCAGCGGCACGCGCAAAGAATTGAGCGTGGCGGCAACGTTGTAGCGAAAGAATTCGGGGTTGCCCAGCAGGAAACCGGTCTTCGCGAAGTGGTAGGCGTACCAGCACGCCAGCGGCACGACAGTAAGCAGCAGATGGAGCGCGTGCGTGCGTCTGCCTTCAGGTGGAAAAATCTTGTCCCATCTTTCCTCGCATCTTTCCTCGCAACCACGCCGAATGAAATAACCAAGCACTTCCCAGCCCAACAGCGCCAGCGGAGCCAGGATCGCAGTTTCTTTCGCCAACGCCGCCAGCGAGAACCAGAGCACTTGCTTCCACGGACGGTCTTCCATATACGCGGCCAGCGCCCAGAACGTAAATCCGGCGGCCGGCAAGTCCACCTGCGCCATCGAACTTTGCGTGAAGTACACCGGATAAATCGCCACCAACACAGTTGTCGCCCACGCCACCGGCAAATTGGCGGCGATTCGCGAAAGTCGAAACAGTCCCAGCAAAGAGAATGCGCTCAGCGCCAACATGGCTGTGCGCGTGACTAGCGTGGAGTATCCGAAGACGCGCCAAGCCAGCGCCAGCCACGCCATCACCAGCGGAGGATGTGCATTCGATAGCGTGGACCGCGGAATGAGCGTGCCGGTCAGAAATAAATCACGCGCGGCCGGAATGTAATAGCCCGCTTCATCCCAGAAATAAGGAAAACGCAGAAGTGGCGCATGCAGAAGCATCAATCCCGCAAAGAATAACGCGAACAGAAGAAGCTGCTGCACCCACGCGGAAGGTGCCGGTCGAGAAGGTTTTTTCAGATCGGACTCCGCCTCCGGCCGCGCTGCCTCCGTTGCACGGAACGTCGGTGAACGCTGCATCAGTGAACGGGGCCGCCCGGGGCGCGCGGATCAAGTTTGATCTCGCCGAACGCGGCTTCGTAGTTCGTCACGTTCTGTTGCAAGAGCGCCATGAGCGCCTTGGCCTGCTGCGGGCTGAGATAAATCCCCTGAAAGTTCCGCAACTCCACCTGCGTCTCCGAGCTTTGCTGCATCGTCCCGAAAACGAGGAAGAAATCCCAGACATTCACCCGGATCTGCACGCTGTTGGCATAGGCCTCGCGATAATCGGGGGTTTGCACAAACTTCACATTCGGTTGGTTCGCTGTAATCATATTTCGCAGTGTAACGCGTGAGTAGAGTACAGAGCAAAAAGCGCGGGCGATCCACTCAAGCACGAGCGAATTAACTCTCCTTTAACACTGGCGCAACATTGCTGCAACACAGTCCCTCTACTGTCAGAAGGCGACTACCAAAGCAATGCCTCAGCAGGCTGCAGAAAGGTTCGGTTTCGTATCAGGGTATCGCTTTGGCGATGCCGCAGGATCTTCGAGATCAGACGCCCCTTTAGGGGCTGCCGACTCTTTCTAGGCCAAGCACTCCGAGAGCGCGTGAGACTCTCCTTCCGATCATGGATCCATTGCAGGCAGCATACAAACCGCGTCACCCCGATCTGATCTACGTAGTGGAAGACGATCCGGATGTGTCTCGCCTAATCGAACACAACCTGCGCACCGCCGGTTACGAGGTCTCAACATTTTTCTCCGGGGCGCCGGTCGTTCCCCAGGCCGCCATGGCGCAACCGGCGCTATTTCTTCTCGACATTATGTTGCCCGGAATCAGCGGCTTCGATCTCTGCCGCCAGATCCGCCAGCACCAACAATTGGCCAAGACGCCCGTCATTTTTCTTTCCGCCAGAACTCAGGAACCGGACCGCCTGCAGGCATTCGACGTCGGCGGAGACGGATACATCACCAAACCCTTCAGTCCGCGTGAATTGATTGCGCGCATCCGCAACGTTCTCCGCGTTCCGCCTGAGGCCCACAGTCGCGAGATTATTCAGCTGGAGGATTTGGAAATTGACGTGGCGTCGATGACCGTATGCGTCGAGGGCAAAATGGTACTCACCACGGTCCGCGAGTTTCGGCTCCTCGAATACCTGGCCCGGCACCGGGGACGCGTCTTCACCCGCGACCAACTGCTTGACGCGGTGTGGAAAGAAGGAGCGTTTGTGACCCCGCGCTCCATTGACGTCTTCGTGCGCCGTCTGCGGGAGAAAATCGAGCGCGATCCAAGGCGTCCCCGCTATCTGAAAACGCTGCGTGGAATCGGCTACCGCTTCGAAGCCGGGCGCTGAGAGCGTGGAGAGACGGGCGCCTCGCCCGTCCGCCGGGCGGGGACGCCCGGCTCTCCACGAACACCTTAAATCGCAAGGATAAAGCCGCTCCGATACGCCCACCTACTTGCGCTGTTCGAGCTTGACCGATGCGGTAACCGGTTGCCCATCGCGCAGCACCTTGACCTCCACCACATCGCCCACTTTGCTGCGGCGCAGGGCATCCGTGAAGTCGTAAAGATTCTTGATCGGTTTGTCGCCGAACTGCACCAGGATATCTCCCGCTTTCAGTCCCGCCTTCGCCGCGGGCGATCCTGGCCTTACATCTGAGAACTTCACCCCGTTTTCCACCTCGCCAAAATCCGGAATCGATCCGAAGTACGGTCCGTACCCGCTGCCTCCCGGCCCGCCTGCCGGCTTGTCTTCCGCGACCACAATAAAAGCCGGACGCCCCTCCGCATCCGCCAACTGCTCGAGGGTCGCCCCGACCACGTCAAGCAACCGCGTCGCGGCGACCGGATCGATCTTCTCCCACGTATCCGAAGGCTTGTGATAATCCGAGTGCAGCCCGGAGAAGAAAAACAGCACCGGAATTTTCTTCGCCACAAACGACGTATGGTCGCTCGA
>Ga0181538_10006386_pt1 | contig 10195 bp, 7 predicted proteins | sample PEATcosm2014_Bin_40_FD_119773 | JGI IMG/M metagenome (GOLD analysis project Ga0181538, IMG submission 119773) | Peatland microbial communities from MTU Mesocosm Facility, Houghton, MI, USA - PEATcosm2014_Bin23_30_metaG | ecosystem: Environmental > Terrestrial > Soil > Wetlands > Peat | place...
ATCGATACTCGGGGGTTTGATGATGCAGGTGTTACCTACCGTCAAAGCCGGTGCCAGTTTTTCTACTACCATCCCCAGCGGCACGTTCCAGGGGGTAATCAGCGCCACTACCCCGATTGGTTCGCGCTGGAGATAAACGAGTTCGTTAAAATTAGCGGGAACGGTATGCCCCATCAATGAGCGGGCGTTATAGGCTGCCCATTCAAAATTCTCCGGCGCGGCGGAAGGTAAAAAGTTTGCGCGCTGTGTCGGGGTACCGTGGTCCAGCGTATCCAGCTTGCCGAATTCATTGATATTTGCCCGCAGCAGTTCCGCGATTTTCATCGCGATTTGGGAACGTTCCGCCTGCGGTTTCCGGGACCATACCGGGAAAGCCTTGCGCGCGGCCTCGACTGCTTTTTCCACATCCGTCTTGCCGCCCATCGGCAGTTCGGCGATTATTTCTTCCGTGGCCGGATTGAATACCGGAAATGTTTTGCCGGAATCGGCATCAACCCACTTGCCTCCGATCCACATTTGGTAGTGCTTCATATCTGGTGTGTTCTCCCTTCATATTAACGTTATAAATTTCAGTATTTTTTATGATCGACCGCTAGTCAATATTGATCGAAACTACTTTGAGTTGACTAAATTCATATAAACCCCACTTGAAACGTTCTTTCCCCAGTCCGCTTTCTTTAAAACCACCCCAGGGTAATTCGGCTCCGCGAGCGTTATTTGCCAAAACTGTACCGGCCTGTAGCTCATTGGTAAACCTGAGGACTTTTGCCCGGTCCTGGGAATAAACGGTGGCCTTTAACCCGAAGGTATTATCATTAGCTTTAGCAATTACTTCGTCATCTGATGAGAAAGGTTCCATAATGCAGGCGACCGGACCAAATATCTCCTCTCTGGCGATAATCATATTCTGCTTAACATGAGTAAAAACGGTAGGCAGCACGAAGTATCCTTTATCCAACGGCGGTTTAGTTGGTCTCTTCCCGCCAAGGACTAACCTGGCTCCTTCGTCGATCCCTGATTTGATGAAGCCTTCGATACGGGCGCGGTGTTCCGCACTGACCACGGGACCCATCTGGGTCTTTTCATTGGCGGGGTCTCCCACGACTACTTTTTTCATCCCGTCCACAAATTTCTCGACAAAGGCGTCATAAAGGTTTTCATGCACATAAAATCTGCCCGGAGAAGCACATACCTGAGCGCAATTAAAGGTTTGCCCTCTCACTCCTGCGGCTACAGCCATATCCAGATCGGCATCGTCCAAAATAATCACCGGATTTTTGCCGCCCAATTCGAGTTGCAGACGTTTGACAGTCTGGCTGGCAAGCTCCATGATTCTTTTACCGACTTCGCATCTGCCCGTAAAGGCCACCATATTAACATCACGATGGGATGCAAGAGCTTCGCCTACGGTGCCACCCGGGCCCGTAATAACATTCACCACCCCTTGAGGAATGTCCAGCTTTTCCAATATCTCGGCAAGTTTGAGAGCCGAAAGGGAATCGATACTCGGCGGCTTGATTACACAGGTATTTCCGGCAGCAAGAATCGCAGGCAGCTTGTCGGTAATCATCATTAACGGGAAGTTCCACGGCGTAATCACAGCGCATACGCCCACCGGTTCCCGCTTGGTATAAGAAAGTGTATTGCAATCAGTCGGAAGAGTATCACCGGTCAGGAAAGAACTGGCTGCTTGAGATGCCCACTCAAATGTGCGGGCTGTCATCGTAGCAAATTCTGTGGCAATCTTTAGCGGAAAACCATGGTCGATGCTTTCCAGCCTGCCGAGTTCCCCGGCGTTTTCCCTTATTGCTGCTCCTATCTTGCCCATTATTTCGGCGCGTTCAGCCACGGATTTCTTTGACCATGCCGGGAAAGCTTTTTTAGCGGCCGCAACGGCCTTATCGACATCGGCTTTCCCACCCAGCGGCAGTTGCGCTATTTCTGCCTCTGTCGCCGGGTTGAACACCGGGTACCTTCGGCCTGATTCGGCCTCGACCCATTTCCCGTCTATCCACATCTGGTACTGCTTCATGTTTTGTTTCCGCTCCTTTAAATAACATTCTCGATATTATTTCTGACTAAATAAAAGTAAAAAATAGCCTGATTCCTCATTTCTTTGTTGTACGTAAATCCACCTGGATTCGCTTGAGGTTCGTATATTCGTACAGGTTATAAAGCGAGCCTTCTTTCCCAATACCGCTCTCCTTGTACCCGCCCCAGGGTAATTCGGGACCGGAGCCTGCGCTGTGGCCGATTTGGACGGTGCCGGCCTGGAGTTCATTGGCGAACCGCATGCCCCGGGCACGGTCGTTCGTCCAGACATAAGAGGTCAGCCCGAAGCGGTTATCGTTGGCCATCTCCAGTGCTTTTTCATCCGAATTAAAGGGCTCCATAAAACAGGCCACCGGCCCGAAGATTTCTTCCCTGGCGACTTTCATATTCTGTTTGACGCCGGTGATAATTGTCGGCATTACCCAGAAACCTTTATCCATCGGGGGATTGGTCGGTCTTTTACCGCCCAAAACCACCTTCGCGCCCTCGTCAATTGCGGATTGGATGAAACCTTCTACCCGGTTGCGGTGTTCGGCGCTGACCAGGGGGCCCATCTGGGTGTTTTCATCGGCGGGGTCGGCGACCGCCAGTTTCTGCGCGGCAGTTTTAAACTTTTCCAGAAATTCGCCGTAAACTTCTTCGTGGATGTAATATCTACCCGGCGAGCCGCAAATTTGGCCGCTGTTCCGGAACTGGCCGGTGATCAAATCGGGGACGGCGGTATCGATATCGGCGTCGTCCAGGATAATCACCGGATTCTTGCCGCCCAGTTCCAATTGCAGGCGTTTAACGGTTTGGCTGGCGAGGCTCATGATGGTTTTGCCGGTTTCACAACTGCCGGTAAAGCCCACCATATCCACGCCGCGGTGGGCGGCCAGCGCTTCCCCGACCACGCCGCCCGGACCGGTGATGATATTGACCGTACCCGGCGGCAAGCCCAGTGTATCCAGCAGCTTGGCCAATTTGAGCGACGTCAGTGAATTGATGCTCGGGGCTTAATCACGCAGCTGTTGCCCAGCGCTAAAGCCGGCGCCAGTTTCCCCACGACCATGGCCAGCGGCACGTTCCACGGTGTGATGATGGCAATCACGCCAATCGGTTCCCGCTGCAGATAAACCAGCTCTTCGGAATTGGCGGGCACGGTATGCCCCATCAGCGAACGGGCGTTGTAGGCTGCCCATTCAAATCGCTGTGAGCTGATAATCACCGAAGTCGCGGCGGTTTTTGCCGGGGTACCGTGCTCCATCGTGTCAATCTTGCCGATTTCGACGGCATGCTCCTGCATCAGCGCCGCTATTTTCATGCAAATCTGCGAACGTTCTGCCTGCGGCTTTTTCGACCATACCGGTAAAGCCTTACGGGCCGCCGTTACTGCCTTGTCAACGTCAGACCCGTCTCCCAGCGCCACCCGGGCAATTTCCTCTTCTGTCGCCGGGTTGTATACCGGATATGTTTTGCTGGATTCCGCATCCACCCAGTTTCCGCCAATCCACATTTTGTACTGCTTCATTTTTTCACTCCTTCAACTATTATTTTTTCAACCGTAAAACAGCACACTTTTTTTGTACAAAAAAAAGGGCACCACAGGAGATGCCCTAAACAACAAAAATCAACAATTGCCCGTTAAAAGCAATTGCTATACTTCTGCAGGACCTCTCTCCTTTCCAAACACGGGAGGTGTCACCGTTTCCAGTGATACCCTTCGGGGTTCCTTCCGCGAACCTTCCGGAACCTCAGCGGTTGATAGACCATACCTTGCGGCTGCAGGCATATCAACTCGAAGAGTGATTTCGATATTCAATTAAATTTACTTTAGCATAGCCCCGGGAATTTAATCAAAGATGAATGTTACCGACACAATATACTGTCCCGGCGCCCAGAATCGCAATATTTTCTCCTCTGATTACAATCCCGGTTGTTGCAAGAAACCAGACTCAATTGGTCATAATGACCATTTGTTCCGGCGGCAAATACAGATAGTAACTCCGGGTATCGGCAAGCGGCGGCGCGTCCGCTTTCGCGAAAGCGGCTTCAAGCCGGTAACTGATATCGGTATTCGTCTTCAAATCGAAATAACAATTGATTGAGGCAAGGTTTTCCACGGAAGAATTTAACGTGCCCTGCAGGATATTTTGCCCCGGGGCTGTTACCGCCTGAATATGTTCCGACCGCACTGCAATGGTAATCGTCTGATTTACAGCCAGGTCTTTGTGCCCGTTGGCCGCGACTTGCAACTTGGCGTTCAGCGACGGCACATTCACCCATACCTGTTTATCTTTTACTTCGGTGATGATACCGTCCATGAAATTGCGGAACCGGGTGAGTCGGGCCACTTTCCGGTTTACCGGCGCTGAAATTATTTTGTCTTTTAGGTCGCACTGGGCAATTTTCCCCGCGTCATAAATCGCAATTCTCGAACTGAGGCGGTACGCCTCGGCCAGGTCGTGAGTGACCAGGATAATCTGGCCTTTATAGAATTGCCGCAAATCCAGGATTTGCATTTCCAGTTGTTCCTTGGTCAGGGAATCCAGCGCGGAAAACGGCTCGTCCAGCAGCAAAATTTCCGGTTCCGGCGCCAGCGCACGGGCGACTGCCACTCTTTGCTGCTGTCCGGCCGATAATTCGCGGGGATAACGGTTTCGCAGACCGTTCAGACCCATATTTTCAATCAATAGCTGCACCCGGCGGTCCACTTCTTTTTTCGGCTGATGGCGAATGCCATAGGCAATATTGTCACCGGCGGAAAAATGAGGGAATAAAGCATAATTCTGGAACACAAATCCCACGTTTCTGTCTTTTGGCTGCAAGCTCAGTTTCTTCGAGGAATCAAACAGCACGCGGTCGTTCAACTGGATAAAACCGCTGTCCGGCGGCAGCAGACCGGCAATGCACAGCAGTGTCATCGTTTTACCGGAGCCGGAAGGGCCCAGTATGCCCAGCACTTCACCGTTGACGGAAAAGGCGACATCCAGCTTGAAACCGGATAATGTTCTGTTAATCTCAACTTTGAGCAACTGATTATCTCCTGAATCAGGAAGAAGTATCTCTCTTTTTACCGGCGGCTAAGATATCGCTCGGCACCGGATTTGCCGAAATCCGCCCGCGGTCCCGAGGTTTTGGTCTTTTTAAATAGGCCAGCAAGGCCAGCGATGTCAGTGCAATACCGATTACGATAATCATTAAGATGTTGGCTTGCTTCATGTTGCCGTCAACGATGTCGAAATAGATGGCGACCGGAATCGTGGCGGTTTTCCCGGGGATGTTGCCGGCAATCATCAGCGTGGCGCCGAATTCACCCAGGGCGCGGGCAAAACTCAGGATGGTGCCCGCCAGCACTCCCGGCCAGGCCAGCGGCAGCGTTACCGAATATAATACTTTCCATTCGCTGGCGCCTAATGTCCGTGCGGCATTTTCAATGTTAGTGTCCACCTGTTCAAAAGCGCCGCGTGTGGTCATGTACATCAGCGGGAAGGCCATGACTGCAGCGGAAACTACCGTTGCCGGCCAGGAAAAGACGATGGATGTGTGGAACAGCGCCAGGAATTTACCGCCCCAGCCGTGTTTCCCCATGAACAGCAGCAGGCCGAAACCGACGACGGTCGGGGGTAATACCAGGGGCAGGATAAATACCCCGTCAATTATCGGTTTTAATCTCCCGGTGTACCGGGAGATCCACCGCGCCGCTGCGATTCCCAGAACAAAAGTGATTGCGGTGGTCGCAAGCACCGTTTTCAGGGATATCCACAGCGGCGACAGGTAGTCGTTCATATCTCTAAACTTAACACATTAAAAGTACTAATTACCAGCCATTGTGAAACCGTATTGAATAAACAGCGCCACGGCTGACGAACCGGACAAATAACTGAGGTAAGCCTGCGCTGCCGTCGGGTTCTTGCTGGCCGAAAGCACTGCTTCCGGATAGACGATTTGGGCATTGATATCGGCGGGAGCCTGGGCCACAACTTTGACCTGGTTGGAACTCAGGGCATCTGTGGAATAAACCAGGCCCGCATCCACGTTGCCGCTGGCAACTGTAGTCAACACTTGTGTTACGTTGGCGCACAGGATTAACTTGGATTGCACGGCAGCCGTAATGCCGAGTTCGGTGAAAGCTAAATTGGCGTAAGTGCCGGCAGGCACGGAAGCCGGGTCGCCGACCGCGATTTTCGATACTTTGGATGTCGCCAGGTCGCTGATGCTGGTGAGCCCTAGTGTGCTGCCGTTGGGGACGATCATAACCAGAGTGTTGTCCAGCAGGTTTTTCCGGGAAGTATTAACGATTAAGTTTTCCTTTTGCAGCGCGTCCATATTGGCGGTCGCCGCGGAGAGGAAGACATCGGCGGGGGCGCCGTTTTCAATCTGAGTCTGCAGCGTGCCGGATGCGGCTGTGTTTAAAACGATGGTGACATTGGGGTTTGCCTGAGTGTATGCCGTATCAATTGCTTTCAGCACGTTGGCCAGGCTGGAGGCCGCGCTGATATTCAGGGTTACCGGAGGCAGGATATCAATTTCATAAGCATTTTTTATCCAGAGGGAGGCATCTCCTTCCTGATTGCCTGCGGTAATCACCGCGGACTCAAACGGACCAGTCGTTGCGTCAAGGGGGCTGCCGTTCAGTTGATAAATGATGGCCATATACGGCTGATTACTGGCGACTGCGGCGGCGCCGGTCTGGTCGTAAACATTAAAGGTGCCCGAATAAACCTGGGAGTAGGATAAAATTTTGCTGTAATTGCCCGAGCCGGTAATTTTCACGGCGGAACCGGCAACCATGCCGCCGGCATCTTTGATTAATGTCGTTAATCTCACACCGGTAAAGCTGTTTGTTGCGCTGATTGTGCCGGCGCCGTTTCGGTTGGCTTCATAGCCGGAAACGGAATCCAGCGCTTCGAGCTGGGCTAATGTGTAAACGTTGGTGGTTTTGCCGTCGTTAACGGTGAGCGTGGTCGGTGCGGCCGTGGTGGTCGCGGCGGCGGTGGTGGTGGCAGACGTCGTTGTCCCTGTAGTGGTGGTTGTGGCTGGTGTAGTTGTGGTTGTGGTCGTAGTACTCAATGTCGTGGTAGTTGTTGTTGCTGTCGTGGTGGTAGTTGAGGTGGTCGCTGCATTACCGCAAGACGCCGCGACTAACGACAGGGCCAGCAGAGCGGCACAAAGCCCTGTCAGCCATTTGATTTTGTTGAACCGGTTTTTCATTTCCTCTCCTTATATACCTGCATGCCGGATGTATGTCAAATTTGCCATCATTTACTTTAGTAAATAAGAGTGTTAAAATGCAGCAACGATGTGTTAATTATCACCAAAGAAATGATAAGTACACTTGACAACATCGTAATTTATAATATACAATTATCTAATAATGACTGTCAAGAATAATCTTCATGCTGCCCGTAAAAAAGCCGGACTGACACAGGAAGAACTGGCGCACGCCGGCAATATCAGCCGCCAGGCTTACGTGTCTATCGAGTCCGGAAAATCGGTGCCTTCTACCGAGGTGGCGCTGCGCATTGCCCGGAAGCTGCATACCAGAGTTGAAGATCTGTTTTCGCTGGATGACGGCACCGAAAATCTGGTCGAGGCTGAACTAATCGGGGACCCCGCGGATGTTTCCAACGGCACCCGGATGCAGGTAGTTCAGTTCGGCTCACGCTTATTGACCCGCCCGATGAAAGAGGGCCTTTCCGTAAGCCACATCCTGAATTCCGCCGATGCGCTTGCCGTCGCGGCGCATGACGGGCTGGTTGACCTGAAATTATTAAATCAGGCGGCCGCAAAAACCCCGACACTGATTCTTTCCGGCTGTGACCCGGCGGCTTCTATTATTTCCGCGATGATGCGGGAGCAGGGTGTTCGCCTCATCTGGCTTGAGGCGGAAAGCATCCCTTCGCTGCATGCACTGGCCCGCGGAGAAATTCATATCGCCGGCTGCAGTTTCAAAGACAACGTCTCCGGTCAGTACAATTTGCCGCTGGTCAAGGAAATCGTGCCGTTCCCATGTACGGTCATCCGGTTCGCCATCTGGCGGCAGGGGATGATGGTGAGCGCCGGCAATCCCAAATCCATTAAACACATCGATGACCTGGCCATGCCCAACGTTACCTTTGTCAATCGTCCAAAAGGCGCCGGCAGCCGCGGGTTACTGAACCGCCTTATCTGGGAAAACGGCATGTCCGCTAAAAACATCCACGGCTATGAAATGATTTCCCACGGCGACTTGGCCACCGCCGAAATGGTGGCTTCCGGCATCGCAGATTGCGGTATCGGGATTGAAGCATCCGCCCGCGCCAACGACCTGGGCTTTTTATCTCTGAACGAAGAACCGTACGACCTGGTAATCCCCAACCATTTCCTGGAATTGCCGGCGATTCAATCCCTGCTGGCATTGTTGAAATTACGCAATTTCCGCCGTCAGATTGAATCCCTCGGCGGATATGATACGACCCCGATGGGCACAGTTTATCAATAATCACAAACCGTCCGGCTGTTAAGTTTATTAAATTTCCAACGCTCCGCTATGCTTATGTTTATTCCTTTGTTTATTCGAGACTGATTTTGTCTTTTTATTTGAAAAACGCGGAGCACTGTTCTGTTACCTCTCTGTAACAAACACTTTACCTGTTTGTTACTTTTTACCCCGTTTTTCTGTTGACAGATTTACAGCATAAATGTAAAGATAACTATATATAGATGTCATGTATATTTGACAAAAATCTGAAATCCGGTTCGAATCTTGCGGGGACAAACAATTACTTAATTAAGCGCCAGACTGGCTGATACCGATGGCGCTTTTTGTTAGTAAAAGGTTATCTGCATATGATTGAATTCGAATATTATACGCCCAAAACGCTGGCAGAGGCGCTGAATTTATATACTGAATTCGGGGATGGCGCCCGGCTGTATGCCGGCGGCACGGAACTGGTCAATCAGATGCGGGCCGGAATTGTGAAGCCGCGCCAGCTCATTGACCTGAAGCAGATTCCCGGATTGGATACTTTTGAAATGACACCTGCCGGATTGAAAATCGGCGCGCTGACTAAAGTCCATGATATCGAGATGTCTGAATTAATCCAAAGTACTTTCCCGGCGGTCAGCCATGCGGCCGGTTCGCTGGGTTCGGTGCAGGTGCGGAATAAAGCCACTATCGGCGGCAATATTTGCCGCGCTTCACCTTCCGCCGATAATATCCCCCCGCTACTGGCACTGGATGCAACCCTCACCATAGTGGAGAAAGGTTGTGAAAAAACTGTGCCGCTGCGCGAATTTTTGCTGGGCCCCGGTAAAACAATTTTAAGAGCGGGACAAATCATGACGGAGATTCATATCCCTCACCTGCCGGCTCATTCTGCCTGTACTTATATTAAACTAAGCCCGCGTAAACAGATGGACCTCGCGGTGGTCGGTTTGGCTTTGATGCTCACCACGGATAAAACGATGTCTAAATGTCTCAATGTCAGAATTGCGATGGGCGCCGTCGGGCCGACGGCGATGCGTGCACCTCAAGCTGAAGCCGTGCTGATTGGCAACCCCATCACCGACGAACTGATTGAAAAGGCGGCGCAGGTCGCCGCCGCAGAATGCAGGCCGATGAATGATGTCCGGGCCTCGGAATGGTACCGGCGCAAGATGGTCGCGGTGCTGGTCAAACGGGCATTCAAAGCTTCCTTGCAAACAATTACCGTCGGAGGACATGCAATTGCCGAGAATAATTAACCTGATGGTCAACAGCGAAAAATGCTAGGTTATCGTCGAGCCGGCCGAATCGCTGCTGGATGTGCTGCGGGTCAAGCTGAATAAAACCGGCACGAAAAAAGGCTGTAACGAAGGCGATTGCGGCGCCTGCACGGTGATTATGAACGGCCGTCCGGTGAATGCCTGCCTGGTACTGGCATTTGAAGCGGACAACGCCGATATCCTGACCATCGAAGGATTAGCTGATAACGCCCAATTGCATCCCTTGCAGGAATCATTTATCAAGTACGGCGGGCTGCAGTGCGGCTTCTGCACGCCCGGCATGATTATGGTGGCGAAGGCGCTTTTAGACCGGAATCCCAACCCTACCGAAGAAGAAATCAGAAAAACCGTCGCAGGCAATATCTGCCGCTGCACCGGGTATGTAAAAATCGTGCAGTCCATCAGCGAAGCCGCA
>Ga0181538_10006397_pt1 | contig 10185 bp, 8 predicted proteins | sample PEATcosm2014_Bin_40_FD_119773 | JGI IMG/M metagenome (GOLD analysis project Ga0181538, IMG submission 119773) | Peatland microbial communities from MTU Mesocosm Facility, Houghton, MI, USA - PEATcosm2014_Bin23_30_metaG | ecosystem: Environmental > Terrestrial > Soil > Wetlands > Peat | place...
AAGTTGAATTTCGACATCCAGCTTACGTCAGTTAAGCCAACAGACTTGCGCGTCCGTGCCGCCTCGTCTGAGGGACTACCGAAGCTCGAGGAAATTTGCCAACCGTGATGCTCGACCATCGCGGCTTTGCTTGCATGATGCACGTGGAATAATGCCGTTTGCTTAATGTGACTGATCCTTAAGTGCGGTTTGGCCCACACATCGATCCGCCGCCCTCTCGAGTTTCTACATTCCTGGGAGCGCGGGCTTCCAGCCCGCATCTCGCATCTGGGCAAGCGGGCTGGAAGCCCGCGCTCCCAGGCTTTCCGGGCAAATGTAGAAACTCCAGAGTGCGGCAGCGAAGCTGCCGCACTGGAATCCGGTACGCAAGGGCGGTGGCTGGCGCGACCACACTCCAAGACGCCTTCGGCGCAAAGGTTTTCAAAGCAATCGCGAGTTCAGATTTGCGAGAGACCGAACGTCACATGCGCAGGCGTGCCCCATCCGGATCGTAAAAAACCTTCTCCGTAATCCGAGCGCGCGCCAGCCGGCCATCCACGCGCACATCGACTTCCGCCCCGTCACGGGCGACCTCGGCCGGCACCCAGGCGAGGCCGATTGCTTTTCCTCGCAGCGGAGAGACCCGTGCACTCGTCACCCTGCCCGCCAGTTGGCCGCCGACCATAATGGCTGCACCGTCCTCCGGTAAATCCGCTTCACCCATGACAAAGCCCGCCAGTTTCTGGCGAAGCGGTTGTCCGGCAAGTCGACGGAGCGCCGAGCGTCCTATGAAATCTTCCTTGTCCAATTTCAGCGCCCAGCCCATGCCGGCCTCAAACGGATTGGTCAGAGCATCGCTATCCACGCCCACAATGACGTGCCGCTTTTCCAGGCGCAGCAGGCGTTGCGCTTCAATTCCAAAGGGCCTGATGTCGAATTTGCCGCCGGCCGCGAGCAGCGCCTTCCACACGTCCGGGCCGGATTCGGCGGGGAAGTGGATTTCCCAACCCGTTTCGCCCACAAACCCGATGCGCATCAAAATGGCCTCGACGCCGGCAACCGGTGCGATGCGGCAGGCCATGTAGGGGAAGGCCGCGGTGCTCAGGTCGCAATCCGTCAGTTGCTTGAGCACCTCACGCGCCTGGGGCCCGGCGAGATTTACGGCGGCGAGCGCGGAAGTGAGGTTGGTGATGTAGGCATCCCAGCCCGTGCCCGCCATCCACCATTTCATCCATTGAAAAACGAAGTCCAGATTTCCCGTGGTGGTCGTCACGAAATAATGGTCGTCCGCGAGGCGAGACACCGTGCCGTCGTCCAGCATGATTCCGGCTTCGTCGCAAATCACTCCGTAGCGAGTGCGTCCCGGGCGCAGGTCAGAGAAGCGTCCCGTGTAAACCTTGTCGAGCAGCTTCCCGACGTCGCGGCCCTTCAGGTCGAGCTTGCCCAAAGTGCTGACGTCGATCAGCCCTACGCGTTCGCGCACGGCGCGATATTCCTGCTCAACGCAATGCCGCTCGCCGTCGCCTTTTGCCGATTGGTAATACCGCGGCCGCTTCCACTCACCCATGTCGAGCCATATGGCTCCCGCCGCCTCATGCTCGTAGTGCATCGGAGTGCGGCGCGTGGGATGATGCCGTGCACCGGCCAGGGCTCCCAGCGTGACGCCGGGATTCGGAGGCCGCGCGGTGGTTACGCCTGTGTCCCCCATACTGCGGCTGGTTTGGCGCGCGCACACGCCGATGGCGGGCAACTGGCACATCCGGCCCTGACAGGGCCCCATGGTCGTGGTGGTGTATCGCTTCAGCGTTTCAATATGATCGAACCCTTCGTCGATCGCGTTCACCAAGTCCTGGGAGCTCACGTCGGAGCACAAGCAGACAAACGCTCGCTTGCCGGCGGGATCGCGCTCAGGCGGCAACGTGGCCGCAGCGGTGAGCGAGTCACCCGTTACCTCACCGGCGGCGCTGACGTTCGCGGGCAGACCGGACGGAATGAAGGCGCCCTTCGCGGCATTCCACTCGAAACTGGCGCCCGCCTGGTGCAGCAAGCCCGCGTCCGGGATGCGATGCCCGCACATCACCACCAGATCGCAAGCGTGCCGGGCGTCGCGTGTTTCTATGGCCGTCACACGCATTTTCCCGACGGCTTTTACGACGGACTCCGGCGCGACGGTCGCGGCAACTTGAATTCCCGCCGCGCGCAAGTCCGTCACCACCGACTCGGCCAGCGGACTCCGCCCAACGACCACCGCAACCTTACCGGGGATGACGCGGTGCAGGTGGATCAGCCGCAGCACGGCGGTCGAGAGCATCACTCCGACCAGATCATTGTTTGGAAAAAGCAGCGGCGACTCATACGCACCGGTGGCCACCACCACGCGTGCGGCCCGCAAGTGAATCAACCGCTCCGCGTTATTCGGGCCGCGCCGCGGTTGCACAATTCCCAGCAGATTGCCCTCGTATAGACCGAAGCAGTAGCAGCCCTTCCATACTTGCACGTTGGGAAGCGCTTGCACTTGTGCTACCAGGTCCGGCAGCGAAGTCCCCGCGGTGTTCGAGTAGCGAAGGCGTCCTCCCAGTTCCGGCTGGTCATCGACCAGCGTAACCTCGCGGCCATTCGCGGCCTCCGTAAGGGCGGCCTTCAGGCCTGCCGGACCGCCCCCGATGATGGCCACGTCCGCATGGTGGTACGCATGCTCGTAATTTCCGCTGATGTCCGCCGGCGAAGGCGGCGTGCCGAGACCGGCGATTTTGCGCACGAATGGCTCCGCCGCATGCCACAGGCGAGGGTGGGTCATGGTCTTGTAGTACCACCCGACCGGCATCAACCAGTCGAAATGTTGCACCACCGCGAGCCAATCTCTTTCGAGCGAAGGATAGGCGTTTTGATGAGCCACGCGCATTCCGGCTCGGACGGGCGTCATGCAGGTGCGCACGTTAGGTGCGCCATCCACATTCATCAGGCAATTCGGACACTTGCCCGCAAGGCACAGCAATCCCCGGGGGCGATGGTACTTGAAGCTGCGGCTGAAGATCCGCTGCCCGGCGCGATAGAGTGCGGAGGCGACGGTATCGCCCGGGCGGGCATTCACCGTCTTACCGTTGAATACGAATGCGATGGTGTCCGCGGGTCCGCTCACGTTGTTTCGTCTGTGAAAAAGGATTCGACCATTTCGTTGGTCACGGTGTTTCGAACCGCCTGAAACCACTGGCGGCAACCGGAGCGGTGGAACCACCACTCTTTCTGCACTCCGGCCTCGTTCGCCCTGTTGTAGATGTAGTGCGTCCAGTCCGGTTCGGGAGCATCCGGCGCGGGGCGTTGTTTCACCTCGCCGCCAAAACGGAATTCATAGACGCTGCGCGCGCCGCACTGTGGACATCGCACCAGAAACGACACAATACTCTCTCCTAAAGAGTCTGTGTGAGAACCTCATTCAGGCTGTCATTCCGAGCCCTTCGCTGTCATCCTGAGCGAAGCGAAGAGCCTGTCCTGAACGAAGTGAAGGAATCTCGCTCTGGGCACTCAGGGTAAACTCCGCGAGGAATCTCGCTCTGAGTACTTTCAAGGCCGTGCGAGATTCCTCGTCGCCTGCGGCTCCTCGGAATGACACGCTAAACTGGGTTCTCACACAGACTCCTATAGCCGTACCGGTCTTCGCAGCCCGGCCAGCGGAATTCCACAAATGGCCGAGGCTTCCGCTGTGAGTGCGGCCATATCCTCCGGCTCCAGGTGGTGGACGTCCGACTTGCCGCAAGCCCGGGCCAACATTTGAATCTCTGTTGTCATCACGCGCAGCAGATTGGCGACGCGTTCCGCCGCCTGATCAATCTCCAGGCGTTCCATCAATCTCGGATCCTGCGTGGTGACGCCGACCGGACATCTCCCGGTGTGGCAATGATGGCAATAACCGGGCTCCGTGCCGAGCTGGTGGTAATCATCGACGTACAGAGCCTTGTTGCAGTTGAGCGCGATCAGGGCCGCAGTGCCGATATAGACCGCGTCGGCGCCGAGCGCCATGGCCTTGGCTGCGTCGGCGCCGTCACGAATGCCTCCGGCAATTACCAACTGAATCTCACCGTACTGCCCGCAATCCTCGAGCGCCGTGCGAGCCTCGCAGACCGCCGCCAGCGTCGGAATGCCGGTATGCTCCTGAAAGATCTCCGGCGAAGCGCCCGTTCCGCCTTCCATGCCGTCCACTACAATGACGTCCGCGCCTGCCTTGGCTGCCAGTTTTACGTCATCGAAAACACGGCTGGCGCCCATCTTGACGAAAATGGGAACCTCCCAGTCGGTGGCTTCCCGCAGCTCCTCGATTTTCACGATCATGTCGTCGGGGCCCAGGAAGTCCGGGTGACGTGCAGGGCTCCGCTGATCGACACCGACCGGCAGGTCACGCTGCCGGGCGATCGTGTCCGAGATCTTCGAGCCCAGCAGCAAACCACCCGATCCGGGCTTGGCGCCCTGCCCCACAGTGAGCTCAATTGCGTCCGCCCTTCGCATATCGTGGACATTGATTCCGTATCGCGAGGGCAGCACTTCATAAATCAACGTCTTGCTGTTCTCGCGTTCCGCCCCCAACATGCCGCCGTCACCCGTGGTGTTTGAGGAACCCGCGGCCGCGGCTCCTCGAGCCAGCGCCACTTTTGCGTTGTAAGAAAGCGCTCCCCAGCTCATGCCGGTGATCATCACCGGGATGTCCAGGACAATCGGTCTCCGCGCATGGCGCGTCCCCAGCACGGTCTTAGTCGAACATTTCTCGCGATATCCTTCCAGCGGAATCCGCGTCAGCGAACAAGGAAGGAAGGTGAGGTCGTCAAACGTCGCCCAGCTCCGCGGCCGCAAGGTGCCATACCCGCGGATGCGATACAGGCCCGATTCCGCTTTGGCCTGAATGGCTTCGATGACCTCCGGCCGGAAAGTCCCGCTGGGCCGCAGCAAACGGTTCGAAACATGCGGATCGTCCGGCATCGCTCAGAGGGCCTCCTGCCAAGTCTTCCATTCTCGCTTATCGAAATTCCACAGCTTTCTGCCGGCCACGATCTTTTTGAAATCGGCGCCGTGCGGGAGCTTGCGGCGCGCGTCAGGGTCAAGGTGCTGAGCCAACAGTGCGTCAAGCGATTGGGCTTCGCCGGCAGATGGTTTTTCGACTACCGCATCGGTTCCCAGGCTGGCGATATTTCCGCCGACGTAGCAGACGGTTTCATACATGGAATCACCAAAAGCTTCACCGGCTTCGCCACAAACGACCAGCGTTCCCTTCTGCGCCATGAAGCCGGCCATGTACCCACAGTTTCCCGCGACGATCACGGTGCCGCCCTTCATTGAGATACCCAAACGAGCGGCTGCATCACCGTGAATGACCACCGTTCCGCCGCGGATGGCAGCGGCCGCACCGTTTCCCGCGCTCCCACGCACCCGAACCAGGCCGGTCATCATGGATTCAGCAAGGCCCCACCCGGCGCTGCCCGCAACCTCTACCGTGGCGCCGTCGATCAGTCCCGCGCAGTAGTAGCCGACGCTGCCATCGATTTGAACCGTGACGGGCTGCAGAATAGCCACTCCCAGGTTATGGCGGGCGCCGGGATTGCGGACCACAATCGGGTCTTCGCCCTGGCGCACTTGCCGCTTGATTTCGGCGTTGACCTCGCGGCTGGTCCGGCCCTCACAATTCACCTCTCCCATACCCGCACCTCTCGGGCTTGCGCTTCGCGTACTTCGTAGTCGCCGTGCAAAGCGGAGCGAATGGCGACCTCTTCGTTGGCGAGGGCGACAAAGCTCGCCGTTTCCGCCCAGAGCAGTGGCTTGAGAGCGAACGGGTCTTTGACAAAGCCGAACTGACTGGCGGTCGCCACCAGGCAACTGAAAGAGCCGTCCAAGTCCCTCAGCATGGCGTCGAGAGCTTCTTTGAGCGTCAACCCCTTGAGAATCTGGTCAGCCAGGTAAATCGCCACGACCTCCGAATCGTTCTCAGTGTAGAAGCGAACCTTGCGCTGTTCGTAGCGGCGCCGGAGTTGGTGATAATTCGTAATGTGGCCGTTGTGAACAATGGCCAGGTCGCCGATCTGGTGGCTGCCGAACGGCTGGGAGTGGCTGAGATCGACCTTGGATTCGGTGGAGAGCCGCGTGTGGCCGATGCCGTGCGTGCCTTTCATTTGCGAAACTCCGTATTCACGATCGAGGTTGGCGGGCGAACCGACTTGCTTCACGATTTCCAGGCGCGCCCCCATGCTGACGACTTCGATTTCCTTGTCCAGCGCTTCAATGGCGGCGGCGAGAGCCGGGATATTCGCAACTTCGCTGACCTCCAATCTCCCGGCGTTTCCATGGCTCGTGAGCTGGTAGCGCGAATTCAAGTCGCGATCGAGAAACTTTCTCAGCGCCGCGAGGCGAGCGGAGCAATCCCCTTCTTCACCCAGCTTAATGCGTAGCACCGCCCGGTGATCGGCGCCGGGCCCAAAAAGGGCGACCCCGGCGGAGTCCGGTCCGCGACACGCCAATCCTTCGAGCATGGTGAGGAGGACCTGCCCGACCGGAGCATCGTGGGTGCTTCGAGACTGCTCGAAAAAACCTGCTATGCCGCACATTGGGGTATGGAATTCCCTGGAAAATCTGTATACTACCAGTATACGCGATGGATGGCAAGAACTTTCTTGCGCTCAGGTGTTGAGGAACGCTGATCGAAAACGCTACGCCGTGTTTGGCGCCGTCCTGCTTTGAGAATCGTGGCGCGGGCATGCCTTCGCTGCGCTCAGGACAAGCTCTGCCCGCGCGCAGGAGCGGGACGCTCCCACGACTGCGGGCGGGACGCCCGCACCACATCCGTCCAGCTAGGACGCAACGGCGTTTTCGATTGATTTGACAGCTGGAGGAGTAAGCATTACATGACAGCATTGGCGAGCGCGAAGTCAAAGGCGCATTCTTCGGGAGAGGTGGAAAGGGTTTATCAACTGCTTAAAGGCTGGCTGATTGATGCGAAGTTGGCGCCCGGGGAGGTGCTTTCGGAAGTAGACCTTGCCTCCCGCTGCCGGACCAGCCGCACGCCGGTGCGAGAGTCGTTCAGCCGCCTGGCTCAAGACGGATGGCTGAGGCGGATTCCGCGTAAGGGCTATCTGGTGGCGCCGATATCGATACGAGACGTGGTGGAGCTTTATGAATATCGTAAGGTCTTGGAGTGCTTCGCGGCGGAGCGCGTCGCTCAAGCCTCCGGCACGCAGGCGGTCGAGGAACTGGAAGCGATCGTCGCCATCGAGAAGCACGGGGAATCGCACGTCTCCGAAATCCTGATCGCGAACGGCCGCTTTCACCTTCGACTGGCCGAACTTGCCTCGAACGCGCGCGTCACCAGCCAGGTTGCGCTGGTGCTCTGTTACGTCAAGCGGCTCGATACCATCTGCACCCAGAGCGTTCCCGGTTGGATCGGGCATCACGAAATCATCAACGCCCTGCGGGCGCGCCAACCGGAAACCGCGCGCCAAGCCATGGCACGCCACATCGACCTTTCCCGCGACAAGATGCTGCGGCTATTTGCTGCCTGAATCCAGCAGCTTGTCGGTTTGCTTCCCGCTCGCCCAATGTCGCGGGAGGCGCATCCGACGTGCCGTTCTTTGGCATGCCTGCGCCCCTGAGGCTATTACCTGAAAAGATCGTATCTTAGGTAACGGAACTGCGCTCGTTTGAGTTCTTGGCTCTGCGAGGTCGTAGCGCCTTCCCCATCAACGTCACTTTCATTCCCACGGCTCACGCGAGGCAACCTCAGCCAGCTATATAGAGTCGAAACTTGTTGAAAGCCAGGGGCGTGACTTCAATAAGGTGGTAATAAATCGTGAACTCGCACGAGAAGGGTTCCGGCAGGAAATTTCGCGCAGAACACGCCCGGCGCCGGGTTTTTCGCCCCCTGGGCATAGTCTGGCTAAGCGTGAGTGTCGCGCCTTTTGCATTTTCAACCGCGGCTCAATCGCAGCGGCCCCCGGTCCCCCAACTAGCTGCAACAGGGATTTCAGCCGCTCAGCAGTTGCCGGAACAGCAGTTGACCGGAAGCATCAACGGAACAGTTGTCGATAGAAGTGGAGACCAGGTCGTCGGAGCCCTGATAACACTTACACGCAGAGATCAGTCCCCGAAACAAGAAGTGCTGTCAGGCGACGATGGGCAATTCACGTTTGCCAAGCTCGTTCCCGGAGCCTTCAAGATCACAATCACTGCGCGGAACTGCACCACGCCAACGTTCTCTGGAATCCTGCATCCGGGGGAGTCCTATAGGGTTCCGCCGATCGTCCTGGCCCTTGTGACGGCTACCACTCAAGTGCAGGTGGTGGCCGCAGGGACCGAAGTGGCCGAAGAGGAGATCAAGCTCCAAGAAAAGCAGCGCGTCCTCGGCATCCTTCCGAATTTCTATGTCTCCTATGTCCACGACGCATTTCCTCTTAGTTCAAAGCAAAAGTTTGAGCTTGCCTGGAAGTCGACAATCGACCCAGTCACCATCATACTGACCGCGGCAACTGCAGGAATCGAGCAGGCGCGAAATGATTTCAGTGGATATGGGCAGGGCGCACAAGGTTATGGAAAACGCTTCGGCGCCGCTTATGCCGACGCTGCTATCGGCACGTTCATTGCGAGTGCGATACTGCCGTCGCTCCTGAAACAAGATCCGCGCTATTTTTACAAAGGAACCGGTAGCAAGCGATCGCGAATTCTGTACGCGGTCGCCAATTTAGCTGTCTGCAAAGGCGATAACCAGCGTTGGCAGCCGAATTACTCGAATATCCTCGGAAGCCTCGCCGCAGGCGGTGTCTCGAATCTCTACTATCCAGCGAAAGATCGGGGAGCGGCATTAACGTTCGAAAACGCTTTTATTGGCATCGGCGCCGGTGCCGTTGTCAATCTCGCTCAAGAATTTGTCCTCCGCAGACTGACCCCGAAAGTGCCTGATTACGATCCGGCTCAGTCGCGCCGGAGCCCGGACCGCTCCAAGGACGTACCGTAGCATCTTGTACGCCATAGCGTACGCGCTGATCGGACCGCAACCTGTCACGAACTCGGCGGGAGTATCATACCGGCAGGGGGATGCATCCGAACGCTGGAGGGCGATCTGTGACTGTCATCGACTGGCTGCTGGATTCGGACCCGTCGATCCGCTGGCAAGCAATGAGGGACCTGACCGGCGCGTCCCAGACATTCTTGCCTATGCCGCACTTTTCGGCTTTGAGTTTCCGCCGGGTGAGAATGCCGCCCATCTCTGTCGTTACAACCCGCACGTATTCATCGCTCTGGCCTGGGAGCAGATCTATTGCACGGACGACGAGCGCACGCTGCCGTTTTCCCGGGCGGGCGAGTTTGGAAACAGCGTTCGAGCGATCTATGAGCGATTCGGCTATACACTGATCGATCTCCCCTGTGTCTCTGTGGAGGAGCGTGCGGACTTTATCCTCCGTCACCTGAGGGACGCTTAATCACCAAGGCGATGCCGGCAAGGCAAACAGGATAAACATGAAAACGAGAATCAATCTTCTGCTCATGCTCACACTGGCGCTCACGCTGAGCGGCCCCACTTTGAAGATGGCCTCACAAACCGGGGCGGGAGCCAGTGTTCCTCCACCCAGACCCCAAGGCCCATGTGACATCTACGCCGCCGCGGGCGATCCCTGCGTAGCCGCCCATAGCACCACGCGCGCGCTGTACGCCTCCTACAACGGTCCGCTCTACCGGGTCCTGCGCCAATCGGACGGCAAGACCCTGGACATCGGCGTCGTCCAGCCAGTTCGGTCGCCAGCGCCGGATGCGGGCGGGTATGCCAACGCGGCCGCGCAGGACGCGTTCTGCGCCAACACGTACTGCTGGATCAGCACGATCTACGACCAATCCCCCAAGCACAACGACCTTACCCAGGCGCCCCGTGGGGGATTCAACGGCCCGGCCCTGGGCGGGTTTAACAACCTCCCCATCGCCGACATGGCGCCGGTTACGATCATGGGCCACAAGGTCTACGGCGTTTTCATCGAGCCGGGCATGGGCCTCCGGGACGACGACGCGAAGGGCACGGCAGTCGACGACCAGGCGGAGGGGCAGTACTGGGTTATCAACGGCCGGCACTACAACTCCGGCTGCTGCTTCGATTACGGCAACGCCGAGATCGACAGCCGCGACGACGACAACGGCACCATGGAAACCGCGTACTTCGGCAACTCGCCCGGGTGGTATCGCGCAATC
>Ga0181538_10006399_pt1 | contig 10180 bp, 7 predicted proteins | sample PEATcosm2014_Bin_40_FD_119773 | JGI IMG/M metagenome (GOLD analysis project Ga0181538, IMG submission 119773) | Peatland microbial communities from MTU Mesocosm Facility, Houghton, MI, USA - PEATcosm2014_Bin23_30_metaG | ecosystem: Environmental > Terrestrial > Soil > Wetlands > Peat | place...
ACGCGTCCGCTTAAGCCACGCTCGCCCAGAAACGCCGCTTCCCTCGCCGACGAAGCGCAGTCTGCAATCACGCTAACTCGCGCGCATTTTAAAGATTTTCCCCGTACGCATCGGGCCCTGCCACGCTGTCTGTGGATATGGAGGTGACTGCGATGCGACACCACGAAACATTTTTCGAGCAAGTGCCCTTGGAAGTCGTCGAAATGATTTTGCACGACCCTGCGATGCGCGCCCGAACGCAGCAGGATCCGCCGCCGGCGCCCCCCGCAGCGGCCGTTAAACTTGAAAGCGCTACCGAATCAAAAATTCAGAACGAGCAGCCGGCCGGCCAAACCAAGGAGCCTCGATGAGGCGGATCGTGTTCGTCAGATCTTCACGTCTGGAGTACTGGGGCTGTTCCGACTGCGCCTGGGAGTTCAAGCCGATCGGCCCGCCGGAGGGCCAGAGCATTGAAGAAATGAAGCGGAACTACGAGCGTCATCGCGATCAGGATTTCCTGGTCCACGTGTGCGCGCAGCACCCGAGGAAGAAAAAGGCCTAAACCGCCAGGCACACGCAATTCCGCGTGCCCAGAAGCAAGCAAGCCCCGTAGGGGCGAAATAAACCAGAAGCCCAGGGCGTAAGCCCTGGGTAAGCAGTAACAACCGCGTTTTGTTTCGAGCAAGCCCCGTAGGGGCGACACAAGCCTACCCCTTGTTGGGCTCTAGATGATTGCAATAGCATTCGCAGGTTTCACGCCAGAATGTTCTTTCTTCGCGCGGGATTCTTGCTGCCTAGTCTTCCTATCCGCCGCAACCCCGCAACGCGCGCAAGGGTTTGGCTTATGTCGCCCCTAGGGGGCTCAAAGATTATTTTTATGGGGAAACTATTTTTCCTGGCGTACCCAGGGCTTACGCCCTGGGCTTCTGGTTTATGCCGCCCCTACGGGGCTAAAGACCTCGCACCTATCCAAAACGTGTAGGGCGCCCGCGGAGATGCGCGCGGAAACGCTGGCCTCGCGAGAACTTTTTGTCTATGCTGCGCGCATGAAGACAGAAGACAATCGTCCCAGCCGGCGGGCGTTCTTCTCGGCGCTGGCCGCGATGGGCACGGCGGGCGTCGCCGTCGCGCGCAACGTCCTGGCGCAGGGCCCAGCGAATGTTGCGAACGCCGGCGGCTCTGCCACCACTCCCCTCTTCGACGGCAAAACGCTCGACGGTTGGATCGACGTCGAAAACTCGACGACGATGTTCAACTCCGGCGACATCCTCGATCTCTCCGGCCTCGCAAATCGGCTCACCGACACCGCCGACCCCGTCTCCGTGCTCCTCAACACGCAGCTCGATGACGCGGTGAAGACCGCGCTCGGCACATACTCGCCGTCCACCTCCGCCGCCGACGTGAAGACGCTGAAATCCGCGCTGGCGAAGAATCTGAGCAAACTCATCGCCAGCGGCGCGCTCTACGACCCGATCGTTTTTCACAATATCGCGTTGCGGCCGGAGACGCAGGCGCTGGTCACCGAGAATCCGCACGGCGCTGCGGACCTCGCGCATTTGAATCGCCTGCTGCTCGAAGACGCGTATCCCGCGATCCTCGTGAAGGAAGCGCCCGCGGGCTGGATCGTCAAGGACGGCGCGCTGGCCAGCACCGGCGCGGGCCGCGGCGTGCTCTACACCGCGAAAGATTACGCGCGCTTCCGGCTCATCTTCAGTATTCGCCACGTTTCCGGCAATCCCGATCATCCGGCGAACATTTTATTTTTTTGCACGCGTCCGCAGCCGGGAGAAATTCCGCTCGACGCGCTCGCTGGCATTCAATTTCAAGTGCCGACCGCCGGGCACTGGGATTATCGCCCCAATAAAAATAATGACGGCGGCGACGAATTTAAACCCGTCGTGAAATCGCAGGTGGATCCGCACCAGTGGACGCGCGTCGAAATTCTCGCCGACGCCGCCACCGGCACGGCGCGCATGGCCGTCGCGCAACCGCCGGGCAGCCCGGGCACCGAGGTCCTCTACTTCAACGATCCGAGCGCGGGCAAGCCGGGCCCCATCGCGTTGCAGATGCACAACGCCGGCCTCTTCGACGAATACAAAGACATCACGATTGAAGTGGATCCGGTGAACGACGGGCTGAGCATTTTGTAGTAGGACAGACACTCCTGTCTGTCCAGGGTTTTTTCTCAGGCGTGCGAGAGAGCTGGGGGACGGGCGGAGGCCAGCTCCGCCCCTACATACGGAAACAGCAACGCCATCACTCGATCCGAGGTTTTCTCTGCCGTAGGGGCGGAGCTTGTCTCCGCCCGCTCTGCGGTTTTTCCGCGGGCTTGCCCCACACGCCGTAGTTGCGTGTGGGGGGCGTGGCCGGGCGAGCTCGAACGGATAGTTGCACCCGAGGTGCATTCGCATAAATTCTGGACAGGCAAGATTGCCTGTCCTACGAAGCCCCGTAGGGGCGGAACAAACCAAAAGCCCAGGGCGTAAGCCCTGGGTACGTAAAGGAAAAAATATTCCTTCAAAATAAACCTCTGCGAGCCCCGTAGGGGCGACATAAGCCAAACCCCCGCACGCGTTGCGGCATTGCGGCTGATCGGAAGACGAGGCAGCAAGAATCCCGCGCGGAGAAAGAACCATCTGGCGTGAAATCTGCGAATGCTATCGCAATCATTCACAGCCCAACAAGGGGCAGGCTTGTGTCGCCCCTACGGGGCTTGCTCGAAACAAAACGATATTGTCACGGCGTACCCAGGGCTTACGCCCTGGGCTTCTGTTTTATGTCGCCCCTACGGGGCTTGAGTGGACTTGCGCTGCAAAACTCCTCCTGGCCGCATCACGCAATTCCTGTCATTCTGAACGGAACGCCGCGCGCGGCTGCCTTTTGCCGCGCGACGCAGTGCTTGCCCGCCGTGGCGGGAAGAACCTAGTGGTTACGCACGAATGGCGAGGCGCCAAATCATGAGACCACGATTTGCGTTATCCGGAATCGTATTTGCCGCCGCCCTGCTGCTCTGCGGCATCGCGCGCACCACTGCGGCGGACGGCACTCCCGCCCCTGCCCCGCCGCCCAGCGAACCCATCCTCGCGCCGACGCCGCCGATGGGCTGGAACAGTTGGGACGGCTACGGCACGACGATCACTGAAGACCAGGTGAAGGCCAACGCCGACGCGTTCGCGGCGAAACTGAAACCCTTCGGCTGGCAATACATCGTCGTGGACATGGAATGGTTCGTCACCAACCCGACGGCGCAGGGCAACGGTAAGCAATCGCAATATTCCATGGACGCCTACGGCCGTTACACGCCCGCGCCGAATCGTTTTCCGTCTTCCGCCGCTGACGCCGGCTTCAAGCCGCTCGCCGATTACATCCATTCCCTCGGACTGAAATTCGGCTTTCACATCCTGCGCGGCATTCCGAAAAAAGCGGTGGAGGCGAATCTGCCCATCGCAAATTCCACGTTCCACGCCGCGGACGCCGCCGATACCTCGGACACCTGTCCGTGGAATCCCGACAATTATGGAATTGACGCGTCGAAGCCGGGCGCGCAGGCGTATTACGATTCCATCGTGTCGCTCTACGCGAGTTGGGGCGTGGATTTCATCAAGGTGGATTGCATCGCGAGCCATCCGTATCGCGGCGACGAAATCCGCATGCTCTCCGCGGCGATCGCGAAAACGGGACGCCCCATCGTGCTCAGCCTTTCGCCCGGCCCCGCGCCCATCGAAAAAATCGGCGAGCTGCGCGAGTACGCGCAAATGTGGCGCATCTCGGATGACGTTTGGGACTTGTGGCACAGCGACGTCCCGTATCCGCAAGGCCTCGGCGATCAATTCGCAAACGTCGCGAAGTGGGCGGGCCGCGCGCAGCCCGGCCATTGGCCGGACGCCGACATGTTGCCGCTCGGCGAGCTCGGCCCCGCGCCCGGTTGGGGGACGCCTCGCGCCACACGATTGACGCACGACGAGCAACGCACGCTCGTCACCCTGTGGTGCATGTTCCATTCGCCGCTGATGCTCGGCGGCGATTTGACGCAGATGGACACGTGGGAACTTTCGCTGCTGACGAATCCGGAAGTGATCGCCGTGGATCAGAAATCAATCGCGGACCTGCTATGGTGGGACAACGGCACGCCGCAAGACGTCGGCAAGATTACCGTGTGGATTTCCGAGACCGGCCACTCCTACGACGTCGCACTTTTCAATCGAACGGACAGCACTCAAACCGTCGAAATTTCGTGGGCGCAACTCGGCCTGCCCCAGTGGGCTGCGACCGTGCGCGACTTGTGGGAGCGCGAGGAACTGGGCCCGTCGTCAGGAGTGCGATTGCGATTGGTGCCGCACGCCTGCGCGCTCTACGAGGTGCGATCGAAAACTGCGACGGGCAATCGGCCAATGCCGTAGCGCCGAGAGCGCCGCGCCGCCTTTAGTAGGACAGGCACTCTTGCCTGTCCTCTTCTCTGTGTACTCGCAAAACAAACTTGGACAGGCAGGAGTGCCTGTCCTACTGAGCGCGCGGTCTTAGTAGCACAGCCACTCCTGGCTGTGTGCCGTTCTCCGTGCAGTTCTTCCCCGCAAAGCCGGGCGGAGGCCAGCTCCGCCCCTACGGCAGAGAAAACCTCAGCCCAAGAGATGGTGTTGCTGTTTCAGTATGTAGGGTCGGAGCTGGCCTCCGCCCGCTCTGCGATTCTCTCCGTGGGTGCCCCACACGTCGGTGTTACGTGTGGGAATTTTTCTTGGCCGTCGATCTTCACCCGTGTAAAGCAAGAAAAACCCCCACACGCAAGGACGGCGTGTGGGGCACCCTTCGCTTTTGGTAGGACAGGCACTCTTGCCTGTCCTCTTTTCTGTGTACTCGCAAAACAAACTTGGACAGGCAGGAGTGCCTGTCCTACTGAGCGCGCGGTTTTAGTAGCACAGCCACTCCTGGCTGTGCGCCTTTGTTCGCGGCGCGGAGAAAAGCACACAGGCAAGAGTGCCTGTGCTACTCAGCCCACAGGCGTATACTGCGGTTGCGCGGAAGGCAGGTGGACTGTGCGGCGAATATTGCCTGGCGGGAAATTATTTCGGGCGGTTTTGAATTCGGCGGCGATCGCGATCGTGGCGCTGGGCGCGACGCGCGCGACTGCGCGTCCGCAAACCAGCTGGGCGGACACCGCGCCGCCGATTGACGTCGCCGCCGTGCATGGCCAACTCGACGTCGTCACTTCCCTGCTCGCGGGCGGCGCGGACGCCAACGCCAAAGACCCCAGCGGCGTCACGCCGCTGATGTGCGCCGCCGGCAACGCGCATGCCGACATCGTGAAGCTCCTGCTCGCGCACGGCGCCGACGTGACCGCGCGCGAGAAAAACGGTTGGACGCCGCTGATGCAAGGCGCGGCCGGCGGCAATCCCGACGTAATCAATCTGCTGCTCGACGCGAAATCCAACATCGAAGCGAAAAATAATCTCGGCGAAACCGCGCTCATGATAAACGCCACCAGCGGCACGAACGACGTGGCCATCGTGCTCGTCGCGCGCGGCGCAATCGTCGACGCCAAAGATCAAGACGGCCTCACGGCGCTGATGTACGCGGCGGGCAGTGGGCGCGTCAGCACGGCGACGCTGCTGCTCGATCACGGAGCCGATGTGAACGCCAAGACCGCGCACGGTTACACCGCGCTGATTTATGCCACGCAGTACGGCCAGGCGGCCAGCATCGCGCTGCTCGTCGCGCGCGGCGCCGACGTCAACGCCAAAAATAACGTCGGCGAAACGCCGCTGATCGACGCGCTGAAAACCGACCTCGCCGACTCCGCCGCGCTGCTCCTCACGCATGGCGCCGACGCCAACTCCGCCGACAAAGACGGCTGGACGCCGCTGATGTTCGCCGCGATGTACGTCGGCACCACGGACACGGTGAAGCTCCTGCTCGATCACGGCGCGAACGTCAACGCGAAAAATAAAGACGGCCAAACCGCGCTCTCGCTTTCCGCGGACAGCGGCCGCGACGAAATCGCCGCCCTGCTGAAAGCGCAAGGCGCGAAGTAGGTTTGAGTAGGACAGGCACTCCTGCCTGTCCAGGTTTTTCTTCGCTTCAACGAAAACAAAGGGGACAGGCAAGAATGCCTGTCCTACTGGCACGCTGTCCGCTCTGCGCTTTTCTCCGTAGGTGCCCCACACGTCGGTGTCATGTGTGGGGATTCTTCTTGCCCGTCGATCTTCACCCGCGTAAAGCAAGAAAAAACCCCACACGCAAATTCGGCGTGTGGGGCACCCTCCGAGTAGGACAGGCACTCCTGCCTGTCCAGGTTTTTCTTCGCTTCAACGAAAACAAAGAGGACAGGCAAGAGTGCCTGTCCTACTGAGCGCGCGGTTTTAGTAGCACAGCCACTCCTGCCTGTGTGCCGTTCTCTTCGCCGGTCGAAAAAGGCACACAGCCAGGAGTGGCTGTGCTACTGAAACGCGCGGCGCGCGTTACTTCTGCGCGGCGGCGGCCGCGGCTCCCGCCGCAAAGCGCGCCTGCATCTCGCGCGTCAAATGCGGCACGATCCCGAGCTGCCGCTCGATCAACATCAACTGTCCGCGATGATGCATCTCGTGTTCTTTCGCGCTCATCACCATTTCGAAGCGGCTCTTCGACGCGTACGGCGCGCCCGCCGGCATCGCGATGTTCACGGCCAGGAAATCGTCGGAGAGGCCGTCGAGCCACGTGGCCCACTCTTCGCCCTTCACGCGCAGCAATTCGAGCGTCTGCTCCTTGTTGTAGCGCACAGACTCCTTGGCGCGGTATTCCGCGAACAGCGTGGGGAAATCAAGGCCCGCCATCGTGGTCGCCTGGTCCACCGCGTGAAATTGGTAGGGAAAGCTGGTCGAGAGCGCGATGTGCGTCAACAGTTCGCCGACGCTGCGCACGTCCGGCGCGGCGCGATATGAATATTTATCTTCGGGAATGTCCTGCGCGATCAGAATCGTGTTCTTGCGGACCGTGCGAAACGCGGCCGCCAAATCTTTTCCGCCGTAACAGTTCATTGGGGCGCTCCTAAGGTGTGCGAGTGAGTTGCCGCGCGCAGTATAACACGCGCCCTCTCCGCGCGCTCAGTAGGACAGGCACTCTTGCCTGTCCAGGTTTCCTTCGCTTACAGAAGACGGGCGGAGGCAAGCACCGCCCCTACATACGGAGAACACCTTGCCCGACTGCGAATGGTGTTCTCAGCCGTAGGGGCGGAGCTTGCCTCCGCCCGCTCTGCGCTTTTCTCTGTGGGGCAACCGCGAACTAGTAGGACAGGCATTCCTGCCTGTCCAGGATTTTACGCGCACATCTTCGAAATTACTCCCAAGCCCGCCAAGTACAGAAAATAAAGCCCCGTAGGGGCGACATAAAGCAAGAGCCCAGGGCGGAAGCCCTAGGTACGCGAAGCAAAAAACAATTCTTCCCGAAGCTAATTTATCCAGCCCCGTAGGGGCGACATAAGCCAAACCCCTGTCAGATTTCAGTTCAATTCAGCCATATCGCGTGCGTCGGAACACGCGCGATTTGTTCTGCCGTCGCGCGCCCCTGTCTTGTGCCGCCCCTACGGGGCTCGAAAAGTGATCTCTGGAGAATAATTTATTTTGATCGCTCACCCAGGGCATACGCCCTGGGCTATTGGCTTATGCCGCCCCTACGGGGCTTTCGTCACGCGCCATCGCGCGCGGTTTGGGTAGGACAGGCACTCTTGCCTGTCCTCTTTGTTTTTTTTATTAATAGCGAAAAACCCGGACAGGCAGGAGTGCCTGTCCTACTGAAGAGGATGATTCGCGGTCCACGTCTTGTAGTCGGCCAGCATCGCCACGCCCTCGGAGTTGTACCAGCTATATCCGTTGCGGCGTTCGCGGCTGATTTCGTTTACGTCGTCGTGAATCGTTTTGTCGCGATCGCCGAAGATGGGCGTGTCCGTGCCGATTTGGTAGTAGCGCGACCATATCGGCCCGGCGCCCGGCGCGGCGACGAGTCTGCGTCCGTCGGGATTCGTGCGGTCGGCACGAAAATCGCCAGTGCCCCAGCGCACGCCGAAGATCTCCGTCGCCGTGAACCACGCGGCCGCAGCGTGCACCGCGGCGATTTCCGCAGGCGTCGGGCGCGGCAATTGCATGAGAAATTCCACAATGCTGACGCTTTCGCCGCTGCTGATGGACGCCATTTCGTAATTGCGCGCGGAGGTGGGCGCGAGCGTCAACGCATCGTATTGTTGCGCCCACGCGGTGCGCTTGCCGTTCTCCACGATTTGCAATTGCAATAGGAGCGCGATGCCGCGTTCGGCGGCGGCCGCGGCGCGTTTGCGCAACGCCGCCGAAACATAGGCGTAATCGCTCGCGTCGTTTGGTAGGACAGGCACTCCTGCCTGTCCAGGGTTTTCTTGCTGTGGAGAGTGGCGGACGAACGAAAATGTTTGTCCAGGGTCCCCTCGCTGCGCAGAGCGGCGGACAGGCGCGAATGCCTGTCCAGGGCTTTCTTGCTGCGTAGAGCGGCGGACAGGCAAGAGTGCCTGTCCTACCGCAGCCAGCACTTCGATCGCGTGCAGATCGGCGTCATCGTTGATCGTGATGGCGTCGTGATAGCCGCCCTCGAGCGGCCACACTTGCGGCCAACCGCCATTCGGATATTGCGAATCGAGCAGATACTCGATGCCGCGCTCGACCGCCGCGCGAAATGGCGCCGCGTCTGCATCATGATGCGCGCCGAGCAGCGCCGTCGTCACGCGCGCGAGAAAAACAATTTGCGAGTAGGTCGCGTCGTTATCGAGCGTGGCGAGGTAATGCCACGACGGATCCGCCGCCTTATCGAAATCGTCGGGATCGGGAAAGCGATTCAAATTGTCAGTGTCGTAGCGGTCGCCGGGCGCGCGCGGATGCGCGGTCATGGCGATATTTTTGCTCCAGCCGCCGTCGGGCAATTGGTAACTGACGATGTTCGCGGCGATGCGCACGGCGTCGGCCGTCGCGTAATACTCCGGCGGATTGTTCATCGGCAGATCGATGGCGTTGCGTCCGGCGGGCGCGGGCTGCGGCGTGGTGACGCCGGCGCTTTTCATTTCCGCCTGAAACGCGGCTTTGTCGCGCGCCTGTTGCGCCGCGGAGCGTGCAAGATAGTCGCGCCAGGCCTTCCGCTGATTCGCCGGCAAAGTCGCGATGCGTTCGAGAGTAACCGGCTGCGCGATGATGTTCGTGCCGATGACTTTCGCCGCGGCGACGCGTGTCGCTCCTTCGTTCGCCACGATGATCGCGCACGCAACGCCCGCCGCGAGCAGCATCGCGATTGTGGAGGCGCGGCTTGCAAATGGATTGGGGCGCACGATGCGTTTTGTACGCCCGCGCAGGGAACATTGTCAAAGTCAAAGTAGGACAGGCACTCTTGCCTGTCCAGGTTTTTCGCCATTCACAAGAAAAAACAAAGAGGACAGGCAGGAGTGCCTGTCCTACTCCGGAGCCGGATCGTGCAGCGTCTGCGCCCTCACCGAACTCGGCTCCGCCAAAAATTGCGCAATGATCGGCCCGGCGGAAATGCATCCGAGCGCCTGATGCCCGCACGCCGAATCGAGCGTGAGAATCGGCGCGCCGATGGCGTTCGCAAACGCGATCGCGGGCGTGGGATTCACCATGTGATCTTCGGGCGAGATCACCACCAACATTTTCGCGTGCACGCGCTGCGCGGCGTACTCCAGCGTGTCGCCGAACTCCGCGCCGACGTCCAGCCCGATCATCGCCTGGCGCTGCCGAATGTGATTCGCGGCGTCGCCCGCGGTGAGTGTGGAGCTCACGATCCCGCCGAAGAGCGAGCCGAAGTCGCCGGGCTTCGTGTGCGCCACGCGATATTCCGGCGACGTCAGCGCCATCGAATGCAATTCGGCTTCGAGCGCCGCGCCGTGCGTGAACGTGCCCTTGGGATCGCCGTTGTTCCACGCGGGATCCAGTTCCAACGCGGAGATCTCCGCGGTCCACAATAAATTGTCGTAGGCGGTCATCTGCGGCGAGCCGTTCATGGGAATCGCGAGGTCCATGAAATCCGGATGCGACACGGCCCATTCGAACGTCTGCATTCCGCCCATCGAAATTCCCATCACCGCGCGCAGGTGCGTGAGGTGCAGCACTTCGGTCACCAGGCGATATTGCGATTCCACCATGTCGCGAATCGTGAACGACGGAAAGTGCATCAGCGGCTGCGCGGACGCGTTCGAAGGCGAGGA
>Ga0181538_10006400_pt1 | contig 10177 bp, 6 predicted proteins | sample PEATcosm2014_Bin_40_FD_119773 | JGI IMG/M metagenome (GOLD analysis project Ga0181538, IMG submission 119773) | Peatland microbial communities from MTU Mesocosm Facility, Houghton, MI, USA - PEATcosm2014_Bin23_30_metaG | ecosystem: Environmental > Terrestrial > Soil > Wetlands > Peat | place...
CCCGCGGACGCCGCGCTGTTGCCAGCGCCGGTCTCGAGTTCAACCTGAGACACGATGAACAGCGCGGGCAGGTACACGCGATACTTCTGCAATAGCGCAGCCAGTTCTCCCGGCGCAACCAGCCTTACGCGCGCTTCGAGATTGGCCGAAATAGTCTTCGCGGCTCGAAGGGGTTCCAGAGCTTTCAGCACTTCTTCCCGCACGGCGAGCAGGCGGTCCCAGTTTTTCGCGCGCTCAGGATCCAGCGCTCGTTCGAATTCCTCGGCGGCGGGAAAGAGCGCCATGTGGACGCTCTCGGGCTCTCCGGCAACGTGCGGGAGGAACTTCCACACTTCCTCCGACGTGAAGACCAGAGAGGGCGCGATGAGCCGCAAGAGCGCGCTCGCGATGCGATATGCCGCCGTCTGCGCGGACCGGCGCCCTCGATTATTCGGCGCGAACGTGTAGAGCCGGTCCTTCAGCACATCAAAATAGAACGCGCTCAAATCGACGCTGCAAAAATCGTGCAGCCGGTGATACACCCGATGGAAATCGAAATTGTCGTACCACTCGCGGCATTCGCGAATCGCGGTGCCCGTGCGGCGAAGCATCCAAGCGTCCATTTCCCACAGCTCGGAATCGGCAACGGAATCGCGCGCCGGATCAAAATCGAAAAGATTCGAGAGCGCGAAGCGGAAGGTGTTCCGAATCTTCCGATAGGCTTCGGCGAGCTGCTGCATCATCGGCTCGGAGAGCCGGACGTCGGTGGTGTAGTCCTGCGACGCCACCCAAACGCGCAGCAAATCAGCGCCCCACTTCGCGACGATTTGGTTGGGCTCCATCACGTTCCCCAGCGACTTCGACATCGGCTGGCCTTTTTCGTCGAGCGTCCAACCGTGCGTGACGACTTCGCGGTAAGGCGCGCGGCCCTTGACCCCCATCGCCACTAGCAGCGAGCTGTGGAACCAGCCGCGGTACTGGTCGGGCCCTTCCATGTACACGTCGGCGGGCCACGTGCCGTCCTTCTCGCTGAGCACGCTGAGATTCGTTGAGCCGGAATCGAACCACACATCGAGCACGTCTTTTTCCTTCTTCCACTTCGACGCGCCGCACGAGCATTTGGTGTCCGGAGGAAGCAATTCTTCCGCGGAATGCGTATACCAAGCGTCCGCGCCTTCGCGCTCGAAAAACGGCAGCACGTGCCGCAGCGCCGCAAAATCCTTGAGCTGCTTGCCGCATGCCTCGCAGTAGAAAACGATCAGCGGCACGCCCCAGAATCGCTGGCGCGAAATGCACCAGTCGGGACGCTCGGCCACCATGTCGTGGATGCGCGCTTCGCCCCATTCGGGCTTCCATTTCACTTTGGCGATTGCGGCGAGCGACTTCTTGCGCAAATCGTCATGATCGAGCTCGATGAACCACTGCTCGGTGGCGCGGAAAATTACGGGGTTGTGGCAGCGCCAGCAATGCGGGTAGCTGTGCGAGAGCTTGCGTTCGCCCACGAGCATGCCGCGCTGCTTGAGCAGTTCGATGACGATCGGATTCGCTTCGAAGACGGTCTTGCCCTTGTATTCGGGCAGCCCTTCGATGAAGCGGCCGTCGTCGTCCTGTGGAGCGTAGGCTTCGAGGCCGTATTTCTGACCCGTGTAAAAGTCCTCGGCCCCATGACCGGGCGCGGTGTGCACCACTCCGCTGCCCTGATCGAGCGTGACGTACTCGGCGAGAACGCCAGGCACGGTGAGGTCGAGAAACGAATGCCGAAACTTCGCGCCTTCGAATTGGCGGCCCTTCCAGCCGCCCGTGACGCCGCGAATCTCAAGACCCAGTTCGGAGGCGAGAGCGTCGACGCGCTGCTTCGCGAGCAGCAGCTTGCCGGCAGACGTGTCCGCGACCACGTATTCGAATTCGGGATGAAACGCGAGCGCGCGGTTGGCAGGCAGCGTCCAGGGAGTGGTGGTCCAGATCAGGGCGCTAACGTCGGCGCCAAGTTTGACGCCGTTCGCACCTTCAACCACCGGAAATTTCACCCAGACCGACGGGCTTACGTGGTCTTCGTATTCGACTTCGGCTTCCGCGAGCGCGGTGCGGTCATAGATGCACCAGTAGACAGGTTTCAGTCCGCGATAGACGTAGCCTTTTTCCAGGAAGTCGATGAACGCTCCGGCGGTGCAAGCCTCCATGCTCGGGTCCATCGTGAGGTAGGGCTTGTCCCATTGGCCGAAGACGCCGAGGCGGCGGAAATCGCGCTTGTGCGCTTCCACGTAGCGCGAGGCATACTCGCGGCAGCGGCGGCGAAATTCAGCGGCAGAGACTTTCGTCGTCTTGCCGCCGAGTTCCTTTTCCACTTTGGTCTCAATAGGCAGCCCATGGCAATCCCAACCGGGAATATACGGCGAACGAAACCCGGCCATGGTCTTCGACTTGACGATCATGTCCTTCACGATCTTGTTCAGGCCGGTGCCAAGGTGAATTTCGCCCGTCGGATACGGCGGACCGTCGTGCAGGACGAAGAGCGGCGCTCCCGCGCGCGAATCGAGGATTCGGTAATAGAGCCGCGTCTCTTCCCAAGCAGCTAATTGCACGGGCTCGCGCTCCGGCAACTTCGCTTTCATAGGAAATTCGGTTCGCGGCAGGTTCAGCGTACTCTTCAGGTCGAGGGTCTTCGCCATTGCGGGGAGCCGAGTCTAAATGCCCCTTTCTAGTGTATCCATTTCGGGAAACCTGAAAATTGATTCGCGCATCGTATGTTACAATGAATCAGAGAGCATGTCAGCCGGGTGCGCGATACATCCTTTTCGCAGGTCGCGCTTCTAAGCTTATGTGCACTCGACCCAAGGTAGCCAGGTAACACTCATGGGCGACTTCAGTTCAAGGCTGGATGAAGCGGGGCGCTCTAGTACAGAGCCCACGCTAAGGCTCGGTGGGGTACGCCTGTCCGGCCAGGACTCCGTCTTAAAGAGTCTGTTTTCAAATCTTAGGGATTTCCTCGTCGAGCGGCCCGTGAAGGTTCGTCCCGGCCAGGAGACGGCGTTTGACATGCCGGAATTCGGCGCCGGCTTGGGCGACAACCTAAGGGAGCTTCTGCGCGCGGCCCCGAAAGGGCGCGTCAATTCCGACTTGCTCGTCGACTGGAAACAAAGCGGCTTCCTACAGAACGTGCGCGACGCGCTGTTCCCGAAGAAACTGCCTCCGCTTCAAGTCACCAGTAAGCCTGTGGCTGTAAAGGACATCTGGACCAAAGATGCGCAGTTCACACGCGTCCAAGCGCTTTCGGTCACCATCCACGTCGCAATTCTCGTGTTAATCATCGTGCCGCTGCTGCCCGAAATCATGTCGCCGGCTATCACCAAGGCGAATTCGAACGTCGAGATTACGACTCTCTCCCCATACCTGCCAAAGCTCGCACCCGGAGTGAAGAAGGCTGGCGGCGGTGGCGGTGGCGGCGAGCACAATCCGATTCCGGCAAGCAAGGGCAAGGCGCCGAAATTCGACCTGGCGCAGATGGCTGCCCCCTCGGTGCATCCGCCGGCAGCTCCGAAGTTTGCGGTCCGGCCAACCTTGGCGGGACCTCCGCAGTTGAACGTGCCCAGCCCCAACATGAACAATTGGGGCGATCCGCTTGCCAAAGTACTCACCGATTCGAATGGCCCGGGTAGCGGCGCCGGTATTGGTTCCGGCAGCGGCGGCGGCATCGGCAGCGGCACCGGCGGCGGCCTTGGTCCAGGATCAGGCGGCGGCACAGGCGGCGGTGTATACAACGCTGGCACCGGGGGCTACGGCTTTCCGGCTTGCTTGTATTGCCCGACGGCTCAGTACTCAGACGAGGCAGTAAAGGCGAAGTATCAGGGTACTGTCGAACTCATTGCAGTGATCACTGCGGACGGGCGTGCCACTGATATCCATGTGGCTAAGGGTGTCGGGCTTGGGCTCGACGAAAAGGCAATCGAAGCAGTCCGCGCGTGGCGCTTCAAGCCTGCACTGGGGCCGGATGGCAAGCCCGCGGCCGTGCGCCAAACCATCGAAGTTACCTTCCACCTGTACTAAAGCTCCGGCATCTCTTCAAGCAGCTGGAATTATTCTCTTTCTCTTAGGATCGCTGCCATGACGCGAGGACTGCGGCGTCCATGGACCACGGCAACAATCCACAAAGGCTTTTCATCCGGCGCGTAGGCGATGAGGTATTCGCGCACCAAAATGAATTGAAGGGGCCGCGAGGTGAGATCGGGACGCTTGTGCCCTTGATGCGGAAAGCGGACTAGCCCACGGATGTAATCAAAAATCTCTGAGATCACGCGGTCGGCAACATCCGGGTTGTCGTGCGCTATGTAGCCACGGATGTCATCGAGATCGGCGAAGGCCTCAGGGTGTAGCGCGTACTCACTCGTCATGCAGGGCGATTGCGCTGCGCTTCGGTTTTCTCTTTCAGGCGGGCAAAGGCTTCCTCACCGTCGATGGGCTTCACTCTGCCGCTCTTCAAGTCGTCATAGCGGCTGTTCAACATTTGTCGCGTCTGCGCGAGCTCGTCGAAGTATCCAGCCACGACTTCCTCGACCAGCTCGCCCGTTTCGCGCCCGGTTTCGGTCGCCAGCTTGTCGAGCTTAGCTTGTAGTTCCGGCTTGAAACGAACTTCCATGAGTTCAGTCTACGGCGACGAGGCGTTTGAGGCAAGGTTTGAAGAGAGGGCGCTTTGCTCATCCTAGGAGCTCGCGAGAGTGTTAATCATCACAACGCAGAAAGATTGAGCGGCTGTTTAAGCCAATTTCGTTCTGTTACGATGAGCGGCATGAAAAGCATCGCCCGAGTGATTTTCGCCGCTGGCCTTGCGGTTTGCATGGTCGCGCCGCTGGCCGCCGCGCAGAGCGGTTCCATTGAATTTGTCGTGCGGGCAACGCCGTCGGGCGGCCTTGAAGAGCCGGTGCGCGGTTTTCCGCTCTATCTGCTCAGCAAGAGCTTCGAACAAATCAGCAAGGAAGTGGATGCGATGCATCCTCAGCCGGACATGAACGCATTCATCGACAGTCTCGACGGCTCCAAGGAATTGAAGGCATGGATGAAAAAGAACCACTGGGTCCAGCTCACTGGCGAGGATTTCCTGAACAAGCTCACGCCGACGGATATCATGGGCGTCCCCGAATTTTACGGCGCATACATACAGCGAAGCGCGGGCTCCTCGGCGCTCGATTTCCCCAAGGCCAAATTCAAGCCGGCTGACAAAACGAAAGATCCGGCGAAATACGAGAAAATGGTTCAGGACTACCGGCAGGCCGTGCAGCACTACATCGAGACGAATCCGCAAAGCAAAGACGGAATGGACCTCGAATTGGCCGATAAGGACGCCAGTGCGAAATGGCAAACGCTTGTCACGAAGCGCAATCCCGAAATTCACCGCGAGGTTCTGGAACTCGCGGAGTCGACGTATCTGGTGGCGCGGACGGAAACGAACCTGGAAGGACAGGGTTCTCTGGCCGGCATTCCGCCCGGCAACTACTGGCTCACGACGCTGGACGTTACAGCAGATGTGGGCGACGTTCGCGCGCGTTGGGACGTGCCCGTCGCAGTGCGGCCGGGAAAGCCCGTGCAGGTGATCCTTTCGAATGTGAATGCCGTGCAGCCTCCGCACACGTCGCCTTAGTGTTCGCGATCTCCTTCACATGCCTGAGAAAGATCTCGCTCCTCTGATTCGCGAGCTGGCCGATGCGGATTCTTCCGTCCGCGAATGCGCTGCCGCGGAGCTTTTTCGTCTCGGATCCGAACGGATCGAGCCCATTATGAAAACGTGGCTTCAGGATCGCGGGCTCGCGAAATTCTTTGCGTTCGGTGCGCGAGTGCCCGGAATCACTGTGGGCGTTGCGGTTGATCCGCTGCATTTTGACCAGATTGGCGACGCCAATGGATCGCCCCCGCTCGCTGCTGTGCCCGCCGATCAGGACGCCAAGGAATTCGAGCTCGAGTTCAGAAACCGCATCCGGCTAGACATCCTCACGAGCCGGGAACCCGCCGGCTCCGGCGCTATCGCGCGGTATCTGCAAAAATCCGGCGAGGGCATTCAGCAGGTGGAGCTCTACGTGAACGATGTCGACCGCGCCACCGAGATTCTGCGCGCTCGGTTCGGCGTCCGGGCGGTTTATCCGGCCACGCGCCCGGGCGCGAATCGGACGCGCGTCAATTTCTTTCTGGTGGATGCGCCTGCTGGTGGGAAGGTTTTGATTGAGCTTGTGGAAATTCCGAAAGCTGCGGAAAAGCCGGTCTAGTCGTTCGCCGAGGCATCCGAAAACATCACTCGCCGCTTTGTTCGATCAGCTTGGCCACCAGCGCCGTCCAACCTGTCTGGTGGCTCGCGCCCAAACCTGCGCCTGTTTCGCCATGGAAATACTCGTAGAAAAGGATCAGATCGCGCCAGTACGGATCGTTCTGAAAAAGCGAGGCGTCGCCGTTGACGGGGCGGCGCCCGTCGCGCCGCAGAAAGATATGAGACAGGCGGCGCGATAAATCGCTGGCCGCGTTCCACAGCGTTTGCCGACGGCCCGAACCGGTGGGTAACTCCACCTTGAAGCTGTCGCCGTAATAGTAGTGAATTCTCTGGATCGACTCGACCAGCAGAAAATTCAGCGGGAACCACACAGGGCCGCGCCAGTTCGAATTCCCTCCAAAAAGGTCGCTCCCAGACTCACCGGGCTCGTAGCCCACCGAATACACCTGGCCATCCACGTGGAGCATAAACGGATGCTCGCCATGATATTTTGAAAGCGAACGGATCCCGTGCGGCGAGAGAAATTCGTTTTCGTCGAAAACATATCGATAGACGCGCTCGAGTTTCTGGCGATTCGCGATCGTGAGAAGGTAGCGCGGCCCTTCATCGGACTCCTGGCTCATGTCCAGGTGCTCCGCCACTCCCTTCTGATGATCGAGGAACCACTGCGCCCGGCGCCGAAACTGCTTCAGGTCCTTCAGGTCGTCGGGCTCGAACGTCGCCACGGCAAAAAGCGGGATCAAGCCGACTGCGGATCGCACGCGGATCGGAACGGCCGAGGACTCTCCCAGGTGCAAGACGTCGTAGTAGAATCCGTCTTCTTCATTCCACAATCCGATTCCCTCGCCGCCCATGTTGTTCATGGCCTTCGAAATGTAGACGAAGTGTTCGAAGAACTTGCTGGCCACGTCTTCGTACGCGGGATCGTTGTGCGCCAATTCGACGGCAATCGAAAGCATGTCGAGGCAATACATCGCCATCCAGCTGGTGCCGTCCGACTGCGCGATGAACTGGCCCGGCCCGAGCGGTTTCGACCGGTCGAAAACTCCCACGTTATCCAGGCCGAGAAAACCTCCCTGGAAGACGTTGTTCCCTTCAGGATCCTTGCGATTCACCCACCACGTAAAATTCAGCAGCAGTTTGTGAAAGACACGCTGGAGGAACTTGTGGTCCGCCTGGCCTGAGACGCGCGCGCAAATTTTATAAACGCGCCACGCCGCCCACGCGTGCACCGGCGGGTTCACATCGGAAAAATTCCACTCATAGGCCGGGAGCTGCCCGTTTGGCTGCATGTACCATTCGCGAAGAAACAAGATGAGTTGCGCCTTCGCGTAATCCGGATCGATCAGCGCCATCGCGACGCAATGAAATGCCAGATCCCAAGAGGCGTACCACGGGTACTCCCACTTGTCGGGCATGGAGATCACGTCGGAGTTGTAAAGATGCAGCCAATCGTGATTCCGCCCCTGCCACCGCCGCGGATCAGGTTTCGGCTGCGTGGGATCGCCCTCCAGCCAGCGGCGAACCTCATAGTGATAGCTTTGCTTGTTCCACAGAAGCCCCGCGAACGCCTGGCGCTGGACGAGTTTTGCGTCCTCGCTGGCGCCTGGAAAATTTCTCGCCGCGTAGAATTCGTTCGTTTCCTTTTGGCGCGACAAAAACACTTCGTCGAATGCAGCCGACCCGAAGATCTGCGGCGCGCTCTCGCGCGTTTCGGCGGGATTGCGGTCCGTCAGACGCAAGCGAACGGTCCAGCCTTTGCCGGGCGGAATCTCCGAGGCAAAATGCGCGGCTGCTTTCGTTCCTGTCATGGCCGGGTTCACCGCGCCCTGCTCGCGATTCACAACGTGACGATGAAAAGCGTCCTTCACGTAAGGCGTTCGGCTCGGCTGCTGGAAGAGCCGTTCTGCATTCGTTTCATTCTCGGTGAAAAGCAATTCAGGCGAGCCTTCGACGACCAGCCATCGCTTGCCGTAGTGATACTCGGATAGTTCGACAACCGGCATTCCAGGCGCAGAATCGATTCGCCGCAGCGTCGGCTTCTCGAACGGATCGCCCCAATCCCAGCGGTTGCGGCACCACAGCGTCGGCAAAAGGTGCAGGCGGGCCGCCTCGGGTCCGCGATTCCAGGCCGTGATGCGAATCAGGATATCTTCGGAAGTCGCCTTCGCGTACTCGACGAAAACGTCGAAGTAGCGATTCTCGGCGAAAACGCCGGTATCGATCAGTTCGTATTCGGGCTCCAGGCGCGTGCGTTTGGCGTTCTCAGCCACCAACTTGTCGTACGGAAATGCCGCGTGTGGATATTTGTAGAGATACTTCAGATAGGAACTGCTCGGAATCGCTTCGAGATAGTAGTAATACTCCTTCACATCCTCGCCGTGATTCCCTTCGCGATTCGACAGTCCAAACAAGCGCTCTTTCAAAATCGGGTCTTTTTCGTTCCAGAGCGCCAGCGCGAAGCAAATATGCTGATGGCGGTCGCAGATTCCCGCGATTCCGTCTTCGCCCCAGCGATAGGCGCGCGAACGCGCGTGGTCGTGCGGAATGTAATCCCAGGCATCGCCGTTGGGGCTGTAATCCTCGCGAACCGTGCCCCACTGGCGCTCCGAAAGGTATGGGCCCCAGCGCTTCCAATGCACTTTGCGCTCGACGCTGGCCTGAAGTCTTTGGTCTTCTGCGTTCACGTTGACGGTTGTTTGAAGCTTGGAATTCCAGGCCGCGCCTGACTTCTGGCTCGCTTGATCAAAACCATTTCACTCTATCCGGTAGGGCGGCAAATTGGCAAGACTCGGTGTAGCGATGGGTTCCGGGAATCACACCAGGCGGATTGTGCTGCTGTGGAACAGCCTCGGTTATCTGTCGCTTTTGTTCTTGACCCTGGGGTGTTCAGTGCAAACGTGGGCTGCAAACTCTTTATCGCGCTGCCGTATGTAGTTCTGCTTCATTTCATCGAGTGAATTGCCGGTGGGTGATCCCGAGGCACTGAATGCCCACGCGCATTCCGAGCAACCCCATCTCCCGAAAGGCGGTTCGGCGATCCATACTAGCTTGCGGCGCATGACCTCCCTCGCACACCCCGAGATTTGGTGCGGTTATGCGTTTGCGAAAGACGATATGGCCTTGGTTTTCAACTGCAACTGCGGCGACAGTGAACCTCGTTCGTTCGCCTGCACAAAGTTCTGCACAAGTCGCCCCTCTTCGAACCCAAGTCAAAGCCTGAACTGAATCCAATAAGGTCCTGGAGATTACCGATAGCAAGGGACTTTTGTCTGTGGGGTATCCAACGCTGGAGAAAGTGTCTATCTCAATCCGAGGTCATCTTCGAACTGCCGGATGACGCTGTAGCATTCGCACGCCGTTTTTTCGAGTTTCCTGCGGTTCACGATCTTCACTGCACCTCGCACGTAGTCTATTACTCCTTTCTCTTGCAGCACCGACGCTGTCACGCTCACGGTGGACCGGTCGGTGCCCATCATGGTCGCAATGAAATCGTGCGTGATCGGAAGCAATCCGGAATCCACCCTGTCCTGAGTCATCAGCAACCACCGCGAGAGACGCTGCTCTATATCGTGCAGCCGATTGCACGCCGCCGTCTGTGCCACTTGCATTCCTTGAAGCCCCGTGTGCCTGTTCAGCAGCACCTGTAACCGCGGCGCGGACCGCAAAATGCGTTCCAGCGCGCTCGCCGTCACCCGAAAGCCATCTCCGGCGATCTGGATTATTTCGCGCACGGGACTTCTGCTTAGGCCCACGGCTAATCCTGCGCCAACGTAGCCTTCCTTACCCACGACGCCCACTTCCACGGTTCGACCGTCCTTGGTCACCACGACTTGAGAAACCATTCCCCGGTTCGGGAAATAGGCGAACTCGATACTCTGAGTCGACTCGTGAAGACTCAGGTGACTCGGCAGGTCGATATACATCAAGTCCGGACGCATCAGTTCG
>Ga0181538_10006401_pt1 | contig 10176 bp, 6 predicted proteins | sample PEATcosm2014_Bin_40_FD_119773 | JGI IMG/M metagenome (GOLD analysis project Ga0181538, IMG submission 119773) | Peatland microbial communities from MTU Mesocosm Facility, Houghton, MI, USA - PEATcosm2014_Bin23_30_metaG | ecosystem: Environmental > Terrestrial > Soil > Wetlands > Peat | place...
ACAATCTCCAGGATCGCCAACCAGGTTGGGATCTGCTTGAAGACGACCCTGCCTGCCTCGATGAAACGGCCCTCCGTGTTTGGGCTTAGCAGCGCGAGAGTGGCTGCGGGTTCAAGAGAATCCTTCTTCGGAGCGTATCGGAACTGCCTGCCCGAAACGGGAAGGAAGGTCTCGTTCCGTCCACCTAAACTCGAGATGAGAAGTTTCCCGTCTTTCAAACTTACCACGCTAAGCCCTGCCACACGCTCCAGGAATTGGGTCATTTCATTGCGTGGTGAGTCCGGCTCATACCACCCCGCCCACTCAGCGGCGCCTGGCGGCAGAGATGCGACAGGAGGCAGCGCCGGCTGCTGCAACTTGGCGGTGACGTAGGCGCGAATCGTTTTGCCGACGCGGGAAAACGCATCTCCGTTCCCGGAGTTTATGCTGTAGAAGTAGCCCACGCCGTATTCGGGCAGGTACGCCATTTCAGTGAGCCCGCCGTTGACGCCCCCGTTATGCCCGTGGTACACGAAGCCCTCGTGGAGGCTCCAATAATTGCTTAGGCCGTATCCGCTCTTCAGGCCGTCTTGAGCGGCCCAGGTGCTGGCCGGGTTCTCCATGCGATCGATGTCGGCGGCCGGAACGATCTGGACGCCGTTGACCTTGCCCCGATTGAGATAGAACTGGACGTAGGCTGCCATATCACGGGCGGAAGCATTGATCGAACCCGCGGGGCGATAAACGAGATTCCAGTAAGGGTAGGGCGTCTTGCCGTCGGGGTGATAGAGAGTCGTGGCGGTTCCTTCGGGCGGCGGAAAATAAGTCGCGGTCTTCATTCCGATCGGCAGAAAGAGATTCTGCTGCACGAAATCTTCGAAGCGCTGCTGGGTGATCTTTTCGACGATGTAAGCCGCCACCGGCGGGCCGGAATTGCAATAGGCCATGCGCGTTCCGGGCGGCCAGCGCGAAATGCGCGAACGATGATAGGAGTCCAGCGCCTCACGCAGACCCAGGCTGGGCGGCGCATCGACGGCGTATTCGTGCACGTGCATATCGTCCCAGCCGGTGGTGTGCTCCAGAAGATTAACCACCCGCACCGGATCACTCGCTTCCCAGCGATTCTCGAACCACACCTCGGGAGCTAGCTTGCGGACGGTATCATCCAGCGAGAGCTTGCCCTGCTCGGCCAGCATCAGGATCGAGAGCGACGCAAAGGCCTTCGACGTTGAACCAATGCGGAAGAGGGTGTCCGGAGTTGTCGCACGGTGACGGGCAACGTCCGATTCGCCGAGACCGGCGATCCATTCCGGTCCGTCCCGATGCACGATGGCAACGGAAACGCCCGGCGTGTGCGTGTCCTTGAGCAATTTCTCGAGTTGCTGCTGGAGTTCGGCGATGGACTGCGCCGGTTTCTGCTTCTCGCTCTTGTCATCAGCAAAGCAAAGGCAGGCCAGCGTAGAAAGAAGAAGAATTAGAATGATTCGTTTCATGATTGCCCCTCTGGTGTCCGGTAACACAAGGCCATCGATTGAGTCAGATTCTTGAGAACTGCGGCGCTCAGCCCTTCTGGAGGATTCACAAAAAGCCTGCGGAAGTGAAGTCGTTGAAGAAGCAGAACAGCACGCCCGCCGGTTGACGGACTAAGGCACAAAGAAGCGCAAAGTCTTCGCTGTCTCCTTCTCTCTGAGATTCTATTCACCCGGCATCTTGGTTGCAAGCGAAGTGATCTCGAAAAAGAGTCTGACCTTGAGGGTCGGGACGAACTTGAGGTCGGCCCAGCGCGGGAGTCCCGGTACTATTGTGCTATAGCTCAAGTGGTGGATAACAACTATAACCATCTCGTACGACACGCGAGGAGGTTTCCGGTGTTAGCTTACTCGATTATGCAGCTTGGGGAGGAAGCGGTGAAGGCTGCCCGTTTTCGCTCTTTTGCTTCGCGCGAAGCCATGCCGGATTCCAACTTCTAAAAAGGGTGAGAAGCCATGATCGTTGCCACAGTTATTCTGATCCTCTCGGCGGCGCTGTTCTGTTTCTATTTCCAAATCACTTGCCAGAAGATTCTGCGCCGGCAGTTTGACCGGGAGTACTTTCAATCCATTGCAAGCGCCAATCGTCTGGAGTTTCTGTCCTTGCGGGAGATGTTGGAAGGGCTCGGCAAGCCGGCCGCTCGATCCCTCTTACGCCAGGCGCTGAAATGTGATTTCCTCGCTCTCACCTATCTCCTCAAGAATGCCGCTAACCAGAATCGAAGGTACGCGGGCGAAGAGCGTTTCTTGATTCTCTATTTCCGCTGGCAATTTCTTTCGCTTGCGATGCGGCGATTGCTGGGGATGAGTGACGATCGGGTCATTCTCAGACTGACCTCGGTTCTTCAGTATTTTGCCAACGTGGTCGGCCAGCGCGTCGAAGCGGTAAAGTTCGCCAATTTGGCCGCTGCCGAGTTCCCCCTGAGTTTTTAGCCCTGGCCGCTTTAAAGCGCACCTGCCTGGGCTCGGTTTCCCGGCGTGTCGTCTAACCGCTTACCCCTCCTTACGCCGTCCGGCCATACCCTCCTGGTCTGAATCGCAGCGCTGTCCCTCGGTCCGGCAACGGCCGGCCCGAGAGCCGGCGCCGCCTCAAGACTACGACAGTACTCGTGCATCGAGGGGCGCTTCCTCAACAAACTGAGGTATACTGTTGCTCGGACCCAATACCTACCCTTAGACGCCATCTGGTCCATACGAAGGAGCCCGTCTATATGTGTCGAACGCTTCTCGGGGCAATTGTTGCGCTGGCCTTGCTGCCTGCGGCGGCGCGCCCGCAAACTGTGGATGAGATCATTGCGAAGAATATCCAGGCACACGGCGGCATGGAGAAAATCAGTGCCGTCCACAGCCGCATTCAGACGGCCAAGTTCAGCGCCGGCTCGTTTAAGGCTGATGTTCGATCCGTCACCAAGCGGCCGGACGAGGTGCGCGAAGAGTTCATCCTGCAGGGCATGACGCAAATCAGAGCCTACGACGGCAAGACGGGGTGGCAATTAGACCCGTTCGAGGGCCGCCGGGAGGCCGAGCTATTGGCCGAAGACGACATGAAAGACCTTGTGGTTGACTCGGACATTGACGGCCCGCTGGTGAATTATAGGCAGAAAGGCCACAAGGCGGAATTCATGGGTCACGATTCCGTCGAGGGCACGGACTGCTATAAGGTGAAACTGACCCTGAAAAACGGCGATATCCGGACTTATTATTTTGATACTGACTCGTACCTGGAGCTCAAGCTCGAGACACAGACTTTCGTCCGTGGGGCTCCGCACGAGTCGGAATCGTACTACGGCGACTACGATCCGGTGAGCGGCATTTATTACCCGTTCGCAATTGAACAGGGCCAGAAGGGGAGCCCGGACCGCGTCCGTGTTACTGTGGAAAAGATCGAATTGAATCCTGCGGTCGACGATGCCCTGTTCAAGATGCCTGCGGCCAATGCCCAGGCCGGACCGGCGGCCGGGTCGAAATAGAGACGCTTGCAGACAGTTTCCTCGCTGCTGTGAAAGCCTGTAGGGATAGGGCTTGCCCTACCCGCGCGTTAGGGGACGGCAAGCCGTCCCCCTACAAGCATGCAAAGGAGGGGAATCGTTTACAGGGTCTCTGGGTGCCGCCGGCGGCGGCCTGGGCAACTGCCACGAAAAGGACTTCTCAACTATGCACAAACTCATTGCTCAATGTCTGGCCTTCATGATCGTCGGCGGCATCGCCGCGACCGCTCCTCTGCACGCCCAGGACGTGAAGATAGACTCGGACACGATCTCCGGCCTGGGCGCCAGGAACGTCGGTGCGGCCGTCATGAGTGGGCGGATCGCCGCCCTCGCCGCGGTGCATGAGAAGGGCAGGCTCACGATCTACATCGGCGCGGCCAGCGGTGGTGTCTGGCGGTCCTTGAATGGCGGCACGACCTTCAAACCGATGTTCGACAAGCAGCCGGTGCAGTCGATTGGCGCCATTGCCATCGACCCCTCGCATCCCAAGACGGTATGGGTGGGCACGGGCGAAGCTTGGACCCGCAACAGCGTCTCCATCGGCGACGGTGTCTATAAATCCACCGATGGGGGTGAGAACTGGACCAACGTGGGCCTGAAGGACTCCGAGCGCGTCGCGAAGATCATCGTCGATCCGGCGGACGGCAACACCGTGTATGCCTGCGTGCCTGGAAAGCTCTGGAGTGACAGTGAGGAACGCGGCGTCTTCAAGACCACGGACGGCGGCGCGAGTTGGACGAAAATTCTTAAGGGCGCGAACCTGTCCACCGGTTGTTCGATGATCAGCATGAGTTCGCGCGACCCAAAGACGCTCTACGCGGGCACGTGGGATTTCCGCCGCAAGGGCTGGACGTTCCGGTCCGGCGGCGACACGCCGACTGCCTTCAGCGGGAGTGGTCTTTTCGTGACCTCGGATGGTGGCGCAACCTGGACCGACCTCAACGAGAAGACTGCCAAGGGGCTTCCGCCCAAGCCGTGGGGGCGCGTCGCGGTGACCGCGGCGCCTTCCAATCCGAATGTGGTTTACGCCCTGATTGAATCTCCGCAAAGCGCACTCTATCGTTCCGACGACGCCGGCAAGACCTGGGAGCGGCGCGACGCGAGCCAATGGATGGTGTGGCGGTCGTTCTATTTCGCCAATCTGATCGTGGACCCCAAGGACGAAAATAAGCTCTACAAGACCGATCTGGGCCTGATTATGAGCACCGACGGCGGCCGCAGCTTCAGCTTCGTCTCGGGGGGAGCGCATGGCGATTTCCATGATGTCTGGGTAGACCCCGAGGACACGGATCATCTTGTTTCCGGGGACGATGGCGGAGTCTGGTTCTCCTACGACGGAGCCGACACTTGGTGGAAGGCCAACAACCTCCCCGTGTCGCAGTTTTATCACGTGGCCGTGGACAACGAAGATCCCTATCACGTCTACGGCGGGTTGCAGGATAACGCAAACTGGATTGGCGACTCATCCTACCCCGGGGGAATCACCAACAGCCGATGGGAATGTCTCGGGGGCGGTGACGGCTTCTGGGTAATCCCGGACCCCTCGGACCCCAATTACGCTTATGAAGATTCGCAGGGCGGGGAAATCGCCAGGATTAATCGACGCACCCTCCAGGCGCGCGGCATCAAGCCGCTCCCCAATTATGGGGAGGGGAAACTGCGATTCAATTGGAATGCGCCGGTTTACGTCAGCCCCAATGAGCCGGGAACGGTTTACATCGGCGCGCAGTTTTTGTTTCGCTCTCGCGATCACGGCCAGAGCTGGGAGCGGATCTCGCCCGACCTCACCACCAACGATCCCGAGAAGCAGAAGCAGGAAGAGTCGGGCGGCGTAACAGTTGACAACTCCGACGCAGAAACCCACACCACCATTTATTCCATCAGCGAGTCGCCGCTGAATGGAAACACCCTCTGGGTGGGCACGGACGACGGCAATCTGCAGCTCACGCGCGACGGCGGCAAATCCTGGACGAACGTGGTGGGCAACGTTCCGAGCCTGCCCAAATGCTCCTGGGTGTCGTGGGTCGAGGCAAGCCGATACGATCCTGCCGCTGCCTACGCTGTCTTCGACCGCCACACTTTTGGCGACATGGAACCTTATGTTTTCAAAACGGCGGATTACGGCAAGACGTGGTCGCCCATCGTCGGTCCCGGCAGCGGAGTTCGTGGCTACGCGCACGTCGTCAAGGAAGATACCGTCCTCAGCAATCTTTTATTCCTTGGGACGGAATTCGGCCTCTGGATTTCGCCTGATGGCGGCCGCCAGTGGGCGCAGTACAAGGGCGAAGAGTTTCCGAATGTCGCCGTACGCGACATCGCGATTCAGCCTCGCGAGTCGGACGTGGTCCTCGCCACGCACGGCCGGGGCATCTGGATTATTGACGACATCACGCCGTTGCGAAAACTTACTCCGGAAGTGTTGAGCCAGGATGCGGTGTTTCTCGAGGGCCGGCCCACACGGCAGCGCTTGATGGCCAGCGGCGGCTGGCCCGAGGGAGATGCCTCGTTCAACGGCCCCAATCCGCAAGACGCGGCGCTGATCACCTACTACCAGAAGAAGCGGCATATTTTCGGCAAAATGAAAATCGAAGTCTTGGACGACCAGGGCAAACTTGTGGAGACGCTGCCCGCCAACAGCCGGCGCGGCCTGACCCGCGTACCTTGGTCGATGACGCTGAAGCCGCCGCGCGTTCCGCCCGCCGCGTCGCTCGCAGGGGCCGTCGTCGGGCCGCGAGTTCTGCCGGGGACTTACACCATCAGGATGACGCGCGGCGACCAGGTATTCACCTACCAGTTGCGCATCAACCTTGATCCTCGCGCCACCTACACGGCGAAGGACCGCAAGCTTCAGCTCGAGGCCTCCACGCGCGTGCGCGACCTGCTGGGCGACATGAGCTACGACGTCGACAACATCGGTGCGGTCCACGAAGCGCTCCTGGCCCGTATGTCCAAGCTGGACGCCGGCGATCCGCTTCGCAAGACACTCTCCCAGACCGCCGATAAGGCCGAAACCATTCGGAAAAAGATTGTCGCGACAAAAACCGGCGGCGCCGTTACCGGCGAACTGCGTCTGCGGGAGTACGCGATCGAGCTGTACGACACCGTGACCAACTACGAAGGCCGCCCGGGCGATTACCAGGTGGCGCGCATCGACTCGTTGAAGCGCGAACTGGACGACGTGGTGAAGCAGTTCGACGACTTCTTGGCTAAAGACGTGACGCCGCTGAATCAGGCGCTGGCGCGGAAGAAACTGGACCCGGTCCGCGCCCTGCCGCGCACTGAGTGGGAAAAAACCAGCTCCGTGGCGGACCTTGATAACGGAAACATGAGAGTCGTCGGCCGCGAGCGCGATCGATGAGTGCATTTTTAGCAGGCTGCGGAAGTGCCTCTATTGCAGCTATCCTTGCGCTTTGTCCGTCCAGCGGCTCCGCCTCAACCCGCGAGGCGCAGCCTCGCCGAAAAAACAACAATTGAATAGGGAAGGCCCGCAAAGGCAAAGCCTTTCCGCGAGGCATGGCGGCAGAGCCGCACTTGCGGAATGACGCGATCTTCAGGAGAGTTATCGCGGGCCTGCGGCTCACCCGGGTGTGACAACCGGGAGGGCTCTCTCGTAGTTTGGTAGGAACTGCAACATGCTGGTCTTCGCGGTTCTGATCGCTGCATTACTGGTCTTTCGTACGCTTGGTTTCGTCGGGGTATCGGCATTGGCGTCGTGGCAGGCCTCAGCCCGCGACGCGTTGGCCGTTATGCTATTCTTCACGGCCGGCAGCCACTTCACAGCAATGCGGCGGGATTTTATACGAATGGTCCCGCCCTGGGTTCCTTGGCCAGGTGCGATGGTTTATTTTACAGGTATCTGCGAGATTGCCGGCGCCGTGGGTTTGCTATTGCCCGGTCTGCACTGCGCAGCAGGGATCTGCCTGATCATCTTTTTCCTGGCCATTCTGCCGGCCAATATCCATGCCGCCCGGGCCGGTATTACCCTGCGAGGCGAAGCCGCAACGCGGCTTGTGCTGAGAATACCGATGCAGCTTTTGTTCATCGCCTGGGCAGCGTGGTCGACGCTCACCTGATCGTCCACTCCCCTCGTTTGGCTACCTGCTCAGATGAGTCTTCACCGCGACAGCGGAGTAGCAAATTAGGCACTTAACTTATTGTATCTTGACAAAACATGAAACATAGGCTAGAATGGTTTTTGGAAGCACGGGGCTCAAAGGATGAGGTCAAGAGAGTTGAGAAGTCAAAGAGGTGAGGAGTCGAGCGGCAGAAGACTAGGGCCGACGCAAGGGCCGAGCGATAGCTCGGAAGGCGACTGTTGGCTGCTCAACACCTCAACTTCTCGACTCCTGGACTGCAGAATTGAGGGAACAAAGCGAGAATGTCTATGAAAACAAAGGAACGGCTCGGAAATCAAACCACCCTGGCCTCTCCTTATCCAGGGGGGGAATCGCGGGGCTCCCCTCCTCGGACGAGGAGGGGCTGGGGGTGGTGCGACTTGGCGCGTTGGCCGCGCTTGTGATATGGAAAACTCGCGGAACAAAGCGAGAATGTCTATGAAAACAAAGGAAGATGACAAAAAGTCAGGGGCTGGCGGAGACATTGACTTTGAATGTCTGCGACGCGCCGAAGGCGCAGGCCTGGTCAGGTTGGGCTTGGTGGCCTTGGCTGTCCCTCCGGGACATCGCAGACCCCAGACATCAGGGGTCTGCGCCATCCGTCGCTTCAAAACTGGCGGAACAAAGCGAGAATGTCTATGAAAACAAAGGGCGAGTGCGCCGGGATAAACCGGCAGGAAGCAGAGAGTGCAAATTTCTCACGAGAAAGGGTTAGCGACCCACTTGGCCCCGAGTTTTGCGCTGTGTGCCGCGAGGTGCACAGTGAAGCGTAAACAGGGGAATAGGTGGGCTGGGTATTGAGCTTCGAAAATGTGCAATCAGGGTGCCGACGCGGTTTGTCCGGCGGAAGGCAACATGACCCAGGGCGCTAGCGCGAGTCCGGGGTCGGCCCTGCGTAGTCCAAGACCCCAGACACGCCTAGATACTTCCTGCACGAGAACCGGGAGACCTCGGGGACGACCGCCGGGAGGACGGGCGGTCCGACGGGCAAAGGCTTAGGCCGTACGGCCCGTGCGCACGTCAACGAGGAGTCGGACAGTGGCATAGTACCCATGAATCATTCGAACAAAGAGGGTAAGCTATCGGCGGAGAATGAGGAGGGAAGGCCGCTGGACAAAGAGAACATCCCTCAGCCTAACACGCACCCGACGCAGAGCGGGGCGCGCGTGTCCCAGGGGTTGCGGGGTGTGCGGAAGGCTGCGAAGGAACACCAGGGGATGAAGTTCACGGCTCTGCTTCACCATCTCACGGTCGAGTTGCTGCGGGAGAGCTTCTACGCCTTGAAGCGGAAAGCGGCTCCTGGGGCAGACGGCAGGAGTTGGCAGGAGTATGTGACCGGGCTGGAGGATCGACTGGTCGATCTGCGCAGCCGGGTGCACCGCGGGGCGTATCGAGCCACACCCTCCCGAAGGGTCTACATCCCGAAAGCCGACGGGCGGCAACGTCCGTTGGGGGTAGCGGCACTGGAAGATAAGATGGTCCAGCAGGCCGTGGTCACCATTCTCCAGGCGATCTACGAGGAGGACTTTCAGGGGTTTTCGTATGGCTTTCGGCCGGGGCGCAACCAGCATCAAGCGCTGGACGCGCTGTCGTATGCGCTGGAGCGGAAGAGCGTGAACTACGTTCTTGACGCGGACATTCGGGGATTTTTTGATACGATCTCCCACGCATGGATGCTCAAGTTCGTGCAACATCGCGTGGCCGACCGCCGGATCCTGCGGCTGATCCAGAAAGGGTTGAAGGCCGGGGTGATGGAGGAAGGCCAAGGGTCGGGAACGGAGATGGGTACGCCGCAAGGAGCGGTAATCTCGCCGCTGCTCGCCAATATCTATCTGCATTACGTTTTTGACCTCTGGGTGCAGGCGTGGCGAAAGAAACGCGCCCAAGGCACGGTGATCGTGGTGCGCTATGCCGACGATATCGTGCTGGGATTCCAAGATCAAGCTGAAGCGGACCGCTTTCTGGAGGACTTCCGGGGGCGGCTGGGGAAGTTTGGCTTGGAGTTGCATTCGGACAAGACGCGCCGGATCGAGTTCGGGCGCGAAGCCCAAGCGAACCGGAAAAAGAGAGGTGAAGGGAAGCCGGAAACGTTCGACTTTCTGGGGTTCACGCATGTGAGCGGGAAGAACCGGAAGGGGTACTTTACCGTGAAGCGCCGGACCATCGCCAAGCGACTGCGGGGCAAACTGCGCGATCTCAAGCAGCAACTGCAACGGCGCCGGCATGACCCGGTCGCGAGCACCGGGGAGGGGCTCAGGTCGGTCGTGCAAGGCTACTTCAACTACCACGCGGTACCGGGGAACCTGGACAGGCTGTCTACCTTTCGGGTTCGGCTGACCCGCCTGTGGCACACGCAGCTGCGGCATCGCAGTCAACGCCACCACTGGTCCTGGGCTCGGATGGGAAACTTGGCTGCCCGCTGGTTGCCCGTCCCGCGCGTGCTCCATCCCTGGCCGACGGAGCGGTTTGCCGCTACGCATCCAAGTTAGGAGCCGTATGCGCTAATCAGCGCTCGTACGGATCTGTGCGGGGGGTGTGGGGCGACCCGCATCCCTACCGTGACGG
>Ga0181538_10006404_pt1 | contig 10175 bp, 7 predicted proteins | sample PEATcosm2014_Bin_40_FD_119773 | JGI IMG/M metagenome (GOLD analysis project Ga0181538, IMG submission 119773) | Peatland microbial communities from MTU Mesocosm Facility, Houghton, MI, USA - PEATcosm2014_Bin23_30_metaG | ecosystem: Environmental > Terrestrial > Soil > Wetlands > Peat | place...
CAATCTATGAATGGTTGGCGAAATGGAATCATGCCCCCGAACCCTTCATCTGGAAAGCCACTGCCGACGTCATTCTTGACAAGGTACGCCGCTGTAAAGAATTATCTAGGACACCACACTAGACAATTATTTTCTGAGCGGGGGCACTTGGCTGTGTAGTCGGCGTTCCGTCCTTGTGGCCGCGACGTGGTGGAGTTCTTCAAGGGCACGGAATGGGCGTTTTACGTCCAAGTGGCGGTGCCAATGCGGTTGCCGGATGCTTCTCGGGAGTAATCTCCCACATGCAGTTTGAACATCTACTATGGGGCGCATCCGATACAGGCACTAGGGTTTCGGGCAAATGTGGCAGGCCTGAATGTGACGGGAACCGTCATGCTGAACCTGTTCACGCCAACTATCTCCCCAAACTGTCGGCTGTCAAGTAACCCGTGGCCCGGAAATGATCCGCTGCTTTCATGGGATACGATGCCCGGAAGTTTCATCGACCATGCCGTAGGTCGTAGAAACTCGTATACTTATCAGTCCTGCTCAATCTCCTGTCTCGATTCGATTCCGGCGCAATGCGGAGTCGCGTGTGCAACGTCACACGACGACCGAACCCCGTTGCGACCACCCGAAGAAATCAGCATTTTCAGCACGTGAATACAGTTTAGAGGAGCTAATAGTGAATAAAAAACGAGTCCCTTGGTTGGTTTCGTTGTGGTTGTTGGCTGCCGCGAGCCCGCTTATCGCACAACAATCGAAACCGGCGCAGTCCACCAGACTTCCCAACATCGTCATTATCTGGGGCGATGACATCGGTCAGACCGACGTTAGCGCCTACTCGATGGGACTGATGGGCTTTCACACACCCAACATTGATCGTGTCGCCAAAGAAGGCATGATCTTCACCGATTACTATGCCGAGCAAAGCTGCACAGCCGGCCGTGCGTCGTTCATCACCGGCCAATCGGGTTTGCGTACGGGCTTGACCAAGGTGGGCTTGCCCGGAGCTAAGGTCGGGTTGCAGAAGGAAGACCCGACAATCGCCCAGCTGCTAAAGGCGCGGGGCTACGCGACAGGCCAATTCGGCAAGAACCATCTGGGAGACCGTAACGAATATCTGCCCACCGTTCACGGCTTTGACGAGTTCTACGGCAGTCTTTACCACTTGAATGCTGAAGAAGAGCCGGAACAGGCTGACTACCCGAAAGACCCGGCGTTCCGCGCAAAGTTCGGACCGCGCGGCGTGCTCGACTGCAAGGCCACGGTTGTTGACGACCCGACGGTGGATCCTCGCTTCGGCAAGGTCGGCATGCAGGTGTGCAAAGACACCGGCCCTCTGACCAGGAAGCGGATGGAGACGATCGATGATGACGTCGCCGCCCGGGCCGTGGACTTCATTCAGCGGCAAAACAAGGCCGGCAAGCCAGCCTTTGTCTGGGTGAACTTCTCTCACATGCACTTCCGCACCACACTAAGCCGGAGAGCCTCGGCCAGGCAGGACGTTGGCAGAGTCCGTACCACGACACCATGATCGACCACGACAACAATGTCGGCACGGTCCTCAAGGCGCTGGATGACCTGGGCATCGCCGACAACACCTTCGTCATGTACAGCACCGACAACGGTCCGCACATGAACTCCTGGCCGGATGCAGCAATGACACCGTTCCGCAGTGAGAAGAACTCGAACTGGGAAGGCGCCTACCGGGTCCCGGCGATGGTCCGCTGGCCGGGTCATATCAAACCAGGCAGTGTGTCGAACCAGATCGTCGCGCACCTCGACTGGCTGCCGACCTTTCTGGCCATGGCCGGTGATACGCAGATAAAAGAGGAGTTGCTCAAGGGCTACAAGGTTGGAAACATGACCTACAAGGTCCATCTGGACGGTGACAACCTCGTCCCTTACCTGACCGGCCAAGTCGAGCAGAGTCCGCGAGTATCGTTCTTCTATATAAACGACGACCAGCAATTGACTGGCCTGCGCTATGACAACTGGAAGCTTGTGTTCATGGAGCAGCGGGCCGAGGGAACGATGCTGATCTGGTCGAACCCGTTCACCAGCTTGCGGATCCCGCTGATGTTCAACCTGCGAACGGACCCGTACGAGCGAGCGAACATCACTTCGAACACCTACTACGACTGGCTGCTGGATCACGCCTACTTGTTGGTCCCTGCGCAGGATTACGTGGGCCAGTTCCTGATGACCCTTAAGGAATACCCTCCGCGGCAGAAGGCAGCCGCCTTCAACATGGATGAAGTTCTTCAGAATCTGAAGGAGAGCGGGGGGTCGAAGTAGCGCAGGATCGCGGCGGGGCTCTTCGACCGAAGGGCTCCACCCTCACTACCATCAAGGACGAAACCGATGAAAAGCGGACCGATAGAGATTCTGCTGTCTCTGTTGCTGTTTACCAATGTGGCCTTAGCCGCTGACCCGGCTGCGGTCACAGCCATTGACATCCTGCTGGAGCCGGACGCCACAATGCTTCAGCATGCCGAGGCCAACAACGCTCGCCTGCTCGCGGTCTTTCCGAAGGGTTTCGCCCTGGATGCGACGCACCGTCCGCACATCACGCTGATTCAGTGCTTCGTTCGCACTGCGGATCTCGACAAGGTCTATGCCGCCGCCGGAAAGGTTCTCGCCAAGGCCAATGTGAATAACATGAAGTTGGAGGCATTCAAGTATTACTATGCTCCGGCCGGTGCGCTTGGCGTCGCGGGTATCTGTGCGAAGCCGACACCGGAAATCCTGAAGCTCCAGGCGGACATCATTGCCGCTGTGCAACTGTTTACGGTGGAAACCGGACCCGTTGGCGCGTTCACCGCACCTCACGACGATCCGGCAAATGACGCGGCCCTCATCCAATATGTTTCAACGTTTGTGCCGAAGATGTCGGGCGGGAACTACAATCCGCACGTCAGCACAGGCGTCGCGCCGCGAGAATACCTCGACAAAATGCTGGCTGAACCGTTTGTGCCTTTCACCTTCTCACCAGCGGGCGCAGCTGTCTATCAGCTCGGCCCATTCGGTACCGCGGCCAAGAAACTCAAGGAATGGGATTTGAAGCGTTGAGGCGCGACATGGTGTTCTTGCCGATTTTTCGAATACTTGGCGATAAATCCCCATGTCGTAAGTAATCCTGACCGGACGGTTCCTTCGCGTTAGGGTTCCTTATGTCGTGTTTACAACAGTAATCGCTGAAGTCAACTACCCATCCAATGGGCAATCGTCTTGTGACTCAGATCACATCGGACTGCTTGTCGCCCTGCGTAATCTAGAGCTTCGTAAAGATTTGGCCACGCTTCAACCGCGCGACAGACCCCGCCCGTAGTCCGCCGCATCGGCCGAATAACGGTTGCAGCGATGACAAATAAGGAGAAAGAACCATGGATTCGATGAAATGCTCCCGGATGTTGCGACTATGTGCGCTAGCTCTTTGCGTCCTGCTGGCAGGTACAGCGTTTGCTGCCGACAGCATTAAGGGTCAGGTAACGGGCGGCAACGCCCCCATCGCCAAATCGACCGTCACTTTCTGGGAAGCCAGCGCCGGCGCTCCCAAGCAACTCGATCAAACCAAGACCAAGGACGATGGCCGATTCGAAGTCCGCGCCAAAGGCGCCAGCAAAGACGGCAGCCTCTATCTTGTAGCGACCGGTGGCGTACCCAAAGCCGGCAAGTCGGGCGGGGACAATCCGGCCATCGCGCTATTAGCGGTTGTGGGCAGTCAGCCCCTAGCCAGCGTGACGATCAACGAACTCACCACCGTCGCGTCGGCGTTCACCCATGCGCGGTTCATCAACGGCGACGGCATCTCCGGCAATCCGCTGGGACTGAAGATCGCTGCGGGAAACGTCCCCAACCTGGTTGATCCGGTAACCGGCGGATGGGGCAAAGTAATTCTTGATCCGCTGAACAGCAGCCAGACCACGGCGCTCGCCAACCTCGATACTCTTGGCTCGTTGATCACCGCGTCGATCACAATTACCAGCGACGATTGGCGTACGCGCTTCTACAAGGCTGGAACCCCGACCGGCGGAGCGACTCCAAAGAACACGCTCGAAGCGATGGCGGGCATCGCGCGTGAGCCCTGGGCCGACCCGAAAGACCTCTTCGCTCTGTTTGACGAAGCCTATCCGCAACCCAAGGACGGCTCGCGGCGCGCGGCTCCATTCGTGCCCTATCTGGCTTACGTTCCGGATGATTTCGTGCTCAGTCTCTGTTTCGCGGGCGGCGGCATGTATGCCAACGGCCGATTCATGTTCGACAAGGATGCCAACCTGTGGAGCGGGCAGAACTGGATGCCCGGCTCGCAGTCCGGCGTTGTCAATAGCATCGGTGGCGGCGTTATCAAGGTTACCCCGAACGGAACCATTCTCTCTCCGCCGATCACCGGCTTTACTGGCATGGGCATCGATGGAGTCGGGTGGGGCACTGCCGTGACCAACGATAGGGTCTGGATCAGCAGCTTCAACGGCAAGTTCCTGGTGATGGATTTCGATGGCAAGCTCGTAGCCAAAGAGAGCGATCTACCGTTTAAGGAGAAATTCCTTGGCCTGATGGGCATCGGTGTGGCCGCCAATGGTGACGTCTGGATTGCTGATGGCTCCGACAACCAGCTACTGTTCTTCCCCAGCGGGAGAATCAAGGACGGCAAGATCGTAAAGGTCGACGGACTGAAGTCTCCTTTCGACATCGTCATCGACGACCAGAATCGCGTGTGGGTCAGCAATTCGCAGTCCGATACAATCGTCCGGTTCCCGGCGAGTGATCCAACCAAAGTGGAGACCTACCACGCTGGTATCAGCGTCCGCGCTCTCGCGCTCGACTCGAAGAGCAACGTCTGGTCGGTCAGCAACATGTCGCTGGATTTCCCGGTTCCCAAGATTCCTAACGGCGCTTCCATCATGGAGCAGTTCAAGATTCTCGGCGGAGCCATGCTGAGCTACCCGAAACCCACCGGTGTGGCCAACATGATTCGTCCCGACGGCACCCAACCTGACCCGAAGGGTTACACCGGCGGAGGGGCCGTTGATGTGCCGTGGGGCATAAACATCGACGGGAACGACGACGTTTGGATCGGCAACCTCTCGCCTCGCAAACGTGCCGTCGTTTACCTAGCAGGAGCGGACACCAAGGGCCACCCTGCGGGCACAAAGACCGGCGACGTCATTCATGTGTTCCAGAGCGGCAGCATCCAGATGCTCACGGACGTGAATATCGACCCTGCCGGAGACGTCTGGGCCGCGAACAACTGGAATGATGCGCAGGCGGCAACGTCAGGCGACCCGTTTCGACCCACCTCAACTTGGGGAGGAGGGTCGGGCCTCACCATCCTCTATGGAGTGGCGGCGCCCGTGAAGCCGCCGCGCATGGGCAAGGTGCGGACGTACTAAATGAACGTCGCGGAGTGCGGGTTCTGCCAGCCAGGGCCCGCACTGGAACCGGGCGTGCTCCGAGCGCGCGTCCTTTCTAAGTAGGCTCGGCGCAGGAGGACATGATGTCCGTAACCTCGACTTTGGCCCGTCGCACTTCCACGTTGGCGCTAGCTTTCGTTCTGCTTGTTGGGCTGACTGCTTGTAGCAAGAAAGCTGAGCCCCCGGCCAGCACGGAACCAGCGAAACAGGGGGCGGCTGCCGCTCCGCCACTGTCTTCTCCCGACGAGCCGCCTGCGGCGTCGGGCAACATCGACTTTCCACCGGCATTCGGGCGACGCACCGGCGATCTCGATGAGATGACGAAGAACCGCAATATCCGGGCCCTCGTCATACTGAACCCCATCAGTTTTTTCTACGACAAGGGGCATCCCAAGGGCGTGATGTATGAGGCGCTGGAAGAGTTCCAGAAGTTCGCCAATAAGAAGTTGAAGACCGGCAAGCTACAAGTGAAAGTAACGTTCATTCCCATGCGAGTCGACCAGATTGAGGCCGCCCTGAACGAAGGCGTGGGAGACATCATTGCCTACGGAATCGTGGTGACGCCCGAGCGTGAACAGCGAGTTGCCTTCTCGACGCCGATCATGACCGACGTCTCCCAAATCATCGTCACGGGAAAGAATTTCGGAGCGGTTTCGGGTGTCGCCGACCTGGGCGGGAAAGAGGTGTATGTCAGCCCCCTGACGACTTATTACGCAAACCTGCAAAAGGTCAACGAATCGCTCCAGAAAGAGGGCAAGACGCCGATCGTTATCAAGGCGGCAGACAAGAACCTCGTGGACGACGACCTGGTGCAGATGGTGAATGCGGGACTGATCCCGGCGACGGTTACCACGAAACAGCGAGCTGCCCTTTGGTCGCAGGTGCTCGATCAGATTCAGCCGCATCCTGACCTGACGATCGCCACCGGCGGCCAACTTGCGTGGGTCATGCGCAAGAACAATCCGCAATTGAAGCAACTGGTTGACGAATTTGTGTCATCGCACGCCGTGGGAACATCGTTCGGCAGCACCCTGCTTCGCCGCTATCTGCAAAATACGAAGTGGGTAAGGAATTCGACGTCTGCGGAGGAGATGAAGAAGTTCCAAGCGAACCTGGAGCTTTTCCAGAAGTACTCGGGCGAGTATAACTTCGACTACCTGATGATCGCAGCGCAAGGCTACCAGGAGTCTTTACTAGACCAGAGCAAGAAGAACCCCAGCGGGGCGGTGGGGATCATGCAGGTGATACCCAAGAATGCGGCCGCGTCTCCCATCAACATTCCTAATGTGAGCACGGCTGAAGATAATATCCATGCCGGTGTAAAGATGTTGCGCGATATCGATGACCGGTATTTCAACGATCCCAAGATCAACGAACTGAACAAGACTTTGTTTGTCTTTGCCAGCTATAATGCTGGACCGAACCGCATCGCGCGGCTGCGCAAAGAAGCGACCGATTCGGGCCTTGATCCGAACGTCTGGTTTAACAATGTGGAATTGGTTGCCGCCAAGGACATTGGGCAGGAGACGGTCACCTACGTTTCAAACATCTACAAGTACTACATCGCTTACAAGCTAGCGGTGGCACAGAGGGACCTTCGGCAGAAGGCGGAAGGGTTGCCTGCAAGGTAACTGTTGCGAAATCCCTATCTTACAAGTAATCCTGAGCAACAGCCGATCGACGAGTCTGCCTTCCCGGAGATTGTTCAGAAGTCTACCGACTCGGCCTGGTCACTCCCGTGACACGCCGGTCACGGAAACCACTTGGCCGTATAGTCGGCATGTCGTCGAAGTGCCGCGGTAAGATTAGTCCCCACAAGTCGGCTTGGCTCCAGTCAATTTCCGTTTGCCCCTTTTCCAGGTAGGATGCGCATCGGGTGCGACCGTCACATCTTTGACGCTGCAAACTTCACAAGTCCACACGGTGTATGGTAGTCGCGAAACCACGCCTCCCCGCAGGCTACTGACTATAATTTCACTGGGTGTGCGAGGGCATTCGGAACATAAGGACATGATTCCCAGTAAGGAGAGCAGCCATGTCTCTACACAAACCGTGCTTTTTCACAATACTGGCCACGATTATTGTTTTCGTTGCGGTCGGAAGGTCAAACGGTCAGATCAAGGGATTTGATCTAGCGACGCCGAATTCGCGGCCACACGATTCGGCGCTTGCCCCCGATGGGTTGCTCTGGCACATGGGACCGCCGGCGAATAGGCTAGGCCGATCGGATTGGGACAAACCATTCCGCGCGAAAAACGAAATCCGGCCGACCGTTTTTCTTCCGGTCCAATCCAGGAACGCCAAGGATCTGGGTGTCGGAAAGTTGCTGGTGGCGAGCCGGGGGCTCGCCGATCCACATTTCGCTAAGACGGTAGTCCTGCTGATTCACTACGATGCTGAAGGTGCGGTCGGACTGATTCTCAACCGACGCACAGATGTCCCGCTTTCACGAGTGCTTGAGGGGCTCGAGGTGGCGAAACACCTTTCAGACCCGGTCTATCTCGGAGGTCCGGTAGAAACTCCAGCGGTGTTTGCGTTGCTCCAGTCGCCGGCGAAGGTCGAAGGAGCTCAGCACATTTTCGATGCGGTTTACCTGATTTCCACGAAGACCCTCTTCGAACAGACCATCTCGGCTCGACCTGACGCTAGCGGTTTTCATGTTTATCTGGGCTACGCCGGATGGACTAACGATCAACTGCGGAAGGAGGTGGAACTGGGCGCGTGGTTCATTTTTCAGGCGGATGCGGGAACGGTTTTCGATTCCGATCCGGATTCCTTGTGGTCGCAAATGATTCAGAAAACGGAGCTAAAGTTGGCGGGAGCAGGCCTGCGGACGCAGATCGACCAAGAGCCGCGCTCGACAACTACTTCGCTAGTATTCGCGGCGTGCGCGGGCCAGATAGGTAACGAGTAGTCGGCTTTGCTCCACTCAACTTCCTGTTTGCCCGTCATCCGGGCTTCGCGACAACCAACGACGATGGATCTTGCGACTTCTCACAGAGAGGCCTGCTCACCACAGGTGCCACCCGCGACGAAGAGGAGGCCCGATTCGCATGGGTGCCCAAGACGTGTGCATCGACTTCTGGTATTTTGTGCTGTTCACTCGGGATGAGTATCTGGGAGACGAAGCTGCATTGATACTGCACGAACAAGCCGGCGTCATTATTCTCGGGACGATCTTTCTGTTTATTGGCGTTAGCGCGTGCTGCATTGCCGCGATTCGGGGCCGCGATGCCGGGCCGATCCTTGCATGGTTTGGCGTCTTCAGCGCAATGTACGGGGTCCGGCTGCTTGCCGAGGTGCCGGCTGCCTTTAGCTTACTGGTCGGACGGTTTTGGCCCTACGCTCCGCAACTCGTATGGATCATCACCTACGTGATCCTTATCCCCGCACTGTTGTTTTGGGCAGAGCTAAGCCTCGGTGCTCTGCGACGCTTTTTGCAGCTCATGGTCTTTCCGGCATCTGTCATTGCTCTCGGCGGCATTTTTGCGACCTTGTTCCACAGATCTCCCCACAGATTCATGCCATACGACAATGTACTGGCGATCTGCTTGCTTCTTATCGTCGCGGTGGCGAACGCCGTTCCGCGGATCGGGAAGAAGTACTTAGTGATTCAAAGCCGGGTTGCGGCGATTGGCACTTTGATTCTGGCGGCTGTGGTTATCTATGAAAACTCAAGAACATTTTTCAACCTCCGGTATTATCCATTCTTCGAGCCGGTCGCGTTCGCGCTGTTTGTGTTCTCGCAGGGCTGGGTAGCAGCCGAAAAAGTCTTTGCTGACGAGCGCCGCCTGCTCACAATTGAAAACGAGCTCGCCATCGCCCGTGAGATCCAGACCTCGATTCTCCCGCGCGGCGTTCCCGAACTCAGCCGTCTGCGCATCAGTGCCGCTTATTGTCCGATGACCGCTGTCGCTGGAGATTTTTACTGGTTTATAGCTGTCGACCCAAACCGGGCTGGCTTCCTCGTAGCCGATGTCTCCGGGCACGGCGTTCCTGCCGCCCTCATTGCCTCGATGATCAAGGTGGCGATGCAGTCCGTGGTGCCCTGCGCAGATGATCCGGCGGCCGTGCTGTGCGGACTAGGACACGCTCTCTCCGAGCAACTCCGCGGTCAATTCGTCTCTGCAGCCTATCTGTGGCTTGATACAGAAAATCGCAAGGCGCTATACTCCGCCGCTGGGCATCCCCCGCTCCTGCGCTGGCAGGAAGGCAAGCTGGAGCGCATCCAAAGCAACGGCCTACTTTTTGGAGTGAAACGGGAGTGCGACGCCTATCCGGTTTGTACGATGCCGATCCAACCAGGCGACCGCTTCCTGCTTTACACCGACGGTGTAACGGAACCAGAAAATGCCCACGGCGATTCCTTCGGCGACATCAGGCTTGAACAAGTTGTTCGCGACAACCAATGGCGCTCGCCTTCTCAGTTGTCGGATGAACTGCTCGCTGAGATACGCCACTGGCAACCTACTTCCATTGCCCAGCAGGACGACATCACGCTCATAGTCATCGACGTAGTGTAGCCTTGGTTAATGTCAATTGAGCGCAATCTCTAAAACGCTATCTGTGGGAAGTTGTATGATTGGGAGCATAAAGTCGGCCACACGAAAGTGATCTGGGTGCCGACTTAATGCGATTAGTACCGTGAAGTCGGCCAGTGTTCACGAATGTGTCCGCTCCTGCAGCATACGGTCTACCCGGAATGTCATCTCACCCCCAAATCTGGGCTTACCGAGAGCGTAAGTATGGTAATCCGCGTCATACAATAGAGCGAAGTTC
>Ga0181538_10006406_pt1 | contig 10173 bp, 18 predicted proteins | sample PEATcosm2014_Bin_40_FD_119773 | JGI IMG/M metagenome (GOLD analysis project Ga0181538, IMG submission 119773) | Peatland microbial communities from MTU Mesocosm Facility, Houghton, MI, USA - PEATcosm2014_Bin23_30_metaG | ecosystem: Environmental > Terrestrial > Soil > Wetlands > Peat | place...
AATGAACAGCATGACGGTCAGAGCGTTGATTGCTCCGATGTGCGTGTGCATCGGTGCGAGACGCTACCACCTAAACGGAATCTCGTGTCATTCCATATCGTGTCACGCACGCCGTAGCGCGTATGCGTCAGCCCCTACGCTGGAACACCGCCATGGCCGCGTGCGTCGTCCGGTCGGGAGAGTCCAACCGGTAGTGCCACGTCTCCTGCGGGATGCACAGAAAGCGCGCCCCGATCTGTGCCATGCGGAGCCAGAGATCCCAGTCCTCGGCCCAGCACGGCCCTTCGCCGTAGTAGTACGTCTCGGGATTCCAGCCCTCTATCGACCATCCCCCCGCCGCCCACACCGTCTCGAGCCGGATGCAAGCGGGCATCCCGATCCAGTTGTGGCGCCCCAGGGCGTCCACGATCTCCTGCCCGTTCCACGCCGAGCAATCCTGGCTGGGGAACCCATGCGCGTAGGTGTAGATCAGGTCATAGGGGCCATCGAGATATGGGGCCACCGTCTCGAAGTGGTTGGGGTCGAAGAGGTCGTCGTCGTCCAGGCTCGATACCCAGGCCGTATCCACGGCCATGCACAACCGGTTCCGCGTCTCCACGATGTGCGGCAGCTTGGGCTGGCCCTCGGCCGCCTTGCCGATGGAGATGATGTGGCCCGCGGGCTTCACGGTCTGCTCGTCCACAGAGGCGATGCACTCATACAGCCACTGGCGCCGGCCGGGGATCGACGGGGTGACGACGGTCAGGTCAATCATCGTATTTATGATGGTGGATCACGTCGCCCTCGTGGCGGTGCGGCCCGATGCCCAGCTCGCCCAGGTGGTGGCCGATGATCCCGTCGAGGTCCCCATAGTGCGGAGTGGTGCGCCAGCGTTCGGATTCGATGAGCGAGGTCAGCTCGGCCTGGATCGTGGCCCGGAAACGAGTATGGCCCAGGGGCGCGTAGTCGAGCCCTGAGTCATCGAAGCTCTGGGCGAAGTGGTAGGCGTGGAAGCAGTAGGGCTCGGGGCACTCCTCGAACGTGTGCAGGAATCCGGTTCGCGACTCCACGTCGTGCTCCACGATGGCCAGGTCCCCCAGGACTGAGATGGCCTCGAACCACGAGCCCAAGAGGTTGCGGTAGTGGTGCGGGTCCTCGGGGTTGATCTCCCACATGATCGGCTCGTAGTGCTGGCGCCGGATGGCCGGGATGACCCGGTGATTCAGCATCCCCTCCACGTAGGGGAGGACGACTCTCATGTGCCGATCTGAGAGATGACGGCCTTGTCAGTGACGCTATTGACGAGGATGAATTCGTGCTCGCCCAGGGTGGAGATGACGCCCTTGTAGCGGTCGCGGTTGCCCATGACCTCGGCGGCCCGCGTCGACTCCTCCACGTCTCCGATCTTGAAACAGGCCACCCAGCAGTGCTGGGAGAGCTGCGCCCGGCTCACCCACACGGGGCGCTGGGACCCGGCCACGAGCGTGATCCCATTGCTCCGGCTCTGGGTGAACAGCTCATCCATGGACGTGCGGAGCTTGAGCGATTGGACGATGTAGGCCGCCTCGTCCAGGTACAGCGTCCAGTTGCCCTCCTCCATGATCTCGTCGATGGCGTCGAGGAACGTTTTCTTCACATCGTCGGGGAAGGTGGAGGCTTTGGTATAGGACGGCCACAGCATCAGGCGCGAGTGGGGGATGCGGTCCTGGCGGGGGATGGGGCCGACACGCTCTTTGTAGCCCGGTGGCCATTCCTTGATCACGTCCCAGTCGAGGTCCTGGGAGGTGTCGTCGCGCTTCTTCGTGATGAACGCGCACACGTTGGCCCATGCCTGCTCGTAGCGCCGTTGCAGCACGTCGTAGGCGAAGGTCGATTTGCCCCGGCCCGTCTTGCCCAGGAGGATCAGGTGGTCGCCCTGCTGCCACACGTCGATGAACTCCGGGGCGACCTCTTCCCACGAGACGCGGGGGACCTCGGCCTCCTGCGCCGGATCGTCAGGCTGCGGCACCTTCGCCCGCTCCCTCCTGCGGGTTGTACGTGTCCTGAGTCTGGGCCTGGCGCTGGGCAAGCTCCTGGCGGGCGGCCTGGACGATCTGTAGGTGCACCATCACCAGGGCGATCACATCGCTGGCGATCATCCCCCGTTCGAGCATGTCGTGGAGGTCCGGCCAGCGTTGGAGGAAGTTGTCCCAGGCTTCCGCCGCCTCCGGGGCGACCCGGATGAGCGTGTCCCCGGTGTACGGCAGGCCGCGACTGTGGGCGAAGGTCCCCGCCAGCCGGTAGGGGTATTCGAGCTGTTGCTTGAGCGGGATGGGGTTGGGATGGGTCCCGAGCGAATGGGCGCCACGCTTGCGCCCAGCACGCTTGCGGGTGCTGCCCGCGGGTCGCCCCCGTGGGCGAGATGGCGTGGTGCGGACGGCGGGCGGCTCGTCTATCCGGTGCTCGGCGACCTCGCCGTCCTCGCCCCCTACATCGTCAGGGTCCCAGTCCGCCATCAGTCAGAAAAGAACTTGAAACCGCTCGACTTCTTGGCGGGGGCCTTGCGCCGAGGGGCCGCCTTCTTCGTGGCCGCGGCGGGCTTCTTCACCCAGACGACGCCGTCGTCGTCCTCCCACTCCTCGTCGTCATCGTCGTCCCCCCCGCCGCCACCCATGGAGTCCAGGAACCGATGGGCCGCCGAGCCCCGGAGAATGGCCACTTCGGCGTCATCGTCGTCACTTCGTCTTGTCGGCATCCTTCTTCTTTCGTCTCAGGTTCCAGGGCGACGGGTCCGGCTTCACCTTGTAGGCGGGGGCGTCGTCGCCCTTGCGCTTCTTGACCGGTCCCGCCACAGTATGACCGCCATGGGGTCCGGCGTCACGCACGACGAATATGTGACGGTAGCGGCCCCCGCTGAGCTTCTGGGTCCTGACCCTGGTGTAGCCTCCGCGGGCGCGGATCTCAGCCTCCGGCATCGGCACTGAGAGTAGCGTGATTGCGTGCCGCTGCCCGTGGAAGCTGAGGCCCCGGCTGGGTCAGGAGTCCCCGAAGAGGTCCCCTCCGTCCTGGACGATCTGACCTATGCGGCCTGGGGTGGGGTGATCGAGCAGGACCGGCGCCCGGCCGAGGAGTTGCGGCTTCTGGAATTCGCCACCGCGTCGACCGACGTGAACGGCAATTGGGCGGCCACCTTCGACCCGGTGCCCCTGGGGATCGGCTGGCAGGGCACCATCACGGTCCCCGGTGCCGTCCCCACCACTGTCTTCACCCTCTTCGTCAACTCCAAGGCCATCGGCTCTCCCCAGGGCTCGACGCCCTACGGACCGATCACCGTTCTGGGAGGGGAGCGCATTTCGATCTCGGGCGGGGGGCTGGCCGCCAACGCCGTCTACCAGGCCGTGCTGGTGGGGATCATGCTGCCCGACCAGAACGCCCCCTCGGGCTGGCCGATGCCGGTGGCATCGGGGATCACCGCCTCGGCCCCCCCCATCGACGTGGAGCTGGACTACCAGAGCCGCACCGACTACCAGCCGGTCTATCTGGGCACCGCGCCGCCCGGCACCCCGACCTCAGCGCCGGGCTGGGCGGTGCGGATGCTGGCCTACGACGGCTCGGCCCGGCTGGTGTCGATCCTCAATGCCAGCGGGGCCTGGACGAACCGCACTAGCCTGTCGTACTCGTGACCGACACCGCCCCCGCCCCTGCGTCCACGGACACCGATGTCTCGGCCGTCCACGAGGCGCTGAACCAGGTCGAGAAACTGATCGCCCCGGTGGCCTCCAAGGTGCCCGAGCGCTTCCAGCGCCTCCACAACTTCTTGTCCACCGCCCACCAAGAGGTCGACGCCATCGCCACGGCCGTTGACCGCCTAGCCAACCCGTGAGGTAGTCATGGCCCGCTTCGCCACCGCCATCGAGTCCCAGACCGCCATGCTGGCCGGGGCGCCGTCGACCACCACCGTGAACGGTTACATCTGCGCCGTGGTGGCGGGGTCGGCCAACGGCTTCGTGTTGCGCCGGATGATCCTGGGTGTGCGGGCTGGCGCCTCGGTCCCGACCTCGCAACAAATGACCATCGGCCTCTATCGCCAGACGGTGCGGGCCGTGGGGACGGGGCTCACCAACCAGGCCGGGGTGAACTGCGAACTGCTCACCACCACCGACCCCACCGGAGGCGTGGACTACACCACCGCCACGACACTGGGGACGACGGGGCCGACCATCGGCGCCAACCCGCTGCACAAGTTCTCGTTCAACACCCAGAGCGCCTTCGACGTGCCCGCCGAACTCCTCGAGCAGTGGCAGGTGGTCCTGGGGACGGCCAACGGGCTCGCCGTGGTGAACATCGGCAACGCCCTGCCGGCTTCGCACCTGTTCACAGTGTCGTTGGAGTGGGAGGTCTAGCGTCGGGCCATGCCTGACGCTCATACCAACTTCGCCAAGAGTCTGGTCGCCACCGCTCCCAGCCCTGCATCGAGCGGCACCAGCCTGGTCGTGACGGCGGGGGACGGCGCCCTCTTTCCCGCTCCCCCCTTCAATGCGGTGGTCTTCCCTCCTGGCGCGCCCCAACCGCTGCGGGGGAATGCCGAGATCGTGCGCGTGACGGGGGTGTCCACCGACACCTTCACCATCGTCCGCAACACCTCGACGGACAACAACAACCAAGCGCAGTCGATTGCGGTCGGATGGATCATCGACGCGTCGATCACGGCCAAGACGTTGCAAGACGTGGAGACTCAGCCGGGAGTGATCCTGGCTACCCAGCAATACGCGCCATCGTCCCTCGCGAGTTACACCGTGGCCGCCACCACCGTCGCCGCACTAGACACGACAAATCTCACGTTGGCGTTCACGGTCCCAGCCAACGGGATCGTGGATGTGATAGTGCAGACATCGATAGTCACGATAGGTGCCGCGCAGGTGAATTTAGAACTCTTCGATCATACAAGCGGTGCGGTAATCGGATATACCGTGCTGGCAGCCGACGGCACAGCGTCGCTCACCATGATCTTCACGGCAATCCAGATCTTTCACCTCACAGGACTGACCCCCGGAGCGTTGCAGGTTGACCTTGCGGCTGGTCGTGACGGCGGGACGAGCGCCACCATTCACGCCCATAATGGTACGTCCAAGACCATGGCGAGCCTCGATTACGGGCCGACTGTCATACAGGCCATCGCCTCGATCTGATGGCCTTCGGGTCCTTCTACTTCGGCGGGGCATGGTTCGCTGACAGTCCCGCCGTCGCTGTCCCATTGCCTCAAGTCGCCTCGATTCGTACGCCGCCCCGACGCCAAAAACCCCGGCGCGTCTTCCACATTCCACCCGAACTGGTCCGGGACAACATCATCAGCATCAACCCGCCCTATTTCAACTCGGGGACGGGCCTCACCACCGTCTCGGTGTCTCCGCAGGAGGTCGGGGATCTCCTCGTCATCGGGGCATGGAACGACAACAACCTCTTTCCAGGACTCGTCTCGATCTCCGGGGGAGGAGTAAGCAACTGGCAGAAGGTGTTGTCGGTTCCGAGCAGCTACGGGGCCTTCGGCGCACCGCTGGAACTGTGGTACGGGACGGTCACCACCATCGTGGTGGGAGCGACCGTCACTCTGACGTGGGCGAACCCCCCCGTGGGAGCTATTGCCCAAATCGTCCTGGGAGAGTTTCAGTCGGTCTATGGCCCGTACACCTTATGGACGACCGACGTGTACGGATCGATCTACACCAACTCGCCCTCCTCCACCATCCCGTACCCGACGCTCACGCCACGGGGCCAGAGCGAGCTGTACTTCGGCTACGCCATCACCCGCAGCGGGGCGGGGCAACCGGGGACCCCGGCCGCCGACTCCTGGGAGGAGGTGTCGCTGGGCAACCTCGTCGTGTGGAACGTGAACACGCCGACCGGACCGCACTCCCCCGCGGGGGTGCTGTCGGGCAGCCCGGACTTCTCCGATGCGATAGCGGCCATCTTCATCGCGTCCGACTCCCGGCTCTACCAGCCCCCGATCCCCGGAGGCTTCGCCCGAGCCACACGCCACGTCCGTCCCGGCCGGGCCCGGTACGCCACCGTCATCCCGAGCCACCTCGTGACCCACCTCGTGACCCCAGGACCGATCCTGCACAAGGCCCCGGCGCTCATCCTCCCGCCCCACGCCCGGCGCTCCGAGGTCGTTCCCACCACCGCCGTCGTGACGACGCCGAAGCTCGTGCCCCAGCCTCCCCGTCCGAAAGCCCTCCTGGGCTCCCTGAGACGCCGCAGGCCGGTGGAGGCCCCCACGGGCCAAGGCCACGCCCAGCCCCCCTCGCGGCCCTCCCGGCGTCCCTCAGGATGGCTCAGGCCCCGGCGTCCCGTAGAGACGGTGACGACCGCGGCGGTCGTCACCACCCCCAAGGCGATCCCGGCCGTCACCCGCCCCAGGGTGTTCGCCGCCTGGCTCCGTCGTCGGAGGCCGACCGAGACGGTCACCCCTCAGAGGAACCCCCCATTGACCCCCCAGGTCGTCTCCAGAGCCCGCTTCCTCCGGGGGGCACGGATCGCCCCCGGACACCGCGTGGAGCCCTCCTGGACCGACACACGGCCTCCTCCCGCCGCAGGACGCCGACTGACGCCGACGAGCGCCGGATCGAAGGGCGCTCGAGCTCGCCAATTGCCGACCTTCCCGTCCGAGCAGCCCCAGCCGAGCCGCGCCCAGGCCCGCAGAGCCCTCGCTGTGGCCGCTGTCCGCCCCCGTAAGCCGACCCAGTACGTCCCGGCTCAGGTCATTCTGCCGAACCCGTTCCTGGCCCCACGGGTCACCAGGGGCCGTCTCATCATGGGCGCGGTGCGGGGGCCGGGGCGGCTGATCCAGGTCGTCCCCCCGCCGCCCCAGGTGCCGTCGAGCGGATACCCCGAGATCATCTTTGTGGACGGCCACCCGGCTCTCCATGTGGCGGGTCTCTGGTACACAATGCTGGGGTGATGACGGCCGCCGCGGACTGGGGAGCCATAGGCGCCATCGTCGGAGCCGTAGGGCTCCTGGGGGGACTCCTGGGGGTGGCGGTCAAGATCGGGCGGCTGTCGTCGGCCCTGGACCGCTCGAAGGACGAGATGACGACAGAGGTCAAGAAGGTTCAGCGCCAGGTGACCCCCAAGCCGACACTGATCCGAGACGGCACCCTGGCGTCGTCGGTGGGACGCATCGAACAGAAGGTGGACGACCACACGGCCAAGGACGAGCGGCGGTTCGGGGCCATCTTCCCCGAGCTGGGCATCGAGGACCCCGAGAAGACTTGACTTCTGGATTCCGTGCCTTATAGAATGCAGGCATGACCACGCCGACCCGTACAGCCGTCGAGTTTTCCCGCAACATCACCATGCGCCAGCTTGCCGATGTGGCCCTCGCCAAGGGACGCCAGGCCTGGGATGCGGGCGAGGACGACATTGCCCACAGATGCGAAGCCGCCGCCCGGGAGTTGGAGGCCGCCGCCGATCTGTATGACCGCGACGATGACGGACGGCCTCACGGCTGGAACCCCTCGCCCTGGGGCGACTGATGGCGACGGAGCAGTGGACTATCCGGGTCCCCCCAGAGGACGACAAGGAAGTGCGGAACGCCGCCGACCTCCTCGGAGAGTCGCTGACAGCCTTCGTCATCAAAGCCGCTCTGGCCCGCGCCAAGAAGGTGACCCGGTGAGACTCGTTCTCGGTCTCATTCATCTGGTCATCGCCTTCGTCTTCGGTCACGGCCATGGTCCTGGGGGTGATCCATTGAGTCCCCTGGGTATCTGGAAGGTGGGTGAACGGGTCCCCACACAAGGTCCCGACCAACGGGAAGCGGTGACGACCCAGGGGGCAGTAGAGGCCGAGGATGGCGCTAGCTTCCCCATCCCCCCCGAGCGCCCCTGGGAGTCACCGTTCAGATTCGATCGCATCCACGACCGCGAAGGGCTGTCGGGGCATTGGCCGGGGGACGCGCTGTGAAAGATGACCCGAGTTGGACTATGGACATCGTTCCCCGCATCATGCGCGTGCGGGGTGAGCCGTCCTACATGGCTGTAACGCCGAAAGGCTTACATCCGGGCATTGGCGTTTTAGGGAACACCGAAGAGGAGGCACGAGAGAACTACGCCGACTCTCTCGCCAAATGGATTGATCTGTACCACCAGGCAGAAGCGGCGGGCCAATGAAGCGCACCCAGCTCCACCGCGCCACGCCTCTTCTGTCGCGCACGCGCCTGCGCCGCCGCGTCCGGCTCAACCGCCTCCCCACCGCCTCAGAGGAGTACGCCATCAAGCGCCGGATGGCGTTACAGCACAGCGCGATGATTGACCGCGATGCTCCCCGTCGACCGCGCTTGTATGTTCGCCCTCAGTTGTTCGACTGGGCCGAGTTCGATGTCTGACCGCTTCTGCGTCCTCTGCGGCTCACCAGAGAACGTCGTCTGGGTAGCCGGCGTGGACGCCAACCTGTGCGCATCGTGTCGCTCCCAGGTGTACGCCCATGAGCTGTTGAGCGAAAAACCCTTGCAGGATAAGGGAAAATGCTGAATCTCACCATCCCCATGGCCCCATTTCCCCAGCCGCGGCCCCGCGCCACGAAAAACGGCGCCATGTACGTGCCCAAAGAGGCGCGCGAGCGCCGAATGGAGCTGCAAGCGCACTTCTTGCGGCTCACGGTGGGCCAAAAACCGCTCGAAGGCCCGATTGCACTGGAAATCGGCCTATTTCGGGCCAAAAAGCGCGATCACCGCAAGGATGGCGACGGCGACAACTACGAGAAGGCCATTCTCGATGCCGGGAACGGTGTTCTCTGGGTCGATGACCGCCAGGTGGTCGATTGTCACTGGTTTTTCGATGAAGATGAGGAAGGAAGGATCGAGTTGATCGTTAAGGAGCCGGGAGAACTGCGTAGGCTTCCTCCGATGTGCTCTGGGCCGGTTGCGACCATGCGCGACGGGGAGCCGGTAACCTTCATACCCACGACGAACGCGACGAAGCTGGAAATCGCTCAGGACGGACGCGTGTGGATCAATGACACGCTGTTCGTCAGCCCATAATCGCCATTATGTCTTTCAGGAAAAGCTATGATGCGCACAGGATGCCCAATGAGAGATAAGAGGGGGCTGGCAGTACGACTGGCGTCGGTAAGTCCGGTGATGGTGCCAACAGCCAAGATGTTGGTCGGGTCCCTACACCCGGAGGGCGATACCGGGAACTCGGCGCCAGTCGTCAGCCCCGCTTTTCCTGAAAGACATAATGGCTCTTACCGTTCGGCGCCCTCAGAAAGCCCCCTAGGCGAAGCGTCGGCCAAGCCGACGCCGCCGGGCGGGCTTCGCCGGTGAAGAGCCATTATGTCAACTCCGAAGCTCGAGGGGAAGCGTCGCGGGCGAAACGGGCGTGGCGGCGACACAATGAAGGGCGGTACGGGCACCAACGCAACCGGCGGCGCCCGCGTCAGGGGCATCCTCCTCAAGGATCGGGGTTATACGGAGCTCAAGGACCCCACCCACACGATCACGCTCGCTGAATACCGCAAGAGCATGGCGGCCCCCGACAGGGGGAGGAGGACGGGCGATGACGCCGCGGATTAGTCCTTTGCCGCAGAAGTGCGGGGTGCGCCCGGCGAAGCATCCGCCTGGGTGGCAGTTGTGCGCCAGGAAGCCGATGTGTAACCGCCCGGTCGGCCACCAGGGTCCACACCGCGAGTACAACCGCCAGGCCGCTATCCTGCACGAATGGCCGACCGGTGGCTTGACGAGCACCACGCCGACATCCGAACCAAGCCGGTGACCCGCCGCTGTACCGATTGCGGCGAGCTATACACCTTCCGCCCCTCGTCGTCAATGCCATCCAGGCGGTGCGAGCTGTGTCGCCGCAAGCACGAGGGAAAGGCTTGACGTGGCCGGCCAGATCAACAAGTGTCGCCAGTGCGGCCGAGAGTTTAAGGGTGGCACGAACGGAACCCGGTGCGGGGTCCTGTGTTCTGGCCACCAGGCGATGGTCTAGGAAGCCGTACCGGCCCAAATGGGCCGACAAGGACGTTGATCTCTACGGTAAACGGCGTGTTCGGGGTCCTCGAGCCCGCCGCATCGGTTAGCCAGGAAGGAACGACAGGGCTCGAGCAGGCGATTCGTGAGAGGAAGATGACGCACCACACCGGGTGCGGCGCGGTGAGAGGTTCACGCCGCCGCCCGGTGGCGCCCCACAAGGTAAGGCTTGGGTGCGTGGCCGCTCTGCT
>Ga0181538_10006408_pt1 | contig 10172 bp, 8 predicted proteins | sample PEATcosm2014_Bin_40_FD_119773 | JGI IMG/M metagenome (GOLD analysis project Ga0181538, IMG submission 119773) | Peatland microbial communities from MTU Mesocosm Facility, Houghton, MI, USA - PEATcosm2014_Bin23_30_metaG | ecosystem: Environmental > Terrestrial > Soil > Wetlands > Peat | place...
CCAGGAGCAGTGTTCCGGCGCTGATGACGGTGTTGCCGCTGTAGGTCTCCGCCGCGTTCAGCGTGAGCGCGGCGCCCGCGGCGGTGACCTCGACGGCGCCCGTCCCGGAAATGGTTCCGGACAAAACCTGCGCCGTGGTGCTGTTAAAGCTCAGGGTGCCATTGTCGGCGATGGCGGCCGCATAAGCGCCGCCGCCCAAATCGCCGGCGCCGCCAATCGCGAGCGTGGCGCCCGTCCCAATCGTGGTCGTTCCGGCGTAGGTGTTGGTTCCGTTCAAGTTCAGCGCCGCTCCCGCCCCAATCGTTGCCGCCCCGGCGAAAGAATTGGAAATGTTCAGTGTCACAGCGCCCGTGCCGGTGAGCGCCAGCGAGCCGCCGCCGCCAATCCCGCCGGCGCCGCTGAGGGTGTAATTATGCGCCGAGTTGCTGAACGTCACGCTGGAAGGCGCGACAGTGGAAGCCAGATTCACGCTAAACTGCGAAACTCCCGTGTCGCCAAACCCCACCGAATCGCCGTCGGCGTAATCGCCCGCCGTTCCAGGCGGAGTGAGAATCCAGTTGGCGGTGGCCTTATCCCAGTTGCCGCTGGCGGCGCCGGACCAGACGGCGGCCGGAGGCGCCAGCGTCAACCCCAGATCGAATGTCATGTCAAAGGCGCTGCTGTTGCCGAAATTCATGGCGCCCCCGGCGGCGGGAATGAGAGCGATCTGGCCGCCCGCGTAGGGATTGCCGTTGGTGACGCTGATCCTCTCCCATGCGGAGCCGGGATCGCCGGTTCTGGCGTGGGCGAAGGCGTAGAGAGCGTTCGCGTTCAGGGCAAGCCCCAAGTTGGTCCATTGCAGCCAGTCGTTCTGTGTAAAAGTGGCGGTGGCGGTGTAGGTCGTAATCAGGGTGGCATTGCCGGCGCTGACGTTCGTGACTGTGTAAATGTAAAGGGCGTAAGTAGTGGAACTGCCCGGCGAAGTGGAAGTGCTGCCGTTGCCTGACGTTTTGAGGGCGACGCTGTTAAGAATGTAACCGCCGGGGCTGCTTCCGGTGGTGAAGGTCTGGCCCGGCGGCGAGCCATTGTTGTCGAAGTAATTTAGACCCGCCGGATCATTCGAGCTGGTGCCATTCAATTGGCAGATGTCGTAGGTTCCCGGAGTGGGGCTTGCGGCTCCAATGTCCGTCAGCGTCGCCGCCGCTCCCCGGGCCGCGCCTGTCAAACCTAAAACAACCGCCGCCGCCAAAATCCATCCGGCGGCTGCCAACCCGGTTGCCTTCTTCAAATCGCCGCGCCCGCGTTGCCGGCGGCATCGTGCAGATTGCAAGACACCAATTGCGCAAGCGCCAACCCGCCTCAGCCGCCGGGCTGGCGCAAAAAAAACAGGAAAATACATACGACCGCCCCTAATATATCATGCCCGGCACAATAATCAAATTCCACCGCATATATTATCCGGCCTTATTACTCCCCGATAATAAACACTTGTTGCACGGTGATGCTCTTGGTGAAGCCGGCCTTGAAGGCCTTGGCTCGCAAGATGGTGGAAGCGCTCAACCGGATCGGCTTCTCGTAAACCGGGTCGGAGCCGGCAGGCAGGCTTCCGTCCACAGTGTATCGAATGCTCGCGCCCGGTTCGGCCTCTTTCAAGATCACTTCCACCGGCTGCCCGTAACGGCCCTGCGGCGGCGAAATCTCCGGCGGCGGCAACACGGGCGGGCCGGGCATGCTTTCAATCCATTGCCGCAACAGCCGCATGCCTTGCTCATCCATCGCGTTGTGGGCCAGTTGGGGCATTTTGATGGCATCGAGCGAACCGGCCCGCATGTAAATCAGCGACCGCCAAATATCATTCGGCGCGATAGCCCGGGCGCCGTCAATCCCTTCGTCAAGCAGAATTTGTCCGGCGATCAGGTTCTGCTGCTTGAGCGGCGTGTCATAGCGCGCGTCAAAATACGCCACGGTGCCGCCGGGCCGGTGGCAGTAGGCGCAGTTGGCATCCAGGTACGACCTCGCGCGGTCCTCCAAACTGCGCCCCGTGTCGTCCCCGCGCGCCAAACTGGCGTATTTCGGGATTTCGCCCTCGTCCAACTTCGGCTCAAACAGCCCAATGTGGTTCCACGCCCGCAACTGATTGTCGGCCCGCCCCGATGGATACTCAAAATCGCGGTTCATCTGGCGCGTCTTGACCCCCAGCACCAACCCCGCCCTCGCAGTGTGGCACACCAGGCAATCCTGGCGGCTCGGATAATACCAAGTCTGGGTTCGCGTCCCCGTCGCCGTCTTAATCACAATCGTCTCGCTCAAGTTGGTGTCCAGCAAGTCCGCGTCGCTGTCATCCGCCCGCCACTTGTAAGTCACGCCATAGACTCCGCCGTTCGCATCGCAAACCAGCAGCCTCGTTTCCAAGCGGCGTTTCACCTCTGGGCGCGTTTCGTCAACGGCCAGTTGGAAGTCCTTCACAAATACCGTCCCCTTGGGAAAACTCCATTCCCCGTCAGGCCGGAAACCGATCTTCCCCGCCGGCTTGCCGTCCTCGTTGGGCAAAGCCATCCAGCGCGCTTTCGCCGCTCCATCCGACCAAAACGGAACATTGATGTCGTAAGGAACCAAGCCGTCAAATGGCGTCAGACGCGCCATGTCCTTGAATGCGCCGGTCTGGGAGAGCAGCGCGGGCAGCGCCCCATTTTCCCGCTCCGGCATGTGCAAGCCAGCCGGGGCTTGCGGCCTGGTCTCCAGACCGTAAGGTTTGGAACCTTCTGCGCCCGCGCGGCTGCAGAATGCCAGGCCGGCACACCAGAGCCAAATTGCCGCGCGGAACGCTTGGGTCTTCATCATAACCTCAATCTAATAATCGTTCCCCCAAATGACAAATGACAAATCTCCAATGAAGAATTCTCAATTCAAACTCGCCACTTTGGTTGCCGGCTTGCTGAAATGGTGTAACATTAACCCGCATGAAAACAGTATTCCGACTTTTCTTCCGCTTCGCGGTGCCATTCCCGGAAATCGCGCATTCTTGGCAAAATTCTCCAAACCGTCTTTCCCAAATGACAAATGACAAATTCTCAATGACCAATTCTCAATTCAGAGTCGGCGCTTTGGTTGCGGCTTGCCGCGCTGCGCCTCTGTGCGCCCTCTTCTTGCTCGATCCCGTTCCGGCCCCGGCGCAGCCCGCCCCGGATTACCAGGTGTTTGTTTCAAATGAGAAATCAGGCGACCTGACTGTCATCAACGGCACCGACCTCACAGTCACCGCCACCATCCCGGTCGGCAAACGCCCGCGCGGCATTCATGCCAGTCCCGACGGCAGCACCGTCTATGTTGCCCTTAGCGGCACCCCCATCTCCGCCCCGCCCAAGCTGGACGCGCAGGGCAATCCCATCTTCCAAAAGGGCGGCGATGACGACGATGACAACGACGCCAAGGCCGACAAGGCCGCCGACGGCATCGGCGTCGTGGATGTCGCCCAAAGAAAAATGCTCCGCAAGATCCCCGCCGGTTCCGACCCCGAGAATTTCGCCCTGAGCGCCGATGGCAAGCGAATCTACATTTCCAACGAGGACGCCGGCGCGGCCAGCATCCTCAACATCTCCACCGAAAAAGTCGAGCACCTCCTCCTCGTCACTCGCGAGCCGGAAGGTGTGGGCGTCACCCCCGGCGGCAACGCCTTTTACGTCACCTGCGAGACCGCAGGCGACATCTTTGTATTCGATGCGGCAACGGCCAAGGAAATCGCCCGCTTCGCCGTCCATCCCCGGCCCCGCAGCGTGGACTTTCTGCCAGACGGCTCGCGGGCGTTCATCCCTTCCGAGTCCGCCGGCGAAATGAACGTCGTGGATTCGATCCAGCACAAATTGTTGCGCACGGTCGCCCTTCCCACAGGCTCCCGACCCATGTGCGTCAAGGTCTCCCCGGATGGCCGCAAGGTCTATGTCGGCACCGGTCGCGCCGGCACCATCTGTGTCCTTGATGCTGCCACCGCCGCGGTCCTCAACACCATCAAAGTCGGCGACCGCCCGTGGGGAATCGCCATCTCGCCCGACGGCCGCCGTCTTTTCGCGGCCAACGGCCCTTCCGACGATGTTTCCGTGGTGGACCTCGTCGCGGAAAAGGAAATCGCCCGCGTCAAGTCACCGGGAAGCCCCTGGGGCGTGGTCATCGTGCCGGCCGCGCGCCGGTGAAACGGGGCGGGAATTTCCGATGGACTGCAAATGAAAACAAATGGACAGAAAGTGAAGATGTGTTACTGTTATGCAGATTATGAATATTCCTAAACTAAAGAAGCAATGGAAGAAACCCCAAATCCGGGTCGTTCAGGTTTGCTGTGAATGCACGGCATACGTGGATGCCTCGTGACCGGAGGCCCTTATTCGCGTCCGAGTACTTGGAGCGGCCGCCGGCGGAGGACTGCCCCAGTGGAACTGCGCCTGCCCAAATTGTCGCGACGCCAGGCTGGGGCGAATCCCCCCGCTGACCCAAGCGTCCGTGGCGATTCGTGACGATGCGGGCCGCTGGTTCCTGGTCAATGCCTCCCCGGATTTGACCGCCCAAATTCGGGCCTGCCCCGATCTGAATCCCGGCCCCGCCGCACCGCGCGGCACACCCATTTCTGGAGTATTGTTGACAAATGCCGATCTCGATCATGTCGCGGGCCTCCTGTCCTTGCGCGAAGGCGGCAGGCTGCGCGTTCATGCCACCAAAGCCGTGCGGGACACTTTGGACGGACATCTCGGTTTGACCGCCCTCATTGAATCTTTTTGCGGCATTGACTGGATTGAACCGCCGACGGCTGATTTTGCGCCCTTGCCCGGAGGCGCGGAAGGGCAAGGCTCGCTGGTCTACCGCGCTATTGGGCTGCCGGGGCATCCGCCCATTTTTGCAAGGGAGCGGTTCCCGGACGGCGTTCACAACGCGGCCTATTGCATTAGGGACACGAAGACTGGCGGCCGCCTGCTCCTCGCGCCCGATGTGGCTGGATGGAATGACGCTTTGACCGGCGCGATGGCTGCATCCGACGCCGTGCTTTTCGATGGCACGTTCTGGTCCGAAGACGAATTGCAGCGCTTCAAACCCGCGGCTCCAACGGCGGCGGAGATGGGCCATGTCACCATCAGGGATCACAGCCTTGCCCGCCTGGGCGGACTTTCGGCCCGGCACAAGATCTACATCCATGTCAATAACACGAACCCGGTTCTCTCCCCAGGTTCGCCGGAACGGACCGCGGTTCTTGCGGCGGGCGTCGCGGTGGGCTGCGATGGATTGGAGTTAGAGATATGAACCAAAAGCCGTGGCATCGAAGAAGGTTCCTCGCCAGCCTGCGCAAGAATGGCGCGATGTCCTATCACCATCAGCATCCGTTTCATCTGTTGATGAATTCCGGCCAACTCGGCCGCCGGGAGATCCAGATTTGGGCCGCCAACCGCTTCTATTACCAGGCCAACATTCCCATCAAGGATGCCGCCATCATGGCTAATTGTCCGTTGCGCGAAGTCCGCCGCCTTTGGCTGCACCGGATCATAGACCACGACGGCGCCCGGGAGGATGAAGGCGGCATCGGCGCCTGGCTGCGGTTGGGAGAGGCGTGCGGCTTGTCGCGCAGGGAGTTGCTCAATCACCGTCACGTCGTTCCGGGGGTTCGATTCGCTGTTGATGCTTACGTGAATTTCGCCCGAACCCGGCCCTGGCCGGAGGCGGTGGCCTCTTCGCTGACTGAGTTGTTCGCTCCCAATCTCATGGCGAAAAGGCTGGAGGCTTTTAAGCGGTTCTACCCCTGGGTTGATGCTTCTGGCCTTGATTACTTTGCCAGCCGCCTGGTCCAAGCGCCCCGCGACTCCGGCGAAGCCTTGAAGCTCACGTTGGACCACTGCGACACCCGCGAAAAGCAACTCGCCGCCCAGCGCGCCCTTCAGTTCAAATGCGACTTGCTGTGGGGGATGCTGGACGCCATTCATGGCCGGTGTTTGGCGCTTCCCAACCCGCGGCGCCGGGGTCAATCGGCGGGCCAGGCTGACAAGAACAGCAATTCCAACCCGGTTCCCGCCTCGAAAGGAGACAGCCAAACATGATGTCCATGGATCCGCAAAGCCGTCCGGCGCTTGCGCGGGGCGTTCGGCTCAGGCTTGACCCAATAACCTGCGAACCGGTCCTGCTGTTCCCGGAAGGAGTGCTGCCTCTGGACGCCGCCACCCGCGACATCATCACTCGCTGCTCCGGTCAAGCGACCATTGAATCCATCGTCGTTTCCCTGGCGCGGGAATATGATGCGGATCCCGACAATTTGCGCCTGGACGTATGCGAATGCCTGGCAGAACTGCGCCAGCGGATGCTGATCGCCATCTCAAAATGAATTACCGGCCTTACCTTCTGCTGGCTGAATTGACCCACAGTTGTCCATTGCATTGTCCTTACTGTTCCAACCCTGTCGAATATCCGGACGGGCGGGAACTTTCCACGACGGAATGGCGCCGCGTCTTTGAGGAGGCCTCCCAACTGGGGGTCTTGCATGTCGGCTTCTCCGGCGGCGAACCGCTCCGGCGGGCAGACCTCGCCGCCTTGGTTGCTGCCGCTAACGCCGCCGGCCTTTACACAAACCTGATTACCAGCGCCGTTGGCCTCCAGCGCCCGCGCGCCGCGCAATTGCGCGAAGCCGGGCTGGACAGCATCCAAATCAGCTTCCAATCCGACCTCGAAACCGTCGCTGACCAAATTGCCGGCACTTCCGCGCACGCGCTGAAACTGCAAGCCGCAAGAGCGGTTCGGGAACTGGGGTTCCCGCTGACGGTGAACGTGGTGCTGCATCGGGGCAACATTGACCGGCTTGAGCAAATCATCTCCCTGGCTGGAAGCCTGGAGGCCGAACGTCTCGAATTGGCCAATGCTCAATACTATGGCTGGGCCTTCAGGAATCGCGCCGCCTTGTTGCCAACCCGCAGCCAGATCGCGCGCGCCACGGAAGTTGTCGCTGCGCGGAAAAAGCAGTTGCTGGGACAAATGGACATTTTGTTTGTCACGCCCGATTACTACAGCGAACGCCCAAAACCTTGCATGAATGGTTGGGCCACGCGGTTCTTGACAGTCAATCCCGTGGGCGATGTCCTGCCTTGCCCGACCGCTTCGGCCATCAAGGGCCTGCGCTTCGACAACGTTCGGGCGCACCCGCTGGCCTGGATCTGGAGCCAGTCCGACTCGTTCAATCGTTTTCGCGGCACCGAATGGATGCCGGCGCCCTGTTGCCAATGCCCCTGGCGCGAAATAGACTTTGGCGGCTGCCGCTGCCAGGCGGCGCTCATTACCGGCGATGCCAGTGCCACCGATCCGGCTTGCGCCCTCTCGCCCCATCGCCAGATGCTCGCCAGCTTTGTCGAATCCGTGCAGAAGGACTCCGCGGCGATTCCGTCCTTTGTGGCAGACCCAGGCCGTTTTTCGTTTCGGCAGAACCCAAAGTGATCGTTGCGGGCGCTGGATTCCGACATCTCGGGGCGCGGCGTGGGATTGGCCGTGCTGATGACGCTGTGCAGCGGGCTGATCGAACGAAGTGTGAAGGGCGGCCTGATTGTGGTGGGAACACTTAACCTGGGCGGGTCGGTGGAAATGATTCCGAACCCGGGAACTGTCGCGGAACTGGCGGTGGAGAAAGGCGCGACGACGTTGCAGATGCCGATTTCGGCGCGGCGGCAATTGTGTGATTTGCCGGACTCATTGGCGACCAACATCAGCACCGAGTTTTGCGCGGACCCCAAGGATGCGCTCCTCAAGGCGTTGGTGGAATAACGAGGAGAAGCGACAAGTCGAATAACTGCGCCGGGAGAAAGGCGGCAGACAGCATATTCTCACTTTATTTCACTGTTGCCGGTCAGGATTTAGGGGGTGAAGGGAATCGAACCCACCACTTTTCTTCCGCGCCTTGCGTAACCTTGCAACCCCGTGCAACTTACGCAAGTCCTTTTTTTCGCGTTGTCGCACGAAATTGCACCTTGTTGCAAGTTTTTTGGCACTAATTGGCACTAAGAAGTCCAGCCTTCTGCCAGCGCCAATCGGCGGCGGCAGCGAGACTTTCCCGAAGCCGTTTCTTGTGTAACGGGCCTCCGACCTTCGGAGCCGGGTGCGAACCGCGCCATCGGCCCGCGCTTCCTTTGCACTCCAATCCATCGTCTCAAATCGTCAAAGGCAGGCAACCCCGGCACCGTAAGCGCAAAAGCTTTCGCCCTCACCACCCTCCCGGTATCAGTCCGCTCCCTGCCACTCCGGGCAAGCCGCTGGCCTTACGCCTGCCCGCCAACCACAAGGCTACGGCCCCCCGCCTCACCCAGTCACCAAAAATCGGAAAAATTGTCGCGACTTTATGGAAATGTCCCCTTTTGGACTTAATAAGAATGTCCCCTTTGGGCCGGTGTTGCCGTGGCAACATGGGCGTTAATGGAGACATTGAATATGAGCCGAAAAGAACGAAACCGTTTAGCTGTCGTGGAGCAAGTCAAGCATAGGAAGTTGTCGTTGCGGGAGGCCGCCGAGTTGATGGTCCTGAGTTATCGCCAAGCCAAGAGGGTCTGGCGGCGTTACCAAAGGAAAGGCGATGCCGGACTGGTGCATGGTCTGCGTGACCGCCCCAGCGGGCGGCGCACGGACCCCGGGTTGCGGGCCCGGATGCTGGCCCTTTACCGGAGCCGGTATGCGGATTTTAGCCCGACGCTGGCGGCGGAGTATCTGGAGCGGGAGGACGGGCTGAAGGTGGATCACGATACCTTGCGGCGCTGGCTGGTGGAGGAAGGTCTCTGGCAGGCGCGGCGGCGGCGGCAACAGCATCGGCAGTGGCGGGAGCGCAAGGCTTGCCTGGGGCAGATGGTGCAACTGGACGGCTCGCATCACGACTGGTTTGAGGGACGCCGGGACAAGGCGGTGTTGATGGTGATGGTGGACGACGCGACCAATCAGACCGGCGCGCGCTTTTTCGAGGAGGAAACCACCCGGGCCAGCTTTGAAACCTTTGACGGCTGGGTGGCAGAGCATGGGGTGCCGTGCAGCGTGTATGTGGATCGGGACAGCATCTATCGGTGCGAGCGGGCGGCGACGGTGGCCGAACAAGTGGCTGGCCAGCAGGCGCAAACGCAGTTTGGCCGGGCCATGAGCTCGTTGGGAGTGGAGTTGATCCTGGCCAACAGTCCGCAGGCCAAGGGCCGGGTGGAGCGGCGCAACGGGCTGTTGCAAGACCGGTTGGTCAAAGCGCTGCGGTTGCGTGGCATCAGCGATCTGGACGGGGCCAACGCTTACCTGGAGCAGGAGTTTTTGAGGGAGTTAAACGGGCAATTTACGGTGGCACCGGCCAGTCCGGCAGACGTGCATCGCAAGGCCCCTGGGAATCTGCACGAGGTGTTGAGCTGGGAAGAGGAACGCGTGGTGCAACGGGACTGGACGGTGGCCTGGGAGAATGCTTGGTATCAAATTTGACCGGCGGCATGCAGGGATGAGTTTGGCGGGCAAAAGCGTGTTGGTGCGGCGGTTGCTGGATGGAACCGAGCAACTGGTTTACCGCGGGCAAAAGCTGGCGTGGCGAAAACTGCCCGTGCGACCGAAGCGCCCACCGGTGCCGCGCCTGGCCCCTGCGGTCAAAGGGGATCCCACGCCTGCGGCAGGACATGCGTGGCGGGGGATGGGAGGAGCGGTCGGAAAAGAGTTTTGGAAGGCAGTCAAAAGACAGGGCCGCCTGGCGCGCGCCCAGCGCAGGGCGGTGGACTCCGGTCGGCCTCCGCTACGCTCCGGCCTCCCTCCATCCACCGCCCTGCGCCCCAAGAAGGAACAGGAACAGAGACAGTCAACAAAGGGACATTCTCTCGTGAGTTAAGAAGGGGACATTTCTAAAAAGTTTTGACACAAAAATCGGAAAAATGCGGCCCCACGCCCAGACAAGGGCCAGCAGCGTTGACAAGCCTCGCGCCGAGGGGGGTGGCGAGCACATCGGACAGTCGGCCAAGAACCGAGCGGTCAGAGCCTGGGCAACCCTTCCGTTTGGAACTTCTGGTCGAGTTCGGCAAACGCGGGATGATGGGCTGGCCAGAACGACGCGCGCCTGGTCGGTTTGGGAAACAGATGCGAATCGAACCGCAGCAATCGGTGCATTTGGTGAAAGGCGAGGCCATCCATCCCCAGGAGATTCTCGATCTCCTGGCCGGTGCGAGAGGTCGTCCCGGCAC
>Ga0181538_10006412_pt1 | contig 10170 bp, 7 predicted proteins | sample PEATcosm2014_Bin_40_FD_119773 | JGI IMG/M metagenome (GOLD analysis project Ga0181538, IMG submission 119773) | Peatland microbial communities from MTU Mesocosm Facility, Houghton, MI, USA - PEATcosm2014_Bin23_30_metaG | ecosystem: Environmental > Terrestrial > Soil > Wetlands > Peat | place...
AATCGTCGAAGACAGGCTGCCCCGGCGCCATGAGCGCGGCAGTTTCGCCAAGTCCCATCAGCCGGCAAGCCGCGCATCAGGGCCTTGCCGAAACTTCCGCCCTCACGACGCCCCCAATATCAGTCCGACCACTGCCGATCCGGGCAAGCCGCTGGCCTTACGCCTGCCCGCCGCCCGCCGGGCGACGGCCCCCGTCTCACCTGGCCGGCACAAGTCGACACAACGCGGCCCCGCGCCCCGTTGACGGCCACAGCATTGACAAGCTCCGCGCCGGCATGTCACAGGGAGTGCGATCCGTAGCCTTCGCACAACACCGGTTTGCTGTCACAGTCCGCCCCGGTGACAGGGAACCCGGCAAGCCACCCTGTCACCGGGTCCCCGCCGTCAGGCATGAAGGCCCCGACGCGGCTTCTATGAATCAGCCCGACGCGAGCCAACATGTCCGGACGGCCCGGCCTATGAAGCAAACCGGGCATTGTGCGAAAGACGGGCGGGCGAGTCCTGCCGAGCGCCAGACCCGCGCCCCAAGAACCCGCGCTTGGCAGGCACGTCCCGCTGCACTCCCAATGCCACGCCGGACGCTCCGCTGGTGGAGGAAATCAGTGGCGGCCTGCCTGCCGCAGGCAGGCGTTTTAGGGAACATCATTCCGCTACGCTTCATTACGGGCAAATCGGCCGTGTCGCGCCCAAACACCCATCGCGCCACAGCCGACATGCCAGCGATGGCGGTGCAAATTTCATGCTTGCTGTCAATCAGCCGTTCTGCCATGCTCCCCGCTGGTTTCCGAGCAACGAATGGACTGGATTCTTGACGCCAAGAACGAAAAGCGAGACTGACACATGATTTGGATCGCCCCAACGGAGAAAGACAACGACAACGCCGCCCTTGAAAAGCGTCTCTGGGATGCCGCCGACCAGTTCCGCGCCAATTCAGGCCTCAAATCCCAGGAATACTCCGCTCCCGTGCTTGGACTCATCTTTTTGCGGTTCGCCGAAGTCCGTTTCGCCGCACAACACGCCAGACTGGAGAAAACCGACGCATCATCCCGCCGCGGCTCGCCCGTGGAAGAACCCGCCGCATATCACGCCGAAGGCGTTCTCTATCTCACACCCAAGGCCCGCTTTGATTACCTGCTCGCGCTGCCAGAAGCCGCCGACATCGGCAAGGCGGTCAATGACGCCATGCGCGACATCGAAAATAACAACCCCCAATTGGCCGGCGTCCTCCCCAAGACCTACAATCTGTTCACCAGCAAATTGCTCAAGGAACTCCTCAAAAAAGTCTCCGAAATCCCGGCCACCGCCGATTACGACTCCTTTGGCCGCATTTACGAGTACTTCCTCGGCGAGTTCGCCCGCACGGAGGGACAAAAAGGCGGCGAGTTTTACACACCAGGATGTATTGTCCGCCTCCTAACCGAAATCATCGAACCCTACCACGGGCGCATTCTCGATCCAGCGTGCGGTTCCGGCGGCATGTTCGTCTCTTCCGCCCGGTTCGTGTCCGAGCACAAGAAAAACCCTGCTTCCGAACTTGCCATCCACGGCGTGGAGAAGATAGAAGACACTGGCCGTCTCTGCCGCATGAACCTTGCCGTCCACGGCTTGGAAGGCGACATCCGCCACGGCGGCAACGTCAACAGCTATTACGACGACCCGCACGAAGCCACCGCCAAATTTGATTTCGTCCTCGCCAATCCGCCGTTCAATGTCAACGCAGTGGACAAGGAGCGGTTGAAGGATTCTGTTGGGCCGGGCAGGCGCTTTCCCTTTGGTCTGCCGCGAACCGACAATGCCAATTACCTCTGGATTCAACTTTTCCATTCCGCGCTCAATTCAAATGGCCGGGCTGGATTCGTCATGGCCAACTCCGCATCCGACGCCCGCTCTTCGGAGCAGGACGTCCGGCAAAAACTCATCGAAAGCCGCAGCGTGGATGTGATGCTTGCTGTCGGCCCGAACACGTTCTACACCGTCACGCTACCCTGCACCCTCTGGTTCTTCGACAAGGGCAAAGCCAACACGCCGCGCGCTGACACAGTGCTGTTCCTGGACGCGAGGCACATCTACAGGCAGGTGGATCGCGCGCACCGGGAATGGACACCAGCGCAGATTGGCTTTATTGCAAACCTCGTCCGCCTGCATCGCGGTGAAGATCTCGATTTCATCCTCGGTGGGGACGAAGCGCGCGCGAAGATCGAAGAAGTTTTCGGCAAGAAGCCGAAATATGCGGACATCCCCGGGCTCTGCAGGGTTGCAACGATCAAGGAAATTGAAGCGCAAGGCTGGTCCCTCAACCCAGGCCGCTATGTCGGCGTAGCCGTCGGCGAAACCGTGAGCGACGAGGATTTTAACCAGCAACTCGAAACCCTGAACGAGGAACTCGAAACTATCAACGCTCAGGCGCACGACCTCGAAAGAACAATCGCCGCAAATGTGGGGGAAATCCTGGAGGCGTGACGATGTTTGAGCTGCGTACAATCCGCATCGGTGAATTGGGGCGAGTCATAACCGGGAAGACTCCGCCAAGCTCCCGGCCCGAATTATTTGGAGACTTTCACCCTTTTCTCACCCCAACCGATATTGATGGTTTCGCCCGTTATATTGAACCAGCCCGATTCCTTTCTCCAGAAGGCCGTATCTACCAGCACAGGCTCATGCTGCCAGAGCGTGCGGTATGCGTGGTTTGCATTGGAGCGACAATCGGGAAAGTTTGCATGACTGCCCGCCCTTCATTCACCAATCAGCAAATCAACAGCGTTATCGTCAATGAGAAAGAGCATGACCCATTCTTCGTTTACCACCTAATGACCACGCTGCGCGATGAACTCAAGACAAACGCCGGCGGAGCGGCAACACCAATAATCAACAAAACGGCGTTCTCGGAAATCGAAGTCAGCGTGCCTCCACTTCGAGTGCAACGGCGGATAGGGAGCATCTTGTCAGGCTACGACGAGTTGATCGAGAACAGCCAGCGACGAATCCGCCTCTTGGAGACGATGGCCCGCGCCCTCTACCGCGAGTGGTTCGTACGTGAAAACCTCGCAGAGCAGAAGCCAAATCTCAACTTCCAGAACCAGAAATTTGGTGAGCTTTGCAATTTGGTGAAAGATCCCTTCTGCCTAGAACTCCATAACGACAGGCCATTGCTTGACCTCTCGCGTATGCCACAGCACTCACTCGCGCCGGGTGAGACAGGGCCAGCCAGCGAGCTAACCACGTCGCGAATCCTGTTCCAGGCTGGGGACACGCTCTTTGGCGCGATCCGGTGCTACTTGCACAAGGTTGTTGCCGCCCATTATCTGGGCGTCACCAATACGTCGGTTCTTGTGCTGCGACCGGCGAAGCCATACTTGCGTTCGCTTGTTGCACTTATTGCCAGCGACCGCGAAACGATTCGATGGGCTGACACACACAGCACTGGAACGAAAATGCCCGTCATCAACTGGGGCGTTTTCCAGACAATGCCCACGCCCGTCCCATCCGTTGCGTTGGCTGAGAGATTCGAGGCCGCAGCCGGGCCTATGTTGGACCAGATCGGTGTCCTCGCGACGCAAATCCAAAACCTCCGCCGGACGCGCGACCTGTTGCTGCCGCGTCTGCTGTCGGGGCAGGTGGAACTTGGCGCGGGAAAGGCTATTTCGTAAAAAAAGTCATTTCAACAAATGTTGAAATAACCATAAATAATGAAATTAAGACTTGTCAATTCCACGAAACCTGCTAGTTTCAGCAGATGATGAAATCGCCTGAAAAACTGAAAGAGCACGATTTTGCCCTGCAATTTGAGAAACGGCTGCGCGACCTGCTGGGGCGCGTGCCGGCCTTGAAACTGGTTTCTCTCCGCCGGGAGGCCGCGATCTGTCCCGCTTCATCGGAGCGGGCCGATCAACTGGCGCAGGTGCGGGCCGGCAACCGGAAATGGACGCTGCTGGTGGAGGAAAAAAGGACCGGCCAGCCGCGCGAGGTGCGGGCCGGGGTGCTGCAATTGGAGCATTATCTTAAACAATTGCCGGGGAATGCGCCGCGCTACGGCGTATTGCTTGCCCCGTTCCTGTCCGCCGAGTCGTCCCGGCTTTGCGCGGAGTTGGGAATGGGCTGCGCGGATCTGGCCGGAAACGCGCGCCTGGCCTTTGACGGGGTGTTCATCGAAGAGCGCGCGGCGGACAATCCCTTCCGGGTGAAGCGCCATTTGCGCTCGCTCTTCACCGCCAAAGCAGGCCGGGTATTGCGGGTCTTGCTAACGCCGCCACTGCGGGCTTGGAAGGTCACGGAGATGGAGCAAGCGGCGGGTGTGAGCCTCGGTCAGGTGAGCAACGTGCGCAAGCTCTTGCTGGACCGCGAGTGGGCGCTCGCGGACGGCGCCGGTTTGCGCTTGAGCAAGCCGGAGGAACTGGCGCGGGCGTGGCAGGGATCCTACGAGCCGCGCCCGCAACGCCGGGAAACCGCCTACACTCTGCTGCACGGCCAGGCGCTGGACAACGCGATGCGGGCCGCTGTCGCCGAAGCTGGCAATGGACGGCATGCGGTCCTGGCGTCCTATTCCGCCGCGCGATGGATTGCGCCCTATGCGCGCCAGGCGACGCAGTTCTTCTACGCGGACAAACCGGGGGCGGAGATCTTGAAGCGGCATCTGCAACTGCAAGTGGTGTTGCGCGGCGAGAATGTTGTCGTGCTTGAACCGCGGGAGGATGATGTTTTCTCCGGCCGCATCGAGGCTGCGCCGGGCATCTGGTGCAGCGGGTTGGTGCAAACCTGGCTGGATTTGAGCGTGGCCGGCGAACGGGGCGGTGAAGCCGCCGACCATCTGTTGCGGGAGAAGTTACTGCCCGCATGGAAGGAGAACCGGTCGTGAACGAACCCGACATCGCCCGCGACTATCAGGAGCGTGACGTGAGGGCGGCTTACAAGGTGCTGATCGAGTTGGGCCAGGTGCTCGGCGCATGGCGTGACAAGTTCGTGATCGTGGGGGGCGCAGTGCCTTGGCTTTTGCTGGGCAAGGCCCGCCCGAAACACATCGGCACGCTGGACATTGACCTCGATTTGAATCCCGACGCACTCGCCGATGGCGAATACGCGACGCTCGTTGAGGCACTGGAGAAGAAGGGCTACGAGCGCGACAAAGAAGGCTTGAAGCCGTTTCAACTGCGCCGTTGGGTGAAACTGGACGAAGGTGATCCAGTGGGCGTGCTGGTGGACCTTCTGATGCCGCGGGGCGCAAAAGGAGATCGGAACGCGGTGAAACTCATCGACGGCTTACGCGTACAGGCGGCAGATGGCGGAGGAATTGCGCTGACCCAAAACACGGCGGAGAAATTTGAGGGCCAGATGCCAGATGGCCGGACCAATGAAGTCGAGTTACTGGTGGCAACCATCCCGGCGCTGCTCGTGATGAAAGGCTACGCGCTGGTTGGCAGGGACAAAAAGAAGGATGCCTACGATATTTATTTTTCGGCCCGCAATTATGCGGACGGCCCGGAGGCGCTCGCGGTGGAGTGTGCAAAGTTGCTGGGCGATGGAGTTGCCCGCAGAGGTTACGAGCATATCGCAGCCAAGTTCCGCCACGCCGGTGATTTTGGTCCAAAGACCGTGCGGCTGTTTCTGAAGGAATCCGATGCGCTTGGCGAGATGACACCGGAACAAGTCCAGACCGATGCTTTCATGCAGGTCTCCGATTTACTCAAACGGATTGGACTTCAAAAATGAACTGACGCCATGACTCACGCCTACACCGAAGACCAGCTTGTCGAGCAACCCGCCATCGGGTTGTTCGCCGAGCTTGGGTGGAAGACGGTGTCGGCGATGGAGGAGGTTTTCGGCAAAGATGGCACGCTTGGCCGCGAAACACCGGGCGAGGTCGTGCTGGCTTCCCGGTTGCGCGCGGCGTTGGAGCGGTTGAATCCAGCACTGCCGCCAGAGTCCGTGACCGCCGCCTTAGAGGAATTGACGATCGACCGGTCGGCCATGCTCTTGGAACACGCGAACCGCGAGGTCTATCAGCTGGTAAAGGAAGGCATCAAAGTATCTCTGCCGGATCGCCAGCGCGGCGGGCAAAAGACCGAGCGCGTGCTGGTAATTGACTGGCAGAACCCGGCCAACAACGATTTCCTGTTGGTCAGCCAGTTCAGCGTCACAGGCGCCCTCTACACCTGCCGCCCGGACTTGATTTGTTTCGTGAATGGCCTGCCACTGGTCGTCATCGAATTGAAAAAACCCGGCGTGCCCGCCCGTGCGGCTTTCGACGAAAACCTGACCCATTACAGGCAGCAAATCCCGGCCCTATTTTGGTACAACGGGCTGCTGATCGCATCCAATGGGACGGACAGCCGTGTCGGCTCGCTCACCGCCGATTGGGACCGGTTCTTTCAATGGAGGCGTATTGAGCGCGAAGATGAACCGCGCCGGGTGTCGCTTGAGGTCATGCTTCGCGGGACATGCGCCCCGGGCCGCCTGTTGGACATGGTGGAGAATTTTACGCTGTTTTCGGAACACAAGTCCGGGCTGGCGAAGGTCATCGGGCAGAATCACCAGGTGCTCGGGGTCAACAACGCCATCGCCGCGATGCTGGCCGCGCGGACGGCCGGGCATGGCCGGGGCGGCGTGTTCTGGCAAACCCAGGGCAGCGGCAAGAGTTTCTCGATGGTTTTCTTCGCGCAAAAGGTCTTGCGGAGAATCCCCGGCAACTGGACTTTTGCGGTCGTAACGGACCGGGTGGAATTGGACGATCAGATTGCAAAGACATTCAAAGCGACCGGGGCGGTCAGCGAAACCGAGGGGGACCAATGCCACGCCACGAGCGGAGCGCATTTGCGGGAATTGTTGCGCGGGAATCATCGTTACGTTTTCACGCTCATTCACAAATTCCGGACGCCGGAAATGCTCTGCGACCGGCCCGACGTGATCGTCCTCACGGACGAGGCCCACCGCAGCCAGTACGACACGCTGGCCTTGAATATGCGCGCGGCGCTCCCAAAGGCAATGTTCATCGCCTTCACGGGCACACCGCTCATTGCCGGGGAGGAGCGGACAAAGGACGTCTTCGGCGATTACGTGTCCATTTACGATTTCCAACAGTCTGTGGAGGACGGGGCGACCGTGCGGCTTTTCTATGAGAACCGCACGCCGGAGTTGGAGTTGGTGAACCCGGATTTGAACGAGGACATTTACAACCTCATTGAAGCGGCGGAACTTGATCCCGAACAGGAAACCAAGCTGGAATGGGAATTGAGCAAGCAATACTACATCCTCACACGAGACGACCGCCTCGAAACAGTCGCCAAAGACATCGTGCGGCATTTTCTCGGTCGGGGCTTCAAAGGAAAGGGAATGGTGGTTTCGATTGACAAAGCCACAGCCCTAAAGATGCACGACAAGGTCCGAAAGTATTGGGCAGCGGAAACCGCACGGGTAATGAAGGAACTGGCAGCCTATGTTTTGCCGGCGGACAAAAAGGCCGAGTTGCAGGAACGCTTGGAGCGGCTGCAGACAACGGACATGGCGCTCATAGTATCACCGGGGCAGAACGAAATCGAGCAGATGAAGAAACACGGCTTGGACATCGTGCCGCATCGGAAGCGGATGAACGAGTCCCAACCGCCGCTGGACGAAAAATTCAAAGACCCCGAAGACCCGCTCCGGCTCGTGTTCCTCTGCGCCATGTGGCTGACGGGGTTCGACGTGCCGAATTGCTCCACGGTCTATTTGGACAAGCCGATGCGAAACCACACGCTGATGCAGACCATTGCCCGCGCCAACCGCGTTTTCCCCGGAAAATACAACGGCGTTATTGTGGATTATGCGAACGTATTCGCGTCACTGGAAAAAGCGCTTGCCATCTACGGGGCAGGCAAAGGCGGCAAATCGCCCGTTCAGGACAAGAAGAAGCTTGTTGAGGAATTGCGGAATGCCATCGCGGAGGCCGATTTCTTTTGCGCCAATCGCGGTGTGATCCTTGCGGCCATTGAGCAGCTTCCCGCCGGGAGCATCCAGCGATTACAGCGGCTTGACGACGCCGTGAACGCGCTGATCTCGCCGGACCCATTGCGCCGTGACTTCTTCGCCCATGAGCGTTTGGTCAGCACCCTGTATGGCGCCGTCAAACCGGACCCGGCGGCCTTGGAGTTTTTGGGCCGGGTGGCGTGTCTCGCGGCCATCGCGGACGCCATTCAGACCAAGCTCAATCCAAACCCGGCGGATATTTCGGAGGTCATGGGCGATGTTGCCAAATTGCTGGACGCTTCGATTACGGGCGTCAACATGCCCGAAAAGCCAGCGCCAGCGATTGACCTTTCCAAAATCAACTTTGAAGCGTTGCGAAGACGTTTTGAGGAGGCCAAGCACAAGAACACCGAGATTGAAGTCCTCAAGGCTGCCATTCGCGCGCAGTTGGAGAAGCTCATCCGCCTCAACAAAACGCGCATGGACTTCCAGGAAAAGTTCGAGAAACTGATTGAGTCCTACAACGCCGGCAGCCGCAACATTGAGGATTTGTTCGAGGAGTTATTGAATTTGAGCCGGAACCTGTCGGCAGAGCAGGAACGGCACGTCAGGGAGAACATAAGCGAGGAAGAGTTGGTTGTCTTCGATATCCTCACGCGGCCGGCCCCCGATTTGAGTCCAGCCGAGCGCGCGGAGATAAAAAAAGTCGCGCGCGACCTGTTGGACCGGGTCAAGCAACTGCTGGTCATCAATTGGCGGCAGAAGTCCATCGCCCGCTCCCAAGTGAAGTTGGCCATCGAAGACATGCTCGACAGCGGCCTGCCAGCCGCCTACACACCGGACCTTTACCACCAGAAATGTTCCGCCCTCTTCGAGCACGTCTACGAAAACTACCAGGGCGAAGCTGTCAGCACCTACAGCAATGCGGCCTGAAAATACCAAGGCACGGAATTACGCTGGAAAGTTCGCTTGGACGTGGATAAGCCATATCAAATGAAGACAAATGGCGGAAGGTTGGATCATCTTTGATCATCTCTCCGGGCCAACTTTCCGGCCAGCAATAAACCCGATAAGGCCGAAAATTGCCCCTGAGAGAATTGGCAAAACCGTTGCCCAATAGCTTTGGAAGGCGTCCCCCTTAAAGGCGAGAACCCAAAAAGCACCAAGAACAAGTAGGATGAGAATGATGCCTACGATCCAGAGCACCGCTATACGTATCTTAATGTCGCCCTCAACTTGTGTCTGCGCGGTAGAATCTTTCCCGGAGGGCGGAATATTTAGCACTGGAGCTGCCATTAGTAGGTCCCTCCCACGTAAAGCTCGAAGGTCAGGAAATGTACCTGGCCAATAAACAAGTGCATGACATTGAAGCCGAACGGCCAACCGTTAGGGAGATCGCCGAGTTTTGCAGGTTTCCTTAGGGAGGTGCCAAGGGTGTTTGTCCACCCTTTGAAAGTTATTCTCAAAATGTTGTCAACAACCGCCCAGGTGACGCTCGATTGGCCAAGTTCCGCAGGAGTGTCGTCAAAGCGAATGGAGATCTTTATGCCAGGTTGACCAGGCGGCGTATCAAACACAGCCTCCTCCCCGACAGGGATGATGAAGGAATGATTCAGTAAGACTTGTCTATCGCCAACGGTGATCATGCGATTATCAAAGCACAAATTTAGAAAAAGCCAAACATCAAATATCCTCATGTCAGATAGGGAGCCGAGAAGCGAAGAGGGGGTCCATCCCCAAAGCCCTGTCGCCAAGACTTTCCGGCTTTGGCTTCCCCTTGAAAGAACTACGCCGCCAAACCCGCCAAGACTTGGCTCCCCCTGAAGAGGCTCCCTTGATGAATTTCTAAATCCGCCGCTCCACTCCGCTTTTTGGTCCGTCCGAACCGCGCCCTGTCCCCTACGCGGGCGGCCGGCCCAAACGCTCCATTCCACTCACGGACTTGGAAATTCACAACGGAGCCAGAGGGAGTCCAGAGGACGCGCGTCTGTCATGCTTCATGCCTGCCCGTGGTCCCGGCATGAAGCCCGCCAGCCACCCCGCTCCGCGAAAGTGAAGGGAAAGTTCAAGGCAGAAGGGGCTTCATTCAGCTTTGTTTTCAAGTGGTTTTTTTACCGTGCGTTCCCTGCCTATCGCCCTACACGAGCCTGCTTTCCACAGGGGGCCGGACGCGGTGCCCTCTAAAGACTACTCCCGCTGGCCGCCCTGTGCCGCAGGCTTTTTTCGTGAAGGGCG